>Ga0187783_10002321_pt1 | contig 14125 bp, 11 predicted proteins | sample 1015_SJ02_MP02_2_FD_132471 | JGI IMG/M metagenome (GOLD analysis project Ga0187783, IMG submission 132471) | Tropical peat soil microbial communities from peatlands in Department of Meta, Colombia - 1015_SJ02_MP02_20_MG | ecosystem: Environmental > Terrestrial > Soil > Wetlands > Peat | place...
CAATCTTGTTCTCATTCACGATTCTCTTGGCAGTTGCCACATCTCTCGCGGCCGTTCCGTCCTTTGGGCAGGAACCAAACGCATCCGAGATTGTGGTCAACCTCGCAGCGGGGAGCGTCGACGTTTGCGTCGCGAAGGGAGCGCTTCTCTTAGCCGCGACCGATGAGAAAGTCGAGCCGGGTACGCACCCACCCGAGATCGCTGAGCTCGGCGTGGGCCGGATGGGAGTTCTCTTGGGCGCCGTTGAATGGATTCGGCCGGGCACAGGAGCTGTCCCCGTCAGACTTGACGTCGAGCTCGAAGAATCGGTTCGCGCGGTCGGCCCCATGCAGAGCGACGGCAGCGCTGGCGAACAGGCGAGCGACATCGAAACGATTGGTATCGCGCTCCTGGAGCAGATTCGTATCGTGGCCACTGCGTTTCACCACAAGATTGATATCGCCCCGGACGAGCCGCTCGTTGAGATGGTGCTTGCGGATTACGAGGATGGATACGGATTTGAGGTTTGGGTGCTGCGTTATAGGATTGAGCAGGAGTCGCTCGGCAACGGCTACTACGAGACGCGAGTGTTGCGGCCCAGCTACACTCAACTCTATCCGCCGGAAAAAGGCCAGCCCAGGACATTGATGGAAATTCGCTATCCCTTGGATATTCACGGGCCGACGCTCCTCGAACTCCTCAAGCAGAACGACCCGAGATTGCAACCCATTCGAGCGGCTTCCTCGCAGCTCTTTGATGCCACAGGACACGTGCTGGAAGGCGAGAGCCAGAAGGCTCATCCCGACGATATCGGCAATTTCCTGCGTGCGGCACTGCCAGCGGTTCACCCTCCCGGCACTCGAGTGGCGATCGCCGAGATCACTGAGGAGAAGGACTTCGTCTGGCTAGTCCAACCGACGGAGCCTCATCCTTCAAGCGAATCGCGCGATTCCGATGCTCCCACGCTGTACAAGCATTAATCTGAACTTGCAGATCTTCGGTGAGTAGAGGATCAGCACTTTTTCGCGCCGTATTGTTGTTTGACGCGGGCGCTCTTTTCAGCTACGGACTTTGCCAACTCCTCTTTATATTCTGAGAGGCGCTTAGCGACTGCGGCATCGGAGGTCGAAAGAATCTCCGCAGCGTAGATTGCGGCATTGATCGCACCGGGCTTATCGATCGCCATTGCTGCCACCGGCACGCCAGCGGGCATTTGCACGCTTGAAAGCAACGCGTCAATTCCCGAAAGAACGGTTGTCGCCATTGGAACCGCGATGACGGGGAGGGTCGTCAATGCTGCTACGACACCCGCAAGGTGCGCAGCGCCTCCAGCGGCCACGATCACGACCTTCAACCCGCGAGCGATGGCGGTGGAAGCATATTCGTGAGTTCGCGCCGGTGATCGGTGCGCCGATACCACTTCGATCTCGAACTGGATGCCGAATTTCTCCAGCATCCTCGCTGATTCCGCCATCACGGGCAAATCGGTGTCCGAGCCCATGATAATTCCCACACGAGCTGTTCCCGTTTCAGTGCGATCCGTTTCACGATCCACTCTTCATCACCTCCTGACCCACAGTTAATTTCAATGCGCACGCGCGTGCCACGATTTCATCTCCACGTTGTCTCGAATCGACTCTACGGCGTTGCTCGTGCGAATGGGCCGACGATTCGCCTCCGACACACAGACCCCAGCCACTTCAGGCTCGCTGATCGCCTGCCGCAGCGAAGGTGCCGAGGGTCTTGCGAGCGATATCCCGACGGTAATGAGCGCCGTCGAAGTGGATTTCGCTTATAGCTTGGTAGGCTGCATCTGTGGCCCTTTCAAGATTCACGGCCGACGCCGCAACCCCGAGGACCCTCCCACTACTTGTGTAGTAATCCCCTCGAGTCCTGCGTGTTCCTGCGTGAAATACCCTTGCGTTTGGAACGAGGGCAGCCCGGTCCAATCCTCTAATCTCCTTGCCTACCTCAAACGTGCCCGGATACCCGCCGGATGCCATCACGACACATGTGCTGGCGCCAGGAGTCCAGCTCGGTTTCACTCGATTGAGCTGGCCTTCGCACAATGCTTGGAACGCCTCGGCAAGATCGAAGTCGGCGCGCATCATAAGTGGTTGAGTTTCTGGATCTCCGAGCCGACAGTTGAACTCCAGAACCTTCGGACCGGAAGGAGTGAGCATTAGCCCGCAATATAAGAAACCGCTGAATTTGTGTCCGTCAGCTGCAAGCCCGTGGATTGCAGGGCGAATAATAGCGGAGAGAACCTCGTCTTCCAATGTAGGCGGAAGCATACCATCGGTTGAAAATGCGCCCATCCCGCCGGTGTTCGGCCCCTGGTCTTGGTCGAATGCACGCTTGTGATCGCGCGTAGGTGCGAGCGGCGCAATGTGATCGCCATCCGTCATCGCGATGTAGGAGAGTTCTGGCCCTTGCAGAGCCTCTTCGATTAGAAGGCGCTTCCCACCTTCTCCGAATTCCATTTTTTCCATTGCACATTGTATGAACGTTTCCGCGTCAGCGAGTTTCGATGTCACGAGAACGCCTTTGCCCGCGCAAAGCCCGTCCGCCTTTAAGACTAGAGGCCCTTTCAATGCTCTCACGGCGATGCGTGCCGTATCCGGCTGGTCGAAGATGCCGTAGGTTCGCGCCGTCGGTATACCATGACGCTCCATGAATTCCTTGGCAAAGACTTTGCTGCCCTCAATTTGCGCTGCAGTGCGGCTTGGACCCACGAGCGCGAGCCCGCGACGCGCAAATTCGTCGGCTACCCCCAGAACTAGTGGCGCCTCCGGCCCCGCGACCGTTAGATCGGTCTTAAGCATTTGAGCAAGATCTGCGGTGGCGTGGACGTCGGTCAGGTCAATCTGGAGGCACTCGGCTTCCGCGCTGATTCCGCCGTTTCCGGGCGCGCACCAAATCTGTTTGACCGAAGGGGATTGCCGTAGCTTCCAAACTAGGGCGTGCTCTCGGCCGCCACTCCCGAGGACAAGGATTTTCATCGCAGAGAACAATAGATGGACGCACTAAAGCTGTCAACCGCGCCTGAGAAGGATTGCGGCTGCACCCCTTGCTCTCGGCGTCAAATAGGTGTTTTCATCTATGGGTGCTTAGCCACTCGATCATGCCGTGGGACTTCATCTTGATCTTTGCCGCACTTGCAGTATTCGTTCCGTGGCGCAGTTCCGTGCGCATCCGGCAGTTACTCGCGCGCCCAAGCATCTCGGCGAGAGACCGCATTTTTCTTTATCTCTCGACGATCGTATTTCAGTGGGTCGCGGCGAGCGTCGCTCTCTGGCGATCGATTGAACGTGGACTATCGCGACAGAATCTAGGTCTCGTCTGCGGCAATACGGGACGCATAATTCTGGTTGCGCTTGGCGTGACTTCGCTGCTGTCGCTGCTCCAGTGGATGGGATTTCGCCGGTTGCGCCGCCAACCCGTCCCGCAGAGTTCGCGCCTCCGCCAGATCTTGATCAAGCTAATGCCGGAGCAACGCGCGGATTCGCTCGTCTTCATTTTTCTTGTCGCAACTGTATCCATTTGTGAGGAATTTCTTTACCGTGGCTTTGCATTTGCCGCAGTCTTCCGGGCGGGCGGGGGTTCGATATTCCTTGCAATGATCTGTTCAGCGGCGCTTTTTTCCCTGGCACATTCTTACCAGGGAGTCCAAGGCTTGCTGAACACATTTTTTCTCGGCTTGCTGTTCGCTGCATGCCGCACGTGGACGTCGAGCCTGCTTCCGCCCGTGGCCGCGCATTTTGTAGTGGACTTGATGGCGGGCCTGGTCGTTCCGCGGGCGATGAGACCTGATTCAGCGAGCGAGCAGGTCAGAAGGTCCCACTCAAATCTATTAGACATGCTTATTTTAACATAAATGGCTAGTAGTAATTCTAGAGAACTTTCAGACCAAGCGGTTCTTGACGCACTGCGGCGATTCGATCTGGTCCCGACGGCGACTCAGATCACTACCATTCGGCGCTACGTGTCAGTTCTTCTTCAATGGAATCAAAACATGAACCTTACAGGGCTTTCAGATCCGCTCGAAATCGTCTCGCGGCACTTTGGCGAGAGCTGGTTTGCAACAAAACTGGTGGACTTACGCTCGGGTCGACTGGCCGACATCGGTTCTGGTGCCGGCTTTCCCGGCCTAGCCTTGAAGATTTGCCAGATTGAGCTCAGCGTGACACTTGTTGAGCAGAACAAAAAGAAGGCGGCCTTCCTCTCAGAGGTTTCCAACACTTTGGGTTTGGGCGGCACTTCGGTCGTACCTCAGAGCTACGAGGATTGGAACGTGCCTGCAGAAACTCTGGACTTTTTGACTGCCAGGGCAATTGGTCAATATCCTAGGCTTTTGAAATGGTCTCTGATGGCTCTTAAGCCTCGAGGCAAGCTCATCCTTTGGCTAGGGGAGGATGAATCCAATTATATCCAAACGAAGCCTGGGTGGTCGTGGGGAATTCCGGCAAGAGTCCCAGGCAGTGTCCGTCGGCAGATCCTGGTCGGATCGCCTGATTTCCCAAAAGTCAGAGATTTCCTGCTTCGATAGTTGGAGTAGTCCTACGAGCGAATTGTTTCACGTGAAACACTGTCGTGGCTGGAAACAAGACGCATTCGCCGGGATTGCATCTTTGTATTGACTTGACTGGAAATCGGTACTATTTTGCCCGCACTAGAGGAGCTGATTGACCAAAGTCATCGCAATTGCCAACCAGAAGGGCGGGGTTGGGAAAACGACCACTGCCATCAATTTGAGCGCTTCCCTCTGCCTAGCGGAACAAAAAGTCCTCCTAATTGATTCGGATCCCCAAGGCAACGCGACGACGGGACTAGGTTTTCCAAAAGATCCAGCGCGCAGAACCCTCTATCATGCTCTAGTACTGAACGATTCACTGGACAAGGTCCTGTTGAGAACGCAAGTTGACAGGCTCGATCTGTTGCCCTCTGACAAGAATCTGGCGGGCGGGGCTGTCGAGCTTGTCTCGTCCGAAGGCCGCGAGTACCGATTGAAGTCGATCGTGGATTCACTGCGCGGCGCGTATGACTTTATCCTTCTCGATTGTCCCCCCGCTTTGGATCTCATCACTCTCAATGCGCTCGTTGCATGCGATTCGGTCCTAATTCCGATTCAGTGCGAGTTTCTCGCCCTAGAAGGGGTAGCAGAGCTTTTGGACACCTTGATGAGAATTCGTCGCACTCTAAATCCTAGCCTGGCAATCGAAGGAATTCTATTGACCATGTACGACGAGCGCACGACTCTATCACGCCAAGTCGCGACCGACTTGAGGAGTTTTTTCGGGGCCCAGGTCTTCGCGACCGTGATCCCACGGAACGTCAGACTTGCGGAAGCACCGAGTCACGGGAAGCCCGTAACTGTATACGACAATAGTAGTAGAGGAGCGGAGGCTTATATTCAACTTTCCAAGGAGGTGGTCTCCAATGCCGAGAAACGCATTGGGAAAGGGGCTGGGAGCTCTAATTCGTGATCCTGAGTCGCAATTTACTGGGGCTGCCGCGGCAGCGGCTGCTGTGCCTGCGCCTGCCCCCGTCGTTGCTTCGGGGCCGCAGATGTTGGATATCGATCTGATTGATCCCAGTCCGTATCAACCGCGGACACGGTTTCGTGAGGAAAGCCTCGAGGAACTCGCGCGGTCCATACAGAGCAGCGGGATCATCCAGCCCCTCGTGCTGCGGAAGATCGGTGACCGGTATCAACTCATCGCCGGCGAGAGGCGTTGGCGCGCGGCCCAGCGCGCGGGCCTGACTCGTGTTCCAGCGGTCTTAAGAGAGGTCCGCGAGGAAGTGGCTCTTGAGATAACGCTTGTTGAGAATATTCAAAGAGAGGATCTCAACCCAGTTGAACAGGCGCGCGCATTTGAACGCTTAATGAGTGAATTCAACCTGACTCAGGAAGACGTCGCCATTCGCACAGGAAAGGATCGAGCGTCGGTCGCAAATTCGCTCAGACTTTTGAGACTCGAGAAACCACTCCTTGATTGGATTGAAGACGGAAAGCTTACGGCCGGACACGGCCGGGCGCTTCTTGGCGTGGGTGACGTGAAGCTCCGGGCAGCGCTTGGAATTCGGGCGTCTCGTGGAGGACTGACGGTCCGCCAAATCGAGAGGATAGCAACGCGCCGCACGCGAAAGGTCGAGCGGGACTCAGAAGCCGCGCCCGTCGACCCCAACGTGCGGGCTGCCGTGGACGACCTCCAGAGACAACTCGGCACGCGCGTGAGTCTTCGCTTCCCGACCAATCGTTTTCCTGGCCAGCTTCGGATTGACTACTATGATGACGCGCAGCTCTCTTCGATCTATGAAAAGCTCATGCGGTAAACTACATAGGTAGTGGCACAACCTGTTTTTGCGACCTCTTGCGCGGTGGTTCAATATTGGCGAGAATGGCTAGGTGAGGTGATTGGTTGAGCTGGAAAATCTCAAGACGCGAGGCGAAAAAGCGTGGAGAGTGGACGGGTTTCCTCGACCAAGGGGTGAAGCTTGAGGGAAGCCTTGAGCTGCCGGGAACCTTTCGCTTGGATGCGCAAGTCCAAGGAAACATCATCTCGGCGGAGAGCTTGATTCTCGGTGAGGGCGCGCGCGTCGAGGGTCAGATCGAAGGGAATCGAATTATCGTCGCAGGTCATTTTGACGGCGTCATTTTCGCCAGAGGACGCGTGGAAATTCAGACGAAAGGCGTTGTGACAGGCGAGATCCACACCCCTTGCCTCGTGATTGAGGCGGGCGGGATTTTCGATGGGCAGTGCCACATGCTCGCCGCGTCGGAGGCTTCTAAGCCGCTGGCGATCCCTATTCGATCAATTGCGAGCGCCGGAAATACGTCCTCTTGAGACGAGAGTTAGATCCTTCGCCATGCGTTTCCATCATTCCTTCCGTGGTCGTTGGGGACGCATAGAGTTCTGCGACAGAGTTGGACCGCCGCAGCACGGGCTTGCCACGGACGGCCCTATTGTCGATCGGCGGGGTAGATCACTACTTGCCGTTCTTCCCCTTCGCCCTCACTCGTTGTGCGGATTCCGGGCTCATCCTTTAGCGCTAAATGGACGACACGCCTCTCGCGAGGAGACATAGGGTTCAGGCGAAAAGGGGCGCGAGTCTCGCGGACCCTTTCTGCGGCAACATGCGCGGAAAGTCGCAGCTCTTCGATGCGAAGAGCGCGGTAGTCGGCGGAGTCGAAGCGCACGCGCCCGTAGAATTGAGGATCTATGCGAATCCAGCGCAGCGCCAGATATTCGAGGGCCTGCAAGAGCTCAGCGTTTCGTTCGAGGAGCATTTCATTGTCGCGTCCGCTGAAAACGACGCTAAGTTCGGGATGTTCGTACGCTGAGTCCTTTGCGGGGTGTTCGTTCCGTATCTCGTAGGAAAGCTCGAGGTGCGCTTTTGAGAGCAGTTCGTTCAGGCAGAGCCGTAGCGCGCTCGTGACGGCATCCCGATCGAGGCGCCCTTCGGCGACTAATGGCGGGAAGGCTGCCGTCAGCCGAGGCTGGGTTTTGGCCATGGGCGATGCGCCGCGCTCAGCGCGCGTTCAATTTTTCTTTCCGCCGCGACCGCGGGAGTTCTTCACGGCTAGCGGCATCCTGCGATTCAAGTACCACTGCTGAAGCATTCCGACAAGATAGCTCGCCACAATGTACAGCGCCAAGCCGCTCGGAGTGGAAATGAAAAAAATGCAGAACATCAGCGGCGTGATCATCATCATACGCTGCTGGGCTGGATCCGTCGTGGGCGTAGGCGTCATCTTGGTCGTAATGAGCATCGTTACGCCTGCCAGGATCGGAAGAATGTAGTAGGGATCAGGTGCCGAGAGGTCGTGAACCCATAGAATCCAGGGCGCGTGCCGAAGATCGACGGTGTAGTAGAGAACGCGGTAAAACGCAAACCAAATGGGGAATTGTAGAAGCATCGGCCAGCAGGAACCCAGCGGGTTAATCCCCTCTCGCGAATAAATGGCCATCACTTCTTCGTTCATTTTTGCTTTGCGCGGGTCCCGCATTCCATACTTCTTGTACTTTTCCTGGACGGCCTTGATCTCCGGGGCCACGCGTTGCATCTTCTGAGCAGCACGCATGCTCTTGATCTTGAGCGGGTAGAGAACCATGTTGATGCCGACGGTAAAAGCGATGATCGCCCAACCCCAGTTCGGAATGTACCGATGGATCCAACGCAGCGCATAGAAGATCGGCTCCGAGAGGAACGTAAACCAGCCAAACTGCAGGATATCGTCCAGCGGCGGTTGGACTGACTTTAGTTCATCAATGCTCTTCGGCCCCACGAATAAACGGAATGAAAACGGTGTACTCCCGCCGTTGCCCGCGGCCATCTCCGGCGTGAGCTGCTGAACCGGTTTGCCTTCCTGCTGCACGGTTTGAGTCGTTGCCCAATTTGCTGACGTGAGGTTCGGCGCTGTCGTTCCCGTGGTCACGAGCGGCGGCAAGAAAACGGCCGCGAAATATTGATCCTCGATACCTGTGTAATCGAGCGGCCCCGAGACCGAACTGGGCTCGTCTTGTGCTTTCGGCTGGCCAACCTTTTGCACGGGCAGCGTCGTCAATTTGCCGGCCTGGCTGTAGAGCACCTGCACGGGGAGGACGCCGCGGGCCAGGAAGCCGGTTCGCAGGATCAAATTGCCGAACCCGCCGCGCCATGCGAGGCTTGCCGGAATCGGGCTGCCGTTCAACCGGACTGTCACTTCGCCCTGCATCACATAATCCGTCCCGAATTTCAGAACCTTGTCCACCTCTAGATGGCCGTCGCTCCATTTGACCTCGACCTGTGCCGGAGCTTTGATTGTTTGTGGGGCTGCCGCGCCGCCGGAGGTGATCTGGTATAAACCGGAATTCGCGGCCGCTTGCTCTTGCGGATCGCTCAGGACAATCGAAAACGGCCAAGCGTCTTCCATCTGCGCCGTGTCGGTGTGGACGACATCCAGTGTGCGTGGAAGTGGTTTGCTATCATCCTGATAATTCTTCAGTTGCCAGCTCTGAACCACACCGCCGCGATTCCATAGCTCGACGCGGTACAGGTCGCTCTCAATCACTACAGTTTTCTCTTGAGAATCCGACACAACAGCTACAGAAGCGGGCGCGGCAGGCTGCGGCTGGGAAGAAGTCGTACTCGGGGGCGGTGCCAACGGTGCCCCCGGTGCCTGGACAACCGTGGAAGACGTTTGGCTTTGTTGTGCGGACTGGGGCGGCTTAGGCGGCTTAAAGAAGATTTCCCACCCGACAATGACGATTAGGGAGAGGATGGCCGCGAGGGCCACCCGCATTTGATCCGACATTTCTTTCACGAGCGGGCTCCCACAGATCTCAAAGCCGAGTCGGCTTCTGGAACCGGGTCGAAGCCTCCCGGCGTGAAGGGATTGCAACGGATCAGACGTTTCAGCGCAAGCCACGCGCCGCGCCGCGCGCCGTGGACGCGGATGGCTTCCGCTCCGTAGTGCGAGCAGGTCGGATAAAACTTGCAAGGAGAAGGAGCTAACGGAGAAAGCAGGATTTGGTATGCGCGAATAAAGGAAAGAAGAAGGCGCGCGGCAAGGCTCGGTTCAGTCGCCGCCGGAGCCGGCTCTATTGCTTCGTGCCGCGCAGGAGGCTCAACAGTTCCTTTTCCAACGCCGCGAACGGGGCCTGTTCCACTGAATGCCGCGGATGAATCACAATGTCCCATCCCGATGTTATCTCCAGTAGGTTGCGCCGCAGGATCTCGCGGACGCGCCGCCGAATCCTATTTCGTACGACCGCGCCGCCCAGCGTCTTTTTTACACTAATTCCGAACCGGCTTAGCGGTTTGCCGTTCGCCCGATAAAAGACGGAAAATTTGTGGCTGGAACGCTTTTGTCCCCCGCGATAAACACGTTCAAATTCCGATCGCCGAACCAAACGCACCAAACGCGGAAACCTTTTTCGCGTCGATTGTAAACTGGCCACGCGCGTAAGATCTCTCGGTGAACCGCCCTGATTATGGGAGGTTCGCTCGTCGCGATCAGATGGGCGTAAGGCGATGGCGTCCCTTCTTCCGGCGCGCCGCCAGGACCTTGCGGCCCCCCTTGGTCTTCATTCTTGCCCGGAAGCCGTGCGTCTTGTGGCGTCGACGCACTTTGGGTTGAAAGGTACGTTTCGGCAACGGATCCCCCCATCAATCTGAGCCAGTCGCCTCAAGCGGGCCAGCGCAGATTTTAGAATCAGATAGTCTATGCGAGGCTCCATCGACGGTCAAGAATTCGAGACCGAGCCACAAAACGACCCGGGAGCCCGAGACCGCCATCGAACGAAAGCTGAAAATCCAGGCGCTCTCCGATCCCCATGGTTAGATGCCTGGCCGAGTCCCCGGTTTACATGATGCGCAAACTCCAGCCTTCGTACTACTGACACCCTCGCGCAGGCATGCCATATCTGATTTGCACTGCCGACAGGCGGCCGCATCCACGGAAGAAACAACCGATGACCCCACGCCCCGCACTCGCCACCCGAATCGTCCTGACATGTTTTCTCCTTGCTCTCGCGCTGTGGATCGGGCTGGGCATGAAGCTTTTTGTAATGGCGTTGCTGTCAGAATTTCTTGGCGTCGCGCTGGCCAGCACACTGATCATTCACCTGCGAATTCGGCCCTATCTTTCAGATCTGCTCCTCGTTCTTGCGGCCACGGCTCTGCTTAGTGTCATCATGTTCTGGACGCTGGAACTCAAGCTGAGCTTCAAGGTCGCGCTGGCGTTTTTGGGCCTTTCCAGCTTTGGCGTGATGGCCATTCGCCTCGTCTGGCTGCAAGGGGAGGAGCGCAAGTTCCTCTTTTGGGGATTTGTTCCAGCACTTTTGTTCTCCGGGTCGCTGTGGCTCTACCCTCCACTCCTCAAATTATCCAAGGTCATCTGGCCTGAAACGCTGGATCGGTTTCTCTATTCGTTTGATGCCAGTCTTCACTTCCAACCAAGTTTCCTGCTCGGGATGGTTTTCTGGAGGTGGCACTGGCTGTACAATCTCAGCGTCGGCTTCTATCTCAGCCTGCCGGTAGTTATCGCTCTGGTCTATGTCGAGAATCTGCGACGCCGGAGAGAAGATGCTCTGTCTGTGCTGTTTTCTCTCCTGTTGCTGGGCCCATTGGGCTGGATTTGCTACAACTGCTTCCCGGCCTGCGGCCCCATCCACCTCTTCCATGCTGACTTTCCGTTCCACGCGCTCTCCTTTGCCCAAGCGAGGGAATTGCAGCTTATTCCTGTTGCCGTGAATAGCGAGAGGAACGCGATTCCCTCGCTACACATGGCCTGGGTGCTGATCGCGTGGTGGTACGCAAAGGGTCAGGCTTGGTGGGTCAAACTTGTGGCGCTGGCCTTTCTCGTGTTTACGGTGATGGCGACGCTTGGAACCGGCGAGCACTACTTTATTGATTTGATTGTCGCTTTTCCTTTCACCCTAATGGTGCGCGCGCTATTTTGCTACGCGCTTCCGTGGAAAAATCGCGAGAGGCAAGTTGCTTTACTGACCGGGCTTTCAGGGACGTTCCTCTGGTTCGGCCTGCTCCGCTACGCAATGCCATTTTTCTGGATCTCGCCGGCGATCCCCTGGGCCTTCGTAGTGGCGACAATTGCCATCGTCCAGTTCCGAAAGAATTGCCTCCTCCGCGCCGCAGATTTCCAACGGCTCGTCAGTTCGTCTGCACCCGAATCCTTGCTCCCAACCGTCGAAGAGCCGATCTCGGTCGTCGGCGATTGAGTCTCTCAGAAGTCGCTCAAGTCCAAGGACACGTCCGAATTCGTCCACGCCTCGTCGAATTGTGCATGAGCCCATGCCGCGTCGCCGTCCCTTTTCTCTGCTTCCAGCGCGTTCCACAAACCGTAAAGCGACCGTGGGTTGCGCGGATTCTGCTGCAAGTCATCGCGAAAAACTTTTTCAGCTTCCGCGCCGCGGCCCCCAGCGAGCAGCGCGGCTCCGAGGGACTCCCTTGCGGGGTAATACCAGCCCGGCGGCTCGTCGTAGCTAAAGGCGTCCTCCAACGCGACAACCTTTCGCCATGCGGCGATTGCGGCGTCTGAATCTCCGCCCGCTGCGGCGATTCGTGCGTCCAACGACGTCTCCGCCAAATCGAAAATCGCGCTCCCGTCGTTATACGACATTCCCCAAGCGGGCCCTTCGGCGACGTCTTTCCTCAGTTTTTCCATCGCGGCTCGCTCGGTTCGCGCGTCTTCCACGTGATCCGTGCGCGCATCGGCCACTCCACGCGCAAAGTGCCAGATCACTTCCGTGAGTGGCATTCGCGCGTGCGGGTCGGGCAAAGCCAGAATCTCCTGCCAGCGGCCGAAACGCAGCAGCACGTATGTCGGCACAACCTCGAATGCCTCCACCATCGGCATCTCTTCCTCCGCGGGCATCACGTTATTCGCGAGTTTCTTCGCCGATGCTTCCGCTTCCGCCATTCGCCCCTCCATCATGCAGGCGAACGTGAGGAAATGCAGGTTGTGGCTGTAGTACATCGTGCCGTACATGCTCGATTGCGTGTGAGTCTGCGCCAGAAACGATTCGTCCGCCGCGACGGCCGCTTCGTTGCTGTGCGCCGAGGCTGCGTAATCGCCGGTGCGCTCGTAGATGTGGGCCGGCATGTGGACCAAGTGCCCCGCAGCGGGCGCGAGGGTCTCCAGCCGCTTGGCGCTCGGCAACGCCCACTCGGGATGCGGTGATGCTTCCACCGCATGAATGTAAAAGTGATTCGCGCCGATGTGATTTGGGTCGCGCCGCAGCACTTCCTCGAGCACGCGGACGATTTCTTCCGTGTGTTCGCCGGGCCTTCCGTCAGGCGTCCAGAGCTTCCACGGGTTCAAATCCATCAGACTCTCGGCGTAAAGCGTGCCCGCATCGGGGTCGTCTGGATGCTTTTTATAGAGATCGCTCATCGCCGACGCGTAGTCTTCGGCAAGTTTTTTCAAGTCCGGGTTTGGCGCATTGGTATAGCGCCGCGCGAGCGCCATAATAAAATCGCGCTCCTCTTCCGGTCCCGACGCCGAAAGCGCCAGAGCTTTCTGAATCGCGTTGTACGCCTGAAGTTCGCGCTGCGCGTCCACATCCATGTTGTAATTCGGTCCGAGCGCCAACGCTTCGCCCCACCATGGCATCGCCGCTTTCGGATCCAGCTCCGCCGCACGCTCGAACGAGCGAATCCCTTCTTCGTGATTGAACGCGTACACGAGAGACAATCCCTGATCGAAATAACGCTGCGCATCCGGACTTGTGGTTGCGATCGGGTGATGCAGCGGCCCTAGGTTCTTGAACAAGGGCTCGGAATTGCTCTGCGGCCGGGCCATCGCGACTGCGATCGCAAGGCACAACAGCATCGCGGATAAAGCGCGCCTCATCGTATCCTCCGGTTCTCGTTGGAACCAAGAAGTCCCCGGGATTTTAGCCGCAGCAGACGACCTGTTACAATCGTGTAGTTCTCCATGTTCGACAATCTCACAGAAAAACTTCAACGCGTTTTCAAGAATCTTCGCGGCCAGGGCAAGCTGACCGAGGAGCACCTCGATGAGGCACTCAAGGAGATTCGCGAAGCGCTGCTCGATGGCGACGTCAACGTCGCGGTCGCCGATGAGCTCCTCGTCCACATCCGCGAGAAGGCGCTGGGCTCCGAAGTCCTTTTGCAACTTTCGCCGGACCAGCAGGTCGTCAAAATCGTCCGCGACGAATTGCTCGCCCTCCTCGGCAAGCACGCCAAGCCTCTCTTCGCCTCGCGCCCGCCTTCGGTCTGGATGATGGTGGGCTTGCAAGGCTCCGGCAAGACCACCACGACCGGCAAGCTTGCGAAGTGGCTCGCCGGTCATGGCCACAGGCCGATTGTCGTGTCGACCGACGTCTATCGTCCCGCTGCGCGCGAGCAACTCGCGCAAGTCGCGAAAGCGGTCGGCGTGCCCACTTGGCCCGGTGCTGGCACGGACAAGCCGCTCGAAATTGTCCGCGGCGCGATACGCGAATCGAAGCTTTCCGCGAGCGACGTGATCATCGTGGACACGGCCGGTCGCCTGCACATCGACGACGAGTTGATGACCGAGCTCGGCGATCTCAAGCGCGAATTGCAACCCGCGGAAATTCTCTTCGTTGCCGACGCTATGATCGGCCAGGACGCCGTGCGCTCCGCCGGCGAATTTCAC
>Ga0187783_10002322_pt1 | contig 14118 bp, 13 predicted proteins | sample 1015_SJ02_MP02_2_FD_132471 | JGI IMG/M metagenome (GOLD analysis project Ga0187783, IMG submission 132471) | Tropical peat soil microbial communities from peatlands in Department of Meta, Colombia - 1015_SJ02_MP02_20_MG | ecosystem: Environmental > Terrestrial > Soil > Wetlands > Peat | place...
ATGCTCGAGGGGTTGAACTCGGTCCGGATCGTGCGGATCAACGTATGAACTGGAACGCTCCCGCCGTTCTTCAATTCGACATGATCGAATGCGATGCCCAACTGGGCGATGGCCCGGTCGCTGTCGTGCGCTTTCACTTCGGTGATGTGACCCACCAGATGCGAACCCCGCGGAATCAAGGTGCCGTCGGGGCTCTGCACTTTTGTCGTGGTTTTCAATACCACTCGATCGCCCACCTTCGCCGACTTCGTATTCAGCTTGCCTTGCAACTCTCCGGTTAGCGAACTCATCTCCCACGAGCGCGCTGCCGCGTCGTCGCCAAAACCTGCGGACGCCGGCGCATAGGTGGTCTTTGCAGAATCGCTTTGAGAAGCATCGGCATCCGCCTGCTGCGCTTGCAAAGGAATGCTTGCCGCCACAGCGGCTGCCATCAAAAACAACAGAGAGGCTTTCATGCGGGTGACCTCCTGTCACTTATCTCAATCTTTTCGATGCGAGTTCTCGCTGCCTCGTCTCGCTTTCGCATTGTGCCGCGATGATTGCTGAAGGCGAATTCCTGAAGAAGGCCCCACGATTCCCGCCCAATGTTCGAATGGCTAGCGCAGGAATCATCCCGCCTTCTCAGTTCCCAGCGGCTCCCATAGACCCTGAGGATGGCGCGTAGTAGCCCTTGCGCACTTGCACCTTCAGATTCTCGCCGCCATCGCCTTTGCAGTCCACGGCGATGCGCCGGAAAGTGCCGTCCTGCTTTTCGTTGCTCGGCGTGTAACTCGCCACGTATTGAGTGCGCAGCTCGTCCTGAATCTGCTGGAAAGCCGCCTCCAGCTTGGCCCCGTTGTTGCCCACGTCAATCAGCCGTCCGCCCGTCTCATCGGCAATCCGCTTGGCCGCCGAGTAGCCGTAGTAGCCCATGCCCTGGCTCCAGTACATGGCGCGGTCGGCGCACAGAATCACGTAAACGATCACATTGTTCTTGTTGGCCGCTGCGATAGCCTCGGCAATCTTGTGATCGCTGCCTTCGTCTTCACCGTCGGTGAGGATAATCATTGCCTTGCGGCCGGTCTCCTGGTTCAGCTTGTCGTACGACGCTTCGTAAATCGCGTCGTAGAGCACCGTGCCCTTCGGATTGCTTGTCGGAACCGGCCCTCCGCCCAGACCCGGAATGCCCCCTCCATTGCCGCCCGCGGTATTGATCTGCGCCTTGTCCATGGCGTGCGCCAGCAGCCTGGGGCTATTGGTATAGTCCTGCAGCAAATCGATGTTCACATCAAACGAAATCAGAAACGCCTCATCCTTTTGCCGCAGCACTTGTTGCAAAAACTGGCTGCCCGCCTGCTGCTCAAGAGGCAACACCCGCTGCTGGCTGCCCGAAGTATCCAACAGAATGCCCAGCGTCAGCGGCTGGTTGGTTTCTGCGACAAAGTTCTTGAGCGTCTGCGGCACCTTGTCTTCCAACACCGAACACATTTCCTTGTTCAGGTGGGGAACCAGATTGCCGTTCTTATCCTTGACCGTGAAGAACAGGTCCACCAGGTTGACATTCACCTTGAACGTTGCCACCGGGGTCTCGTCGCGAGGCGGCGGGGGCGCGTTGCTCACTGGCGGCGCATCGGGCGAAGGCGCAAGCTGCGCCCGTCCCGCCGCGGGCAATGCGGCCAGGCCAACCAGGGCGACGGCGATGCTGATCCTGAGGTTCATGCTATCGGGTTAGACGAAATCAGGACCTCCTTTGAAAGCATACCGCGATCCTCAACCTCCGCAGCAGGCAACCTGCGCCGACCTACGACGTCTGATACTCTGTCAAGTGCGCCGTTTCAAGTCTCCGGCGCTCTGCGCGGCGCTTGCGAGTGACCGAAGCGGAGGATGAAAATCGCGGTGAATGCGGGAATAAAGACCCTTACTTTGACGGCTCTGGCCGGTTTGGGGCTGGCTCTGGTGGCGGGAGTTCCCGCTCAACAGCAACAAACCGTGCCCGATGCACCGACTCCGCAAGCTCCCGCAGCTCTTCCCGGTGGGCCCGTCACACCTGGAATGGGTGCCGGAGAGAATTCCTCAAGCTCCGCGTCATCTCCCTCTACTCCGGCCCCGGAGCCGGCCGCGCCTGAGGCAGCTCCGCCGCCCCAGCCTTCAAGCCAGCCGCCGATCATTCAGCAACCCCGCGACCAGCAGGCCACCCCGCCCGATCTGGGCAACGCCGCCATGGCCAACTTCGTCCTGCAGGTAAATGAAGTGCAGGTTCCGGTTACGGTCAAAGATCCTAAGGGAAACCCGGTTTCAGGACTCACCTGGCGCGACTTCACGATCTACGAAAACAATGTTCGCGAAAACATCCGCGTCTTCAGCGTCGACCCCGCCGCGCTTTCCATCGCCTTTGTGATCGACCAGACACTCCCGTCCAACATCATGGCCGAAGTCAATCAATCCATGGGCGCAATCCAGGCCGCGCTAACACCCTACGACGAAGCCTCGGTCTTCAGTTATACCCATTTCACAAAGGAGTGGACGGGCTTTACGGGCGGCCAGAGTTCGCGGCTCCCTGCCGTCCTGTCGCTGGCGCAATCCACCGGCACCGACCCCAGTATTCCCGACACTTCGGGGCCCCTTGCCTCCGCGTGCTCGCTCTCGGTCAACGGAAATTGCCCCGATCCGAATTTGCAACCTGGCAAATCAACACAGACAATTGGATACGTCCCGCTTCCCAAAGAAATTCATGCGTTGAATGACGCCATCCTTGCCGCCGCCAAAGAGCTTTCCACGCGTCCCAAAGAGCGCCGCCGCATCATTTACGTCATCTCCGACGGCAAAGAGTACGGCAGCAAAGCCACCTGGAAAGAAGTCGTCCGCTACCTCGAGACCAACAACATTACCGTGTATGCCACGCTGGTGGGTCAATCGGCTCAATGGGGCCAGGAATGGCTCGACCGCTTCCATCTGCCCTTCGAGATGTACGACAACATCCTTTACAAGTACACCGCGGCCACCGGTGGCGACATGCTCGCCGAACGCGGCACCAACAGCATGGAGAAAAGTTACGCCAAGATCTCTGCGGAAGCGCGCAACCAGTACACGCTGCTCTACCTGAGCCACGAATCCATCTACGACGGCAAGTACCGCAGCATCGATGTGCACGTTGACCGGCCCAACGTGATCGTTACCGCCAAGCTGGGCTACTACCCCTCCGCTCAGGAATACAAGTAATCTTCTCTAACTCGCAACTGACCCGAACTAGGAGCGGCGCGTCCTCGACGCAAATCTGGGGTGGGACACCTCATCCCCCCGCCTGTCATCCAAAGCAAAATCGCGCATGTGGGTTTGCCGTCCGCGCCGTAGGCGCATGGTTTGTTAGCCCCGCGCTTTAGCGTGGGGTAAGCTGACCAGATTGAGAAGAGTCCCGGAGGGACGCCGGACCGGAACTTCGAGATCTGCGGAAGGAGCAGGAGCCTTTAGGCCCCTGAAAAACCGTCCAGTCATGAAAGGGCCTTCAGGCCCAGGCTGTTTGGTCGGCAAGGCTTTTGCAGCCGGGCCAAAAAGCTGCCAACTCTTTCGGCCGTAAGCCGAGCAGAATAGCCTCAACCCTGCTTCGGCTGCTCCACGGGAGCATTTGACGCCGGCGGCGGCGCAGGAGCCGCGTTCTGCTGGTTTTGCGTCGTCTGGGCTGGCGGCGGGTCCGAAACTCCGCGAATCCCTTCGCGGAACCCCTTCAATCCCTCGCCCAATCCCTTACCCAGCTCCGGCAACCGCTTCGCGCCAAATAGCAGAAAAGCAACGATTGCCAGCACGGCGATGTGCCAAGGCTGAAGTAGATCGCCCATAATCCATTCCTCCGCGCGCCCACATTCTATTCGCGCGCTTCCATAGCCTTCTATTGTCGCACAAAAGCATCCAAACCCGCTCTCGAGGCCCGATATGGCAGACTAGGTACAGCCAAAGGAGCTCAATTCCCCGATGAAGAGCCTCAAATGGTTCGCGCTCGCCGCCCTTCTGGTTTTCACTTCCGGCCTGGCTCGCTCAGCCGGCCACGACATCTATCCCGATTCATCGCAGGCCCGGGCCGACATCGCCGCCGCCCTGAAAGAGGCCGCAGCCACCCATCGCCGCGTCCTGCTCGACTTTGGCGGCAATTGGTGCGGCGACTGCCGCGTCCTCGATCTCTATATGCACGACGAGAGGAACAAGCCTCTCGTCGATGGCAACTTCGTCGTCGTCCACATCAATATCGGCCACATGGATGCCAACCAGGACATCGCCCAGCAGTACCAGGTCCCGCTCAGCCGCGGCGTTCCTGCACTGGCCGTCCTCAGCGAAAACGGCAAGCTGCTCTATAGCCAGAAAAACGGTGAGTTCGAAGCCATGCGCCGCATGGAATCTTCGTCGCTCACCGAGTTCCTGGTTCACTGGCGTCCCGATCGGCCCGGCTGCTCTGCCGTCGTCGTCAACTGTTAGTGCTGCGGCCGTGAAATCGAAAAGAGGATTCAGTCATCCTGAGCGCAGTTTGGCCCGTCTTTCGGCCAAACTAACTCGAAGGACCTGCATTTGGGATCGCGAGCCCGCCTGATGAACTCCAGAGAAATGAAAGATCCCAGCATCACCACGCTCTCCAGCCGCGAAGTCTACCGCAATCACTGGATGCGTGTCCGCGAAGACGAAATCCTGCGCTCCAACGGCAGGCGCGGCATTTACGGAGTCGTCGAAAAGGATGATGGCGCCATCATTGTCCCCATCGACGGCGATCATATCTGGCTCGTTGAGCAGTTCCGCTACACCATCCAGGAGCGCGTGCTCGAGTTGCCCCAAGGCAGTTGGGAAAGAAGCGTTGCGAACCCCGAGGAGCTGGCCCGCGGTGAGCTGAAAGAAGAAACCGGCCTCGAAGCCGAACGCATGGTCGGCCTCGGTTTCTACTGGATCGCTTATGGCTTCCTGCGGCAGCGCCATCACGTCTTTGTCGCGTCGGGCCTAAAAATGACCGAAAACAAGCCCGACGCCGAAGAACACGATATCGCCGTGCGCCGTCTGCCCATCTCCGAATTCGAGCAGATGATGCTCGATGGCCGGATCCGCGATGGATGCACCCTGTCCGCATGGGCGATGTATCTCCTTTGGAAGGCTCGCCAGGTCTGATCCGCTTCTGGATTCATCAGCCCGCTGAGCATCTGAAACAGAGCATCTGCGATGCGGATTTGAGCAAGAAAAACGCGGCAAAGCTTGCGCCTCGCCGCTTCCCTGTCCCTGGGTGTTTTCAAAATATTGCAATCGTTCTAAACCTTCGCCTCAGCCGAAACTCTCACTGACCCCTGACCACTGATCACCGACCCCCGATCACTGCAAGAGCTTCGTCACTTCCTGCTGTACGCTGTTTGCCTGCGCCAGTGCGGCAATGCCTGTCTGGCTCAATATCTCGTACTTCGACATGTTCGACGTGGCCGATGCGTAGTCCGTCGCCTGCACGGCATTCTGAGCCGATACAATGTTTTCCTGCTGCGTGCTCATCACCTGGCTGATCGCGTTCAGCGTGTTGATCTGCGCGCCGATGTATCCATCCTGCGCCGCTACATCGGTGATCGCCTGGTTGAGCACCGCCAACGCATTTTGCGCGTTACCCTGCGTGGTAAGGTTCGTGTTCGAAAGATTCGCTGTCTGGTCTCCGCCTCCCGCAGCAACGTAGTTGATCGTAGTGATCGCATCATCGCTGGTGAAGAAACTTGCTGGCGTCTCCTGCGTGGTTGTGTCTTCAAAGGCCGCTGGGCTGGCCGGGGGCGCCGCTGAGTACGCCACGGTCACATTGCTGTTCGTGTTGGTCAGCAGGATGCCTGTGTCGCCGCCCGCCACGGCATCGTCGCCAACCGCGGCTGCCGTGGTAAAGCTGGCCGTCACGCCCGGAATGCCATCCTTGTTGATCTCCGAAATAAGCCCGCTCACCGTGTCTGCCGTCGTCGTAATCGTGCTGTGCGTCCCGTCGGGGTTGGTGATGGTGAAAACCAGGCTGCCGGCGATTGCGTCGTTCTGCGTTGCTGCCTTGTCCAGCACCGGCGCGGCAGGAGGAGCCACCGTGTCGGTCGAGAGATCGATGAACTGGCCCGTGTCGCTCTGCTCCACAGACCCGCCCGCGTCGCCCACGCTCGTCGCCGTCAGCTTGGCGAAAAACAGGCTGTCAATCGAAGAGCCAAGCGCCGACGAGTCTCCCGTATAGATCGAAACCCCCGCCTGTGATCCGTTGAAGACCTGAACCTGGTTATACGTCGTCGTCGATCCGATGTTGTTGATCTCGGAGAGAATCGATTGGTATTCCTGGTTCGCCGCCGCATCTTGCGAGCTGTTCAGAGTGCCGTTCGAAGACTCGGTGGCCAGAGAGATGGGGCGGTTCAGCAGGCTCGTCACCTGCGACAGCGCGCCGTCGGCCACTTGCAGCAGCCCCACGCCTTCCGACGTGTTGGTCTCCGATTGCGTAAGCGCCGCCGAATTCGCTCCCAGGCCGTTCACCAGCGAAAGACCCGCTGCATCGTCGGCGCCCGAGTTGATCCGCGACCCCGAAGATAGCTGCTGCAGAACCGTCTGCAGGCTGTTGTTGGTGTTGTTCAGATTATTCTCGGCGTAGATCGCCGACAGGTTGTTCAATACACCGAGAGCCATGGGTCAACTCCTTCTCGGATGCCTCTCCGTCCCTCGCGCGGCGCATTGCGCTTTTTCCCCCTCCGCCGCTTCTCTTTCCGGGCCTGTTTGCATCCACCACCTTCATCGGTTCAGGGCGAAATAACTTTAGTCATTTTCGGCAGGGCCGTTTCACGCGCTTTTTGTCGCACCCCAAATCGATCTGTCCCACTCCTGCTCAAAGTCTGTCTCGATCCGCTTCAACCACTGTTTCGCCTCGATGCAGATTCTTGTCTCGCTTTCGGCCACGTTGAGCAAAGCCTTCCTCCGCAATCGCCCTTTGCTCCCGATTCACCCCTCCATAGACGGCAAAGAAAATGGCCCTCCGGCGCACGCCGGAGAGCCCGATCCCATCGCGTAGCGATGAGCCTTACGTCGCAGCCTTATCGCGCTCCGGCTTATACCCCGAGATCCCGTAATAAATGATGAAGAGATAGCCGACGATGATGAGCCAGAATGCGTGCTGGTAGCCGGCTTTATCGGCGATCAGGCCGAAGAGCGGCGGAAGTACTCCTCCTCCCACGTTCCCGACAGTAATCACGCCCGACCCCTTGCTGGTCAGCGGTCCCAACTCAGCAACGCCAAGCGCGAATATGGTCGGGTACATGATGGAGTTGGCGAGCCCGCAAAGAATCAGGCACCAAACGGCCGTCTGGCCGGTGACAAACATCGCCAGCACCATCAGAACCACGCCCAATATGCCAAGAGCGGCCAGCAGTTTCTGGGCCTTGATGACTTTCATCACAAAGGTCCCGGCAAAACGCCCGATCATCATGGCTAACGGATAGAACGACGCCAGTAGCGTTGCCCGATGAGTGTCGTCAACGCCTTGCGATTCGAAGAACCGAACGGCATTGGCCGCCAGCGAAATCTCTAACCCGACATAGAGAAAGATGCCCACCATCGCCAGCACGGTGTGCTTGTAGGCCCAGATGCTCCGTTCCGCCGCCGGGACGCCGCCCTGCGCCGGGCGGAACTCGCGTGTCAGGCTGACCGTTGGCAAGTGCAGCAGCATCACGATGAAGCCCAACAGCAGCAGCGCAATCGCAATGGCGATATAAGGACCTACGACAGTGTGCGCCACCGCTGCCTGGTCCGTTGAGTTTGTTGGACTGGTGAGAATGAACGCGCCGACGACGATGGGAGCCAGCATGGTGCCCAGCGAATTAAAAGCTTGCGCCAGGTTGAGGCGCGCCGGAGCACTCGCCTCAGGGCCCAGGATGGTGACGTAGGGATTCGCCGAGGTCTGCAGCCCGCATACGCCGGTCGCCAGAACGAAACTCGCAGTCAAAAAGAAAGGAAAGCTGATCGCGTTCGCTGCCGGCACAAAAAGCAATGCGCCTACCACCATCACGAACAGCGAAATCACCATGGTCCTCTTGTACCCCACCCACTCAATCACCTTTGCCGCAGGTACCGAAAAGATGAGGTAGGCGAAGAACCATGAAGAGGTCACAAGATTCGACCAGGCATGATCCAGGTGGAAGATGTCTTCGAGCTTCGGTGACAAATTGCTGTTCAGATTGGTGAGGAACCCAAAGATGCAGAACAAACCGGTGACGATGATGAATGGAACGGTATAGTTGGGCGAACTCGGCGCGGTTGCCGTTGTAGGTTTTGTAGCCATCGATAGGTCTTCCCCCTTGGCGTATGCAAAAAGGCTTGGTAGGTGCCGCAATCACTCTACGCACTTGCAGGGCTCCAAGTCCAGCGCAAACCATTGCATGGAGCGGCTCTGGGGCCCCGCGCCCGTCGGCGAATGCGGGCATGCGCCCAGATCCTGTCCCGTTAACTCCGCCTCCATATACACTGAAAGTGCATGATTCCTACCCTCGCGTGGACCCCTGAGGGCGTCCAATTCATCGATCAGACCAGGCTCCCGCTCGAAGAGAGCTACGTGCTCGCCTCAACATTCGAACAGGTAGCCGGCGCCATTACGACCATGGTCGTGCGCGGCGCGCCGGCTATCGGCGTCTCCGCGGCATATGGCATCGCTCTGGGCGCAAAAAACACCAAATCCAAAACCGCCGCGCAGTTTGCTCTTGAGTTCGAAAGAATCTGCGCGTGCCTCGCCGCCACCCGTCCCACCGCCGTGAATCTCTTCTGGGCGATTGATCGCATGAAGGCGGTCTTCGCCAGGCTGGTGGCTTCCGGCGCAGGCCTTGGCCAAATCCAGGAAAAACTTTTCGCCGAGGCGCAGTCGATGTACGACGAAGATATTGCTGCTTGCAAAGCCATGGGTTCGTACGGCGCCAGCCTGCTTCCTGAGGAAGGCGGCGTCTTGACCCATTGCAACGCCGGCGCGCTCGCCACCTGCGGCTACGGAACCGCGCTCGGCGTCATCCGATCCGCCGTCGAGCGCGGCAAGCGCATTCATGTCTATGCCGACGAAACCCGCCCATTCCTCCAGGGCGCGCGCCTCACAGCATGGGAGTTGATGGCCGACAGCATTCCCACTACCGTCATCTGCGACAACATGGCCGCCAGCCTCATGCGCCAGGCGAAGGTTCAGGCCGTCGTCGTCGGCGCCGACCGCATCGCCGCGAACGGCGACACTGCCAACAAGATCGGCACCTATAACCTCGCCATTCTCGCCCGCGAACACGGCATCCCGTTTTACGTTGCCGCGCCCTGGTCGACGATCGATCTTGCTACGGCGACCGGAGATGCCATCCCTATCGAGGAGCGCCCTGCGCGCGAGGTCACGCATCACGCCGGCAAGCAGCTCACGCCCAATGGCGTCGGCATCTCGAATCCAGCCTTCGATGTCACGCCGGCCAAATACATCACGGCAATCATCACCGAGCGCGGCCTGATGCGCGCCCCGTATAGCGAATCGCTGAAAGAACTGGAGCTGGTGGGCTGAGCACTCGCAAGAACTTCCACAGGAAACGAAACTCAGCGCTGACCGAGGGCGGCCTTGACCGTTGCTCCCAAATTAGCTATGCTAGCTTAGCAGGTTAGCACTATGCATAAAGCCACGATGTTTGAAGCCAAGACGAACCTTTCCAAGCTCGTTAAGCGCGCATTGGAAGGCGAAGAGATCCAAATTACAACCGGCCGCGAGCGCAAACCGGTCGTGCGCATTGTTGCGATTGAGCCAGTTCGTCCCAACCGCCGCCTGGGTTTTCTCAAAGGAAAGATTGAAGTTGGCCCGGAGTTTTTTGAACCGCTTCCGGAAGACGAACTTCGTCTTTGGAACGGCGAAGGGGAATGAGGGTTCTGCTCGACACCCACGCTCTTTTATGGGCTGCGGCCTACGACGAATTGCTTTCCTCTCGTGCTCGCCACCTAATTCAACCGCAGCGAAACGAGGTCTTTGTTTCAGCGGCTTCGGCCTGGGAAATTGCGACTAAGTATCGCCTTGGCAAGCTCCCGCGGGCACAAGCTCTCGTCGACGATTTCGTTCCGGCAGTCCGAACGGCGGGATATCAACCTCTGCCGATCAGTTTGGAACATGCGCTGCGCGCCGGACTTCTGCCCGCCCAGCACAAGGATCCATTCGATCGTATGCTGGCTGCGCAGGCCATCCACGAGAATCTGGCACTGATCAGTAATGATGAGCAGCTCGATGTCTTCGGGGTCCGCCGTGAGTGGTAGGTTTCCTACGCCGGCACTCTCACTTCGCTCGATGTGCCTCCCGCCGCCGGAATGTAACACTTTGTGGTGTAGTCCATCACCATGCGGTCGGCGTTGAAGCGCCAGCCCAGCGTGCGAATCGTGCGCTTCATGCGCTTGATCCATCCTCGCGGCAGGCCGTCGCGGTCGCGATCGTAATAGAGCGGAATCACCTCATCGATCAGCGCGCGATACAGATCCTCGCCGTCGCGGCTGTCGTGCAAATCTACGTTGGAGTGCGTTCTCCCCGTCCCGATCGCAAATCCGTTTAGCCCGTCGAAGGCTTCGGCCCACCATCCATCCAGGATGGAAAGGTTCAGCCCGCCGTTCAGCACCACCTTCATGCCGCTCGTGCCCGAAGCCTCCAGCGGGCGCCGCGGATTATTGAGCCACACATCTACGCCCTGCACCAGGAAGCGGCCCACGTTGATGTCATAGTCCTCGATGAAGACGAGCTTGTTGGCAAACTGCGAATTCCGCATCAACTCGGCGATTTGCTGCAGCACGCGCTTTCCCGGCTCGTCGTGCGGGTGCGCCTTGCCGGCAAAGACGAATTGCACCGGGCGCTTCGCGTCGTTCGCCATCGCCGTCAGCCGCTCCATATCCCTCAGCAGCAGGTTGGCGCGTTTGTAGGTGGCGAATCGCCGGGCGAACCCAATCGTGAGCGCGTCCGGCGAAAGCACTTTGTCCAGGTGCTTCAGTGACTCTGCCGGCTCCTTGCGCCGCTCCGCCTGCTCGTGCGCACGCCGCCTGACAAAATCCAGCAACTGCGCCTTCAGCGACAGGTGCGTCTCCCACAGCTCTCCATCGTCCACGCTTTCGATCGCCTCCCACGTATGCGAGGCCCCGCTCTGTCGCTGCCAGCCAACGCCCAGGTGCCTGTCATACAAGCGGCGCATCTGCGGCGCCAGCCACGACGGCACGTGCACCCCGTTGGTCACGTGGCCGATCGGTACCTCATCTTCCGATCCGTTCGGATAGAGTTCCCGCCACATCGCTCGCGACACCTCGCCGTGCAGCGAACTCACCGCATTCACGCGCCGCGCCAGCTTCAGCCCCAGCACCGTCATGCAGAAAGGCTCTCCGTAGTCGGTCGGATGTTCCCGGCCAAACCCCATCAGGTTTTCGTGCGAGATACAGAGTTGATCGCGCAGCGGCCCGAGATGTTCTTCGACGAGCCCGGGCGAAAAACGGTCGTGCCCCGCAGGCACCGGGGTGTGCGTCGTAAAAATCACCTCGCGCGGAATCTGCCGGGCCGCCGCATAAAAGTCCAGGCCTTCCTCTTCCATGCGCGTCCGGATGGCCTCGAACACGGCGAATCCGCTATGTCCCTCGTTCAAATGCAGCACCCCGGGCGTAATGCCCATCGCTTTCAGGGCGCGATAACCGCCCACCCCCAGCAGCAGCTCCTGCCGGATCCGTGTGCGCGCGTCGCCGCCATAGAGCCGCGAAGTTGTTTCCAGATCTTCCGGCGCGTTGCCGTCCACGTTCGAGTCCAGCAGAAGCAGATCGCAGCGGCCCACTTTCACCTGCCACACCTTGGCGCGAATGGCCGCGCCCCGCGTGGCGATCTCCACCACTACCGGCTCGCCGTTGGCGCCGATCGCCGGCTGCATCGGCAGTTGATTCACATCGGTCTCGAGATATTCCTCCTGCTGCCAGCCATGTTCGTCCAGCCGCTGCAGAAAGTAGCCCTGCCCATAGAAAAGCCCGACCCCCACCAGCGGAATGTCCAGGTCCGACGCGCTCTTAATGTGGTCGCCGGCAAGAATTCCCAGCCCGCCCGAATAAATCGGCAGCGATTCGTGCAACCCGAACTCAGCCGAGAAATACGCCACCGGCCGCGGACGCAGTGCGCCCGCATGGCCCGCGCCCCACGTCCGATCGTCAGTCAAATACTCCTGCTGCCGCCGGAAGGCATAGTTGATGCGGCTGTGCAGCACGTGCTCCGTCGCCCGCCGTTCGATTTCGCCCAGCGGCATTTCGTTCAGCAGCGCAATGGGATTCTGATTCAGCTTCCGCCAGCGCGCCGGATTCAGGTCGCGAAAAACGCTCACGCAATCCTGATCCCAGCTCCACCATACATTCCGAGCCAGCGCCCACAGCTTCTCCTGCGCCGGCGCGATAAACCGGTCCAGCGTGCGCGCCTCGCTCACCACCGGGGCTACCTGGTTCGCCGCTTCCACCAGGTTCCGAATCTCCCGGTCGCGAAACTTGCGCGGTTCCTTGGTCTGCACAACCAGCACGCCCTGCAGCACGCCGCGATCGATCAGCGGCACGCCCAGGAACGAGTGGTACTCATCTTCGCCCGACTCCTTGAAGTATTTGTAGCGCGGATGCTCGCGCGCATCGGCCACGGCCACGGGTAGCAGCTTCTCTGCAACCAGCCCCGACAATCCCTCGTTCAGCGGCATGCGCAGCGTGCCAATACATCGCGGATGAAGACCCACGGTCGCCGCCATCACCAGGTTCGAGCGGTCCGGCTCAAGCAAATACGCCGAGCACACATCCGTCCTGAATCGCGCCGCGATTAACGCCACCAGCTTCAGCAGCGTGTCGGCCGGCTTACCCTCAGACTCCGCCAGTTGCGTGATTTCGTCCAGCGTGAAGACCAGATTGCCGTCAGCGGGATTGCTCACAGGATTCATCGGGTTTGCCATCGCCTTTCATTGGAGTAAGAGAAAACTGCGCGTTTCCACTTGGAGGCCTGGAAAATGCTCAATTTGCAAACGATTTCAGTTGCGTTCTGATGGGCGGCTGTCTAAATACTTCGCAGAATTCTCGTCTGCCCATGCGGAGATAGTTCCGACAATACCACAGCGCAACGTGCCGTGATCCCCGTGCCTCTTCTCGGTAGTGGGTCAGTTTGAAGGGTACGGGCTTCAGCCCGTACGTCAAGCTCTTTCAGATCAGTCGAGGCTTCAGCCCCTGAAGGGCACATTTCTGCAAACTGACCCACTAGCCCTCCTTCGCGCACCATCCCCAGGGCACACTCTAGGCCCCAATTTCTAAAGGCCGCGTAAAAACTGATAGGGTGCCCCACGTCTTCTTAGAGATCTTGGAGACAATCCGCCTCGCAAAGGGCTCGTCGCGCCAAGCCCAGTCTTTTCGCAAGACGTCAACCTCAGTGATGAAACTGAAAGTAGAACCCCGTCACGGCCAGGCCCGCGCCGATGGGCATCAAGGCGATTCCGGCGTCCTTAGCCTCATTGCAGCCGGTGCTTGAGCTGTTGCAGTACGCGTGCTGCTCGCCCACGTAGAGAAGTATGCCGGCAGCGAGCGCCGTAGTTCCCACCACGGCAAGCGCCACTCCTAACCCATGATGCGAAGTCTTTGTCTTGGTCGTCGTTGCCGTGTTCTGAGTTGTGGCAGCAGGCGCGCTTTGCGATGAGCTTTGGCCGTTGTTCTGTCCCGTTTCGAGAGCAAGAAACGGAATTCTCTGCGGGCTTGTGAGATTGGCCTCTTCGCGTACGGGCAGCGGAGCAGGAATATCTGTGGGCTGCAGAGATGAAGAACCCGTCCCAGTCTGCGCCGGGCTAATCGCCGCATCCAGCCGGCCGGCTGAGCCCGGCATCACCGGGTTCTGGGCGACGACTTGCGCAGTCAGAACAAACACGGCCATGAAAGGCGCGCTGCGGCTGACCATTCTGCTTCCTGGGCTGGTTGCCTGTGAGAAAAGATGCAATTGCATATGGTGACCTCCTGTGTGGTTTTTGGGGAGCCCTGGGGAAACTGACAAATATACTACTCGGTGATCGGACAGTTGGGCGCACCGCATCTCGATTCTGAGATGTGGGATACCTCGAACCCAGGCCTCCTGAAGCAGCTGGGCGCCCCACCCTCGGGTAGTGGGTC
>Ga0187783_10002323_pt1 | contig 14116 bp, 9 predicted proteins | sample 1015_SJ02_MP02_2_FD_132471 | JGI IMG/M metagenome (GOLD analysis project Ga0187783, IMG submission 132471) | Tropical peat soil microbial communities from peatlands in Department of Meta, Colombia - 1015_SJ02_MP02_20_MG | ecosystem: Environmental > Terrestrial > Soil > Wetlands > Peat | place...
TCTTGATGAACAAACCATAGCGGCGCTGCACAGTGTCGAGGTTAAAACAGCGCTTTATCAGTGCAGAATCTGGCTGCTGGCTTGCCTGCCGCGCACGGAATAGGTGTACGTACTGGTCAAGGTTGCGCAACGAGAGGTGACGCAGAGTCACATCGACAAGCGGATTCGGACTTATCCATGTTCCGGGAGTTATCGAGCCGAATCCGAGGAATGTCAGCTCGCGCCGCAGTCGGTCACGATGATGGCCGAGTCGTTCCGGCACCGAGTACGTCAGGACAGTCCATTGGCCGTCCCAAGTACCGTGCGGTGAAGAAAAGACGCGGATCCGTATCTCTTCGAGGCGCTCGCGCCCGACGGGCGTCAGAGCGTAGAAGGTCTGCTTGCCGTTTGCTATTCGCTGCAGCCAGCCTTGCTTTGCGAGCCTACACATTGCAGCGCGGGCGGCGTTTGGTGAAATCCCGAGTTCTGAAGTAAACCGCAGGATGGACCGCGGAGTGATGGACGAGCCAAAGTGTTGAATGTACTCAAAATACAGTTCAAAGATAGTGCGCTTTGCATTCAATCCGAGTGCGCTCCAGACGAATTCGAGATTCTGTAATCATCTAATTTACCACGAGTCAGAGGATATCTTCGTTTCTCGCCCCAAATTCGGCGTCGGCTGTAGCGGCCTTGCCAGTTGACAGAAAGGCCTGGCCTGACCATCGGGCCGTGATGACGTGGTAGGAATCACATTTCAGGCGGGAAGCCGGCCCGCCCCAAAGTTGCAGCGGGCGATCGACAACCCCGCGTCGTTGGTCCGCCAATTTATTACATTTCGTACAGCTTGCGCTATCAGATGCAACGAGGCGCCGTGCCGTCAAGTTGAAATGGTTCGCCAAATCTAAGGCATAGCAAACCCCGAAAAGCGCTATCTGCCAGTAATTTCGGAGGCGCCGATCGATCAGAAAAAACAACCGACCCGTCCCGCGGGCCATGTTGCACTGGGCATCTCTAGGGGTCTCCACTACGTAAAACATTCACAAAGACGGACGGTTATGTAGCGGCCCACCTGTTCACGCCGAAGCCACTCATCATCAGATAATAGGTACCGCGTGGTGATTGTGCATTTGGAAGGTGGCGGAATAGCATGTGCCGTGCTCAATTGGGACTCTTAGTATGATATTACAAACAAATTATCTTGACACGCATAAAGTGTAATGGTAGGGTCTGCGCGATTTAATCGAAACCATAGCTCCAAATTTCGCTTGCGGTGCTCGCTCCCCTATTTAAAGGCACCGCCGCGAACGGCATGTTCGTTACTCGGTAACGCTGGGGGATTTGTTTTATGACGACTAAAATCGGGGCGCCATTGGTTCGTGTAGTTCTTCTCATTTTTGTCTTGGGCCTTTCGACGTCGTCTCTATTCGCACAAACGGCGGGCACCGGGGCGCTGACAGTCACCGTCACCGATCCAAGTGGCGCCGCTATTCCTGGCAGCAGCGTCACGGTGACTAACTCGGCTGGCCTCTCGCGCTCGGTAACGACAGGTGCGGACGGCAGCTGCACGTTTACGCTTCTGCCGGTCGGAACTTACACGGTAGCAATTTCTGCCCAAGGTTTTCAGACGGTCGAGGTGCCATCGGTACCCGTAGACGTCACTGAAATTCACGTGTTGAATCAGAAGCTCGAAGTCGGTTCTATGGCGCAGCGAGTGACTGTGAATGGTCAAGTGCAGACCATCCAGACCGAGGATGTTACTCTTGGAAACGACGTTGGAAACAAACTCCTCACTGACCTTCCGCTCGTCACCCGCAACTACACGCAGATCATGGGTTTATCCCCAGGAGTCGTCACCGACGTCAACAACGGGTCGGCACTAGGGCGGGGCTCTAAGGACGTTTATGTAAATGGGGGCGCAAACCAAAGTAATACCTACAACATGGATGGAGTCAACGTCACGAGCATTGGCGAGGGCACTCCACAGGACACGGCCGCGACCTTCGGTTCTATTCCAATTCCGAGTCCTGATGCGCTTCAGGAATTTAAAGTCCAGACGGGCCAATATGATGCCAGCTACGGGCAGAACTCCGGCGCTAACGTTAACGTGGTCACGAAGACCGGTACCAATGACTTCCACGGTTCGATTTTTGAGTTTTTTCGGAACGACGCACTGAATGCCAATGGTTTTTTCCAGAATGAGACGGGCCAAAGGCGCGGCAAATTGGAGCAAAATCAGTTTGGGGGCACGGTCGGGGGGCCGGTGAAGAAGGACAAGCTGTTTTTCTTTCTATCCTACCAGGGGACCCGGCAAATCAATGGTGTCGCTGTTCAGGGTTTTCAGACAGCGAATTTGCCTGAGCAGCTTACAGACGTGAGGACTGCATCAGCTCTGGGGTCTGAGTTTTGCCCCGCAAATAATCCTCCTGGCAGTCCCGGGGCCGCCTTCGCGAACACCGCGTTTGGCGGGGTTCAGGTGGCTTGCGATGGCTCCAATATCAGTCCCGTGGCACTGGCCCTCTTACAAGCGAAGGTGCCAAACGGAACGTATGTCATTCCCAGCCCCCAAAAGATCCTGAATCCGGGAACGTCGAGTGCAATCGGCCTGTCCTCGTATAGCGTTCCTGCAACATTTAGAGAGGACCAGGCCCTGCTCAACGTTAATTGGCAGATCTCATCGAAAAACGCCCTGGCGCTGAAGTACTTTTACGCCGATGCTCCGCAGGTATGGTCCTTCAACTGTACGGGCTGTCTGCCATATACCGGTGGCAATGTGAATACGTCCGGAAACCAACTTCCGTCGCTCAAACTGACAACCCTACTGACGAACAATCTCGTGAACGATTTTCATATTTCATACTACTGGCTAAGGGCCTCCGCTAACCCAACCAATCCCATTACGCCCCAGCAGGTGGGTATGACGACGGCCACTTCCTACTGGAATACGTTCCTACCTGTCATCAACATCAACGGGCTCGTGAACTTCGGCGGATTCCTTGTCGATGGTTCCAAAGACCCCTCCTGGAGCTACCAAGGATCAGATCAACTATCCTGGTCCCACGGACGTCATACGATTCGCACCGGCTTCGAAGTTCAACGAACCAACTTTCACTATCATTTTTTTGGGGTCAAAGGGCAACTGACGTTCTTAAGTTGGGCGGACTTCTTGCTTGGCGAGAGCGCAGCACAAAACGGAACCCTCTTCAGCAACGTGTTCAACTCGTTCTCTTACATTGTCCAGCCCGGGGGAACAACCTTCCCCATGGTCGAATGGCGACACAGTGCTTACGTGCAGGACGATTTCAAGGTTAACCAGCGGCTGACTTTGAACCTCGGTCTGCGCTGGGAACATGATGGTCAACCCGCCAATCAAAATGGGACTCCTGCAGTCGTCAATTACAATCTGAGCCTCCTGCAAGCACTCCCCATTCCACCTGTAACGGGTACCTACGTTGGTTTGACAGTGGCGCACAACTACGCGGGACTTCCGCCTGCCCCGGTCGGAGTCGTGCGCCGTCCGACGAACTGTCAAAACACAACGTGTGCGCCGTACTTTGATTTTGCTCCCCGGGTGGGCTTCGCTTGGCGCCCGATCGGGAGTGACAGTGGGCTTGTCGTGCGCGGCGGGTATGGCATTTTTTATAACATAGTTGATAGCGTCCCCTACGTTATCGGTGTGACTGCTGTACCACCGACAGGCATGGCATTTAGCTTGAGCGGCACGAGCAATGCCTTAGCGACGCTGGCGTTTCCTTACAATCCCGTCCCCCCGTTAGGGTGGACTTCGGCTCTGCGCACTCCGACGTCCGCAATTTCACAAAGTTCTGTAGCCTACAATATGACAACTCCGTACACGATGACCTACAATCTCGATCTGCAATGGGAGTTTAAGCCTTCTTGGGTAGCTGATATCGGTTACATAGGGTCGAGCAGCCACAATGTAGAGACAGCCGGAACCTACAGTCAGCCGTTGTTGGCAAGCGCAGCTGATCCTGTCAATTGTGGCAATCCCTTGACTGGTTGCATTACGACCAACACGGCGGCCAACGCAGCACAGCGCGTGCCCATCCTGGGCTTTGCGCCAACCGGGTTAGTGTTCAATGGGAACATTGCAGATTTCGAATACGATGCCTTGCAGGCCATACTCCGGACACCCTCCTTTCACGGATTGAACTTCCAAGCCGCCTATACATGGGGCAGAGATTTTACGAACGTTACGGGTGTAGATTTATCGGCGGGAGGTGCGGGAAGCGCCAATAGCAATGATCCCACCAATCTCCGTCAACAGTGGGGACTGGCTGACTACACTCGTCCGCAGCGGCTTGTGGTTAGTTATAGCTATGACTTGCCCGGGTACCATGGCGATCAGAAACTTGCCGTCAAAGCTCTAACGGGATGGAGCGTCGCCGGTGTGACTGTCGTCCAAGACGGTTTGCCAATGACGCTCACGGATTCCACAGGGGGTGCTGTCTACGGTTTTGCCGGTGCCTCCCGAGCCCAGTATTGCCCGGGGTTTACGCGTTTCAACGTAGAAAATCCTGGCAGTGTGCAGTCCCGTCTGAACAGCTTTTTCAATCTAGATTCAGTGGCGGACACTTCTGCTAAGGCATGCTCTATGCCCGTTCTCGACGGTGTGCCTGGAGCAACCCTTTATGGCAACAGTGCGCGCGCCATTTTACTCGGGCCAGGCCAGTTCAACTGGGACTTTGCCATCGTGAAGAAAACCGTCGTCGGAGGACTTCGCGAGGACGCTGATCTGGAGTTCCGCACCGAGTTCTTCAATGCTTTTAATCATCCCCAGTTTACAAACCCGGGCACAAGCGTCAACGGTTCGACCTTTGGTGTGATCACGAGCACATCGGTTGGTCCCCGCATCATGCAGTTCGCCTTGAGATATGCCTTTTAGGCGCAGCGGGAGGCTTTATTGGGGAGGCGCGAGTTCCAACATCTTCCAATTGGCGAGCTCAGATGCAGCTCAATGTCGAATGAAGTCAGAATGATCAATGAAGGCTCTCGTGGCACGTTTCTTTCATCTCTGTTTGCCGATGTCCTCTGGGCGGCTCAGCACCTCTACCGAGCTAACAGCGACTCGCGGGGATGTGCGAAAGGATAATTTGGAGGGCAGTTCCGACGCTCCGCGCACGTGGATGTTCCTCCGAATCGTCTCAGGACTTTGCCTCGTGCACAAAATCCGAGGCCACGACGCAGGTATTACCGTCGCAGACCCGGCAACTACCCAGCCGAGAGACTTTTGCAAGACGGCTATCTGAATTAGAGGGCCCTCGCGTCTGAGGAAACGGATTGCTCAAGGCGGTTACGTTCGGAGATGCTTTCGTTCACTGCTGCGCCGCCAGACAGAAACGTCTGCAACGAGTCGTTTGGAAATCGAATTGAGAGGAGAACTCATTTGGAAAACCTTAAGGCTTCTGGAGAAGTCGACCGAAAAGAAAGCGGTGCCGACAGCAACCGACGAAGTTTCATAAAGGGTGCCACGGCGGCAGGTCTGTTGGGGGCGGCAGGAATAGTGGGCACATTGGCAGAGCCGGCCCAGTCAGCCCAGCAAGTGGGCGCGGCTGTGGATCCTTCGCGGCCTGCCGGTATACGTCCGGGCGGTGCCTTCGACTGCCGGTTTCCGATTGCCTACGAAACGTCGGTGCCGGAAGCGACAAAGGTGTTGATCCAATACTTCGCTTCGCTGAGCCGGCGAGATCTGGCAGGGATCGCGCAGACGCTGCATTTCCCTTACGGCACCTACGAAGGAGTTGAAGCAACTATCGTCGAGACTGCCGAAAATCTAATGGATGCCCCGCCGCCATCGATGAACGTGACTGGAAAAGGCGACAACCTGATCAAGCCGGGGTCCTATGACATGCTTGACAGCCTTCAGCTGCACAATTATCTACCGGTCAGTGTCCAATTCTCGCTCTGCTACAGCCGCTATGCTGCGACTGGAGAGAAAATCTCGGTTTGCCAAGGTATATATGCTGTCACTAACAACGATGGGAAGTGGGGGATTCAGTTAGCTTCCACGATTTTTAAGCCCGCTCACGAGGCGGATCTGGTCTTCAAGGACGCCGAGGAAGCGTATCTGCGTCAGGAACGTACCGACGCTTTGGGGTTTGCCAACCGTGACGTGTCGAGGCTTAGGACTCTCGTTATGAGTCCAGGCAAACAGGCGATTATCGCAAACCCTCTCGATTGGAAGAGCCCTCTAGTCGCTGCCCACGACGGAGATCCGATGGCTCCTTATAAGGTAAAAGGTGTCACGAGCAGGTTGAAGGTCACAGACGTACCAGAAAAAAGGCCCGACCCAGACGTTGCTGCGATGGGTAACGTATTTACCGACTACTATGAAATCGCCAGGGGTGGTTTTCCGAAATACGCGGCCACGAGGATCGCGCCCTACGCGCATGTCTTGCACTCGTCTTCGGACAAGGCGCATGTCTGGGGCGGCTACATCCGCAATGCCCCTGACCTTACCCTGATCAACGAGTTTCACAGAGGTCTTGGTGTGTTCACTTACGTTAACGGGCGTTGGGGCTACGCGGGTACAGCAGGCGGCTGGGGCGACGTCTACTACCACGACTATTGGAACGACGAGCGTTCCTAGAGTAAGTAGCCTTTCACCAAGCGCGTCCACGAGTCCTCCTAGCTGAGGGTTGTCATGATTGCAGGAAAACAGCTGACGATATCCGAACTACTTGAGGGTCTCCCAACAAACTGGGGCCGTTGGGGGGATCACGATGAGATCGGAGGGCTGAACTTTCTTACGCCGAAGGAGGTCGAGCGCGGTCTCTCAGCGATCAAGAAACACACACGGTTCACACTTTCAGTCGTCATCAACCACCCGCAGGGAGATCCGTTATGGCCGGGGCGTGGCGCAGCAATCAAACCGATGACGCTGGACAAGGGACACTATCTGGTCGGGAAGGCTCAGCCCTTTCCAGGGGGGCTCGAATACGCTGACGACTACCTTTGTATGTTTCCCCAGGGTACGACGCATTTTGACGCGCTTGGCCACCCCTGGTACGACGACCACCTCTACAATGGGTATGATCCCCTTACGACGATCGGTGGCCTTGCCAAGGCAAGTGTGTTGCCGCTCGCAATGAGCGCGGCGTCGGGGCCGGCGGTGCTCCTCGACGTCGCGCGTTTTCGAAAAAAAAAGTCGCTCGAGCGGGCCGAAACAGTCGGGCTTTCAGATCTTCTCGAGTGCGCGAAACAACAGAAGATCACGATCGAAAAGCATGACATTCTGCTCTTGCGAACCGGCTGGCTTGCAACCTACTACGACAGTGGCCCCGATGTCTTCTACGCAAAACCCTTCATCGAGCCAGGGCTCACGTTCTCCCGCGAACTCGTGGAGTGGTTTCATGAAATGGAGATTCCATTGCTCGCGACGGACACGATAGGCAACGAAACTACGCTGGAACCGAACACAGGCATTGCGATTCCGCTGCACGGAGCCCTCATTAGGAACCTCGGCGTGATTTTTAACGAGATCGTTTGGCTTGAGGCACTCGCGGATGATTGCGCAATCGACGCACAATACCGTTTCTTCTACACGGCGGCGCCACTCAAGATTTCTCGCGGCACGGGCGCACCCGTAAACCCGATCGTTCTCAAATGACAAGCGCCATTTAGCAGATGTCAATCGCCCCGGACTCACCAATCGAACTCGCTAATGTGACCTGGGGTGAGTTCAAGCGTGGCCGTGGCAAAACCCCTGCGGCATCATCCTCACAACTCCATGAACAGGCGTCGATCCTTACGACAATATCGACCGTGGCAAAATCTGTTTTTGGGCTCCGCGCTCTAGCGCTCGGCCTGAGCTATGGGAATCGAAGTGCGGGAGTAACAGCTTTCTAAGTATCCTGCATCGTGCATGTTCTGCGTCTTCACTAAGGATCTTTCTAAGCAGTAAATTCGTCACGAATGATCAAGAAGAGGATTGAAGGCTGTACAGACCGACGTAATCGCTCGCCGACATCGCCTCCAGTTGTGCCTGGTCGGAAGATACCGCAAGAATCTTGTCCCGAGCCTCCGTTGGAATTCTGCGACCGAGATTTTTCTTGAACTTCTCCAAGAGCAAAGGAACTCCTTCCTTCCGGCGCACCCGGTGACCAATCGGATACTCGACTGCGACCTCTGCAAGCACTGCGCCGTCAGCCAATTCAATGGTGAGAGCGTTGGCGATCGAACGCTTCTGCGGGTCGTGATAATCCGTTGTGTAGTGTGAATCCTCGACACAGGTGATTCGCTCCCGTAGCGCATCAATGCGATTGCCCCAGACCGGATCTTTTGCGACTGCATCTTCATAGTCGTCTGCCGTCAGCCTTCCAAAGATAAGCGGCACGGCCACCATGTACTGAATACAATGGTCCCGATCCGCCGGATTATTTAGCGGCCCCTGCTTGTCGATGATGCGAATGCACGCTTCGTGCGTGCGGATCGTCACCCGCGCGATGTCCGCCGCCGTCTTTCGCATTGCGGCCAGCTGCTCGTGCAGCGTCATAGCCGCCTCCACCGCGGTCTGGGCATGAAACTCTGCAGGAAACGAGATTTTGAAGAGCACGTTCTCCATAACATAAGTGCCGTAGGTTCGCTGAAACCGGAACGGCTGTCCTTTGAACGATACATCGTAGAAACCCCAGGTCTTCGCCGTTAGGACACTTGGATATCCCATCTCTCCGGTCTTTGCAATCAACGCGAGTCTTACCCCCCGCGAGGTTGCGTCGCCCGCAGCCCAGCTCTTACGCGAGCCGGTGTTGGGAGCATGACGGTAAGTTCGAAGTGATTGTCCGTCCACCCATGCTAGCGAGATCGCATTCAATATTTGCTCGCGTGTCAGCCCAAGCAGACCAGCTACTACTGCGGTGGAGGCAACCTTAACCAGCACCACGTGATCGAGCCCAACCTTATTGAAGGAATTTTCAAGGGCAAGGCAGCCCTGGATCTCGTGTGCCTTGATCATCGCAGTCAACACGTCGCGTACGGTCAGCTTGCATCCATTTCTAGTGAGCCAGTCAGTGACCGCGAGGATGGCGCCGAGATTGTCGCTCGGATGTCCCCATTCGGCCGCGAGCCATGTGTCATTGAAATCCAGCCAGCGAATGATCGTGCCAATGTTGAAAGCCGCCGTCACCGGGTCGAGTTCAAAGTTCGTTCCCGGCACACGGGCGCCGTGCTGCATGGTTAGGCCCGGCACGACTGGTCCAAGCAGTTTTGTGCAGGCGGGAAATTCGAGAGCCTGCATGCCGCAGCCAAGTGTGTCGAGAAGGCAATACCGTGCTGTCTCGTAGGCCAATTTGCTTTCGACGGTGTAGTTCAAAACATAGTCAGCGATGTCGGTGATGACCCGATCGAACTCAGGGCGGACATTGGAGATATGGCTAGACATTCTGTTCTTGCAGTCTCTCGATTCTCTCAGTGCGCGTACGATCTGAAAACTCTGCGTTATGTACGCCGTTCCGTGGGAACAAACGCGAGGTCGTCAGGTCCCGTGTAGTTCGCGCTGGGACGGATGATCTTACCGTCAGCGCGTTGCTCCATCACATGTGCCGACCACCCGCTGGTGCGGGCAATCGCGAAGATGGGAGTGAACATCGAGGTCGGAATCCCCATCGTGTGGTAACTGACAGCCGAAAACCAGTCCAGATTGGGGAACATTTTCTTAGTATCCGACATGGTTTGTTCGATACGTTCGGCGATCGCGTATGTTCTTGATTGCTCGGGTGTCTGCGATAAATCTCGGGCGATTCTCTTGATCACAGCGTTTCGTGGGTCAGCGATCGTATATACAGGGTGCCCAAAGCCGACAATGACTTCCTTTGCTGCCACACGAACGCAAATGTCCTTCTCGGCTTCTTCCGGCGATCCGTACCGTTGCTGGATCTCCAGCGCCGCTTCATTTGCTCCACCGTGCTTCGGTCCTTTCAGCGCACCAATGGCGCCGGCGATCGCAGAAAAGATGTCTGAACCAGTTCCGGCAATCACCCGCGCTGTGAAGGTCGATGCATTGAACTCGTGTTCGGCGTAAAGAATCAGCGATACATGCATGGCGCGGACCCAGTCGGCTTGGCAGGCCTGCCATGCAACAAATGGAGAAAATGTCCCCCAATCGAGTCGTCATCGGTTTCCGTAGCGATGCGCCTGCCCGCGGTGGCGAAATGGTGCCAGTAGAGAAGCATGGAAGCGAGAGACGCCATCAGACGATCCGCCACATGGCGTGCCGCTTGTTCGGAATACGGCTGTGTCTCCGGTTCAAGTGTGGGTAGCACGCTCACGCCCACACGTAGCACATCCATCGGATGCGCGGTCTTTGGTAGTTGTTCGAGCGCCGTTTTGACTTGCCCTGGAAAACCACGCATTTTCCTTAGCCGGTCTTTGTATACAGTGAGTTCCTCCCGGTTGGGGAGCTTTCCGTAAAGCAGTAGATACGCGACCTCTTCAAACTCACAATTGTCCGCAAGGTCGAGAATATCGTAACCGCGATAGTGCAGATCGTTTCCGTTGCGGCCAACGGTACACAAAGCTGTATTGCCAGCAGGTACGCCCGAGAGAGCCACAGATTTCTTCGCTCTAGGTCCCGTCATTTTTTCCGTGGCCACTACTTCTCCTTCTCCCGGGCAAATAACTCATCGAGTTTCTGCTCGAATGCGTAATAGCCAAGATAATCATACAACTCGGCTCGAGTCTGCATCATATCGAGTACGTTCTTCTGCGTGCCGTCTCGTCTTATGGCCCGATAGACGCGGAGAGCCGCCGCATTCATCGCTCGAAACGCCGACAATGGGTATAAGGCGACGGCTACGTCCGCAGAGCGCAGCTCGTCGATAGTAAATAGTGGGGTTGATCCAAACTCGGTGATATTTGCGAGCACAGGAACCTTTGTGCGGTTGGCAAACGCCTTGTATTGGCTTAGTTCCACGACGGCTTCAGGAAAGATCATGTCCGCCCCAGCCTCCACATATGCCGCTGCGCGATCCAGCGCCGCACTTAACCCTTCATTGGCTAGGGCGTCGGTGCGCGCCATGATCACAAAACTCGCATCCGTCCTGGCATCCACGGCGGCCTTGATGCGATCAACCATCTCTTGGCTCGCAACGATCGCTTTGCCGGGCCTGTGTCCACAGCGCTTGGCCTGCACCTGGTCCTCAATGTGACATCCGCTACCGCCGGCCCGGATGAGGGAGCGCACCGAACGTGAAAGGTTGAAGGCGCCGCCAAACCCAGTGTCGATATCTACCAGTAGTGGCAGCGAGCAAATGGCTGTAATCCGCCGTACATCCACCAACACATCTTCAAGCTCTGAGATGCCAAGGTCCGGAACGCCGAGTGAACCCGCTGCTACTCCGCCCCCCGAGAGATAGAGAGCGCGATAACCAACCCGCTCGGCCATGCGGGCGTGATAGGCATTGATTGCGCCAATGATCTGTAGTGGCTTCTCTGCGCTCACAGCGGCGCGTAGAGCGGCTCCAGGAGACGCGTTTGCCTGTGCGACGTCTGCTTTTAGCGGCGTTTCCATAGGGATTCACATCTTAGCAGGTTCGTTCAAAACAGCCGTACCCGATCAGCTGTTCGTGCGGAACCTTAGATTACAAAAGGAAGATTCCCCGTTTCTTCTGGATCTGACAAAGACTCCTTCAACGGTTACACCTGGCATGAGGGAAGTCTTCGATGAGTAGATGGGGATGAGGCTCCTTGGTGGTATGGGAGGAGTGCCCCATCCCCTCTTTTACATCTTGGGTGTGTCTGCGTGTTGGATGCCGGGCAGCGCAGCCCGGTTTCGACGTTGGAGTTAAGCCGCTGTAAAACTTTCTTAACGCCGATTTAACGGTCGCCTCCGAGGACTTCTCACTATGATTCCGCGTCGTTGAGGCGCCCGGCCAGTTGCCCGTCAGGCACCGCCACCCTTTAGGAAGGCCAAATGACGAAACAGCTTCGAGTGGCATTCTTGAGTGGGATGACTGCCCTCATGGCAGTTTCGGCACTCGCGCATCACTCGTTCGCCATGTTCGATCGCACGAAAAAGCTAACCATGATCGGGACGGTCGTCCAGTTCCAGTGGACCAATCCTCATAGCTGGATCGAATTCGAAGCCCAAAAACCGGACGGCACCACGGAGCACTGGAGCATCGAGTGCAATAGCCCAAACAATCTTACGCGGGCAGGGTTTCGTTCCAACAGCGTGAAGCCGGGCGACAAAATCACGATCATGTTCTGGCCTCTTCGCAGCGGTGAAAAGGGCGGCCTATTCATCTCGCTCACGCGGGTGGACGGCCAGGTCCTTACAGAGCCGGCGTTCAAGCAGTTTGCGAAGCCGTAGGAGCGAGTCCAGGTTTGGATCGCACGCCGTGTCTCACCGGACTCGCCCCTCGTCGCGAACTGAGCGCCACATGTATTGATAGGGGATCGTGTTGCCGGGACTCGGCGCCCGCAACCGCCCGGCTACAGCGCCTCAGAGGGGGGCCTCGGCGCACAGCAATTCCGCAAGGAATCGTTTTGTTCGGTCTTTTTGTCTTGATTTGCGGCACGAATCGCACGCTGTGCTCTTCGTTACGAGATTTGCCTCGCTGTCTAGCGTCTGCCGCACGTCAACCGCGCCCGACCCATAGATTGGGTGCAATCGCACCCGATCACCAGTTCCAAGGAGGCATCATCGAGCGCGTCGCGGTCCACTTGAAGCTCTTGCCCGCGCACGTTGACTCGCCCTCCATAGCGTCTCCGCTTACTGTGCCCACGTATTTCATCTTGGATCTGCCGCTGTGCGTCATGCATGTGCCGGACAAACTGATGTTTTTCCCAGCTATCTCTCCGGTGACCGTCTGGTCGTCCAATGCTCCTGACAGCCCGGTTCCGTTCTGCTCCAAAGTAAGGGTCTCAGTGGTCTCCTGCTTGTGATCTGTTTGGCGAACGTTCCAACAGCCGGCGACGTTGGCATTTTGAGCGTATGTGAGATGCCCTGTTGAAAGAATCACGCCACAAAGTACAACGGATGGAAGGCGATTTCGCGTCATCGTAGCTTCCCCAAAAAGGACGGGCCCTAGAAACACGGGCCAGAGATCGATTCAGAGCCTCATCTTCGGTCTGCGGCCTTGGCGTAGGCGGCTCTCATGTCCACTTATCGACCGAGACGCTCACGCCATAATTCATGTTGCCGACCTGGAAGAATGTGTTGGTTTGGCCGCCGGCGACCACGATGGAAATGTCATCGGCCTTTGGCCAGCAGGGAATGACGGCGGCATCGGGCGATTTCCACCACGTTGCGTAGGGTTCCTCCCCGCGCAAAGCGCGCGGATACAACCATACGTGCGCCAAGAAAGACTCCCGATACTCCTTCGCTGTGATGGTCGTGTTCTTCCAGAGCCAGTCGGTCAACTTCTCTTTGGTGTCGTAACCTTGACGAACCAGAGCTTGTGCCGTTAGCGGGTCGATGATGACCATCGCGTTGAACATGCGCGTCAGCGTCGGGAACATGCTGCTGATCTGCTCGTCGAACTTCGGAAGCGTCGCTCCCGCACCTTTTGCCCCGTGACCCATTCGAACGTCCCAACCATTGAAGAGGCTGACTACGTTTTCCTCCGGCTTGAAGCCCTTCTGCACGTGAAGGGGAGTCCAGGGACTGTTTTTCTCGTCCTCAGCAATCACCACGTTGTTATAGTTCAGGTTGTTGCCTTGTCCGCCCCAATAACTTTCTCCGGGAGTCGCGCCCGGGCCCAGGTTCTTGCCCATCAGCGTCCAGGCTCGTCCGATGGTAGCGTTTGCCTGCGCGAAGGGGCTCAGAGCCCCGATCGTGTAATTCATGTTGAGCTTGTCGCGAATGGGACCGTTGATTACCAGAGCGTACCCAAACGACGTCGTCGATCCTCCCAAGGCCAACTGGCCCGTGGAAGCGATTGCGAGAATGACGGGAAAGTAGGACGGATCGCACCCCGCCATGACCGCGCTTACGGCAACCTGCCGCACCGTGTATTGCCATGCACCGGACTCGCCTCTGGTTTTTCCAACAACGTCGTCCGGATGATGGCTTGTCCCACCGAGCATCGCATTCACGCGCTCTTCAGTGGGGAGCACAATTGGCAGATAATCTGTCATTCCGTTATCCATGAAGTATTTTTGTAGGTTGTCCGCAGTGTCA
>Ga0187783_10002324_pt1 | contig 14116 bp, 9 predicted proteins | sample 1015_SJ02_MP02_2_FD_132471 | JGI IMG/M metagenome (GOLD analysis project Ga0187783, IMG submission 132471) | Tropical peat soil microbial communities from peatlands in Department of Meta, Colombia - 1015_SJ02_MP02_20_MG | ecosystem: Environmental > Terrestrial > Soil > Wetlands > Peat | place...
CCATGGGACGATATTTGACGCCGCGCAGGGCCAGCGGGATCAAGGCAATGATAATGACCGCATTAAAGATGACCGCGGAAAGCACGGCCGATTGCGGGGTCTTGAGGCGCATGATGTTGAGCGCATTCAAGACGGGAAAGGTCCCGGCAAACATGGCCGGGATGATGGCGAAGTATTTAGCCACATCGTTGGCAATCGAAAAGGTGGTCAACGATCCGCGCGTCATCAGCAATTGCTTGCCGATGCGAACCACTTCAATCAGCTTCGTAGGATTCGAGTCGAGATCCACCATGTTGCCGGCTTCCTTGGCAGCCTGCGTCCCGGTGTTCATGGCCACGCCCACATCGGCCTGGGCGAGCGCCGGCGCATCATTGGTGCCGTCGCCGGTCATGGCCACCAGCTTGCCATCGGCCTGTTCCTTTTTGATCAGGTCCATCTTGTCCTTGGGAGTAGCCTGCGCCAGGAAGTCATCGACTCCGGCTTCGCGCGCGATCGCGGCCGCCGTGAGCGGGTTATCCCCGGTGATCATGACCGTCTTGATGCCCATGGCCCGCAGTTGGTCGAAGCGTTCCCGGATCCCGCCCTTGACAACATCCTTCAGCTCGATCACGCCCAGCGCACCACGGCTTTTCTCCGCCACCACCAGAGGTGTGCCTCCCGAACGTGCGATCTGTTCCACCGTGGCCTTAACCTCGGTCGGGACTTCGCGACCATTCTGGAACAGGTAGGCTTGCACGGCGTCGGCCGCCCCTTTGCGGATCTCGAATCCGTTCAGGTCGACCCCGGACATGCGCGTCTGCGCCGTAAAAGGCACGAAGCGCGCCTCGTGGGCGGAGAGTTCACGCCCGCGCAAGCCGTACTTTTCCTTGGCCAGGACGACGATGGAGCGCCCCTCCGGGGTCTCATCGGCGAGAGAGGACAACTGGGCCGCGTCGGCCAGCTCCTGCTCGCCCACCCCCGGCGCGGGAATAAAACGCGACGCCTGACGATTGCCGAGCGTGATCGTACCCGTCTTGTCGAGCAACAAAGTGTTCACATCTCCCGCTGCTTCGACCGCGCGGCCCGACATGGCAAGCACGTTGTGCTGCACCAGACGGTCCATCCCGGCAATGCCGATGGCCGAGAGCAAGCCTCCGATGGTGGTGGGAATGAGGCAAACCAGCAGTGACACCAAAACGAAAACCGTCTGCGGCGAACCCGAGTAGATGGCAAAGGGCTGCAACGTCACCACCGCCAGCAGGAAGATGATGGTCAGGCCCGCCAGCAAAATATTCAGGGCGATTTCATTCGGAGTCTTGTGTCGCTCCGCACCCTCCACCAGGGCGATCATGCGGTCGAGAAAGGTCTCCCCCGGGTTCGAAGTAATTCTTACTTTGATTTGGTCGGACAAGACGCGCGTACCTCCGGTCACCGCCGAACGGTCTCCTCCAGCTTCGCGAATCACCGGGGCGGATTCTCCGGTAATGCAGGACTCATCGACCGAGGCGACGCCTTCGACGATCTCGCCGTCGGAAGGAACGAACTCGCCCGCGGATACGTAAACCAAGTCGCCCGCCCGCAATTTCGAGCTCGGCACCTTCTCCACCTGGCCATCGCATTCGTTCAAGCGGTTGGCAATGGTTTCTGAGCGCGCCTTGCGCAAAGTGTCGGCCTGGGCCTTGCCGCGTCCTTCGGCCATGGCCTCGGCAAAGTTCGCAAACAGCACGGTGAACCACAGCCACAGCGTGATCTGCAGGTTAAAGCTAAATTCCGGTCCCCTTTTGAAAAGCAGCACGGTGGTAATCACGCTGCCGATCTCGACCACAAACATGACCGGATTGCCCATCATGGTGCGCGGATTGAGCTTGAGAGCTGCGTCCAAGGCGGCCCGCCGCACAATCTTCCATTCCCAAATCGCTCTTTTCTTCTTTGCCATCGCAGGTTCCTCAGAACGTCTTGCCCGCCGCGAGCAGCAGGTGCTCGAGGATGGGGCCAAGACTCAGTGCCGGGAAAAACGTCAGCGCTCCCACGATCAGGATCACGCTGATCAGAAGCACGGTAAAAAGCGGTGTGGTCACGGGAAACGTCCCGAGAGAAGGCGGAACATACTTCTTTCCCGCCAGGTTTCCGGCGATGGCCAGCGTCGGGATCATCATCCAAAAGCGCCCGATCAACATGGTCAGGGCGCCGGAGAGGTTGTACCACGTGGTGTTTTCATTCAGCCCTGCAAAGGCCGAGCCGTTGTTGCCAGCTTGCGAGGTGAAGGCGTAGATGATCTCGGTCAAGCCGTGGGGTCCGGGATTCGAGATGCTCGATGTGCCGAAGGGCTTCACCGCGGAAAGCCCGGACAGGGTGAGGATTACCAGAGGAAAGACCAACGCGACCAACATGGCCATTTTGACGTCAAAAGCCTCGATTTTCTTTCCCAAGTACTCCGGCGTGCGCCCCACCATGAGCCCGGCAATGAACACCGCCAGAACGACGTAGATCAGCATTCCGTACATGCCGGCGCCCACACCCCCAAAGATCACCTCGCTCAGCATGATGTTGACGAGCGGGACCATGCCGCCGAGGGGCATGAACGAGTCATGCTGGCCGTTGATGGCTCCACAACTGGCAGCCGTGGTTACCGTGGCAAAAAGCGCGGAATTGGCGATTCCAAAACGAACCTCCTTGCCCTCCATGTTGCCCCCGGACTGGAGCATACCCACCCGCTGATCGGTACCGGCCAACAGCGGATTGCCGCGAGACTCCGCCCAGTAGGTCACCGTCACTCCGGCAAGAAACAGAATCGCCATGGCAGCCCATACCGCCCAGCCATGCGCCTGGGAACCGGTCATGCGGCCGAGCGTGTAGGTGAGACCCGCCGATACCGCGAAAATGGAGAACAGTTCGATGAGGTTCGACAGCGGAGTCGGGTTTTCGAAAGGATGGGCGCTATTGGCATTGAAGAAACCGCCGCCATTCGTCCCCCATTCCTTGATGATCTCCTGCGATGCCACCGGTCCCTGGGCGACGGTCTGCTCGGCCACGGTCTCGAGGACGGGCTTGCCGTCGGACCCGAGCACCGGGTTGCCGTCCGGGCCGAGCTTTGGCACCTCGATCGGCTGGAGCAGGGAAGCTCGGTCGTAAGCCCGCAGATTCTGCACCACGCCTTGCGACACCAGCAGCAAGGATCCCACCACACAGAAGGGCAAGAGCACCCAAAGACAAGCGCGCACCAGGTCTACCCAGAAGTTGCCGATGGTCTCGGTCTGACGGCGAGCGATGCCGCGAATGAAGGCGATCGCGAGCGCGATTCCGACCCCGGCGGAAACGAAGTTGTGATAAGCCAGCCCCGCCATCTGAGTGAAATAGCTCATCGTGGTTTCGCCGGAATAGTTCTGCCAGTTGGTGTTCGTGGTAAAGGACGCAGCCGTATTGAAAGCCAGAGAAGCCGGGCTGACTGCCCCAAACTTCTGCGGATTCAAGGGCAGCCAACCCTGAACGCGCTCGACGAAGTACAGCACCAACATCGAAACCAAGCTGAACAAGAGCATGGAGACGGCATACTCCGTCCAGCGCATCTCGTGATCTTCCTCGACTCCGGTCAGGCGATAGAGCAACTTCTCGAGCGGCCGCAATACGGGGTCGAGAAGCGTCCGTTCCCGGCTGAAAACGCGCGCCATGTAGACGCCCATGGGCTTGGTCACGACGAAGACCAGGGCGAGAAAGAATAGGATTTGCAACCATCCGTTGGCTGTCATCTCAGAACTTCTCCGGACGCAAGAGTGCGTAAAACAGATAAACCGCGGTTAACCCGCTCACAATGAGCATGATGATGGACTCCGCGCTCATGGCACCCTCCTCACTTCACCCGCTCGCAGAATTGCACATAGGCGATCGACAGCAGAAAAAAAGCGATCGTAAGCAGCACATAGAGCAAATCTTCGATCATAAGTCTCCTCGATCCATTCTGCCGATATTCCGGCCCTCGGCCCGGCCGCCAGTTGCGACGATCAGAACTTGACGAGTATGGCCAGGTTCAGCCGGTTCTCATCCCGGCGGAGATCGGGATACCAGCCCGGCACAAACGAACCTGGCTCTCCCGTATTGCCCCCGGGCGGGGTGATGCCGCCGCGTCCGGTGAAGTACGGGACATTCGCCTCTCGGTGGTTATATTCCCAGCGAAAGGTGATGTACTGGCTGGGCATGTAATCAAAGGTTGCGGTAGAATCCCACGCCTTGAACGGATCTCCCGGGTTTTCCTGGAAGTACGGGGTTCCGGAAATGGCCGTCGCACCGTTGATCGGGGGCAGCAGCACCAAGTAGCGTCCCGGGTTGTTGATCTTTCCGCCCCCGAGCGTAAAGCCAAACAGATCTCGGTGGAACCACAGCCGGTTGTAGATCATGTAACCCAAGAAGCTCTGCTTGGGAGCGAGGACCCGCTGGCCGGCGACGATTTGGTAAGAATTCGTGTCACAGCTCACACCGCCTCCATGTTCACATCCCGCATCCCCGGTCAGAGAGAAGGCAGCCTTGTCCAGAAACATCTCGGGGTGGTCATAGTATTTAACCTCGAGACTGTCGTCGGTGTGGTAGCGGATGCGGTTCGGGATGCCGAGGTCATCGGCGCCCAGCAGGTACTGATTCCCCAGCAGGGAAATGGACCCGTTCGGCCGCCACAGGATCTGCGCCCCTACGCCCGGCCGGTGGTTGAACCGCCCGTAGGACTGCCACCCGTTAATCAGCCAAGGTTCTATCTTAAGATGCTCGGTAGGAAAGACCTGCACCCGCATGCCATTGAAGAACCAAGGCGTATTCGAAGAAACGTAGGATGGCTGGTAGGCCCAGTTGTCAAAGTTGTAGTAGCTGAACAGGCCAATGTAGGACATGAAAATCCCGGCATCGATGTTGATTCCGTGCAGGGCATTGATGTGATACCCGCCATAGGCTTCCGAAACGTAGCGGTAGGCTGTATCGAGATCCCACTGGCCGCGGCCGGGGCTGGCATCGTTGCGCGGGGTGGTTTCCGAATACATGCCGAATTGGGTCATCAAGCGGGCGCGCACGTTGTCATAGTGGAAGTCGCCGCCCACGCCGAGTTGCGCCACTTGGAACTCGTAGGCGCGAAAGACCTCGCTCGATCCGCCAATGCTGTCGTCGGCGGGATGATTGAAGTCTACGATGTACGACAAGTCGGTCCGGATCTCCGGGGTGAAAAACTTGCTGTCGAACGCCGGGGTTTTGGTGCGCGCATTGCCGTTCAGCCAGGTAAAGTCACCGAAGGCAAACGGTTCCGCTTTTGCCGTTTTTGTCGGAGGAGGCGGCTGCGCCTCGCTTTGAGCAGGTGGCGTCACCACGTCGGAAACCGCGACGGGCAGGGTTGGCGGCAGACTCGCCTTGGCGGTGTCAACCACGCTCGGCGGCGGGTCTGCGGCTTCGCGCTGCTTCAGTTCTGTCTCCAATTGCTCGATGCGGGCGCGCATTCTCTCGAGCTCTTCGAGAATCCGCGCGTTTCCCTCCGGGATAGGGTTGTTGTCTTGGGCGGTCTGATGGCCGGCGCCTTCGACCGAGGTGGGCAGCAGGTTCGTCCCGCCGCTCGTGGTCTGCCCCAGACTGGGGGCTCGACTGGTTAGAAGAACAGTTAAGAGTACCAGGAGCCCGCGGCACGGCATGACTCGAACTGATCGCATTGCTTGCCTTCTCAAGCACTGCCTCGCTTTCCGGCCGGAATTCCCTCTTGTCGGCCATTTCAAAATAGTCTTGAGGAACACCCGTTGGCGGCGCCCACCCCACTCTCGATCGAAACGCGGGTCGCGTCATCACTCGCAGCACAGGGCGTGCAACGAGTCGGCTTCGCCTGCTACTGACCACGAAGTCGGAACACGGCGGTAGGCGACGCATGGTTCGGTGCGGAGATCGTATCGGCCGGGGCCGACGACAGCGAATCGTCCCGGTCTAGCAACCCCATTCGGCTTCACCCGGCTCTGCGAAATAGCTTCGGGAATCTTCCCTTCCGCCGCCGGTAGCGGATAATTCCAATACAGCCAGGCGGGCCGCAGCGATCAGACGACTTTTCTCTGGCTGCGGCATTTCCTCCCACGCTTCCCCGCTGGGTGTGCCCGAGCAGCCAAAATCCGGCGCCAGGGCCCGTTGATAATGATGCAAGAGTTCTGCTAATTGTTCGGCGGATACTTCGTGGATCGACATCAAACCCTGTCCTTTCTCGATCGCCCTGGCTCCGATTGCACGCACGCAGGTTAGTTCCGTCGGGCTCGACCACCGGAGCCAGGGGTGCTTAGATCATTGGACAGGAAGAAGTGTAAATTTCGAATAAAAGGTTCATAAAGAGTTCGTAAACGTTCCGCCGCAGTTACGAACTCTCGCCCGGTGAGGGCCTTGGCGGGATGGAGAGCTGCCGTGAGGGTAGAGAAATACCGGCGGGGAGAACACCCAGGGGAGCGGCTCGAGACAAACGCTCGATCTTGCGCGGGTGAGAATCTGGCTGCTCTGCCTTGGGTCGTCGGCCGAGAATGTCACCTCTTGCCATGCGCCTCACTTCACCTCCTGGGTGACAATGTGAACGTCGACCGGAGGAGCATCGCGCAAGAACTTGTGGATGACAGAAAGGTACAGATACCGCCGCCATCCGCTCTGCGACGAGCGCCCGAACACCACTTGTGTGATGTGCTTCTCGCGCACGATCTTGGCGACCTCTTCGGCGACGCTCTTTCCTTTGGTGCAGACAACCTGTGCACCCAGATTGCGAGCGAACTGCAGGTTCTGGGCCAAGGACCGTTGATTCTCCGGACTCTCGTCTACCCCGATGTCTACGTAGATTACAAACAGCTCTCCATCGATGCGTTGCGCCATGCGGCCCGCACGGGCAATCAAGTACTGGGCCGAAGGACTGGAACTGACGCCAACCGCGATCCGCTCGCGGACCCCGAGGTTCTTCCCGCCTTCCTCCTTCTCGAGGTACAACTCGAGGCTTCGGTCGACCGCCCGCGCCACCTGCTGCAACGCCAGTTCGCGCAAGGCCAGCAAGTTCGCCGGCCGAAAAAAATGTCCCAGAGCTCGTTCCGCCCGTTCGAGCGGATAGATGTCTCCCCGGCGCATTCGTTTCTGCAGCGCCTCCGGCGTCAAATCCGTCAGCACGATCTCGGTCACTCTCTGCAAAACCCAGTCCGGCACCGTCTCCCGCACTTGGACACCGGTGATGCTACGGATGATCGGCACCAAGCTCTCAATGTGCTGCACGTTCATGGTGGAGAGAACGTCGATTCTCGCGTTCAGCAGTTCCATGACGTCTTCATACCGTTTCGCGTGCCTGCTGCCTTCGACATTGGTATGCGCCAGCTCATCGACCAGTACCACGTGGGGCTTGCGGGCTAGAATTGCATCGAGGTCCATCTCATCAAAGCACGCGCCTTTGTAGTCCACGTTGCGCCGCGGGATCGTCTCCAGCTTGGAAACCAGTTCGGCGACCCCTTTCCGTCCATGGGTCTCGACCAAACCAATGACGACGTCTTCGCCACGGCTCTTCCGCCGAACTCCCTCCGCCAGCATGTTGTAGGTCTTCCCCACACCCGGGGCATAGCCCAAGAAGAGCTTGAAAATCCCTTCCTTCTGGGGACTGGCTTCTTCCAGCCACTGTTCGGGAGTCTTCGGCATTTCGATCATTCTCCTCGGGTGAGGGTTGGAATCTAATGCTGCCACGGGGCTTGCCTTCCTCAAGCCCGGCCTTGGCTCCGTACCGCCATGGTAACCAGCGTCTTCAAACTGCACAATGCCATACCAAGATACATCCTCGATTGCTGCGGCGTGATGGCCCTTCTCGGGAAAGAAATGAACGATCGAGGCCTTCGATCCGGCCATGCCGTCATCGGGTTCCCGCTGAGAGACAAAGAAGCGGAGGCGGTCGGCGTGCTGGTTCCTCCCTCGGCCGGCCGGCAAGCAAGCGCCGGAGATCGCTCCCCGCGGACGGCATTCGCCAGCCGCGCCGGAGGTTGAGCGAGTCCTTGCAAGAGGATCACTCTGTTGGACTAGGAGAATATCCGCCGAAACGATTGCGGTCGGGAAGAATTGCGCAGGACTGCCGGACGGGCGGCGGGAGCTCGGTCGCGTACGGCTTAAGGTGGCGCGGGCGATCAGTTCATGTCGGTCAGAACCGCTGTCGTGTAGCCAGTAACGGCGCCGTTCAATCCAACGATGCTGTTCACCTGCCCGGAACTAAGACTCAACGCGCCGCTGTCAATCACCGCCACGGTTTGGCCGGTGGGCGTGAAATAGACCTCGTAGCTGCCTGCAGCCATCGAAAGATAGTTCGTCGCCGATTGAAAATTCAACGCAGTGACGGTCGGGCTCACGCTGTCGAGCGCTGTGCCGGGCGCAACCACGTACACATCGGCGACTCCGAGAGAAGGTGAGGCATTAATAATGCGCAGGCTGATGTTTCCCGAGGAAGGAGCGGTGGTGTTATCCGTCAGAATGATGGCGCCAATGCTCGAAGGGTAGCCCGACACCATGATCGTATACGGAGTCTTAGAGACAAGGCTGATGGTCTGATTCAGGAGGGGAGACGTCGCCCCCGGCACTTCGACCTCCATGGTTCCCGAGCCCGAAGTTACCGACGAGTAGTTCGACGCGGTCCCATAGGAAACGTTCGTGGCGAAGGTGTTGCTGTTGATCATGCCATTGAGCGTTGCCTCGCCCGGTGAGGCATTCAATAAGCGTGCTTGAGCGCTGCCGGTGCTGTTGCATCCCAAAGCAGGCCAGACGATCGCGATGATGACGGCAGGAAGAAAGTGGAAGACTCGATTCACAGACTGATCCCTCCCATCCGCCCGATCTCCGGGCGTAGGTTTTTGAAGTGAGATGCGCGCAGTCAGCCCGGAAGCAAGGACTTTTTTGAAAATCTTTGTTCCGGGTTGCTGCCTTGTTTCATCTCGGTTCGAAGCTTAGATGGAGTTGGGCGGGTACACAAGCGGGCTGACCGGCAAATTTGAATAGCCATCGGCAAAACCCGATTCGGCATCCAAGTGTGCTAATCGTCAACGATGGGAGCGCAGATTTCGTTGGCCGGAGGTGATGAGCCGCAGCGGATCGGGTTGACTAACCGGGAACCTGCCGCAACTTGGCCAGCCCCAAACGTGTTGTTCCTCGATGGACATAAATGTAAATATTTCTTTTGGTTGGCGACGATCAACCACTGCATCCCATGGATCAGCAAAAGCCCCCGGCCCGCCTCTCGGTAGATTACGGTGTTGCTCCCGCCCGGCCTCCCCAAAAAAGGAAGTATGGGATCTGGGTTTTCGGTCTCCTGCTCGTTTGCGTGATCTTGTATTGGGGCCTTCGCCACTCCGCACCGCCAGCAGCAGGTCAGGCGGCAGCCGCGGGCGGGGGACGAAGAGCCGCTTTCAGCGGGCCGGTGACCCTCACCACGGCAACCGCCACTCAGGGAGACATCGGTGTCTATCTCGATGCCATCGGTACGGTCACGGCGCTCTATACCGATTCCATCACGGCGCAAGTTACCGGTGTCATTGCCGCCGTCGACTACCAGGAAGGCCAGTGGGTGCACAAAGGCGATCCTCTGATCGACATCGACCCCCGGCCCTACCAAGCGATGGTGACCGAGGCTGAGGGGCTTTTGGAGCGGGACCAGAACCTGCTGGCACAGGCGGAAATGGATCTCGAGCGCTACCGGGAAGCTTGGGCCAAAAACGCCATCCCGCGGCAGACCCTGGAAGATCAGGAAAAAATCGTGCTCCAGGACCGGGGGACGGTACGAAATGACGAAGGCACGCTGCGCTACAACCAGGTCCAGCTTGCCTATTGCCACATTAGCGCGCCGATCAGTGGGCGTGTCGGCCTGCGTTTGGTCGACCCCGGGAACCTGGTCACCGCCAATGCAACCACGTCCTTAGTGGTCCTCACCGAAACCCAGCCCATCACGGTTGTCGCCACCATCTCCGAGGACTACCTGGCGCAGGTGATGGCGCAGCCTCGGCACGGCCTGAATCTTCCCCTCGAGGCTTGGGATCGTACCAACCAAACCAAGCTTGGCATCGGCAAGGTGACTTCCTTCGACAATCAGATTGATACGACGACCGGAACGGTGAAGCTGCGGGCCCTGTTCGACAACGCGAAAGGTGCGCTTTACCCCAACGAGTTCGTGAATACACGGCTGTTGGTCACAACCCTTCATGAGCAGACCTTGCTGCCGAGCTCTGCCATCCAGCACAACGGTGCCGCTGCCTTCGTCTACGTCATTCAGAATTCCCAAGCCTCCCTGCGCAGCGTGAAAACCGGTGTCTCGGACGCGGGGAAAACCGCGGTGCAGGGTGTGAAGCCGGGCGAAGTGGTGGCCGACAGCAGCTTCGAGAAGTTGCAGAACGGTTCCCAAGTGACGATTTCTGGGACTCCGCTGCCGAATTCGCCGAGCCAGGATCATTCGCCGTGAGCCCGTCCCGCCCATTCATTCTGAGGCCGGTGGCGACGATTCTGCTGATGACGGCGATTCTGCTGGTCGGCCTGGTGGCCTACACGCAATTGCCGGTGTCGGCCCTGCCGCAAGTCGACTACCCCACGATTCAGGTGCTCACCTTTTACCCCGGGGCCAATCCCGAGGTCATGGCGACCACGGTGACGGCACCTCTCGAACGGCAATTTGGCCAAATGCAGGGCCTCAGCCAAATGACCTCGACCAGCGCCGGGAACGTGTCGGTCATCGTGCTGCAATTCAACCTCTCGCTCGACATCGATGTCGCCGAGGAAGAGGTGCAATCGGCGATCAACGCGGCCCAGAGTTACCTGCCGGCCAATTTGCCCACCCCTCCGGTGTACAACAAGACCAATCCCGCCGACGCGCCGATTCTGACCCTGGGAGTTACCTCGAGCAGCATGCCTTTGTCCCAGGTCGAAGATCTGATTGACACGCGCCTGGCGCCGAAGCTTTCGCAACTCAACGGCGTTGGACTGGTCAGCATCAGCGGCGGACAGAAACCGGCGGTGCGGATTCAGGTGAATCCCACCAAGCTGTCCTCCTATGGCATCAACCTGGAAGACATGCGCACGGCGCTCGTTCAGGCGAGCGTCAACGCCGCCAAAGGCAACTTCGACGGCCCGCGGCAGGATTATCAGATTGACGCCAACGATCAGATCACCGACGCCGGTGACTATCGCAAGGTCGTCGTCGCCTATCGCAACGGGGCTCCGGTTTTGGTGAAGGATGTCGCCAGCGTGGTCAACGGCGTAGAGAACGTGCAACTGGCGGCCTGGATGAACACCACGCCGTCCGTCGTCTTGAACATCCAGCGCCAGCCCGGGGCCAACACGATCAGCGTCGTCAGGAGCATCAAGAAACTCTTACCCCAGCTCGAGGCCAATTTGCCGGCCGCCATCGAGATTACCCAGCTGACGGATCTGACCACCAGCATCCAAGCCTCCGTGGACGATGTCGAATTCGAGCTCATGCTGACCATCGGCTTGGTGGTGATGGTCATCTTTCTCTTCCTCCGCAGCCTGCGGGCCACCATCATACCGAGCGTCGCCGTGCCGCTCTCGCTGGTGGGCACCTTCGGTGCGATGTATAGTCTCGGCTACAGTCTGGACAACCTTTCCCTGATGGCGTTGACCATTTCGACCGGGTTCGTCGTCGACGACGCCATCGTCATGATTGAAAACATCTCGCGCTTTCTTGAAGAGGGCGAATCGCCGCTGCAGGCGGCTTTGAAGGGCGCCGGACAAATTGGCTTCACGATTCTCTCCCTGACCGTGTCCCTGATCGCGGTCTTGATTCCCCTGTTATTCATGCGCGATGTGGTGGGCCGTCTGTTTCGCGAATTCGCGGTAACTCTGGCCGTGACCATCCTTATTTCCTGCGTGGTATCCCTCACCCTGACGCCGATGATGTGTTCGCGCATCCTGCGGCACAACCCCCAATCCGAGCAGAGCCGCTGGTATCAGGCCTCGGACCGCGCCTTTCGCAGCATGATCGAGTTCTACGGCCGCACCCTGTCGGTGGTTCTCCGCTACCAAACCCTGACGCTGCTGGTGGCCGCCGCCACGCTGGTGGTGACCGTCGTGCTCTACATCGTGATTCCCAAAGGCTTCTTTCCGGTGCAGGATACGGGCGTCATTCAGGGCATCTCGCAGGCACCCGAATCCATTTCTTTTTCCGCCATGGCAGCCAAACAACAGGAGCTTGCCTCGGTCATTCTCGCGGACCCCTCGGTCAAGAGCCTGTCGTCGTTCATCGGCGCCGATGGGACCAACACCACGCTCAACAGCGGGCGCATGGCCATCAACCTGAAGCCCATCGAGCAGCGCGACTTGACGGCCTCCGATGTGATTCGGCGGCTGGAAGAAAGGCTGGCCGACGTACACGGCATCCGCCTTTACATGCAGCCGGTGCAGGACATCACCGTGGATGACAGAGTGACCCGCACGCAATATCAGTACACGCTCGAAGATCCGGACATCAACGAACTCAACACCTGGGCCGCCAAGTTCGTCGAGGAGCTCAAGCAGGTGCCCAGTTTGGAAGATGTGGCCACCGATCAGCAGACTCGGGGGCAGGCGATTTCGCTCGACGTCGATCGCGTCACCGCCTCGCGTTTGGGAATTGCTCCGGCCACCGTCGACAACACGCTGTACGACGCCTACGGGCAACGGCAAATCAATACCCTGTACACGCAACTGAATCAGTATCACGTCATCCTGGAAGCGCAGCCGGAATGGCAGCAGGATCCGGGCAAGCTAAGCTCGGTGTACCTGCAATCGAATGCGTCGACGGGCGCGACGGGCGCGGCGGCTTCCACCTCGTTCTCCGCCTCCGGATCGAGCTCGGCCGGCTCCAATGCGACCACCACTTCGGTGCTGTACACGCCGGCGGCGGCGACCCTGCAGCCGGCAGAAACGGTGATCGCGGCGGGGAACAGCTCGCCGGCGAACTCGTCCCTCAACGCCGGTGTCTTTTCCGGAACCACCCCCAACACCACGGTCGCCGCGACCGGCGCCAACGCGGTCCCGCTCAGCGCGTTCCTCCACGTATCGAACACGACCGAGGCTCTCTCCATCAATCATCAGGGACAGTTTCCCTCCGTCACTGTCTCCTTCAATTTGGCGCCGAACGCCGCCCTGGGCACGGCCATCGGCGATATCAACCGCATCGCCAAAGACCTTCGCTTCCCGGCCAGCCTGCAGGGCCAGTTTCAAGGAACCGCGGCTGCGTTTGAAAACTCGCTCTCGAACGAGGCTTGGCTGATTCTGGCGGCGCTCGGAACCGTCTATATCGTGCTGGGCGTGCTCTACGAGAGTTTTATCCACCCGGTTACGATTCTTTCTACCTTGCCCTCGGCCGGCGTGGGCGCGCTGTTGGCGCTCATGCTCTTCCGCCAGGACCTGAGCGTCGTGGCCATCATCGGCATCATTCTGCTGATCGGGATCGTGAAAAAGAACGGCATTATGATCGTCGATTTCGCGCTCGAAGCCCAGCGCGAGCGGGGGAAAAACTCGACCGAGGCCATCTACGAGGCCAGCCTGCTGCGCTTCCGCCCCATCATGATGACCACCATGGCGGCACTGCTCGGCGGCATTCCCCTGGCCCTGGGGCGCGGATACGGCTCGGAACTGCGTCGCCCGCTGGGCATCTCCATGGTCGGGGGCCTGCTCGTGAGTCAGGTGCTCACCCTCTATACCACCCCCGTGATTTACATCTTTTTTGACCGTTTGGGGCAGCGTTTTCGCGGTCCGGAGCCAGGCGGGGAAAAGGGGCCGCAACCAGCGCCAGAGAAAGCATGAACCTGTCGCAACCATTCATCCGCCGGCCCGTGGCCACGACGCTGCTGACGCTGGCCGTCGCGCTGGCGGGTGCGATTGGCTTTACCGTGCTGCCGGTGTCTCCCCTACCCCAGGTCGACTTTCCGACCATCTCGGTGTCGGCCAGCCTGCCCGGAGCGAGCGCAGAGATCATGGCGTCCTCGGTGGCCACTCCGCTCGAACGGCAATTCGGGCACGTCGCCGGCGTTACCGAGATGACCTCCTCGAGTTCGCTGGGCAGTACCTCGGTGACCCTGCAATTTGACCTGTCGCGCGATATCGACGGCGCGGCCCGCGACGTCGAAGCCGCCATCAATGCGGCGCGCACCTA
>Ga0187783_10002325_pt1 | contig 14115 bp, 13 predicted proteins | sample 1015_SJ02_MP02_2_FD_132471 | JGI IMG/M metagenome (GOLD analysis project Ga0187783, IMG submission 132471) | Tropical peat soil microbial communities from peatlands in Department of Meta, Colombia - 1015_SJ02_MP02_20_MG | ecosystem: Environmental > Terrestrial > Soil > Wetlands > Peat | place...
AAAATAAATCGATGTATAACACCCCGCCGGTTTTTCCCTGGTACATCACCGGGTTGATGTTTCGGTGGCTAAAAAATCAAGGCGGATTAGCAGCCATTGGCCGGCGCAACCAACGAAAATCAGAAAAATTATACCGCTATATTGATCAAAGCAGCTTTTATAAAAATTCAGTCGATCCCCGCTGTCGTTCGCGTATGAATGTTATTTTTTCCTTACCGACGGTAGAACAAGAACAGTTATTTATTCAACAATCCAAACAAGCCGGTTTAATCGGCTTAAAAGGCCACAGCAGTTTAGGCGGCATCCGCGCCAGTCTTTACAACGCCATGCCCGAAGCTGGCGTCGATGCCTTAATCCATTTTATGCAAGAGTTTATCAAGCGCCGTGCGGATTGAATGGCTGGAGAATCAAATTCGGCAAGCATTGATAGTGTTTTATATTCGCCGTCAGAATGTCTTCTCCATAATGAAGAGCGGTTGCGGCGATCAGCGCATCCGCTAATTCCACCCCATTCGAAAGGACATAATCTTCTAAAAGGTGAACAGCGTGCAGGCTAATTTCTTCATTGATGTAATGGATGCGAATCGAGTTGACGGATAAAAATTTATTAAAAACAGAGAGTTCTTGTTTGTTTTTCATCCCTTGAATTAACTCCATCAGCGTGACTGCGCTGATGCTAATCTTGCCGGCATTATTGAGAACGGCTTTGGCTTTTGGGTTGCCCCGAAAATACCAAATCAACACATCCGTATCAAACATCATGTTGACGCCCTTTTCTTAATTTCCGGACGTAATTATCAACATCCGCCGTTTCGGCATAATCGCTCCACATACCGAAGCCGATGTCTTTATCATTTATGGGTTTACCGAAAGGAATAATTTTGGCAATAGGATTCTCCCGAGAATAAATGGTAACAGTCTCGCCCCGCTGTACCGCCCCTAAAATACGTTTCATATGGCTCCTGAGTTCGCGAATGGATGTTTTCATAATGACCTCTTGTGTACACTTTTAATTGTACACTCAATTTCATTCATCCGCAAGTTTGTTTTTGACAACGATCAATGTTAGTTATTTTCAGGGAAACTACAATACCGGAATTATTTTCACCAGATGGGGGGCTTTAGTCCAATTTTCCCTCCCCTTTCCAAGGGGAGGGTTAGGGTGGGGATGATAACTATAGGATGTTTATCCTTAATCGCTTATTTCGCAAATAAATCCTTTATTGGTCGTGGTATCAATTTTACAAGAAGTTATTTTGGGAGAGTGAGTATAAAAGCCATAATGCTTATCTTTAGACCCGCCGATACAACGAAGACTGATGCCTTTATATGATTGACTAATTTCAGCAAAGTAATTTTTGTCGTCCGCAGTCGAAACTTCAAGACTGGGCTGACTTTGCCAGCTTTTCCATTCAAAGCCGTTTTCTGTCGTTTTATATCCAGGAGTGAGCGTGGTTTTCACGGTAGGACAAGCAATAGTCATCGTTTTAGCCGATGCATTACTATAGCCAAATAATAGGGCTACCGATAATAAACCAGCAATTTTCGCAGTTGAAATGAAAGTCATTTTAATTCTCCTTTAGAAGTAAGTGTCGAACTACTAATGAATAGTAGCATAAGATCCGAATAAATCAGTGAGTTAGCTCTCCTTTTGGCTTAGCGCCTAAGTCTTAATTTAATCTTAATATAACAAGTATAGAATATGAATGTAGTTTAAGTTTTAAACCGATAGAAGTTTGAATAATACATGAAACTGAAACCATTAGATCTGTCATTTGAAAAAATGAGTCAAGAAAGGATGGCTAAAAATTGCGTGCTTTATTACGATTACAGAGCTAAAAAAGCCGAAAAAACTTATAATGAAGCTCAAAAACAAGGTTTAAATAAAATTGAGACAGATCAATTATACAAAGAATGGCAGAGATTACTGGCTCATCGAGACAACCATGATGCAGAAAAACAATGGCGAGGGGATTGTGCTAAACTTGCTAGAATTTTCATAGCCGCTGCAGCGGGAAGCCGGTTAGAAGTAAAGCAACCTCCCCAACCAGAAGAAAAAAAAGTATCCCCCGTCGTAGCAACGGCTTATCAAGAGATTCATGACGTACATAAGCTACGGAATTATTTTAAAATAATCACTGAATGGAAAGAACCCCCTACTGACTTAACTCCAGCCGAAGAAACCTATACAGACTCCGTTTTTGAACAATTTACTGGTTTGATTGAAATGCTTAAATCATCCACTACGGTTAATAAAGAGCTACTTTCTTGGCGAGAATATCCTCCAGCTTATTACAAACTGATAGAAATGTATTCAAACAGCGATCATAGTCTATGGGAACTGGAAAATGTCACGACTCTGCTGCGATTTGCCAGGGGCCCCGGTGATTTGGAATGTTTGACTCAAGCGTTGGATAAAGATGCTTTAATTTACATTTGCATAAACGCATATAAAATAAACTGGAAACTAGAGGTGTTAGGGCAACTTGATATGAATCCAGAGCTTGATCATGCTGTATTTGCGTTTAAAGTGGATGGCCAGTATTGGTTTGGGGACGTTAATGCAGAAGATATCAATATATTAGATGTTAACACACCGGAAGAAAAAGAACTATTTCGTAACCAAGTATGGGATTTTATCCAGTATTTGAATCCTCTTAAACCTCGAAATGCGAAAGAAGCTAAGTATCATGGATTCCGTCTTGGTTTCCAGATCCTTAATCCAGCAAAAAAAGGTGAAAATAGGAATTTGCCGTCGAACTTAAAAAAAGTGAAGGAGGTATTTTCGAATTACCGATTAGATCTAAACAAATTTTTCTGGAATGCAGGTGTGCCACAGTCTAAAATCCCTTTTTATGTATCAAACGAGGCATATTTTGTTGGTGATTTAGAAACTATTTGGTGGATGGCTCTGCAAGCAAAGCCAGAAGACGGGAAAGCTATTTTTCTCAGATTGGGAAGTAAAGCACGAATAGTACTCGCATGGCGAATTGAGACCAACGAACAAATCACAGAAAAAGACAAATCGATAATTCAATACCTTCAACTGAAGTTGGAAGATATCTATGCGCCTTATGACCTGGAGGGCAATAATTTAATCCATCTTGCGGCTCGTTATGATCACGCATGGATATTAAACTGGCTACACGAGAAAACCCGGAGAGGTTTTATAATCACGCAAAAATGTGACCTTTCGAGCGTGGTGAATTATAATGAACAGACGGTGCTACATATTGCGGCGCACTACGAGAGCGCCAAAGTTTTAGATTGGTTGGATAAAACGAAACAAATCGAACCCCTATTAAATAAACAAGATAAATTAGGACGAACGCCGTTAATGTGCGTCTTGCAAACACACGGAAATTGGGAATCTAGAATCAATATGCTGAAAAGATTGCTCAAGTTGGGTGCGGATCCGGCCATTCGAAATAAAAAAGGAGAAACGGCTATCCATATCGCTGTTTCGCATGGAAATATTCTTTGGTTAAGTTTGTTAGTGAAAGGCCCTAAAGGTGTAGAGGTTCTCAATGCCCCTGTTGTGAAAGGTGGACCGCCGACTCCTCTTGCATTGGCTGAGAGGGCGGTGAAAACAGCCCAGGAAGCCAATGAGCCCAAAGAAAGGATAGCCGAAAAACTCGAAGTGGTGCAACTTCTTAAATCCGTCATGGCCAAATCTATCGAGCAAAAGGAAGCATCTTTGAGACCGCACATGGGTTAGCTGCGTACCGACGGCAGTACCCGGTAATTATTATTGATGGGATTAGTGGATGCCCCCGGATTAATCACCGATGATCGCGACAGAGAAAAAATAAAAAACCCTTGGGGTCATCACCGTCTTCAAACTTAAAGCCGGGAGAGGAGTCACCAAGGGTGTGCATTTTCATTATACTGATTTTATACCGATTCTAAAATACTTGGATGAGAATCTATTTTTGACGTAATCTCCAGCCAAATTGGTCGTTGTTTCCAATTTTGGGGAAAACCCATATCTGCTAGATTAACTTGCGGATGGTTTTTTATTAAATTTATTACGCGCGTGGACCAACTGGAATCGGGATTGAAATGATTAAATAAATAGGCCATCATCGTGAGTGTGTTATAAATACGGCGATCTTCCTTTGGATTTAGGGTTTCTGCAAGATAATTTGGTTTATAGGGTAAACGCATTTTAAGGCCGAATTTTCGGTTCCAGATACGGCCATGATGAGCACAGTGATTACGTACGATCGTGAGATAATGAAGAAATGAAATTAAGATTTTTTCATCAAGTTTATAGGCATTGGCGATAGTTTGACGATCTTTGGGTAACTTGAGATTTTGTAACCAGCGTGAGAGTTGACCAAGCATCATCATTTCACAGGCAACCCAAATAGGTGGGGAATTCAGATAACTGTACTTTGTGCGATAATGTCCTGCAAAAGTTTCACTGCTGCGAGTATATTCTTTAATTAGATCATCATAGCCGTTTTGCCAAGTAAATTGATTTTTAAAAAGTGTAGTATCTTCATGAGCAAATGGACCATATTTTAGAGCAAGTACACTAGCCCATTGAGTGCGAAGTGAAATTTCCATACGTTCAATGGCATCTAATAACAACAAGCGTAATTCACGATCAAAAGCATATAAGGTGATAACATTTTCAAATGTAGTGTGAATGTGAAATAAGTGCTTTCCAGCGACCGGCTCTATTTCAAAAGGCAGCCAATAGGCTCTTAATCGATAGTAGTTGATATGACTTAAATATTGTCGTGCAATATTTCGGTTGGGAATTTCCATGCCACGTCCAATTAATAGATCAATTTGTTGATCAATCGTTAGTGCTGGCTTGGTAAACATAATGTGGTAGATTTCCGATCCATTGAAAAAAGTAACCCCCCTGGTGCGCATCGTTGGGAGGCGTGGGGGGTGTTGTTGGGATAATTATAATATTTATTACTTTGGTAAACAATAGACTTGGGAATCGAATCGCTGAGCATTTTCCATTGGTCTCGCTTTGAATGCTTGTTGTGTGTACACTATACGCATGTTTGAAGAAGCGACAATACCGGTGATTACTATTGATGGGCCTAGTGGATGTGGGAAAGGAACGATTGCTCAAAAGCTGGCGATTTATTTGCATTGGCATTGGCTGGATAGTGGGGCGTTATACCGGATTGTGGCGTGGGCGGTTTTACATTATCAAATTCCGCCGAGCCATGATCAGGAAATATCGAACTTACTCAACCGGTTGAAAATCAATTTTACGGCGGATAGCGAAGGCTCGGCAGCGCAGATGAGTTGTGATGGCCACGATGTCAGTCAAGTGATTCGCACCGAAGCCTGTGCGAAAATGGCCTCAGAGATTTCCGCCAAGCCCTTTGTCCGCCAAGCACTCTTGCAAAGGCAGCGTGATTTACGCCAACCCCCCGGATTAGTCACCGATGGCCGCGACATGGGCACGGTTATTTTCCCGGACGCCAACGTCAAATTTTTTCTTACCGCCAGCCCCGAAGTGCGTGCTCTGCGCCGTTATAATCAGCTTAAAAAATTGGGTATCGAATCCAATTTCCAACAACTTTGCGACGATCTGGCCGACCGCGACAAACGAGACCGCGAACGCCCCATCGCCCCCCTCCAAGCCGCCGGCGACGCCATCATCATCGACACCGACACCCTCACGGTCAATCAAGTCTTTGCCAAGGTGCTGGAGTACATTAAAGAATCATAGGGACAGTGGAGATGATCAATAAATCCTATTTTCGTTACTGGGGTAAAGCTCGAGAGGATAGTTATCATCCGCTAGTGTATCATTGTTTGGATGTGGCCGCCGTCGGCCAGGAGTTAGTTCGACAATATCCTCTTTGCCAACGATTGCATGAGTTGCTTGCCCTCGATCTAAATAGTTTTATCAATGTCTTCACGTTTTTTTTAACATTGCATGATTTGGGAAAATTTTCCGCGGCTTTTCAGTCTTTGCGAACGGGGTTGCCTTCACATTTGGTTGGTCAAGGGAGTGATGTTCTTTATGAACGGAGAATTAGATACGATGTCCGGCATGATAGCTTGGGATTGTTATTATGGCGAAATGAGTTGCGCCAATGGGAATATCTGGAAGCACTTTGGAAAGATCGAGGTGGTGAAGATTTGTGTAAGGAAATCGTTGAACAATGGATAAAAATCGTAACCGGTCATCACGGCGTGCCACCTACGAGAAGTCGTGGAAAAAATGGGTCAACGGAGACGCATTTTAATCCCATCGACATTGAATCTGTCAAAGAATTTTTAATAGATATTAAAGAGATAGGCTTTTTTCCTAATCAATTACCTGACCTTTTTTTTAAAGAGGAATATAAAGAGGTTCTCGCGTTATCATCCTGGGAATTGAATGGCGTGGCCGTTCTCGCCGATTGGTTGGGGTCGGATGCTGAGGTTTTTCAATACCATCCGGAGCAGATGTCTTTGGATCAGTATTGGCATGAACATGCAATAGTAAAAGCGGCACGAGTTGTTGAAAAAGCGGAGTTGAATCATCGAATTTACCCTAACAGCATAGTTAACCCTCATAAGATTTTCGGCTATTTGGAAAAATTGACCTCTTTACAACAATATTGTGCGGAAGTGAAGTTTTCAAACCAACCGCAGTTGTTTATTTTGGAAGATGTGACCGGTTCTGGAAAAACAGAAGCGGCGTTAATTTTGGCTCAAAGATTGATGTCGGAAAGCTTAGCAGAGGGTCTTTATATTGGGTTGCCAACAATGGCCACAGCTAATGCGATGTATGGTCGAATTAAAGATTTTTATCATCGACTATTTTCCTCCGATTGCAAACCTTCTTTGATTCTATCTCACAGTAAAAGCCGGATTTGTGAAAAATTTAATGAAATCGGCCGTCAGGCTGAGGACGATGATTATTTTCCAGGAGAAGAGACTGCTTCTTATTGGTGTAACCGTTGGTTTGCTGATAACCGCAAGAAAAATTTATTAGCTGATGTGGCTGTTGGCACATTGGATCAAGCTTTGCTCAGTGTGTTACCGGTAAAACATCAAACTTTAAGACAATTGGGTTTGGCGAGCAAGGTTTTGATTGCGGATGAAATTCATGCTTATGATGAGTATACCGGCGCCTTATTAGGGTCGTTATTGACATCATACGCACAAAAGGGCGGCTCCGCCATTTTGTTATCAGCCACATTGCCTCAGAAAATTAGAAAAAAATTAGTGGACGCTTTTCAACAAGGATTACGAACAGAATTCAAAATTAAACATCCCTATCAGTCTGCTGCTGAAGCTCTACCTCGGATCACTCATATTGATGGGAAAAATGCGGTCGTCAGTAAGTCTTTACCAGACAGTAGGCCGCCGCGGCGGATAGAGGTGGTGTTGGTAAATGATGAGCCCGATATATATGAAATTATTCGCCAGGCGATTGCTGCCGACCGATGCGTCTGTTGGATACGCAATACGGTTGACAGCGCGATAAAAGCGTATCGATTTATGGAAGAAAACATGGGCTTTGAGAAAACGAATCTTCGTTTATTTCATAGCCGTTTTGCGATGATTGATCGCTTACGTATCGAAGAAGAAGTGATTAAGCATTTTGGTAAGGATTCAGGTTTTGCACAACGAGCCGGTCAAGTCTTAATAGCCACCCAGGTTGTTGAGCAATCATTAGATTTAGATTTTGATTTGCTCATTTCCGATCTTGGACCCATTGATTTATTAATCCAGCGGGCAGGCCGTCTTCAGCGTCATCAACGCGACGTCCAGGGAAATTTAACTACCAATCCAAGTCATTCAAAAAGAAATCAGCCGGTCTTATCTGTTTATGGTCCTGTGTTTGAACCAAACCCTTCTCGAGATTGGTTAAATACCCATTTGCCTGGAACTGAATATGTTTATAATCCCTGTTTTTTATGGCTCACACAACGATTGTTGAGTGACTACCCTCAAATTGAAATACCAAAAGACTTGCCCGGTCTAATCGAGGGAGTGTATGGGGAAATAGCTCAAAATATTCCGGATAATTTAAGATCATTATGGGAGGAGGCGGAAGGCGCCAATTACAGCCAGCGAGACCTAGCTCGTTTCAATGAGCTAATGTTAACAAAAGGTTACTGCGAAGAAAGCGCTCAGCATAATGGATGGAGTGATGAAGTCGACATATCAACGCGGTTAGGTGATAAAACCGAAGAAGTTATTTTAATGATTGCCGACGGCAACGAATTTCATGCTTATGCGCAAGATAATGCATTTCCATGGGATATGAGTACTATTAATTTCAGATTGCATGAGATAGAGAAACTAAATCACTTTTCCCGATCACTTACTGCCAAAATTGAGCAGATGAAAAAGCAACACCCTCAACTAAAAAATTACCGCCACTTTGTGCCGTTAGTAAAAACTGAAAATAATAATTGCTACGAATTACTTGAGCCTCGGCCTGATTCTTTGGTGCAATACAGCTCGAAATTTGGTTTTTTGACACACAAATTAAAATAGTCTCTTCTTTGTCAAGGTATATTCTTTAGGGACTTTAGTTATTAAATAAGATTACCGCCCTGGGTTCATCACCATTTTTGACTATAAGCAAAGCTGGGAGAGGAATAGCCCAGGGCACACATGCTAAAGTATGACATAATAAGACATCCTATGTAAAGGGAAAATTTGACATTAATTGCCATTAAGCTCACGTTTTATCTCCTATGAAAAATTCTTCTCCGTACATCGTTGCTTATTACAGCTAAAAAAATACGGTTTTAATTTTTCAGCAATAATACACAATTAGTCTTCTCCCCACATTTGTGGGGAACTTTTCTGGCATTAGATAACATAACGATTCATCCCTTGATTCAAGGGAAAAAGTTATGTTATCAAATGTAAGAAAATTTTTCAACAAAATTATGTAAAAAATACTTGACAAAATATTTAAAATCCATATATTCTAGCGAGAAATAAAAACCCTTGGGACCGTGCACCGCCTTTAATAACGTAGAGTCGGGAGAGGATTCACCAAGGGTACGCATTTTTAATATACCACATTAAGGAATTTATGCAAAGGGAAAATTTGGAATTAATAACACGCGCTTTCTTGGAGCCCAGAAATTATGGACAATGTAACTTTATTTATTGATGAAAGCGGAGATTTAGGTAACAAAAACGGTAGCTCCAAACATTTCGTTATTACTATATTACTCTGCCATACTCAGCTAAGCGTTAATATTTTTTATAAAGCTGTTAAAAGAACCATTAGAAATAAACTTAGTCCTAATGTCGCTGAGCTAAAAGGGGTATTTACTGATTTTTCTATAAAAAAATACTTTTACCATTTGCTTCCGCCCAACGATTGGTCGTTATTTTCTATTATTTTAGTGAAAAACAGGGCATTTTCTTATGTACAAACACGATCAGACCGGGAAAAACTGTATAATCAATTGGTTGAATACTTACTGCAAAATATTAATTTTCCTTTGACAGTGAAAGGAGTTCACTTAATATTTGACAAATGTAAAAATTCACTTGAAAAAAGCCGATTTAATCCTCGTATTGAAACCCAACTTCAGTTATTATTGCCGAAAGGTATTAAATTATATATTGATCATCTTGATTCTTATGCAAACCCGGGTTTACAAGCAGTAGATTTGTTTAGTTGGGGAATACATCGAAAGTTTAAAAAAAATGATTTAGAGTGGTATACCCTTTTTAAGGAGCATATCAAATTTGAATATGAATGTAAAATAAGAAAGACGGCCCCTTTAATACCCATTTCCTAAGGCTCATATCCGACCTATGGAAGGAAGCACCAAAGGCATATTAAAGGATTTACCCGTCTTATTTAAGATTATAAAGGCATGGTACACAATAGTCAATAGGAACAATGGAAGCTTTTGAGTAAAACATCAGGAGAAAAAATGAACTTAATATTTGATCTTTGGCTTCAAGCTTTTGATAGCAAGGGAGCCATAACTAAGATTTCTCCGTTGGAGATCACAAACCTTCATTGGAGTGATATCCATGCTCCACGACCAGACTTTAAAGGATCGATTTACCAGTTTCTTATCGGTTTATTACAGACGTGCTCGCCTCCTAGTCATTTGAGAGAGTGGAATAAATGGCGGCTAACTCCACCAGCTCAAGAAAAATTAAAAGAAAATCTTATCCCTTACAAGGATATTTTTGAACTTCATAACCCTCAGGGACCTGCTTTTATGCAAGATTTTGCTCTTGAGAACGCTGAGCGATGCCCCATTGCCAATTTGTTGATCGATTCTCCGGGTGAAAATACTATTAAAGAAAATCGTGATTTATTTATTGAACGAGGGCGAATAGAAAAATTATGTCCAGCATGTGCGGCAATGGCGCTATTTACTTTACAAATTAATGCACCATCAGGTGGGCAAGGTCATAGAACCAGTGTTCGAGGAGGCGGACCTTTAACCACCCTCATCGTACCTACCAATCCGAAATCTTCTTTGTGGGAACGGTTGATATTTAATCTTTTGCCCAAAGATAGAGAAGGGGATGAATTTCCGGATCGCAAAAGTATCTTCCCTTGGCTATCACCTACTCGTGTCAGTGAAAGTAAATCAGCCGTTACTATTCCCCTTGAACATGCGCATGAATTACAAACCTATTGGTCAATGCCGCGCCGCATTCGACTTGATTTTGATCATCTTAAAACGGGGAGGTGTGATTTGTGTGGGGATCAAAGTAGCGAATTGATCTCTCAATATTACTGTAAGAATTATGGCATCAATTATACTGGTTGCTGGATACATTCATTGACACCTTATAAGATGAATAAAGACGAACCGCCGATTTCTTTCAAAGGACAAAGAGGTGGTGTTTGTTACCGGCATTGGTTAGGGTTGGCCTTGGGAGATGATAAAGGTGAAAAACCAGCACATATTGTAAAGCACTATGGGGATAAGCTGGATCAAATGCGTGAAATTTCACACGAGCCTCAATTATGGTGTTTCGGGTATGATATGGATAAGATGAAAGCCCGTTGTTGGTATGAAAACACATTGCCATTGTTTAACTTTGATGTGCAAAACCAAGATTCAGTAAATGAAATAAAGAATACTGTAAGAGAATTGGTGGAAATTAGTCATGAATCATTTAAGCTATTGAAGAAATGTCTAAAGGCAGCGTTGTATGGTGGTCAATATCCTAGTAAAAAGATTGAATTAATTTTTATAGGAAATGAATTCTGGGGAAAAAGCGAAAGTTCTTTTTATAAGAAAATAAAAGAAATCCACCGAAGAATAGATTGTGATGGAAAATTAACTGAAAATCACAGATTGGAGATAGTGAAAGACTGGTTAAAGGAAATCAAGCAACTGACTTTAGCCCTGTTTGATTCTCATGCATTGGCAGCCACACCCGAAAACTTAAACTTAGAAAAAATTATCCCTGTTAGAAAATATTTGTTAAAATGGTTGCGGCTTTCTGAGCCAATGAATGTGTTATGGAAAGAAATAAAAAAATATCAAATTAAAGGAGTATCTTATGAAAGCTGATGAAAATAAAAAAAATCGTTTTTTAAAAACGAAAGAAATCCAACAACTTCTGGACGATTTCCATATTCAATTACATGAAGTGCAATCTGGCCATAAAAATCGGGCTTTATTGCAACGTTGTACAACGCTTGAGGAGATTATTTTGCAACCAAAGTATTACGAATTTTACAACTCGTTCTCTCGATGTACTCCAAAAATGTCAAAAAATAATAGGATTTTTGCGTTAGCTGCCATTGCCGGATTATTAGCGCATATTAGGCATGATGTTCGTGATGATCCCTTTGCTCGTCAATTGCGTGGTAAAGGTTCAAAACCGCTGCTTTCGCCGTTGCGTTTTAGGCAATTACAAGAAGCTCGTGATTGGAATGAGTTTTATCATCGGTTAAGACGAGCTATACAGTTATTAGGTAATAAGGCCAATATTATTTCTTTAGCAGACGGGGTTTTGCGTTGGGCTAAGGAGCAAGATCACCAAAATTTCCCTATGATGTTTTCTAGACAAGTCATGGTTGATTGGGCAATGGACTATTTTCAAGCCACTGGCGAGAATTAACACTAACAACAAGGAGATTAAAATGACGACTTTTGTGCAGTTACACTTACTAACTTCGTATCCTCCTGGAAATTTAAACCGAGATGATTTAGGCCGCCCGAAAACGGCAAAAATGGGGGGATTTAATCGATTGCGCATTTCTTCCCAAAGCTTAAAAAGAGCATGGAGGATTTCGCCATTATTTGAAGAGGCTTTAGGCGGGCATGTCGGAAAACGCACTAAGCAATTAGGTGTGCGAGTATATCAAACGATGAAAGAAAAAGGGGTTGAAGAAAAATTGGCTGAAAAATGTGCTCAAAATATTGCCGAAGTTTTTGGCAAACTAAAATCTAATAAAGATAAAGACAAACCCCTGCAACATTTAGAAATAGAACAACTCGTGCATGTCAGCCCTATTGAGCAACAAAAGATTGATCAGTTAACCGAATTGCTAATTCAGGAAAAACGAGAACCGACGGCTGTAGAATTGGAGTTGTTAACCAAAGAGCGATTAGCCGTTGACATTGCTATGTTTGGACGTATGTTAGCTGATAAGCCGGAATATAATGTTCAAGCCTCGATACAGGTGGCTCATGCTATCAGTGTTCATTCCGTAGCGATAGAAGATGATTATTTCACCGCTGTAGATGATTTAAATGATAAAAATGTTTCAACAGGTTCAGCACATATCGGCGAATCGGGTTTCGCTGCCGCTCTTTTTTACTTATACATATGTATTGACCGCGATTTATTACTACATCACCTACAAGGTGATCAAACTTTAGCTGATAAAGTGTTAGCTGCGTTCATTGAAACGGCAGTCAAGGTCCCGCCTAAGGGGAAGCAAAATAGTTTTGCCACCCGCGCTTATGCATCTTATGCATTGGCTGAAATAGGTTCTCAACAACCACGTTCATTATCCGTTGCTTTTTTAAAACCGATTAACGGACTAGATTATCCTGAAGAGGCGGTAGAAGCACTCAAGAACCAAAAGGATGCTATAGAGAGAGTATTTGGACACTGTTCTCAAGCAAGTTACGAATTCAATGCTTTCCAGGGTAAGGGAACATTATCGGAGTTACTGAAATTTATTTGCTTGACGGAGAAAACCGAATGCCTGACTACTTGATTTTTCAATTGTACGGTCCCTTAGCTTCATGGGGCGATATTGCTGTGGGTGAGACTCGACATTCATCGACACATCCCTCTAAATCAGCCTTGATTGGCTTGGTGGCTGCATCGTTGGGAATTGAGCGTAGACAGGAAGATGAACAAAAACATTTGGCGTCCTGCTATCGTTTTTATGTTAAGACAATTGCACACGGCTCGTTTTTGCAGGATTTTCATACCATCCAAACAGCGGCTTCGTTGAAAAAAAATCGCTATCATTCTCGATGTGATTTATTGTTAAGAGACGAAAAGCTGGTTAAGACTATTTTATCTACACGCGAGTATCGGTGTGATGCTTTTTCACTTATCGCATTACAAGGAGAGGCAGGCGCCCGCTACACATTAAGCGAAATTAAAAAAGCGTTATTACAACCTAAGTATTCTCTTTATTTGGGACGAAAATCGTGTCCACTATCATTACCGCTGTATCCTAACCTTATAAGGGAGACTGCTGGTTGGAAACAAGCTTTAGATCGATACTGGAGGAATTTACAAGTTAAACTTGAAAACTCAACACCATTCCTTTTGAAAAGCTTTGAATTACTATCAGATCGTTCGGCGTATTATTGGGAAGGGGAAGATCCCCATATTACTGCGGACTTGATAGCGCCTCGTTACGATCAGCCGCTCAGTCGACGTCGTTGGCAGTTTTCACCACGTCAAGAACATCAAAAAATGATTGAAAAAGGAGAATAGCCATGTATTTTTCTAGAGTGCGAGTTAATCATAACAATTTTGAAGCGGTCGAATGGTTTAAAGTGCTAAAAAACGATATTTATAAAACACATCAAATTGTTTGGCGACTTTTTCCTGATAATAAAGATCGAAAATTTTTATTTTATCATGAATTAGATCAGAGAGTATCTAATGAAAATTATGTTTCTACTTTAAAAATGATGCCGGTATATTACATAC
>Ga0187783_10002326_pt1 | contig 14107 bp, 17 predicted proteins | sample 1015_SJ02_MP02_2_FD_132471 | JGI IMG/M metagenome (GOLD analysis project Ga0187783, IMG submission 132471) | Tropical peat soil microbial communities from peatlands in Department of Meta, Colombia - 1015_SJ02_MP02_20_MG | ecosystem: Environmental > Terrestrial > Soil > Wetlands > Peat | place...
AGCGCTGGCTCGCGGACTGGAACTAGCAGGTCATGACCCGCCGAAGCGACTAGCACATCGTTCTCGTCCTGAAGCCGGGCAAGCTCGGCTTCCAGGTCACGTACTCGTTGCTGAAGGCGGCGCATCTCTGCGACCATGCGCGGATCCGGCCCGCCGACGTGGCCGAGTAGAGCCTTTGCCATTGTGTAGGGTCCTCCACACTGAGTGACCAGGTGGACTGCGCGCAGACGCCGGGCAGCAGGCTCCAGACAGGACTATCCGGGCAGTACTATCCGCACAGAACTATCCGCACGGGAACTGCGCGCTTGTTAACACCTCCATGGTCCCACCGTCAAGGCTATTAGGTCAAGTTTGACGATCATGCAGGTCAGAGCGCCGCAGCTGGCCGCGGCCGACCCGCCCGGCCGTCATAGCTCGGCAAATCCGGCGAGGTTTCCGGCGGCCTGCGCCCACCGGCAGCTGACCCGGCTCACCTTGCCCGGCCGCCGCGCCCCGCCATCGCCGTCGAGCCTCGCGAGGAGCCTACGGCAGCCGTCCTCGGCTCCCTCCGCGACGACCTTGACCCGGCCGTCTGCCAGGTTCTCGGCGTACCCGGTGAGGCCGAGCTCGAGCGCATTCGCGCGCACCCACCACCGGAAGCCGACACCCTGGACGCGCCCCTCAACCCACGCCGTCAGCCGCACAGCGGTGTCCGTCACCGGCTACCACCGGCCGTGCCGTGGTCGCGGCTGACAGTGCGGGCACGTGTACGACGACCGGTTCATGAACGGACCCCGCCGGATCGGCGTGCCGCAGCGCGGGCACGGCTCGCCCTCCCGGCCGTAGACGTTGAGCGACCGGTCAAAGAAGCCGCTCTCCCCGTTGACGTTCACGTACAGGCTGTCAAAGCTCGTGCCGCCGTCCTTGAGCGCGGCAGCGAACACGTCCGTGACGGCCGCCATCAGGCCCGCGACCTCGCCCCGCCGCAGCCGGTCGGTCGCGCGCGCGTAGTGCAGCTTCACCCGCCACAGCGCCTCGTCGGCGTAGATGTTGCCGATGCCGCTGACCAGGGACTGGTCCAGCAGCGCCCGCTTGACACCGGTCCGGCGGGTCCGCATCCGGGTGGTCAGCCAGCCCAGGTCGAACGCGTCCTCCAGCGGATCGGGCGCGATGTGGGCGATCTCCGCCGGCAGCCGCGCGCCGTCGGCCGACACCAGCAGGTGCCCGAACGTACGCTGGTCGGTGAACCGCAGGTCCGTGCCGCCGTCGGCGAACGTGAACCGGACCCGCACGTGCGGCGAGAGCGGCACCACGGCCGGGCCGACCAGCAGCTGGCCGCTCATGCCGAGGTGCGCGAGCAGGGCGTCGTCGCCGATCGGCAGCCACAGGTACTTGCCGCGCCGCCGGGCACCGTCGATAACCCGGCCGGTCAGCCCGGCGGCAAAGTCAGCGGGACCGGCCTGGTGCCGCCGCACCGCCCGCGGGTGCAGCACCGTGACCTCGGCGATTTGCCGGCCGACGACGAACTGCTCGAGCCCGCGCCGGATGACCTCGACCTCAGGCAGCTCTGGCACCGGGCTAGACCCCGGCCCCGTCGGTTCCGGGCGGGCCTGCCAGCCCGTCGCTGATCGCGGTCCAGGCCGCCTCGGCCGCCTGCTGCTCGGCTTCCTTCTTGGACCTGCCCGCACCCTGGCCGTAGGTCTCCGGGCCGATCCGGACGTAGGCGCGGAAGAACTTCTGATGATCCGGCCCGCTCTCCTCGACGTGATACTCCGGCACGCCGAGCATCTCGGCCGCGGTCAGCTCCTGCAGGGAGGTCTTCCAGTCCAGGCCGGCCCCGAGCCGGGCGGACCGCGCGATCACGGGGTCGAACAGCCGGTGGACGAGCCCGTCCGCGACCGCCAGGCCCTGATCCAGGTAGACCGCGCCGATAACGGCTTCCAGCGTGTCCGCCAGGATCGACGACTTGTCCCGGCCGCCGGTGCCTTCCTCGCCCTTGCCCAGCCGCACGTAGGCGCCGAGATCCAGGCCGCGGGCCACGCTCGCCAGCGCGCGCATGTTGACCACCGCGGCGCGCAGCTTGGCCAGTTGCCCCTCCGGCAGCTCCGGGTACGACCGGAACAGCGTGTCGGTCACGATCAGCCCGAGCACCGAGTCACCGAGAAACTCCAGCCGCTCGTTGGTCGGGAGCCCGCCGTTCTCGTAGGCGTACGAGCGGTGCATGAGCGCCCGCTCCAGAAGCGCAGCCTTGACCTCGACCTGCAGCGCTCGGAGCAGCCCCGCCGGGTCGGCGGGAGACGGCACCGAGCCGGCTGATCGGCCAGTTGCCTCAGTCACCGGCCCGCCCCTCTAACCGCGCCTCAGGCAGGGCAGGCGGAATCGCCGTGCGACGTCGCCGGTTCGGGTACTGCCACCTCATACTCCTGACTACCTGTCCTGGCCCCGGTCGCTGTCCTGCTCTGCCTGGTAATCCTTCAGCGCCGCCCACAGCGCCCCGCGCTGGTCGTGCCCGTGCCCCGGCTCGGCGTCGGCGAGCCGCACCCCGCACTCCACGCACAGCCCCTGGCACCCGTCCTCGCACCGAGGGGAAAGCGGCAGCTCGAGGACGATTGCGTCCCGCAGCGCCGGCTCGAGGTCCAGCAGACCGCTGGCCGCCAGCCGGTAGCTGTCCGCGGCATCCGGGTCCTCAGCCGCGGCCTCGCCACCCCGGACGAACAGCTCCTGGAACCGGACCTTCAGCGCACCGGTGAACGGCTCCAGGCACCGTGCACACTCACCCGCCAGCGGCCCGGTGACGGTCGCCGTCACGAGCACGCCCTCGGCTACTCCCTCGAGCTGGAGGTTAAGCGCGAGCTCGGCACCCGCGGGTACCCTGGCCAGCTCGACCCCGAGATGCTCAGGCGCCGCTACCAGCCGGCTCAGCGGACGAGCCGACCCGGGTCCGAGATCCCTGGTGTCGAACACCAGCGGGCCCCGGCCATCCCGGTGGTGGCGGGCTGACGAGTGTGGCGGCATGGCAGTCGGTAGTAGTGGCACAGTGTCTACTTAGCCTACCGGCCGACCTGCTGCAATCCCAAACACGCCGGATCCGGCGGCGGAAGCCGTCAGGTCTGCGACAGCCTGGCGTTGAGCTGGTCAAGCACGTTGGCCGGGACCAGCCCGCTGACGTCGCCGCCGTACTTGCAGAAGTCCTTGACCAGGCTCGACGACAGGAACGCATACAGCGGATTCGTGGTCATAAACAGCGTCTCGACACCCGCCTGGCTGTAGTTCATCTGGGCCATCTGCATCTCGTAGTCGAAGTCGCTGACGGCACGCAGCCCCTTGACGATCGCCGAGATGTGATTGCGGCGGCAGAAGTCGACCACCAGGCCCTCGAAGTGGTCGACCCGGACGTTGCCGAGCTCCTTGGTGGCCTCCCGGATCAGCTCGACCCGCTCCGTCGGGGTGAAGAGGGTGACCTTGGCCGGGTTCGCGCCGACCGCGACGACCACCTCGTCGTAGAGCTGCGCGGCGCGGCTGATGATGTCGAGGTGGCCGTTGGTCACCGGGTCAAACGAGCCTGGGCAAGCTACGCGCCGCACGTCCGGTTCACTCTCCCGTCCGGGATATCGCAGCAGGCTGTCCGCCTGCGGCGAGACCGTACCAGACTGTCGCCTCGCCGTATCTGCGAGACCTGTCAGCTTCGTACCCTGCTGGCCAGGTTGGCGCACCTGACCGGGTGGCTCGCTCGACCGCGACCAGCGCGCCAGGCGCCAGCCAGCCCGCCATCAGCGCGGCCAGCATGCCGCGGATCTCCTCGTCGTCGACCCGGTACGGCGGGTCAGCGAACACGAAGTCTCGCGGCCGCTGCCCGGCTGGCCCGGCGGCCAGCGTTCGCGCCACCCCGGCGTTGATCACGCGCGCCCCGGCCAGTCCGAGCGCGGCGATGTTCGCGCGGATGACCCGCGCGGCCCGCGGGTCGGCCTCGACCAGGATCACATCGGTGGCGCCGCGGGAAAGTGCCTCGAGCCCGACTGCTCCCGAGCCCGCGTACAGGTCGAGCACGGCCGCGCCGGCCAGCCCGCCGCGAATCGCCTCGACGGTGGCGAACAGGCCCTCCCGAGTGCGATCGCTGGTGGGCCGCGTGACCCGGCCAGGTACCACCGCCAGCCGGCGCCCGCCGACGGACCCGGCGATGATGCGGGGGCTCACGCCTTTTCCAGGAACGCGGTTTGCTCGGCGTCGGTCAGTGCTCGTACGGCCGCAGCCAGGCCCGGCTCCCCCGCGAGCGCCGGGTCGGCGCCGACCAGCTCGACGGCTTCCGCGCGGGCCTCGCCGATCAGATCCTCGTCGCGCAGCAGCTGCAGCAGCTTGAGGCTCGACTTGCGGCCGGCCTGGGCCGTCCCGAGCACGTCGCCCTCCCGCCGCTGCTCCAGGTCGATCCGCGACAGCGCGAACCCGTCCGTGATCGAAGAGACCGCGTCCAGGCGGTCGCGCGCCGGGGTGCCCGCCGCGACATCGGTCACCAGCAGGCACAGGCCAGGATCGACGCCGCGGCCGACCCGGCCCCGGAGCTGGTGCAGCTGGGACACCCCGAACCGGTCGGCGTCCATGATCACCATGACGGTCGCGTTCGGCACGTCGACGCCGACCTCAACGACCGTGGTGGTGACCAGCACGTCGACCAGCCCATCGGCGAACGCCAGCATGACCTTTTCCTTGTCCTCGGCCGGCAGCCTGCCGTGCAGGATGCCCAGCCGGAGTCCCGCGAGCGGCCCCGCGGACAGCTCGGCGGCGAGCTCCAGCACCGCGGCCGGCGCTCCCTCAACCTCCTCGTCGGCCAGGCCGATGCGCGGGCAGACCACGTACGCCTGGCGGCCGGCTGCGACCTCTTCCGTGATCCGCTCCCACGTCCTGGAGAGGTAGTGCGGCCGCTCCGCGACGGGCACCACGTGCGTGCTGATCGGCGACCTGCCGACGGGAAGCTCGGTGAGGGTGGACACATCCAGGTCGCCGAACACCGTCATGGCGACCGTGCGCGGGATCGGCGTCGCGGTCATGACGAGCATGTGCGGGCGGCCGTCGCCTGCCTTGTCCCGCAGCGCATCCCGCTGCTCCACCCCGAACCGGTGCTGCTCGTCGATCACGACCAGCCCGAGGTCGGCGAACTGCACCCGGTCCTCGAGCAGCGCGTGCGTGCCGACGACGATCCCGGCCTCGCCGGACGCCGCCTCCAGCAGCGCGCGGCGGCGTGCCGCCGCGCCCAGCGACCCGGTGAGCAGCGTCAGCCGGGTCGCGTGCTCGGTCCCGCCCAGCTGGCCCGCCATGCCAAGCGGGCCGAGCATCGCGGCGATCGACCGGTAGTGCTGCTGGGCGAGCACCTCCGTGGGCGCGAGCAGCACCGCCTGCCCGGCGGCGTCGACGACCTGCAGCATCGCCAGCAGCGCGAGCACGGTCTTGCCCGAGCCCACCTCGCCTTGCAGCAGCCGGTGCATCGGATGATCGCAGGCTAGGTCGGCGGCGATCGTGGCGTCGGCTAGCTGCTGGCCGACGGTCAGCTCGAACGGGAGCGCGGCCTCGAACGCGGCGCGCAGCCCACCGGCCACCGGCGGCCGCGGGATGGCGCTGTAGCTGGCCGCAGCGAGCCGGCGCTGGGCCAGCAGCACCTGCAGCGTGAACGCCTCGTCCCACTTCAGCCGCGTCCGGGCGCGCCGGTAGTCGGCGTCGTCGACCGGGCGGTGGATGCCGCGCAGCGCATCGCCGTAGCCGACGAGGCCGTGCCGCGTCCTGACGTCGGCCGGGAGCGGATCATCCGGCACGTCCAGGACGTCGAGGACGATTCGGACCGAATCGGCGATCTTCCAGGACGACAGCTGGCTGGTGGCCGGATAGACCGGGATGAGCTCGGCGGCGAACTCGGCCGCCCGGGCCCCGGCGCTGCCGGGGCCGAGCAGCTCGTAGTCTGGATGGGTGAGCTGCCGCTTGCCGCGGAAGCTGGACACCTCCCCGGAGAACAGGCCGCGAACGCCCGGCTCGAGCTGCCGCTGCCGCCAGTCCTGCGAGCCGTGGCCGAAGAAGGTGAGCGTCAGTTTCCCGCGGCCATCAGTGACGACGGCCTCGAAGATCGACCCGGACCGGTTGCGCATCCGGCGGACCGAGCCGGAAGCCACCTCCGCCTGCACCGTGACGTGATCGCCCTCGCGGAGCCCGGCCAGGTCGGTCAGCTCGCCGCGCCTGTCGTACCGCCTGGGGTAGTAGCCGAGCAGGTCGCCGGCCGTGTGCAGGTCGAGCGCGGCAGCCAGGCGCTTGGCTGCCTTATCGCCCACGACCAGGCGCAGCGGATCCGCGAGCACGGCCATGCCGCCAGGATAGGCTCGGGCACTGTCAGCGCGGGATCAGCGCGACGAGACTGCGCGGCGGGCCGTGCTATCCTGCATCGACTACCAGCCCCTTCCGAACTGGAGCGATCCCGTGGCTTCCGTCTGCGATGTGTGCGGCAAGCGGCCGTTCTTCGGCAAGAACGTGTCGTTCTCGCACCGCCGGACCTCACGCCGCTGGAACCCCAACATTCAGCGCCGCCGCGTGATGGTCGGCAAGACCCCGCGCCACCTGTACGTGTGCACGTCCTGCATCAAGGCAGGCAAAGTCAGCCGCTAGGCTGCCAGGCCAGCACGGTCAGCCGCTAGGCTGCCAGGCCAGCACGGTCAGCCGCTAGGGCTGGTGCGAGGCGGCCCGCAGCCGCCAGCCGTGATCCACCGGGCCGATCCCGGCGCCCAGCGGGAAGCTGGCCGCGATCGCGCCGGTCACGTACTCCTTGGCCGCCTTGACCGCGCTGGGCACGTCGTCGCCGATCGCGAGCCGGGCGGCGATCGCGGACGCGAGCGTGCAGCCCGTCCCGTGCGTGTTGACGCTGCCAATGCGCTCGCCGGGGAACCGGAGCACCTGGTCGGCACCGACGAGCAGGTCCACGGGGTTGCCCGGCAGGTGGCCGCCCTTGACCAGCACCCACCGCGGTCCCATCGCGAGCAGCGCCTGCGCGGCCAGCAGCATCTGCCCCTCGTCCCGGATGGTCGCCCCGGTGAGCAGCCCGGCCTCGAGCAGGTTCGGGGTAACGACGGCGGCGAGTGGCAACAACCGGTCCCTGATCGCCTCGAGGGTGCCGGCCGACAGCAGGCTGTCGCCGTGCTTGGACACCGCGACCGGGTCGATCACGATGGGAGCGGCGGCTGCCAGGCCGGCAAGCTCCTCGGCGACGGTGGCGACCAGCACGGGCGAGGCGAGCATCCCGGTCTTGACGGCGTCGGTGCCGATGTCCGTCAGCACCGATCGGAGCTGGCCGCGGACCGCCTCGGGCGGCAGCTCCCAGTAGCCCTGCACGCCGACCGAGTTCTGCGCGGTGACCGCGCAGACCACGGTCATGCCGTGTACGCCGAGCGCGAGCATGGTCTTCAGGTCAGCCTGGATGCCCGCGCCACCGCCGGAGTCCGAGCCGGCGATGGCGAGGACGCGCGGCGGCGCAACGGACATGAACGCCAATCTACCTAGAACACCTTGAGCGTTCTGGCCACGGCCAGCGCCGCGGGGTCCCCCGCCGCCCGCACCCCGAGCCCGGCCCAGGTGCCGCGCTGCGTGACCCATCGAACCAGAGCCGGACCGTCCGACGAGATCGTCGCCGCGGGCCCGCCGGACCCGAACGGGATCGACCGTGCCCCCGTGCCGGTCACCTCCAGCTCGAGCGTGCACGCCAGGGCCGCGGCCGGATTCTGCTGCGGCAGGGCCACCTCGATCCAGTCCAGCACCGACGCCAGCCGCTCCGCGTCGGACTGCGGCGGCTGGCCTGGCAGCGGCCCGCGCGGCGGGAACAGGTCGGCCCGGATGTGGGTGTAGTGGTCGAAGCTGTAGGCGGCGGGCAGCAGTGCGGCCGGGTACGTGCCGAGATCGCCGAGCGGTACCTCGAGGTCGAGCCCAGCGAGCTCGACGAGCCGGTCCAGGGCCGGCCCGCGGGACTCCGCATAGTCCGCGAGCGCCGCTGGCCCAGACCTGCCTCGCCTGGCCTGGACCGCGGTCTCCTGCGCCTGCTCGGTCGGCAGGCCGTCAAGCGGGGGCAGCCGCCGGGGGTCGGCGAGCAGCCAGAACAGGTTTGCGAGGTGCGTGACCACGTCCTGGACCCGCCAGCCCTCGCACCCTGACGGTGCCTGCCACTGCTCCCGGGTGAGCTCGGCCCCGATGTCGAGCAGCGCGTCGCCATCGGCCCGCACGGATCCCAGAGCAGTCTGCATAGCGAGCCTCCTCGTCATATTATTGCTCTTGTACATAGTTTTACTATGTCACCGCGCGCCGATGTGCACAAGGGCATGGTTCTGAGCTAGACAGTGGATATGGTCGACGAGCACCTCTCGCTGCGGGCCGAGCAGGTCGCCCAGACCCGCGCGGCCCTGGTAGCGGCCGGGCGGCGGCTGTTCGGCGCGGCCGGCTTCGCGGCGACGTCGGTCGAGGACATCGCCCGCGAGGCACGGGTGACCACGGGCGCGCTGTACCACCACTTCCCGACCAAGGCCGCCGTGTTCGAGGCGGTGTTCGAGCAGCTGCACGGGGAGTTGCTGGCCGCGTCGGCGGCCGCCGCGGTCGGTGCCCATGACCCTGTCGAGCTACTCGTGGCCGGCTTCGGCGCCTTCCTGGACAAGGTGCGAGAGCCCGATGTGCAGCAGATCATCCTGACGGACGCGCCGGCCGTCCTCGGCCTGGCGCGCTTTACCGAGCTCGACGAGCGCTATGCGTTCGCCGCGACCGTCGCGGCGCTGACCGCCGCGCATGAGTCGGGCCTGCTGCAGATCGACGACCCGCCGACGCTCGCCCGGCTGCTTCTCGGGGCGCTCACCAGGGCGGGCCTGCTCATCGCCAGCTCGCCCGAGCCGACCGCGACCAGGGACGCCGTCGCCGCCACGCTGCGGAGGCTCCTAGCCGGCCTGGCCCGGCCTAGTTCCGGCTGAACTGACACGGCGCACCGTTGAAGGCGGAGTTCGTCGGCGCCGCTGGGACGCCGAAGCCGTGGACGATCAGGGACACGGAGTCCGGCTGGTCGCCGCCGTGCCCGCCCGGCGCATCCGCGCTCGAGCTGGGCCCAGGCCAGGGCCAGTCGGAATGCGCAGCGCCGTGCGGGCTGGAGCCGGTGCCGTTAGTCGTCCCGCTCGCGGTGCCGCCATCGGTGCCCGACGGCTTCCACGCCGCGCCGACCACGCTCACCCTGGTGGCGCCGGGGATCACGAACGAGAGATGCCAGTTCCCGATGGCGTGCTTGGCAGTCACCGTCAGCACCATCTGGAAAGCGCCATGGTCCTGCCAGTCCACCGCGTACCGGAACGTCAGGCCGGCCGACGCGGCCGGCGTGGCACCATCGGTGAGCGGCGCGGCCCCGCTGCCCGCGGGCAGCCCCTGTGCGCCCTGCTCGGTTGTCTGATTACACTCGGCCAGCTTGCACTGCGTCACGCCGATCGCGTTCCCGAACTCGAGCTGGGCGTGCGGCGCGTAGAGGAACGCGCCAGCGGCGACGACGAAGCCCGCCCCCGCGGCGAACCACGGTGACACCACCAGGCCCCGCACCGCCCCGCTCAGCAGCGGCCCCTGGTCGCGGCGAAGCCGCGCGCCAGCCGCCAGCAACCGATCGGAGGCGCCGGCACCGAACGCGTCAAACGCGGCGCCGACACGGCCAGGCCCGGTTGCGGGCCTCGCATGCGCTGCCGACCGCTGCCGCACCGGTACAGCACTCAACGGAACGCGTCGGACGACCGGGCGGGTCGGCCGCTGCGCCCTGTGGCGCGGCTGGTGCTCAATGCGATGGCGGGGCATCAAGGGGGTTATATCAGCGGCGGCGATACGCCACCAGAGCCACGTCCATCTGCACAGCGCATTCCCAGCATTCTCGGCCAGACATTCCCAGCATTCTCAGCAAGCCGGGAAGTGGTCCCAGCCACCGCGACCGTGCCACGGCCGATTGTCGACCAGAACCCCGTTCCCCCGCCGGATCGTTCCGATCGCCATCCAGTCTCGCGGCAGGCTCGCGCCGGGCGGGAACGACGCCGCCAGCGCGTGATCCTCACCGCCACCGAGCGCCCAGTCCCGCCAGTCGGCGCCCAGCAGGGCCGCGACCTCCCGCAGGCCGTGGGTCGGCAGGCGCGCCGTCTCGATGTCGACGCAGACACCGCTCGCCGCCGCGACGTGACCGAGGTCTGCGACCAGCCCGTCACTGACGTCGATCATCGCGGTCGCGCCGGCCGCCGCGGCGAGCGGTCCGGCCTGGTAGTCAGGCCGCGGACGGCGGTGCGCCGCCACCAGATCGGCCAGTCCCGGCGCGCTCGCCGGATCGAGGCCGGCCCGCAGGATGGCGAGGCCGGCCGCGGACCGCCCGACGATGCCACTGATCGCGAGCACGTCACCAGGCCGGGCGCCGCGCCGGGTCACCGGCTCGCGCCCGGCCAGGTTGCCGAGCGCAGTGATGCCCAGCATCACCGCGTCCGCGCCGGTGACGTCGCCGCCCGCGATGACGGCCCCGGCCCGGTCGCACTCCGCCACCAGGCCCCTGGTGAGCTCGAGAACCCAGGTTACGGCCGTGTCGGCGGGCACGGCGAGGCCGAACAGCAGCGCCGTGGGCACCGCGCCCATCGCCGCGATGTCGGCCAGGTTCTGCGCCGCGGCCTTGACGCCAATGTCCCGCCCGGTCGACCAGTCGCGCCGGAAGTGCCGGCCCTCGATAAGCAGGTCGGTACTCGCGACCGTCCGGCCATCCGGGGCCGGCAGCACGGCCGCGTCATCGCCGACGCCGACAATCGCGGTCGTATCCGGCGGCAATATCTCCTGAATGGCCGCTATCAGGCCGAACTCGCCAAGGTCGGCAACGGTAATGGCGGCCTCCCGCGATAGCGTTAGGACGACAACCACGAGTGTGGAGGGGCGCAATGGTGCAGGCTTACATTCTCGTGCAGACCGAGGTGGGCAAGGCAGCCGAGGTGGCGACCGCCATCAGCAAGATCCCGGGCGTCACCCAGGCGGACGACGTGACCGGGCCTTACGACGTGATCGTCCGGGCCGAGTCGGAGAACGTGGACGAGCTCGGCCGCATGGTGGTTGCCCAGATCCAGGGCGTCGCTGGCATCACCAGGACGCTCACCTGCCCCATCGTCCACATCTAGTCTGCTCGGCTGGTGAGCTCGGCCGCAGTCCGCGGGCCGAGCCCGATCACGGCGGCCGCGCGCAGGTCGTCGACCGTGTCGACGTCGCGGCGCAGGCCGTGGAGCGGGACGCCGCCGATTTCCCGGGCACCGCCGTCCAGGTGCCGGCGACGGGACGCCCGGCCGAACCGCGGCCGGAACGCCGCGCCGGGCACCGCCGCGTACAGCGCGGTGCCGGTTCCGTCCGCGTCCGGCACAAAGGCGACGCCGAGTTCCGCGGCGGCCCGGAGGGCCGCCGTGAGCTCCGCCGGCCGCATCGCCGGCAGGTCCCCGGCCAGCCCGCCGAGGCCGCGCGCGGGCCAGCGCTGGTGCGCGTACGCGGCACCGTAGCCGAGCGCCTCGTTGAGCCCCGCGCCAGGGGCGTCGGGGAGCACCACCGCGCCGAGCCCGGCGGTCAGCTCGCGGACCTCCGGATCGTCGGTGACCACCAGCACGGCGGCGACGGAGTCCGCCTGCAGCGCCGCCGCCACCGTGTCCGCCGCCATCGCCAGCGCCAGCCGTGACCTGCGCTCCGGTGCGATCCCTGTGAGCCTGGTCTTGGCCTGGGCAAGTACCTTCACGGGGATTACGAGCGACCAGGCAAGCGGGGTCTGCGAGTCCGGTGCCATGCATATGATCCTCCCAGGCAGGCGTACGCGGTGGAGGGAACCCGATGGCAGGCAAGCAGGCTCGGACCGCGGACGGCTCGTACTCCACCGCCTGGCGCAACGCCTCGAAGATCATCTTGCGGCCCGGCATCCGGATGATGATGAGACTGAATTGGCGCGGGCAGGAGAACATCCCCGCCACCGGGCCGGTCATCCTGGCCGTCAACCACCTGTCGTACATGGACATCTTCGCCGTGTCACTGTTTGCCGACAGCGCGGGCCGGTACCCGGTGTTCCTGGCCAAGTCGTCGCTGTTCGAGATCCCGGTGCTCGGATCGATCCTGCGCTGGCTCGGCCAGCTGCCGGTGTACCGCGGCCAGGCCGACGCGGCCCTCGTGCTCAAGCAGGCGGCCCAGCTGGTCGCCAAGTCCAGCTCGTGCGTGATCTTCTACCCCGAGGCCACCGTCACCAGGGACCCGGACCAGTGGCCCATGCTGGCCAAGACGGGCGTCGCCAGGCTGGCGCTGGAATCGGAGGTCCCGGTCGTGCCGATCGCGCACTGGGGCGCCCAGAAGATCCTGCCGTACGGCTCCCACCTGCCGAAACTGCTGCCACGCAAGACAGTCCAGCTGGTCGCAGGCCCGCCCGTCGACCTGGCGGAGTTCCGCGATCAGCCGATCACGAACGCGGTGCTCAGGGCGGCCACCGACAAGATCATGACCGAGGTGGCCGGGCTTCTCGGCGGCCTGCGGGGCCTGGAGCCGCCGACCGCGTTCTACCACCCGGCGGTCGCGCGCCGGAAGCTCCGCCAGGATCTGCGGGCGCTGCAGGAGGCCAGCCAGGCGGGCGACGAGCCGGGGACCCCCATCCCGTGAAGGCCGCGGTGCTCGGCGGGGGGTCGTGGGGCACCACGTTCGCGCAGGTGCTCTGCGACGCGGGCACGCCCGTCGTGCTCTGGTGCCGCCGCCCGCAGCTGGCCGCGCAGATCGACTCGACCCACACCTCGCCGCAGTACCTGCCCGGCGTCACGCTGCCCGCCAGCCTGCGGGCCACGGCCGACCCCGCCGAGGCGCTGGCCGACGCCGACCTGGTCGTGCTGGCCGTGCCGGCCCAGTCGCTGCGGGCTAACCTTGCGGGCTGGCGCGGCCTGCTGCCCGGCGACGCGGTCCTGCTCAGCCTCATCAAGGGCATCGAGCTCGGCACCGGCGACCGGATGAGCCAGGTCATCGCCGCCGAGACGGGCGCCGGGAGCGACCGGATCGCGGTGATCTCCGGACCGAACCTGGCCCTGGAGATCGCCGCGCGCGAGTACTGCGCCACCGTGGTGGCCTGCGCCGACGAGGCCGTCGCCGCCCGGCTGCAGCAGGCCTGCTACACCGGCTACTTCCGTGCCTACACGAACCCGGACGTGATCGGCTGCGAGCTGGGCGGCGCGGTCAAGAACGTCATCGCGCTGGCTGTCGGCATCGCCGTCGGCATGGGCTTTGGCGACAACACCAGGGCCATGCTCATCACCCGCGGGCTGGCCGAGATCGCGCGGCTCGGCGCCGCGCTCGGGGCCGACCAGCACACCTTCGCCGGGCTGGCGGGCCTCGGTGACCTGGTCGCCAGCTGCAGCTCGCCGCTCGCGCGGAACCGGTCGTTCGGCGAGAAGCTCGGCCAGGGTGTGCCGCTCGACAAGGTGCTCGCCAGCACGACGCAGACGGTTGAGGGCGTCAAGTCATCGCAGTCCGCCCGCCTGCTGGCCCGCACCCACGGCGTGGAGATGCCCATCACCGAGGTGATCGCCGGCGTCATGCACGACGGACTGGGGATAGCTGACGCCGCCCTGCTGCTGGCCAGCAGATCGGCTAAGCCCGAGCGTTACGGCGTCTGACGCGCGGGCACCAATCGACAGTGGAGGACTCGTGACCGAACAGCGCAAGATCAGGGTCGCTGTCGTCTTCGGCGGGCGCGGCCCGGAGCACCAGGTGTCGTGCATGGGCGGCGGCAACATGCTGTCCGGCATCGACCGCTCGCGGTATGAGGTCATCCCCGTCGGGATCACCACGGATGGCAGCTGGGTGCTGGTAGCCGACGCCCCGGAGCGGCTCGCGGTGACCGACGGGCAGCTGCCAACCGTGGCGGCGGTGACCGAGCCGGGCTCATCCGTCGTGCCCTGGTCAGGCGGCGAAGTTGTCGCGACCACCGCGGCCCAGATTCCGCACCTGTTCGGCGACGTCGACATCGTGCTGCCCGTGCTGCACGGCCCCTACGGCGAGGACGGGACGATCCAGGGCCTGCTGGAGATGGCGGGCGTCCGGTACGTCGGCGCCGGGGTGCTCGCCAGCGCGG
>Ga0187783_10002327_pt1 | contig 14103 bp, 13 predicted proteins | sample 1015_SJ02_MP02_2_FD_132471 | JGI IMG/M metagenome (GOLD analysis project Ga0187783, IMG submission 132471) | Tropical peat soil microbial communities from peatlands in Department of Meta, Colombia - 1015_SJ02_MP02_20_MG | ecosystem: Environmental > Terrestrial > Soil > Wetlands > Peat | place...
ACCACGCCGCAACGGTATCGGACGGAAGGCGGGAGCGTCTGCCTGCTCTGTCACGGGTCGCTTTCGGCGGTCCTCTCGCCGCGCCGCACGGCGGAGATCGAGCAGCTCTCCCAGTACGCGCGGCAGAAGTGGCGGCCGACGCGCCCGGTCGCCCGGAAAAGCCGCCGGCGCGTCGCGGTGCCGGGCGCCGGCATCGAGCCGTTGGTGCGCGCGGGGTACACCTCCGCTGAGCTCCTCGCGCACTACGGTGAGCGCGCGCTGCTCGCCCTCGCGGCCCGGGGGGTCGGTCCCGAGACCGCCCGGCGGATCCTCATGCGGCTCTACCGGGACGACGACGCATTCTTCACGGAACTCCTGCGGGCCGAGCGCAGCTACGCGAAGACCCGCGCGTTCTGGGACTAGTCGGGAGCCGCGAGGCTGCGCGCGAGCCCCTCCACCTCGACGCGCGGAGCGTCGGTCCGGAAGCCTTCGGGTCGCGCGTGGGTCCTCGCGGCTCGATACCCCGCGCGTCGGAGGCCGGCGAGGAACGCGTCGAGCGGCGGCGGGGCGGGCAGCGACAGCGCGGCCGCGAGCCGATTCGCTTCGAAATAGAACGGCACGTCCGCGGAGAGTTCCTCGCGGACCGTGGCAAGGAACCGGGCGGTCTCGCGCGGCGCGGCCGCACTGGCCGGGACCGCCAGAGTACGAACGAGGTCCGGGTCGAACAGCGGCCCGAGCCATAGCGGGCCATACGGGCCGCGGTCGCCGACCCAGGGGCCGGTCCACGCGCTCGGGTCGATCTGGCCGACGGGGTCGGGCCGGTCGTCCGCCACCGTCACGTGGACGAATGCCCGGACGTGGTGCTCCCGCACGTAGGCGAGGACGGGGCGCGCCGCCCGACCGCGGCTACGGGCCTCCCCGGCGAGATACGCGAGAAGTATCCGGAGACCCCCTTCGGGACCGAGACGGCCCCGGATCGGACGGGCCCCGTACTTTCTCTCGCACGCTCCCTTCTGGACTCCCGCGAGTACCATCATGTCGGTCGCGGTCACGGCCAGAAGGCCGCCCGACCGGAGCGCCTCGAGCGCCGACGGAACGAACGGGACGGGAGAACCGTACGGGTCGACGTCGACGTAGTCGAACGGGCCGGCCCCGGGCGGCACCCGACCGTCCCCCGTCTCCACGGTGACGTTGGGCCAGCGGGCGGCGTTGTCGCGGAGCACGGGCCCGGCCGCGTCGCTGGCTTCCGTGAGCAGGAATCGCCCGAACGCACCGCTCTCGTTGAGAAGGCGCAACCCGCGCACGCCGGTCGCGGCCGTCGGTTCCCAGCCGGACAAGGGTCGACCGACCCGGAGCCTCCAGGCGGCGGCCACCGCGACCGCCAGGTCCCGGTCGCCCGCCATCGCCGGATTGTAGAAGATCGGGGACCGGTGCCGAGGACCGGGGCCGGGCGACGCGACCGGCAGTCGGAGCTCGGTGCCGCCCTCGCGCGTGGGGGCTAGTGCGACCGTCCGGTGATCAGGTGGACGATCTTGAACGCCAGGAGGTTCTTGTTGATCGGCGTTACCTCGAGCAGGCGTAGCTCGTCCCTCCGTCGGATGTCCTGCAGCAGGGGGTTCCGGGATTTCTTATGGAGGGTCATCACGATCGACTTCTTCGCGTCCAGGGTCTCGGTGACGGCCTTGGTGAACGCCTCGCTCTCGACCTCCATCTTGCCGACCTCGTCGATCACGATCACGTCCGCTGACTCCCGCGCTTCCGCGAGCGCGCGCGTGCCGACGCCCTCGAGGGCGGCGAGGTTGACGCCGTACCGCCCCGACCGGACCCGGGACTTCAGTGATTCGTGCGCGAATACCTCGTGTTCCTTCGTCAGCCAGTTCGTGATCTGGAAGCCGGCCCGCCGCTGCTTCTCCACGATCGGTTCGGTGACCATGCCCCCGACCTTGACGCCTTCCTCCTCCAGGAGCTCGATGATCCGGAGCAGCGTCTGGGTCTTGCCGGAGCCCGGCAGGCCGGTGATGCCGATCTTGACCGGAGGAGAGAGGCGACGCGGCATGGCCGATAACACCGTTAGTGGCGTCGAATAGGGCCGGATGCAATAAGAGCGTATCTCCGTGAAATCGTCCGCGTCCACCACCGGGGCCTTCGTCGCCGACGCGAACTCGGTCTACCCGCCCCGAGAGGACACGTTCCTTTTGCTGCCGTTCACGCGACTCGCTCCCGGGCGTCGTTTGCTGGAGGTCGGCGCCGGGAACGGGACCGCCGCGCTCGCGGCCGCACGTCGCGGCACCCGCGTCGTCGCGACCGACCTCAACCCGTTCGCGCTCCGCCGCCTCCGGGCGCGCGCCCGCGCCGAGCGGCTGCCCCTGGACGCCGTGCGGACGGACCTCGCGCGAGGGCTGGGCCGCTTCGACCGCGTGCTCGCCAACCCTCCGTACCTGCCGACCCGTCCCGAGGAGCGGGACCCCGACCGATGGCAGAACCTCGCCCTGGACGGCGGTACGGACGGCTGCCGGGTCCTCGCCCGCCTCGTCCTCGCGCTCCCCGACCACCTGGCCCCCGGTGCGGACGCGTACGTGGTCGTCTCCTCCCGGCAGGATGCCCGCCGCCGCGACGCGATCCGCCGCGGCTGGCTCGCGCGGGGCGGGCGATGGAGCGTGGTCGCCGAGCGGCGGTTCGAGGGCGAGCGGCTCCACGTCTGGCGACTGTCGCTGGACGAGGGCGGGAACCGCGCTAGGAACGTTCGGCGTGCGAGAGCACGGCGTCCAGGAACCGGTGCCCGTCGCCGTACCCCTCCGGCCCGCCGTTCCGCGTCCAGTCGGGCGCCTGGTCCCGGAAGTACGAGCGCTCGGGGTGCGGCATCAATCCGAAGACGTTCCCCTCGGGGTTGGTAAGTCCCGCGACGTTGCCGATCGAGCCGTTCGGGTTCCACGGATAGACCGCGGGCCCTCCGTCCGGTGCGACCCAGCGAAACAGCACCTGCCCTGCGGACTCGAGGCGCCGGAGATGATCCTCGGGATCTCCCGACAGGATCAGCTTGCCCTCCGCGTGGGCCGAGGGGAAGAGGAATCGCGTGCCTTTCGGGGTGCCCTGGAGCGCCGGGAACGCCCCTCCCTCCCAGGCCACGAACGTCGGCCGACATTCGAAGTGGCCGGAGTCGTTCGTCAGCAGCACCGCTTCCGGCGGACCGAGGCGCCCGCCGGGCCGTCCGGGCAACAGCCCGAGCTCGACGACCACCTGGAAGCCGTTGCAGATCCCGCCGACCAGACGACCGGACCGCACGAACTCCTCGAGCTGGTCGCCGAGCGACGCGCGAACCCGGGCGGCCATGATCGCCCCGGCGCGGACGTAATCGCCCGCCGAGAAGCCGCCCGGCACGAACAGCGCATCGTAGTCGGCGAGCCGGCGCCGTTCGTCGCGCCCGACCCCCCGGCCCTCGAACTGCTTCAGCGACACGATCTCGGGTCGGGCCCCGAGGTCCGCGAGCGCCACCCGGAGTTCCTCGTCGCAGTTCGTGCCCTCGATCGAAAGGATGGCGATGTCGAGGTCGCGACGCGCCACGGGGTCGTATCGGGACGCGGCGCTTAACCGTTCCTCGCCCGCGCGCGGGATTCACGCGCTCGGGCCAAGCGGGGGGTCGAGCCGATAGACCCGGATCCGCCGGCCGGCCCGCACCCGCCGCCGGCCCGGCGGGAGCATCGCATAGGCCGTCGCGCCGGAGAGGCTGGTGATGATGGAGGAGCCGCGGAACGTCGTGTACGCTAGCCCGTCTCGAAACTTGAGCGGCACGACCGTGGACAGCCCGGGCGTGGGAGCGATCGCGTCGCTGCCGAGCACCGCCGTCCCTTCGGTCCATCCCGGGCCGGGGAGGTGCCCCAGCTTGTGGAGCACCGGCAGCACCAGCCAGTACATGTTCACGAGACACGAGGTGGGGTGCCCCGGCATCCCGACCACGAGCGTCCCGTCGACGTCCGCGGCCAGGGTCGGTTTGCCGGCGCGGACCGCGATCCCGTGGAACAGCAACCGACCGAGCCGCGGCAGGATCCGCGGCAAATGGTCGCGTTCACCGACCGAGCTGCCCCCCGTGGCGAGCACGAGGTCCGACACCCGAAGGGCACGGCGGATCGCCGCTTCGATCCGACGCGCGTCGTCGGGCAGCGGGCGCAAGGGACGGGCCACGGCGCCGGCCGCGGTCACGACCGCCGATAGGGTGGCGTTGTTGCTCTCGTAAATCCGACCGACTCGCTCGTTCGCGCCGGGCGCGAGCAGCTCGTTGCCGTTCGGGACGATCGTCACCACGGGTCGGGCGAAGACGCGCACGAACGGAACGCCGCACGCCGCGAGCGCCCCGAGCGCGGTGGCGCGGAGCGGTTCGCCCCGGCGGACGAGGACCGCGCCCCGGGGAAAGTCGTGCCCCGGTCGCGAATACCGGTCGCCGGGCCGGACCGGACGCACGAGGCGGATCCGGTCGCGCCGCCGGTCGACCTCTTCGAAGATGACGACTCCGTCCGCGCCCCGGGGCACGGCGCCCCCGGTCGCGATCGCGACCGTCTCACCGGGCCGCAGCGCTCGCGGGTAGGCCTGCTCGGCGAAGACGTCCCCCACGATCCGGAGCTCGACCGGATGACGGCGACTCGCCGACCGGGTGTCGGCGGTCCGCACGGCGTATCCGTCCCACGTCGCGCGCGCGAAGCTCGGGACCGCGCGCGGCGCCCGGTACTCCGCCGCGGCGACCCGTCCGAACGCCGCGTCGACCCGAACGCGCTCGACGCGGGCGACGGGTCGCGCCGCATCGAGAAGCCGGCGACGAGCGAGCTCGACCGACGTCAGCCGACCGAACGCGTGCATCTCCATCGGGACGATGGGCCCTACCGGGCTCCCTCCAGCCAACGCGCCGCCGCCCGGTTCCCGGCCCGGAGGCAACCGCGCAGCTCCTCGCCCTCGAACCACGCCGCGTAGAATCCGCCCCTCAGGGCGTCGCCGGCCCCGACCACGGTCCGGATCCGGCGTGGTCGGGTACCGTCGGCGTGTACGGATCCCGTGCGGTCCCACGCCGTGGTCCCGTCGGCCCCCTCGGTCCGCACGACCAGCGGAACGAGCGCGACGAGCCCGTCGGGCCCGCGGACCCCGAGCTCTCGCGCGACATGGTCGATCTCGGCCCGGTTCCCGAAGAGGATCTCGCACCCGCGGAGGAGGCGACGCAACCGCGCTCGGTCCCAACGGTACCGCACTTCCTGCGCGGGGTCGGCGGCCGCCCGGAGCCCCCGCGCCGTCCCGGCCCCGAGCAGTCGAAGTTGGGCGTCGGGAGGGCCCGTCGTGAGGTGGAGCCAGGAGTACTCTCCGAGCCAGGGGTGTCGGCGTCGGCCGGGCGCGTCGTCGCCCATCGGTCCCTGGTCCATCAACGTCCGCTGCCGCCCGCGACGGTCCTCGAGGATGTACGCGGTCGGCGTCGGCACGTGGCGCACCCGTTCGACCCCGCGCAGGTCGATATGGGCGCGCTGGAGCGACCTCCAGAACTCGGCCGGAAAGTCGCTCCCGATCCGGGCGACGAGGCCCGTCGCCACCCCGTAGCGGGCCGCGGAGAGGGCGATGTTCGCGGCGGTGCCGCCCAGCTCGACCCGGTGGGACGCGACCGGTACGGTCCGGTCGTCGGGCGGAAACTCGGGCAGTCGCAGGAAGCGGTCGACGTTGACGTGGCCGGCGACCAGGAGGTCCCGGGGACGGTCCGCCCTGCGGTCGCTCATCGGAAGGTATCGCCGCGAGAACGGCTGGTGCGCTTAGCGCTTCGGGGCGGGCTCGGGTCGGACTTATGCGGTCCGGCTCCTCCGGCGCGACCGCCATGCTCGTCGAGGGGGCGATCCTGGACGCGGATGGCCCGCGGCCCGCGTACGTCCGGTTTCAGGACGGTCGGGTCGTCGAGACCGGGAAGATCGGAACCGATTCCCGGCGCGGTCGCGACCGCCGGGTCCGCGGCATCGTGATCCCGTCGCCCGTGAACAGCCACACGCATCTGGGGGACTCCCTGTCGGTCCGGGAGCCGCCCCCCGGCCCCGTGGCGAAGCTCGTACGACCCCCGCACGGCTACAAGTTCCGACTGCTCTCCGCCGCCTCGCGCGACGCGAAGCTCCGCGCCCTGCGCGGGGCGTTCGCCCGGATGGCGCGGGATGGGATCGCCGCGGTGGTCGACTTCCGGGAGGAAGGAGTGGACGGCGTCCGACTGTTTCGACAGGCGGCCGCGACCAGCGGGATTCGGACGGTCGTCCTGGGCCGGCCGCTCCGTCGCCCGGTCGACCCCCGCGAGCTGCGGGAGCTGCTCCGCGTCGCTGACGGGGTCGGCCTGTCCAGCGCGTTGGAGGAGAGCCGTGCCACGCGCGTCGCCGTCGCGCGCGCGTGCCGCGCCCGAGGGAAGCGCTACGGGCTGCACGCGAGCGAGGCCCGCCGCGAGCTTCCCGACTCCTACCTCGACCCTCGCCCGGACCTTCTGGTCCATCTCGCGAAGGCGCGTCCCGCGGACCTGGAGGTCGTCCGCGACGCCCGGGTAGCGGTCGCCGTTTGCCCCCGGTCGAACGCCCTCTTCGGGCGGCAGCCGGATCTCCGGGCGATGGAGCGGCTCGGCCTCACGGTCCTTCTCGGAACGGACAACGCGATGTTCCACGCCCCGTCGATCTGGCGCGAGCTCGAGTTCGCGTACGTCGGCACGCGCCTGCGCCACCGCCCGGCCTCCGCACGGTTCCTCGCGCGGGCCGCGCTCGTCGAACCGTGGCACTGGCTCCGCCGGCCGGAGGCCGCGCGGGTCGAGGCCGGCATGCCGGTGCCTCCCCTGGTCCTCCGGTTGCCACCCGACGATCCGGAGTACCAAGTGGTGACTCGCACGACCGAACATCTTATCGTCCCGTTGGCGCCCCCGCGCCGGGAGCGGACCGCCCGATGAAGTACGACGAGCTGTACGCCCTCCTCCGGCGCCGCGGCGTCCTCTGGCCGTCCGCGGAGATCTACGGGGGCGCGCAGGGGCTCTACGACTACGGCCCGCTCGGCGCCGCGCTCAAACGGCGCGTCGAGGAAGCGTGGTCGGCCTGGTTCGTCGGGCTATCCCACGACTACTACCTGATCGACCCGGCCGAGATCCTGCCCGAGGCGGTCGTTCGAGCGTCGGGGCATCTCGAGAACTTCACCGACCCCGAGATCACGTGCGAGCAGTGCCACTCGGCGTTCCGGGCGGACACCCTCCTCGAGAAGATCCGGCCGGAGGGCGTGGACGGACTCTCCCCGGCCCAGATCGCGGAGATCGTGGGGGCGCGCGGGGTGCGGTGCCCGAACTGCGGGTCGAACCAGCTGAGCGTGCCCCGGGCGTTCAACATGATGTTCGGGGTCGACTTCGGGGTCACCGGCAAGGAGCGCGCCTACCTTCGTCCGGAGACGGCCCAGGGCAGTTACCTCGCGTTCGCCCGAATGTGGGACGTGGGGCGGCGGGCGCTGCCGCTCGGGATCGCCGTCGTCGGGAAAGCGTACCGGAACGAGATCGCGCCGCGGCAGGTCCTGTTCCGCCTGCGCGCGTTCACCCAGGCGGAGCTGCAGATCTTCTTCGACCCGGCGCACTTCGACGTCCCGTTCGACCGCGTCCGGGAGGAGCGGCTGCCGGTGCTCCGCGTCCCCCGCCGTGAGGCGGGGGAGGAGAGTCCGGAGTGGGTGCGGGCCGGTGACCTCGTCGACCATGGGAAGCTCCCGGCCTTCTACGTCTACCATCTCGTGCACTCGTTCCACTTCTTCCGCGACGTGCTCCGGTATCCCGCGGAGCGGATCCGCCTGTTCGAGAAGTCGGACCGCGAGCGGGCGTTCTACAATCGGATCCAGTTCGACGTCGAGGTCCACCTCGAGAGCCTGAACGGATACAAGGAGCTCGGCGCGGTCCACTATCGGGGAGACTACGACCTCGGCCGGCACGGGGAAGGTTCCGGCCGGGACCTGTCGATCACGCCGACCGGCAGGGAGAAGCTGCTGCCGCACGTGCTCGAGCTCACCTTCGGCGTCGACCGGAACGTCTGGGCCCTGGCCGACGTCCACCTCGTCAAGGACGGGGACCGGACCGTCTGGCGGCTGCCGGCCTACCTCGCGCCCGTCCCCGTCGGCGTTTTCCCCTTGATGCCGAAGGAGCAGGCGGAGTACGCGCTCCGGCTCACGGACGAGCTGGCCGCCGCGGGGGTCCGACCGCAGTACGACGACGCCGGCACGATCGGCAAGCGGTACGCCCGGATGGACGAGGCCGGCACTCCGTTCTGCCTGACGGTCGACGGGAAGACGCTAGCGGACGGCCCCGAGCGCGACACCGTGACCCTGCGGGACCGGGACTCGAAGGCGCAGGAGCGGCTCCGAGCGGGCGACGTCGGGGGCCGGATCCGTCCGACGCTCGAACCGCCGCGTCCGACCCGCGCCGGAACGTTCGCCGCCAGCGCAGAATAACGGATATAGCCCCAGCCCCCTAAACGAGCGTCGATGGCGACGGGAGGACCCCCTCCTCAGACCCCACCTCCGTCGACGACCCCGTTGATGCACCGCCAGTCGCGGTGGCTCGGCCAGGGGTACGCCGACATCACGAAGCTCCGGGAGATGGCGGCGAAGCACGACCGCGCCGCGGGCCGGATGAACCAGCGGGCCTCGCGGATCAACACGAAGATCGAGAAGCTCCGGCATCAGGCGACGCTGCTGCGAGAAAAGGGCCAGCGGGTCCTCGCCGAGATCCCCGAGATCGAGCAGCAGATGAAACAGCACGAGCGCGACATCGAGGCGGGCACGAACCGGGCGGGCGGGGCGCCGGTCGGTTCGGACGTGACGAGCCTCCACTATCGCGTGCGCAAGCTGCAGCAGAAGGTCGTCGACAAACAGCAGAAGGCCCGCACGCTCGAGCATCGCGCGGCGATCAAGACGCAGAAGACCGCGGAGCTCAAGGTCAAGGTCGACCGGTACCTCGAAGCGGGCCGCCTCGAAGAGCAGGAGGCGGTCGCCCTCCGCCAGCGGGCCGACCGACTGCAGATGATCACCGAGACGGACGTCGCCTCGAACCTGAAGGCGAACGCCGCGCCCCCGGCGGCCGACGGTTCGCGTCCGCCATGAAACTGATCGTCACGGTCGGGATGCCCGGCTCGGGCAAGGACGAGCTGATCGCGGTCGCGCAGTCGATGGGGCTCGCGACATTGAAGATGGGCGACCTCGTCCGGGACGAGACGCGCCGCCGGGGGTTCCAGCTCACGAACGCGAACGTCGGGCGCGTCGCGTCCGAAGAACGCGAGAAGCACGGCCCCGGGATCTGGGCGCAACGCGCACTCCCGAAGCTCACCGAGACGCGGATGCTCGTGGACGGCTGCCGTTCCGACAGCGAGGTCTCGGTCTTCCGCCACAATTTCGGGGACCTGTTCGTGCTCGGGATCTTCGCCTCGCCCGAGACCCGGCACGACCGCTTGGCGTCCCGCCACCGGTCGGACGACGTCGACCTGCAGGACTTCTACGACCGGGACCGGCGCGAGCTGAAGTGGGGGATCGGCAACGCCTTCGCGCTCGCGGACGGGATGCTGGTCAACGAGGGGACGCTCGACGAGTTCCGACGCAACGCCCGGTCGATGCTCGAGCGCGTGCTGCGCCGGGACGACGACTAGTCCTCGGCGATCGGCTCCGCGGTCTCTCCGAGGATCAACGACCGGACGACGTCGAACCGCTCGCGGTCGACGACCACGGCGATCCGATTCTTCCCCGCTCCCAGCCGCTCGGCCCGGCGCACGAAGTGCCGGTCCCGCGCGCGGGCGAAGTCCCGGGACCCGCGGCCGCCCGCCACCTCCCGGTCCCAAGCGAGCGCGAACTCGTCCGCGGTCGACGCCGCCGGGGGATTGCGCGCGACCGACCGCTCTTTGACGGTCCGACGCACCAGCTCGACGTAGCCGATGTGCTCGGTGAAGAGCCGCGCCGTGCGGTCGTCACTCGGGTCGAGGGGCTCCACCGGAAGCGACCGCACGGCCGCCCAACGCAGCAGCTCGACGTACGTGGGATTCGGCACCCGGACCTCTCCGAACCGCGAGAGGCCGCGCACCTCGCTCGTTTCGTTGCTCGTGAGCGGCACGATCGGCTCGGCCTCGGCCTTGACGAAGTACTGGTCCAGCGACGCGAGCTCGTCGGTCGACAGCCCCACGCCGACCGCGTCCGGAGCGTACGTCTCGAGCTCCGCGAGGAGCGGCGGGATCTCGGCGGCGAGGCCGCGGACGGGGGCGAGCAGCAGGACGTCGCAGGCCGAGCGCAGTCGCGCGGTCTTCACGGCCCTTCCCGCTCCGAGAGCTCCTCGAGGAGGTCGTCCCGGTCGCGGTGGCGCTTCAACTCGTTGACGTTCAGGATGGGCAAACCGAAGATCGAGGGCCGGTGGACGGGCTCTCGCACCACGAACATCGCGTGCCCCTCGGCGACCCGCGCGAGCCCGTGCAGGATCTCGGCCCGGTGGAGCGCCGCCCGCAGGCTACCGACCGAGGCGAGGAGGATCTCGGGAGTACGCGTGAACGCATCGAACGGAGCTCGCACCGTGACGACGACCTCGAGGCCCAGGCCGTCCAGCTGGTCCAGAACGCCGTCGCGGAGGGGGTCGCCGGTGCGGGCCCGCTTCCGCGGCGTCGCCGCCTCCCCTTCCGCGGTGGGCTCGGAGGTCGCCTCCGCCGGCCGACGGGGCGGCCGCGCGAACAGCTCGATCGGTCGCACGATCGGCTCGCCGAAGAACGACTCGATCCGTTCGATCACGCCGAGCTCCGCCCCCGCGCCCTCCTCGTAGAGCTGGATCGCCCGGCGCGACACGCCGGCGACCCCGGCCAGCGTTCCCAGGGAGAGCCCCCGGGCCTGGCGCAATAGACGGAGGCGGTCGCCGTCGACCCGAGCGAACGTTCCGCCCGGGCTGGCGTAGAGGAACGGAGGGAGCGCCTTGTCGAGATATTCCTGGAGCGTCTCTTCGCTGATGATCGGCACCCCGTACCGCGTGTAGACGACGCCCGCGTCCAGCTCCGAGGCGCCGGAGGTCTGCCCGATCACGAGGGCCAGCGCCGGGAAGAGTCGGCCGAGCTCGAGGATGCGGGACGCTTCCTCCGCGTCGAGCGCGTCGATGTTCTTCAGGACCTTGATCAGGAGGAGGGTCGAGTCGCGACGCGCCGCGAGGTCGAAGCTCGACGGGCGCACCCCGTGCGTGTCCGCTACGTAGAACCCGGCCCGCTCCAGCATCTGCTGGAGGTGCTCGATCCAACGTTCCCGGGACCGCGGCGGCATGCGGTGTCCTCCGGCGTATCGAGCGAGCCGCCGTATATGAAGGAGGTCGTTCCGCTCGGCGGAGAATCCGCGCGGGGGGTCGACCGCTCGCAGGGGAAGCGTCATGGCCCGGAGGACCGGTCGCCCCCGGGTGGAGGTCCCTCTCCGACCGATCCCGGGCGCCGCGGCCCTCCACCTCGGGGAGGTCGGCGGGGGCGCGGTGATCGTCGCCGACCTGCACCTCGGCCTCGCCGGCACGCTCGCGCTTCCCGGAGGTCCTCCCGAAGGTTCCGCCGAGCAGATGGCGCTCCGACTCGACGACCTGTTGCGGGGTTGCGGCGCGGCGACCCTCGTGGTCGCGGGCGACGTGAAGCATCCGATCGTGGGTGCCCCCCCGCCGCTCCGACCGGTGCTGTTCGAGTTCTTCTCCTACCTGCTGCGCCAAGGATATCGCGTCGAACTGGTGCTCGGCAACCACGACGTGGGGCTTGCGCGCCACGTACCGCGCGAAGTGGTGATCCATCCGCCGTCCGGCACGGTCCGGGACGGCGTCGGGATCTTCCACGGGCATCGGTGGCCCTCGGACCGGGTCCTGCGATCGTCGCGCCTGGTCACCGGTCACCTCCATCCGGGCTACCGGCTGGCGCCGACCCGGGACGAGCCGGACGGGAAACGGCCGTGCTGGGTGCGCGTGGAACTGCCCCCGCCGTCCCCCATGCCCCGGCGGAAGCGGGCGCACGCGCCCCTGCGGGCACGGGAGATCGTGGTCCTCCCCGCGTTCAACCCGCTGTCGGGCGTCGAGTCGCTCAACCGGCAACGACCCGCACGGGGTCGCACGTTCCTCTTCGGGCGGTTCCTGTCCCGGGGCGTCGCGCGAGCGTACCTGCTGGACGGGACCGACCTCGGGCCGATCCCTACGACCGGACCCCGGCTCCCCGCGAAGCGAGGAGCGCCGCCAGGTCCTTCGGGTCGGTGACCGGCGGCGCGCACGACGTGCCGAAGCAGACGAGCGCGCGCGACGCCGCCGCGGGGTCCGCGCTCGCGAACTCCTCGGGCCACGAGAACGGGGGAGAGGGAGTGCCCCGGAACACCCAGACGTTCGGATGCCAGGCCCGGTGGGCGGCCCGAAGGAGCTCCGAGGTAAGCTCGCCGTCGCCCTCGACCACCACCGTCGCCGGCTCGGTCCGCGAGAGGCCCGCGGCGAGCGCGGTGCCGGCCGCGAAGAGCCCGGCGCCGGCGACCCGCGCCGTGACGGGCGCGAGGAGCCCGGTCGCCTTCCCGTGCCATCGGTCGTCCTTCGTGAGCGCTGCGAGGCGGAGCATCGACGTGATCGCCGACGCGTTGGCCGAGAGATGGGGGTTGTCCTCGAGCGGGTAGCTCGGCTCCGCGAGCGACCCCACCGGGGTCCCGTCGTAGAGCCGGGGAGCGATGTCGCGCAGCAGCCCGTCCTCCCCTCGGAACTCGCGGTCGACCAGCTCGAGCAGCGCGACCGCGGGCCCGACGTACTTCGGCTCGGCCGTCGCTCCCGCCAGTTCGACCAGCCCGGACGCGAAGGCGACCTGGTCCTCGAGGAGCCCGAAACCGTGCGCTCCGTCCGGATCGATCCGATGCGCCATCCCTTCGCCGGGCCGGTAGGCGTCGCGCAGAAATCGGTCGGCCGCCCGACGGGCGTCGGCCAGCACGGTCGCGTCCCCGTCGAGCGCCGCCGCTCGAGCGAACGCGGCGATGAACCGCCCGTTGATGTCCGAGTAGAGCGCCCGGTCGACGGTCGGTGCCGGGCGGGCGCTGCGCGCCGTGCGGAGCGCCGACACCACCCGAGCGAGCGTCGCGTCCGGCCCGCCCCGGAGTTCGAGACCGTTCGCCGCCTCCGCGGGCGACAGCATTCGAAAGAGCACGTTGCGCTCGCTGTCGTGGTGCATCCGCCCGTCGGTCCCCACGCCGAAGAACCGGGTCGCGAAGCGCAGTTCGTCCCCCGAGAGCACGTCCTTGAGCTCCCCGCGGGTCCACGTGAAGTAGTTGCCGTCGTCCCCCGGAGCGTTGTCGGCGTCCTGGCTGGCGCCGAAACCACCCGCCGGATCCTCCAGGACCTCGCGAACCCAGCCGATGATCCCTCGGGCCGTCGCTTCGAAACGGGGCGCTCCGAAGCGCTGCGCTCCCTCGACGTAGGCGGAGAGCAGCGCCGCGTTGTCGACGCCCATCTTCTCGAAATGGGGGATATGCCAGCCCTCGTCCACCGAGTAGCGGTGGAACCCTCCACCGACGTGGTCGTAGACGCCCCCGTCCGCCATCCGGGCCAGGGTCTCCTGGGCATGCTCGGCGCCGTGCGGGGTCCGGTGCGCGAAATCGTCCCAGAGGAGGAACGAGACCGCCGTCGGATGGGGGAACTTCGGCGCCATGCCGAACCCGCCGTTGACGGGGTCGAATGCCGAGAAGAGAGCGGACCGGACCCCGCCGATGAACTCGGCGGCCGGGGGCGCGGCGCCGGTGCGCTGCTCCCGGTTGCGCTCGAGCACGTCCCGGATCGCGCGCGCGTTGTCGCGGATCCGTTCCGGCTCCTCGCTCCAGAGTCGGGCCACCTCCTTGAGTACCCGGCGAAAACCCGGGCGACCGTGGCCGTCGGTCGGCGGGAAGTACGTGCCGCCGAGGAACACCGCGCCGTCGGGCGTCAGGAACCCGGTGAGGGGCCAGCCTCCCTCCCCAGTGAGCGCGCCGACCTGCCGCTGGTAGCGTCGGTCGACTTCCGGATTCTGGTCGCGGTCGACCTTGACGGCGACGAAGTGCTGGCCGAGCAGCCGGGCGACCTCGGCGTCGGAGTAGGTGCCCTCGTCCATCACGTGGCACCAGTGGCACCACGAGGCTCCA
>Ga0187783_10002328_pt1 | contig 14101 bp, 16 predicted proteins | sample 1015_SJ02_MP02_2_FD_132471 | JGI IMG/M metagenome (GOLD analysis project Ga0187783, IMG submission 132471) | Tropical peat soil microbial communities from peatlands in Department of Meta, Colombia - 1015_SJ02_MP02_20_MG | ecosystem: Environmental > Terrestrial > Soil > Wetlands > Peat | place...
ACAGAGGAGAGAGCCAGAGGAGGCTCCCTGGGTCATTTAGCTGGCGCGGACGTGCTGGGCGTCGTCCTTAGACGCCGAACTTCTTGAAGAGACGCAGACTGCCTACAGCGACGTCAATCGAGTCGTCCACCCCGGCTCCAACCCTGAACTCGTTCGAGAGCCGGTCGGCGACGACCGCTAGAACGGCGGCTGTCTTGAGGCCGTAGATCCTCCCGAGCGTGAAGAGCGTCGAGCACTCCATCTCGAAGCAGAGGACTTTTGCGGCCCGAAGGTCGTCTTCGAGCGAGCCGACCACTGAAGGCGAATAGCCTCCGAAGCCTTTCCTGCCTTGTCCAACGTAGAACGAGTCGGTAGATGCGGAAATTCCTACCACTGCTTTCTTCTTGAGTCTCTCTGCGGCTTCTTTCAACGCGAGCACTAGTTCGGGGCTCGCTGCGGCGGGGTAACCGGGCGTTACGTACTGCGCAGTGGTCCCGTCCAGTCGAACAGCCGAGTCGGCGATGACGAGCTCTCCGACCTTCGCGCGCTCGCTGATGGAGCCACATGTGCCGACCCTGACCATCGTCCTTGCGCCCAGCCTCGCCAGCTCCTCAACTGCGATGGCGGTGGAAGGACCTCCAATCCCGGTGCTCGTGACCAGCACCTTCTCCCGGCCCAGATAGCCTGAGTAGGACTTGTACTCGCGATGCTCTGCGACGAGCCTGGCTCCCTCGAGCCTCTTGGCGATCGCCTCCACCCTCGCGGGATCTCCGGGCAGGAACACCACCTTGCCCACGTCGCCCTTCTTGAGTCCCACGTGGTACATTCTCCCTCTCTGGTCTCTGGGCTCCAGGGCCAACTTCCCTACCTCGGAGCCCTGTAGCAGGCCCTGCACCGGGGCTCATAGAGCTCCTTCCCGCCTACTACTATCGTTGGAGAGTCCTTTGGGGCGGGCTCGCCCCTGACCAGCCTCTGGGTCCTTGTCGCCTCCTGCCCGCAGACGACGCACACCGCGCTCAGATACCTGACACGGTCCGCCCTCGAAGCAAGCTCCATCGTGGTCTGGAAGGGCTCAGCCCTGAAGTTGAGGTTCAGGCCGCAGGCGACCACCTTCGTATTGTCGGCGAGGCTGTCGAGCACGCGGACCGCAGACAGGGGGAGAAAGTTGACCTCGTCCACGCCCACCACCTCCAGACCCTTCGAGCCTGTCGCTTCAGATATCTTCCTCACCCCCTCGGCCGTGGGGGCGATGGTGTATGCCCCGTACCTCAGTCCGTTGTGGGTGACGACGTCCCTGACGCTGTACCGCCTGTCGATCGAGGGTTTGAATATCGCCCCTCTTTTCTTAGCATACACTTCTCTTTCTACGAGCCTGATGAGTTCCGAAGTCTTGCCCGAGAACATCGGACCGATGATGACCTCTAGCGTCAATCGTCGCAGAGGCCGGGTCTCGTCGATATATCGGTTCTTCTATGCTTGCCTGTACATTCTTAGGTCGTCTATGAAGTTCCCATTCCTAAAGATTCCTTTGGGGAGAACTCCCATGCGCTTGAACCCCGCCTTCTCGTAGAGGTGGATCGCACGCGCATTGTTCCCAAAGACCTGGAGCTCCACCAGCCGTATGCCCTCCTTCTCTGCCCTGTCCAGCACTAAGCGTAGCATCCTCTGTCCCACTCCCCTGTCCCGGAAGTCCTTGTGCACCGCGATGCCCAAGACACCGGTGTGCCTGACGTCGCGCTGGGTTCTTCTGCTCACCGCGGTGTGGCCAGCGAGAGTGCCGTCGCAAACCGCGGCGACGCTCACGACCGAGCCGTTGCGTATCCCCTTCAGCATCTTCGCGAGGAACTCGGTCTCGCTCTTCTTCGTGACCCTTCTGTCGATCAGGACGCCTATGTCGGGGTTCGTAGTGCGCTCCGCGACAAGAGAGTTCGCGAAACCCATCATCATTTCCAGGTCGCCTTGTTTCAGCGACCGGAACGTGATTACCCTGCCGTCCGCCATCCTATGTCTGGAGTAGACCTCGCCCGTGCGCATGCTTCAGCCGCAGACCCTCGGGGTGGCTAAGAACCTTGTCAGTTAGGCAGGCAGTCGCCGCCCTCGTCCATGAAGAGCGTCTCGACGTCCTGACCCTTGCGGACGACGGTGTATACGCCCTGGGCGTTTCGCATCAAGACGAACGGGCGCGGCTGACTGTGGAAGGGCATGTTCATGACAAGCGAGTAGGCTCCAACGTCTCTGAAGACCACCAGCTTGCCGACCTGAGCGTCTCCGAGCTTGGAACGGCTCGACGTCGGGAAGATGTCGAGAGGGTCGCACAGACGCCCGACGAGCACCGTCTTGGGGAACGACGGCTTCCCTCCGGGAACGACCTCGACCGGATACTCGTGCTTGAGCAGGGCTGAATCGATCAGAAGATTGTACCCTGCGTCTACGTAGACGTACCTGTTCTCTCCAAACCTCTTGACGTTGACGATCCGGGCCACCAGGATGGTCGACTCGGCGCTCAGGAACCTCCCGCTCTCCGCGACGAGCGTGAACCTGCTCCCGACGCTCTCTCCGAGGCTGTTGATCTGGGCGACGATCTTCGAGGCGAGGTCCTTCGGCGTCGGCACAGGCTTACCGTACGAGACAGGGAGTCCTCCCCCAATGTCGAGAGTCCTTATCGGAAACTCTCCGAGCTGCTTCCTCGCGTTCAGTATGAAGCTCTCGAGCTTCTCTATCGCTTCGGCGTAACACGAAGGGTCTTCAATCTGGCTCCCGAGGTGGAAGTGGAAGCCTTCGAACCTCAGACCGGGCGTGACGAGTATCTTCCTCAGGATTTCGAACGCGCTGTCTTGTCCGGGCCCTTCGAACTGGACTCCGAACTTGCCAGCCCTCAGCGACCCTCTCAACTCCGCGTGGACGTGGACCTCGGGGTTGACCCTTATCATCACGCTGACCTCCTTGCCCGCCTTCGCCACCGCCTCGGCGAGATTGCAGAGCCCGTTCCAACTCGCGACGACGACGCGCTTGACACCCTGGCTGACCACGGTCTCGTATTCAGCCTCCGTTTCTGTGATGCTGGTGTACATCACGCTCTCTGGGCTCCCTCCGCATCTCATCACGAACTGCAGCTCCGCAGGAGCTGTGAGGTCGAACATTATCCCCTCCTCCACGAACGTCTTGATCACCGAGGGGTTGAAGTTCGCCTTCACGGAGTAGGCGACGCGGAACGCTCCCTTGAACTCCGAGAATGCCTGCTCCACCTCGTCGACCTTCTTTCTGAGCGTGGCCTCATCGATGAGGAAGTATGGAGTGCCAAATCTTTCTGCAAGACTGTAAAGATCCTTGTCTGAGAATCTTGGCGCGACGACCCCGACCTTCGTCACGGGTTGTGTACGAGATTCAACCAACTTTGTTTGATGCACAATGGTTGAAGAATTTCGCTTAAAAATGTTGTCCCGAAAATTTCTGTTTTGTCCGGAAAATTCTCGGCCCAACTTTTCGCTATCGGCAAGATTCCAGACTCCATATTCCAATCCGTTTTTTCATTCGCTAGCTTCCGCCGAGTGCTGTCGGAGAAGACTTTGCTCACGCTTATCTACAGAACGAGCGAAAAGTCGGAATAGCTTGGCGTTCACGCTCGCGATACGCACGAGTCTCCCACCAGAACGAGCCTTCTCGGCTTTCTTCGACGAGCTGCGCTCCGAAGCTGAACAACGCGGGATGGAGATGGCGCTCGGCCCCTCTCGTCACCTGCGCGAGGGCGGGAGAATCGCCGGTACGTTTGAAGTTTGGAGGCGCGGAAGAGAGGCTCGGTTGAAACTCGCCCCAGGTGGTGGTGTCCCGAGAAGCGCAATCGTGGAGTACAAGTTCCGACGGGAAGGAAGCGGCTGCACGATTTCAATAAGGTTCGAAGGTCGTGAAGGCGACATCGGGGACGCCCCAGAGCAGCTGGGATGGTTCGCCAGAGAGATCGCACTGCCCTCCACATCCTCGCTTCTGGCTTCTCGCGCTGGAGAGTGGATCACAGACAGAAGGGCCAGGAGGCCCACGGGAAGACAATCGCGGAGTGTCTACGCTGACCCGATCTATCATCGTCCCAACTTCCTCTTGATTCTGGAGCAACTCAAGCTGATGAAGCGTGATGTGCTCCTGGATGTAGGTTGCGGAGGCGGGGCCTTTCTGAAGGAGGCGCTGCTGAGCGGCTGCAGCGCGGCCGGAGTCGACCACAGCGTAGACATGGTGGAACTCGCGGCAAGGACGAACAGGCAGGCGATCAGTGCAAAGAGGCTGGTGGTGAAGCGGGGTGAGGCAGAAGCTCTGCCCTTCGGCGACACTTCATTCACCTGCGCGACTATGACTGGAGTCTTCGGCTTCATACAACGACCCGTCGCTGCTTTCGAGGAGGTGCACAGGGTCCTAAAGAAGAGAGGGAGGTTTGTCCTGTTCACGAGCTCCAGCGAACTCAAGGGGACTCCCGCAGCTCCCGAACCAATGGCGAGCCGACTCCGCTTTTACGATGATTCCGAGCTGGCGTCGACGGCTCGCAAAGCCGGATTCCGACGCGTGAAAGTGGCGAGACCCGACATGCTACGCTTTCTGCCTCAGACCAGAGTTCCCCAGGAGGCGCGGCCCCTCTTCGAAAACAGGTATGGGCAGCTCCTGGTGGCAACAAAGTGACGATGACGAAGGGCGGAAGTTACTTCGTCTATCTCCTGCGTTGCGCCGATGGGACCCTCTACGCCGGGTACACCAACGACGTGGAGCGAAGGCTCGAGATGCACAACTCGGGAAGGGGTGCGAAGTACACGAGAGGAAGGACTCCGGTCGCCCTAGCTTACCTCGAACGCGTCCGGACAAAAGGTTCGGCGCTAAGGAGGGAGGCTGAAGTGAAAGCTCTGAGGAGAAAGGAAAAGCTGACTCTGTGCGAGCGGTATCACGTCCACCCGAAGCTCAGCTCACGCTAGTCGGAACAACCCGCGAACGTTCAATGCTCTCTGAGTGTCGCGGCTACTTGCCGACGACTATTTCGATTGAAGAGACGTTCCTGGTTTCTGCGCCCTCGCCAACGACTTCGGTGGAGATGCGTATGTCCTTCACCTTGAACTGGCCACCGCCGAGCCTCTTCGTGACTATCTCAGCCACGTCGACGGCCCTGCCGATCGCCATTCCCCTCGCCTTGACGTTCACCTCTCCCGCCTGGGCCAGCTGGATGAGCGCGCTCATCGCGTAGCTCATGACCGGCTTCTTGCCCACGAAGATGTGGTTGGGTGGGGATGTTCTCATTTGTGGTGTGTTGGCTTGTTCGGTCCTCTCTTCGTGCTCTTCCGAGCCTTCCGAGTCGGATTTCTTTCTTGGCATATGATTGACCTGCGTCGGCACGCCCGACCGGTCCGATATATATGGGTTGGCGGGAGCGCGGAGACGATAGAGAAGCATGAAGCTCGCGAACTTCCGGTTCGGGGGTACAGTCCGCCCTGGCCTTGTTTTGCACGACATGGTCTTCGACGTGGCGGAGGTCTCTTCTGCGATGTCTAGGGTGAGCAACATCGACGACATGCTCCGAATGGGCCTCCTCGAGACCCTCCATGAGGAATCTGCAGCTGGGTTGCACGGGGTTCAGGTTAAGGAGGCCAAGTTTCTCAGCCCGGTGCTCAACCCAGACAAGATACTGCTCGCCGCCGTCAACTATGCTTCGCACAGGCGCGAGCAGTCAGCGGGAGAGAGGACGGAGCCGTATCTGTTCACCAAGTTCGGCAGCTGTCTCGTCGGGCAGGACGACCCCGTGGTCCTACCTAGAGTGAGCAAGAAGATGGACTGGGAGGTCGAGCTTGCGGTGATAATCGGAAGAAAGGGGAAGTACGTACCAAAGGAGAAGGCGATGGAATACGTCGCCGGTTACTCCGTCGCGAACGACATCAGTTTCAGAGATCTTCAGTTCCCTCCTGGATGGCCCGAGAGGCTGAACCCACTCGGACAGAACTGGGTCAAAGGCAAGATGCTTGATACGGCTCTGCCTCTCGGCCCTTGCCTAGTGAGCAGCTCGGAGATACCCGACCCCTACGACCTGGACATGACACTGAAAGTCAACGGAGTGGAACGACAGAGGGCGAACACGGGCGACATGATATCCAGAATCGACCGGCTGATAGAGTACGCATCCGATGGAGTCACGCTGCTTCCCGGGGATGTCATCTCCACGGGGACTCCCGCAGGGGTGGCCGTCTTCTCCGGTGCGCCCTTTCTGAAGGCGGGGGACCGAATAGAGGCATGGATCGAAGGGATAGGTACCCTGAGGAACACGGTTATTGGAGAGACGGCATGAGCTCTGCCCGCACCAGTTACAATCACTGACTGCCGCTCTCCAATTTCGGCTCAAGTGCGTGTCTGGAGCCCTGTTATGCCCTATATTCTTCCACGTTCACTCTGTTCTTGGCGCTGCCCGTCGTGAGGAACAACCTCACGTTCTCTGCTGCCTTCGTTTTGGCGTCCTTGAGCGCGGTAGGGTCAGACAGTGTCCCACCTGCGGCGTGGATCGTGCCCACGAAGTTAGGAAGCCCCCAAAGTGGGACGTTGAAGTTCTCTCGCCCGTCGGCTCCCCTCCAGTAGACGTCGGTACCGAATCTCGTTTCGGGCCTTTCACTCAGCAGCCTCGTGATTGAATCGAGGTCGACGGTGTCGCCCCTGCCGACGTTGACGATGACGACGGATCTTTTGGCCCCCTGTAGGAGGTCGTAATTGAGAATCCCGCGCGTCTCTCTGGTGAGGGGGAGAGCATCCATGATAAGGTCAGCCGACTCTATCACACTACCCAGCGTCGAGATCGGGTGCTTCTCGTCGAACACTTCTGGAGTCCTGAAGGACCTAGAAATTCCCACGGTCCTCATCGACAGCCACCTCTTCCCTTTCTCCGCTATGGAGGAGCCGATCGCGCCGCATCCCAAGACCAGAAGGGTCTTGCCGCGAAGGATGTAGGGAGGGACCCTCTGATCCCTCGCTCCCAGCCCCTTGGCCGCCCCGAATGCAAGGCCCCATGCGTGCTCTGCGACCTGCTCTGTGAATGCTCCAGCATTGGAGAAGACGACTGCACCTGGGGGGAGCGCTGAGTATGCGATGTTGTCAACACCGGCCGAGATCGTCTGGACGGCTCTCAGGCTCCTCATGCTGGCGAGAAGGGAAGGCGTCACCTTGTAGGGGAACGATATCAGTACCTCTGCGCTGGCGAGTGTCTCGCCGTCCGCTTCGCCCTCCCTCAGACCGAATGGTTCGAGCAGAATTCTGGAGGCATCGTCGAGGACTTCAGTCGAATAGACCTTCACGTCTTCTTTTCGTGCAGAGAGCAGAGACTATTGGCCCCCGAAGTTTACCTTCGAGACTTCATAAAAGTAAGTACCCATCTCCGCTACGAGCGGGAGAGTCCCACTCGCTGAGTCGGCCTGGCAAGAATACCCTGTAGCAGCTATTCCTGAAGCGCGTTTATCGGGATGTCCTGCGTAACCCCGTTGGGAAGAGCCCTGCGTATCGAAATCGGAAGAGCTCCCTCCCTGAGCTCCGCGGTCGCGATTTCTATCGCGCCACGGAATGAGCCCACTAAGGGCACGAAAGAGGGTGCCCCCATAGCTATCTGCAGAGACCTGGCTCCGACGATCCTGGCCTTCTCGAAGCGCGTGAGCTTTGGGGGGCCTATCTTGACCTCAAAGTCGGAAGCGGAGGATATTCTACCCTTCTTGGCGGCTGTGGGCGGAGACAAGGAGGTACCTGGGACTGCTACGCCTTTGGAAGTACTCTCATAAGTCTTCCGATATCATGTTGAGATAAGCGCCCTGAATTTGGTGACGCGCTTCCCCTCCGGCAAAAAAGGAGGTCAGCAGCAGAGCTTTCTGCTGCCGACGATTGCGAAATCTTACGCGGCGTAAGATGGGTGTCTGCTGGTGAACTTGCCCCTTAGGAGGAGTAGTCCAGGGATGGCGAATGCCAACACGAGGGTGACTCCAAGTGGGAATTGTGGAACGCTGGAGGGAGGTGGGAATCCTGGAGTGCCGACTGTGAATGGTTCGCACTCGACCACCGACTTGTAGTAGTAGTTCCAGTCACCTGGTTGCTCACCGTACTGAGTGTTCCATGTGCCGTGTCCAGAACCATCCGACTTCCCGGTGCCCGTGTAGACCACGTAGTAGTAGTAGGATCCGGGTGAGAGAGTTGAGGTGGGGTTCGATGTGAATGTTCCCGAGCCACTGACAGAGTTAGACCCTTCTGCAGTAGCATCGGTGGGCGCAGTTGTTGGACAAGTCGTCTCTGTTCCGGAGACGAGATAGAACGATATCGTGCCGTAGTTGCAGCTATCGCCCTTGTCGCCTCCGTTTCCGAACCACGATGAAGTGCCGAAGCCACTGCCGAAGTAGCTCCACTCGTCACATCCGTAGGTCTTTTCGTTCAGCGTGAGGACCGCGGAGTCCTCGATGCCGGTTATACCTCCGGGGAGCGGGCTAGTGGAACTGCAAGCCGAAAAGAGGCTGTCAGTCGTGCACTGAATAGTTGTTGCGAGAGTTGGTGTAGCAGGTTGCGATGAGCATGCAAGTGCGACGGGTCCCGCGCCGAGTACCAAGACTACGGCCAGCGCCCCTAGCACTGCAAGCTTCTTCGTCATGCTGTCGAACATCGAGCGTGAATTCCGATTCAATCTATATAACGCGTTTGAAGCGCAAAGCAACAAAAACAGGATTCCTGATTCAGCAAGCGCATACTCGCACACGAGACGACCTTCATCAGACCCCACCTCCGTAATCTCGGGCAGAACCGGCACCCGTTCGCTCTCCAGGCCGCGCGACTCCGAGGTGCCAATTTGGCGAGACTACGGAAAAGTCATAAGACCTCTCCGGGCCTGGTCTATGCTGGTTTGAGCTCGCCCGGCTCCGTCTCGAAGATAGAGTGCAACGCTGAAGTCAGGGGAAGGGGGTCCGCCAAGGTTTCGTTGTTCAGACATCTATCGCCGCTCACCATCAACGCCATGATGAGAGTCATGCCCATCCACAGCAGGGTCAACCTGCAACCCGCCATGGTCTGCCTGTTCACCGACATCAGGACAGGCGTGGAGAAGGCGAGGACAGACTTCCAGCGAGGGGACGTCGCGTTCATGGCCGCGGGTGGCTTGATCTGCATATTCGTTGCAGCCGCAAAGAGCGGAAGGCCCCTCAATCCGATAGGCAAGGTGGAGAGCGGAATCGAACTCTTCGACGAGGTTAGACTGGGCGACGTGGTGTCTCTGAGAGCCGAGATCGCGTGAAGGAGCGTTATAGAGTCAGAAGAGCCGGTCCGCGGGACATGGAGACTCTGGTCCATCAGCGCCACTCGATGTTCACCGACATCAGGCCGAGAACCTCAGAGGAGATGGAGCTTCATGACTCCGCCTTCAGAGCCTGGGCGCTCAGAAAAATGAGGAAGAAACGGCTATTCTGCTTCTTGATAGAGGGGGAGAACCGGAAGGTGGTCGCCGGAGGAAGCATCTGGTTGAGGGAACACCAGCCGGGTCCAGGGAGAAGGGACGGACTGACGCCCTACTTGATGTCGATGTACACGGAACCGGAGTACAGAGGCAAGGGCCTTGCAACTATGCTCCTAGCGTACACCACAGACTGGGCCAGGAAAGAGGGGTACGGCAGGATAGAACTCCACGCCAGCAAGTACGGGGAGCCTGTCTATGCGAGGTTCGGCTACGAGAAATCCAACGAGATGGTATACAGGTTCGAGACCGAGCTCAAGAAGCCTTCGAAGGGACGGTCCAGACGTAGTGCCCGCTGAAACCTCCCGCCTTCGATATCAATTGCTTTTCCTCCAGGCCGTGCAGGACTACGTTGGCGATGGACGAGTTCACACCCAGAGCTCTGGAAGCTGAGAAGATCGTTATCGCCTTCAACGAGGAAAGCGCCTTGACCATCTCTGCATCGCCCATCTTCGGCGCGAGGAAGGGAAGCCTCTTCTGCTGCTGCGGAGGTCCCTTTGACTCCTTCGGCTTCTTTCCCTTCGACCCCTGCGATGATGCCTGAGGACTCTCGTCGGAGTCCTGCGTCTTCTCCATCGCGGCCATCGTCTTCTTCTTTGTGCCACCCATGTAAATTCGAAGGAACGAGCCGCGGGAGTGCAAATAAGCGTTTTGCACCCAGTTTACAAGGTCGAGGGAGCGACCTCAGTACGACCTTTTCAGATGTGAGTCTTGCCCTGTGGTTATAACGTCCCGAGTTTCGCGCCCGCCCATTGAACTATTCGCAGGTGGCGGAGGCCTATGACGAGCTCGAGGCGAATACGGGAAGGATAGCGATAACCAAGATACTGTCGGAACTCATGAAGAAGACACCAAAGACCGAGCTGGCCATGCTCGCATATCTTACGCAGGGCAAACTGAGGCCGGACTACGAGGGCGTCGAGGTGGGACTTGCGGAGAAGATGGCCCTGAGGGCTCTGACGATAGCGACGGGTCTCGCCGCGGACGATGTCTACAGAACCTACGTGAGATTGGGGGACATCGGCAGCGCGGCTCAGGAAATCCTGAAGGAGAAGGCGCAGGGCACCCTCTATCACGAGCCGCTGACTCTGGAGAGGGTTTACGGCACGATCTTCAAGATAGCAAAGCAGTCGGGAAGCGGTTCAGTGGAGGCCAAGCTGAAGGAGCTCGTAAGCCTGCTCAACGACGCGACCCCGCCCGAAGCCAAGTACGTCATGAGGACGGTGACTGGAGAACTGAGACTCGGCGTCGCAGACTACACGTTGCTCGACGCTTCCGCCGTCGCGTTCGCGGGGGAGAAGGAGGCGAGGAAGGTGGTGGAGCGGGCGTACAACGTCCATCCCGACATGGGGTTTGTCGTCGAGCTGCTCGCCACGAAGGGTCTGAAGGGGGTCGAGAGGGTGGGAGTAGAGGTCGGCGTCCCGATTCGGCCCATGCTCGCGGAGAGGCTGGAGTCGGCGAAGGCCATCCTCGATAAGATGGGCGACAAGGTCGTCGCGGCGGAGTATAAGCTGGACGGCGAGAGGCTTCAGATTCACAAGAAGGGCTCGAGCGTCAAGCTGTTCTCCAGAAGGCTTGAGGTCATCACCGAAAACTACCCCGACGCTGCGGAACTGGTCAAGAAGAACGTCTCAGCCAAGAACGCCATCCTGGAGGCTGAAGTCGTGGCGATAAACGAGGAGACCGGAGAGTACCTTCCGTTCCAGGAACTCATGCACAGGAGGAGGAAGTATGGGGTCGCGGAGGCCATGAAGAGCTACCCGGTCGCGCTGAACTTCTTCGACCTGCTCTATGCGAACTCAAAGGACTACACCGGTTCGCCGTACACAGCTCGAAGGAAGAAACTGGAGGAGACCGTCTCGGTCACGGAGAGGACGAGGCCCGTCCCCGCCCTGAGGACGGACGACCCGAAGAAGATGGAGGACTTCATGGAGGAAGCGATCGAGAACGGGTGCGAAGGCCTCGTGGTCAAGGAGCTCGCGTCGACATACAGGGCGGGCGCGAGAGAATTCTCATGGATCAAGCTGAAGAGGGAGTACAGGAGCGAGCTGACCGACACGATAGACCTCACAATCATAGGCGCTTTCCATGGTAAGGGTAGGAGAGCTGGGACATACGGCACCTACCTTCTAGCTGCTTACGACTCGGAGCGTGAGGTCTTCACGAGCATCGCCAAGATAGGCACTGGATTCTCCGACGCCGACCTCGAGAGGATCCCAAAGCTGCTCAAGCCATACGAGAGCCACGTGAAGCCTCCCGACGTTGAGGCGAAGATGGAACCTGACATCTGGTTCAGGCCGCACGTCGTGATCGAGACCATCGCTGCTGAGCTGACGCTCTCGCCAATCCACACGGCCGCGATGAACTCCATCAGGCAGGGGGCCGGAATCTCTCTCAGATTCCCGAAGTTCACCGGAAAGATCAGGGACGACAAGAAGCCCGAAGACAGCACTTCTGTCAAAGAGATTGTTGAGATGTACAACAGTCAGAGGAAGAAGGTAACCTCATTGTCGGGCGGCTAGAGAAATTCGGGGGTCGCGCAGAGGAGGCGACGAGCATTGCTAGACAGGAACACCTTCGGATCCTAGGGTGACGGTGTACCGAATGCCCTATCCCCCGCATCTCCTAGTCCTGGATAGATGTACCCGTGTTCGTCCAGCCTCTGGTCAATCGCGCACGTATAGAACTCTGCCCGGGGGAAGGCCTTGTTGACGAATGATATCCCCTCCCTGGTAGCAATCACCGAGAAGATAACAAGACGTTTCGGACGGCCCGCTTCCACCACCCTCCTTGCCACGTGGACCAGCGTATGGCCTGTGGCGAGCATTGGGTCGGCGATTATTGCTATGTCTCCCGACCTTATCCTCGGTATCTTGGCGTAGCTGACCTCCACGGGGAAGTTCGGTGCCTTGCCCCTCCAGGCGCTAACGATCCCCGTCCGGGCCATCGGCATCTCCTTGTACATCCCTTCCACGAAGGGGATTGACGCCCGGAGCACCATGATTATCACTATCTTGTCCTTGCCCTTCACCCTGTAACCCTTGGTCGGACCTAGCGGGGTCTCGACCCCGAACTCTTCTGTGTCCAGTGTCCTCAGAAACTCGTGCGCAAGCAGTCGGCCCAGCCTGAAGATCGACTTTCGGAAGGCTACCTGGTTGCTGTTCTTGTCCCGGGCCAGAGTGAGCTGCTCTAGGACCATGGGATGCTCCACCAACGTAACGTTGGGCTCCGGCAAGAGGTCTTCACCTCTATCGGCCTTCTCGTATATATTCTCCCGCTCTAATGAGCGAATGCACCAGCGGCTATGTTTATCTCGCTCCGCAATGGTCGTCCTCAATGCGTTTGAGACCTCTGAGCGTGCTATGCCTGGTCCTGATGTTGGTCGGTCTAACCCTGCACCTCAGCGCGACACAGGCGCAGACGCAGTGCACGACCAAGGATGGATACTACGTCGCATCTCTGAACGCAGACATCGACCCCGGCACCCAGGACTTCATGAGCACGACCGTCAGCAACGCGGAGTCCCTCTGCGCCGGACATCTTGTTCTACTTCTTACGACCGACGGGGGAGACGGCGCGAGCATGCAAAACATGATCTCTTCGATCGCGAGCTACCAACAGTGGGGAGGTAACTTCACCACCCTCATCGCCCCGGAGAGCTCGTACGCCTTCTCTGCGGGCGCATACATCTCTGAAGCTTCGACCGACATCTACATGGTCCCAGGAACCACCATCGGGTCCGCCACCCCGATCGTCGAAGACATACCGACAGGGGAGGTCAACACGACCATGGCCAAGGACATAAACGCGTTCGCATCCTACATGGAGACCCTGACCAGCGAGAACGGGAGAAACGCGACGGCAACAGGGCTGATGGTGACAAATGGGGTGTCCTACATCGACACAGTCGCCCTGAAGGAGCACGTGGTCAACGGGGTCATCAACCAGACCACGGTCTCAGGCGCACTCGCGGCGCTTGGAGTCCCAGCATCGACCCCCATAAACACCGAGAGCCTCAGCGCGCAGTTCATCTCTGTCTTGAGCAACCCGAACGTCTCGAGCCTGCTCTTCCTGGTGGGCATACTTGCGGTGCTCATCGACATATACCATCCCACCATCGTTCTCTCGGTCGTAGGCGTGGCGGTGATGGTGCTCGCGCTCTTCGGGCTCGGAGTCTTCGGCGCTTCCCTCACGGCAATTGCGCTGATGCTGGTAGGCGCGTTCTTCGTCTTCCTCGAGGTCAAGACCCAACACGGCATAAGCGCCGCAATCGGGATCATAGTCTTCGCCGACGGCTTCCTCCTGGTCTTCCAGCTACCTCCCGCTTCCCCCAACTCTGCACTCCCCGGGGCCGACTTCTTCGGCATCCCACTGATCTCGTACGCATTGCTAGGAGTGCTCGGGGTCTGCGCGGTTGGAGGAAGCGCGTATCTGTACAGGGTCAGGAAAGAGCTGGCGTCCACTCCGAGCCACTTCGACTCGAATCAGATTGTAGGGAAGGAGGGGAAGATGGAGTCAGACCTGAAGGCGGGCGGCCAGGCGGTAGCCATCATCGAGTCGGAGGAGTGGACCGTGACGGGCTCAGAAAACATTTCAAAGGGAGCCGAGGTAAAGGTTAAAGCGGTTAGTGGGCTGCGTCTC
>Ga0187783_10002329_pt1 | contig 14099 bp, 14 predicted proteins | sample 1015_SJ02_MP02_2_FD_132471 | JGI IMG/M metagenome (GOLD analysis project Ga0187783, IMG submission 132471) | Tropical peat soil microbial communities from peatlands in Department of Meta, Colombia - 1015_SJ02_MP02_20_MG | ecosystem: Environmental > Terrestrial > Soil > Wetlands > Peat | place...
CAATCTGGCGGGGATTGTTGGCGGCAAGCGGCTGATTGATCGGGTCGTTGCTGATGACCTGGGCACAGCCGACCAACAGGGCGGCACTCGTAAACACGCGCCCTGCACCGATCGCACGCCGCAACGAAGCCCCATTCATTTTAAATATGAAGGCTTAGTCCCTTCCCCTATCACCGCTCCCGCACTTTCTTCCATAATCCACCAATCCACAGCCACTGCCTCTCAGCGAATCAATAAAAATCGCCACTGTGGTGTATGTGCAACGAGCCGAACCCTGCCAGGTCGGCCCAGGGCACGTGCGATTATTGCGAAGGAAGGCCGAGCATCTGATGCTGCCGAGACCACTCCGCCGGCAAGTCGGTGAGGCGAGCGACGCCCATGCCATGGGGAAGCCGGCCGTCGATAGCTGCTTTGACTAGATCAGGCGCGAGGAAAGGGAGCGAGATTGTCATGTTGATCTTTCGCGCGCTGCAGTTTTCCCGCTTGGCGATGCTCTCAGCATTCGCTGTTGGATCAGCGACGAGTTCATCAAGCCAGCGACGGCCACGGGCAATCGCTGCAACCAATCTCGCCCGCGTCTCCGAACGTATCGGGCGAGCCTGTTCGGGGCGGATCCCCTCGGGCAGAAGGATTTCGCGACGCCGCGTTGTGGGTGTCTTTCGCCAAGGTACCGCAAGCGTATTCGGCGGCTCCACAAGCTGGATGACCAACTGGTCCAGCTGGACCTGAACGCGCGCGACATGAGTATTGATGAGACTACGGTCATCAATGGGCTCTGACGGTTTGAGATGGTCCCGAACCGATTTGATGACCAGCGTTTCGATGGCAGTTGCCGCTACCCGTCGCACTGAACCGGCATGGGCACCAATGCCCTGGAGAAGGGCGGCAGACAGATAGTATCGGTATTTGAGGTGACCCTTCCGTGCATGGCTCGGGCTCATGCGGTTACCGCGGTCATCGAAGATGCGGCCGATCAGCAAACCCTCGGATTTGGTCCATTTGGCCTTATGGTTGTTGACCTGCTCGTTCAGCTTGGCCTGGACCGCCTCAAACAGGTCCTCATCGAGAATGGTAGGCTGCTCGCCCCTAAGCACTTCGCCCTTGAAAGCGACTCCGCCGATGTAGAAGCGATTGCGAAGCAGATGCGCGAGCGAGCCTCGTGTGAACGGAATGCCGCCGACGGTCTCGCCGGTCTTGAGGGTCCGGACCTTGGTAAGAATGCCCCGCGTGCGCAGGTCAGCCATCAGCAGGTTGAGACTGCCAAGCTCGAGATAGCCGCGGAAGATGGTCCGGACCCTCTCTGCCTCAGCTTCGTTGACCGTGATCTTCCGATCCTTGGTGTCATAGCCGAGTGGGGCCATTCCTCCGACCCATAGTCCCATGCGCTTGGATGCCGAGATTTTGTCGCGGATACGCTCGGAGGTGACTTCGCGCTCGAATTGGGCAAATGACAGCAATACGTTCAGCGTCAGCCGGCCCATTGAAGTCGTGGTATTAAACTGCTGAGTGACCGAGACAAACGACACATTTTGCTGGTCGAACAGTTCGACCAGTTTAGCAAAATCCGCCAATGACCGGGTCAAACGGTCAACCTTGTAGACGACAACGACATCGATCTTGCCGCCCCGCACGTCCTCTAGGAGTCGCTGCAGGGCTGGCCGGTCCGTGTTGCCGCCAGAGAAGCCGCCATCGTCGTATTTGGCACGCAGCAGAGTCCATCCGGCTTGGCTACGGATATAGGCTTGTGAGGCATCGTATTGAGCGTCGAGCGAATTAAAGTCCTGCTCCAGCCCTTGGTCAGTCGAGACCCGGGTATAGATCGCGCAGCGAACCGTCTTTGCCGCTCCGGGCCTCATGCTGAGGCGCCCTTCAATGGTTTGTCGCGTAAGCCAAAGAACCGCGGCCCATTCCAACGCGTACCCGTAATCGCAAAGGCAATCTGCGATAGGCTCGGATAAGTTTTGCCGTTCCAGGCAAAGCCCTCGGCAAGAACTGCCACCTGTTCTAGCCGCCCGTTCCATTCGCGGTTCAGGCTGGTGCCTGGCCGGACATCCGCGATATGCCGAACTAAGGTCGCGGCACGCTGGCCGGCATCCTCAGGCGAGTCCGAATGATCGAGCAGACGTCGGTTCGCATCATCGAGGTCACCGAACTGGTCGGCTTGAAGCCGGTAAGCCAAAGTCCGAAACAGCAGATGACGAGGCAGATGAGGGGGTGGTCGCCGGCCAAACACGGTATGCCAGCGGCTGCGCAACTGAGCGATGTCGAGATCGCGCAGGCGCGCAATCTCGACATCAAGTGCCGTGCGGTTGGGCAATGCAGGACCGATCCTTACGCGCGGCATCGCAATCAAGCGGCCCGGTGAGTGGTCCCGCTGTCTCCGGTCGCGATCTGGTAGATCCGATTGCCGTTCACCTTCTTCGAGGTGAGCTTCAGCTTGAGGCGTTTGCGCACCACGCCAGCAAGAAAGCCACGCACCGAGTGTTGCTGCCATCCGGTCGTCTTCATGACGGCGGCGATTGTTGTACCTGTCGGTGATTGCAGCATCGCGATCACGCGTGCTTGCTTCGAGCCAACATCGACCTTGGTGGTCTTAGACTCCTCAGCGCGCTGTTGAGAGGGCTTTGCCGCCCTCACAGACAAGGGTGGTTTTGCAGCTGATCGCTTCTTTGCAGACTTGGACACTGAGATCCTCCATTCGGTTGATGACGGCGTCGCGCCGCACCACCGAAGCCCCGCATCGGCGATAAAGCCGGCAGGGCAGGATCTCGGAAGCGCCCTTGGCGCCCAAGTCTGCAACAGTACCGCTCCAATCCGGGCGGAATGCCAGTCCTTTCTGCGGGCCATTTCGCACGGATGTGCCTTCAATACAAACAAAGCCGTGCCTCAACCGAATTTCCTCTTAAGAAAACGCAGACCCTGGAACATTCCGAGGTCGACTGGCGATAAATGGCATAACGATTGGCACCGTAAAGTTATACTGATTTTGCGAAAGCCAATCTAAGAACAGCAACAGTGCATCGACCTGATCATCGTAACGCCCGTTGGGGAATGCCAACAGTTCTCTCTCAAACTCCGCGAGCCATGGCGCTTCGGCGGGTAAGAAAATACGACCGGCCTCAAATCTTCCTTGGTGACGGCTGAGTCGCGTTTCGTTGTCTTCCTTTGGACGTCGGCCGATTACGTTAAGCCGAGTTTGCTCCCGGAGCATCTGTATTAGCCCCATTCCGCTCGCGGTATCTTCCACGATGACGAGTGTTGCTTCCCATTGAGAGGCGAGTGCCTTTATTCGGTCACGCATCTCGAGGACGGTCCAATGTCCGCGGCTAACCTGCAGCAGGTATGCCTCCGTCTTGTTGACTCCCACCGCCGTTATTGCCGTGTAGTCATTCTTGATGCCGGGCTTGCCGGCGGGGTCGCACGAGAGAACAACGCGATGAAATTTCTGACGTGGCGGGCATAATTGGTATCGGGGAAGCCAAGAAGCCTTGATTAAGTTGCCCTCAGGCGGTGTTTGGATTTTGTTGGTATTGTGCCGCGAAATTCCGACTCCCGATTTCGGACTTAGTCGCGTTAAGTTCATCAAGGCTGTCCCAATCGGGCTGAAGCAATTCTTCTGCCGGCCGGTGGTAAAACTCGCCATCCGCCAGCGCGTAGTCTTGGGCCTCGGTCGCGATGGCGGGCATAACCAAACTCGGCCAGCCGTGCTCGATTAACGTTCCGGATAGATCGTTGGTGTGAAGCCGCTGCTGGACCACGAGCATCAGAGTTTTGGCGGGATTGTTGCGGCGATTCAGCGCCGTGGTGCGAAACCAATCATTAGCCGCTTCAAGCGCAACTTCTGAATTTGCGTCATTCGACTTGGTCGGGTCATCGATGATGAAGATATCGGCGCCTCGACCGGTCAAGGTAGCGCCGATGGAGGTTGCTAGGCGGGACCCGCGCTTCGTGGTCTCAAACTCCGTTTCAGTCGACTTCCTTGGATTCAGCCTAGTGCGAAAGACCCGCTTATAAAAACGGCTCTCCATTAATACCCGGCAATCACGCGAGAACTTATGGGCAAGGTCTTCCGAATAACTGGCGCAAATGATCTCGAGACTTGGTTTTCGCCCCAGCATCCACGCCACCCAGGCAGTCGATACCAAAAACGATTTCAGAGAGCGTGGCGGAAGGTTGATCACAAGATGCTTGGAGACGGCGCGAGTTTCGATCGTCACCGAACCTCCCGTCTCAAGCTGCTTAGACATCTCCTGCAGATGATAACAAATGCACTTGATATGCCAATTGGGAACAAGCGGCTTGTTCGGGTACAGTGCGGTATGGGCCGCGTAAGCGAAGGCGCCAAAACTCACCCGGTAGAGAGCATCTGCTGTGCGGCGGCCGAACTTCATTTCTCATTCCGCTTTCTTACGGATTTGGTCGATTGAAGAAGCCGGGGTGCAAACTGCCGCAGGATTTGCAGCTCGTTTTCCTCGACGACGCTCTCTTCATCGTCCGGCAATTCAGTGATGACCCGTGCGTAAAGCGCTAGGACCGCGGCATTGGCGCGAACATCACCTTGCAACGCCTTCGCCATGAGCGATTTGATCAACGCCCGCTGCTTGCTCACCCGGCGGGGTCTTCCATTTTCCCGCACCGTAATTTGTTCGTTCAATTCGGCGGCAAGGTCGGTCGCAAGCTTTAGGCTTCCCTTAGGGCGGCCCTTCGGGTTGCCGGATTTTCCGCGCTTGAACTGGCCTGACCTCGGGGGCCTACCGTATCCGATCTTGTACTCGTTCATCGTCGGCTTGCCCTCGGCTGAGATCTTGGCAAAGGAACGGGGGAAGCGGTCGACGCGTGTTGCCGCGCCTCCGGATCGGCAAAGACCAGGCCCGTCTTAGTGTGCCGCGCTGGTGTCCCGGTGATTTTCTGCCAACGCCGAATCGCGACATCGACATAGAGCGGGTCCAGTTCGATTGCCCGCGCGACTCTGCCTGTCCGCTCGGCCGCCAGGACGGTTGTGCCACTGCCGCAAAATGGATCGAGGATGATGCTGTTCCGGCGGCTGCAGTCACGAATCAAATCGGCGAATAGCGCGATCGGTTTTGTGGTCGGATGGAGTTCAATATCCCCGCGTCGTGCGGGATCAAGGCTATTGACGCTGGGATAGTCCAGAACGTTGGTGCGATAGCGACCTTGAGCCCCCAGTCGAAAATTATTGATGTGTGGCTCGGTACCGCTCTTGAAGACCGCGATGAGTTCGTGTTTCGAACGGTAGAAACTACCCTGGCCAGCATTGACCTTGTTCCAAACCAGAAGATTTTTCCATTCCGAATAAAGGGGAAGGGCCGCACTGAGCAACTCATGAAGGTGACGCCAGTCCATGAAAATATAGTGGATGGCTCCGTCCCGGCTGGAGCATATGGCAGAGCGGATGAAGCGATTGAGGAAGCCCCTGAACGCGGCCGCCGACATCTCGCCCGAGGCCATCGCAAATTCTCGATGGCGCACCTTACCGCGGCCCATTGCGTGACCGTCGATCCGAACGTTGTAGGGTGGGTCGGTCACCATCATCTCCGCGAACTCGCCCTGTAGCAGCCGCTTGTAAGTCTCGCTGCGCTGGGCATCACCGCAGACCAGTCGATGCCGGCCGAGCGCCCAAACGTCACCGAACTGGGAAACTGCCAGACCTTTAGGACCAAGACCCGTCAGGTCATCGGCCGGATCAGTCACCGGGGGCTGTTGCGAACCGTCTATCAGGAGGTCGATCTCCCCGGTCGAAAAACCGGTGAGTTCGACATCGAAATCAAGTTTGATCAGATCCTGGAAATGACCGCGCAACAGATCAAAATCCCAAACCGCCTGCTGGGGCAACCGATTGTCAGCAATCACAACAGCCCGCTTCTCGGACTCGCTCAGCCCACTCACCATAAGGGTCGGGACCGCGGTCATGCCCAGGCGCCTTGCTGCCTCCCACCGTCCATGGCCTGCGAGGATGGTGCCTGTCTCATCGACTAGAATTGGGTTCGTCCAGAACCGTCCGATGCTCTTCATCAGGGCGGCAATCTGGCTTTCCGGATGGCGTCTGGGATTGCCCGGAAATTCCTTCAACTCGCCGATCGGACGCCGGACGACGCGACCCATTAGACCGCGAGGCGGCCCGCGGCTCGAACTCTTCTGTAAGCTCAATAGCTTTGGCATCGATGCGTACTGCCGTTGGGGCGAACTCCGCCGACGGCGGGCTCCCTCATTTTAAAAGCGGCAGTGCAGATTCGGTTGCAGGAATCAGCGGAGGCAAAAATCGACGAATTTAATGCTTTGATTTAGCGGCTACTTCTTTGGCCTGCCACGCGCGCGACCAAAAACAGCGAGGTAAGCAGCGTCGAATATCGCGTGCGTCAGTTCGCTACCAAACCTCTGGCGTGCCTCAGCGTAAAGGACGAGCTTCTTCCCGACGAGACCCGCGATCCTTCGCTCCTTGAGCCAGGCGATGCAATTAGAAACCAGTTCGGCATGAGGGGTTTCAGACGATGTGGCTTCAAAAACTTGGACCTCATCGTATCGTTGATCCGGTCCAACTGCTCCGTTCGTCGCAAACATTGGCCAGAGGTTTAGCCATTCGTTGGCGGATATGGTTTTGCGTCTGCCGTTGGCGTCCCGTCCAGTCGCAACGAGCTTCCCGCTACCCAATAGCGATCGGGATTGTTGCAGCAGGGACCTGCCAGTTTTGTAGCAACGGATTGCATCGGCGGCCGAGCGAGGATGATCCCAAAAAAACCCATTCGGATCTTCGTCGTCAGGGTGGGGTTCGTTTATGTAGGCAAGCGCAATCAGATCGTTCGGCGCAAATGCGCGAAGCTTCGCCCACGTAGTCCGATTAAGAAATCTGCGAGGTACGTCGCTTAGGTTTATTGGATCGCTCACGAGTGAATTCCTAGCACGTTACTATTTGTGCCGAGTGTAGCAGATTCGTCTAGTGACAGCTGGGATCGCATGAGGCCACCATTGCTTCCTGTTCCATTCTGCTGGCAATGGGCGGCGGGAAGATAGCTAGATAGGCCCGTTTTTAGATCCCTGTTCCTTCGTTGCACATTCGCTGTTCCGCAAAAAATATTCCCTGTTCGAACGAGTAGGGAATTTCACTCTAAGCAAGCGAAATCATTGCGAGAATCCAGCAAGGCAGATCGCCAATAGGGACGGAATCCACAAAATACCCTGTTAAATTCCCTGTTAGCAGGGAATTTCAATCCTGAGACTGGTTCGACTGCGACTGCGTCCGCCACCGCGCAGTCCCATACAAACAGAGATTTGCCGGTGTAGGTCAAATAGCGCTGGATTGGTGGGTTTTCGTGCGGGTACTTTGTCTCTGCTGTTATTCAACGCGGCTTGCACCACCGAATTAGGCGAAGGAATTTAGCGTTTGATCACGTCGACGGCCGCTTCGTTGCGCCTGAGGAAGGGTAGCGTAAACGGTGGATCGTAATAGAGAGCATAAGGCGCACTATTCGGCCGCCACTGTGATGCGGCAAGTCTTGTGATTAGTTCGGATTGACGTTCCCCAAAATCGCTGCCCGATCCGGAAAAGCGAAGAACGGCGATTGTCCCCTCCGGGACTATCACCAATCTCACACGCTCATCCATCGGACTAGGTGCATCGTTTGCGCTGTATTTTGCCGGCAGGAAAAATCGCATCGTTGCCGTAACGCCCGTTTCCGAGCTTTGGCCAGGATCACTCATTGGCGCCGGATCGTTGCTGCGGACTTCGACCGGCGCGGTCATGGCGATCCTGGTGTCGCCCCGCGCTAAGGGGCGACTGGCGCCCGCAATGTAATCGAACAACAGCCGAAAGGCTTGCTCGCGTCCAGCGCCATCGGTTTGCCGCCACGCTACCTCTGCTGCAACGCGCGGCGGATACTCGCGTATTTCGATGCCGTCAGCGCGACCAATAACTTGATAATGCGGCTCTTCGTAAACACGAATGCCAAATATGCCGATCAAAGCTTCGATGGAAAGAACTGTGTAGTAGGAAAAGACTTGCCACACTTCCGTTTTACCCTTTTGTCGGCTTTTTACACGATTTAATGTCGAACGTTTCCGCAAAATACTCGCCAGAGAGATTGAAGAGACGAAACGACAGATGCTTCATCGGCTCGTCGCGTAAGAGACGGCGAAGTTGGCTGCGTTGTCGCGAGAGGGTCTCTTTCCGGTCCGCGATAGGTTGGCCAGCATAAAGCCTTCGCGAGCGGATGGGGCTGAAACCCCGATCGTGGTCATCCAGCGGCGTATCAACTTGATGAAGGCCAACCAGTTGAAGGATCGCCCAACCGAGCCCAAACAAGAGGACAACGCCCATTTCGACGAGGCCGAGTCCATGGGATAATTCATGTCAAGCCTTATTGATTCGAGATGCGACCGCGCGGGGTCAGTACGGACTGCTCTGGCTGGGCTGTTGCCGTCGTTCGAGCTCCTGAAAGAGATCGAGCAGCCAGACAACTCGCTCCTCTAGTGAAGCTAGAATGCCTCCAGCACTGCGAGCGCTTAGCGTCAGCGCTGGCACGGCGGCTACGGCATCGAGCAGAAATTGCGCCTGCTGAAGGGATTCAACAGCGGCGTTACCGTTCGGCGCCACCAGCGACGCAAACGCGCGCGTCAAGAGGAGTACTTTACGCCAACGGGGCACCACGGCGCGACATGAAATGGAATCACAGCCGGCTCGCTTAACTTCCCGCCCGATCTCACAGTAGAGAAGTCGAGCGGCATGAATGCCGAGGCGGCAGCTTAACGGCAGACGATCGATACCAGGGCGCGATCTGGCATAGAGCCGGTCTGCCTCCTCCAACAGTCGTTTTACAATGGCAGCAATCTCTTCACAAAAAGTCGGGCGCGCCAACCAGGCTTCGGGGTCGATGTCGGCCGCATGCAGCCATTGCAGCGGTAGATAAAGGCGTCCGGCACGCGCGTCCTCGCCAACGTCGCGTGCAATGTTCGTTAATTGCATCGCGACGCCGAGATCGCAGGCGCGCACCAGCAAATCTGGCGTCCGCGCACCCATCAGGATAGACATCATCATGCCCACCGTACCGGCGACGCGGACGGCATAGCCGATAAGTTCCGCAAGGTCCTTGTAGCGACGACCCTCGGCATCCCACGCGAGTCCCTCAAGCAGCGCGAGTGGCAGCGCGCGCGGAATGGCGAAGCGATGAATGGTATCGGCGAACGCGCGATCAAACGGCACGGGAAGCGGGCGGCCGTCATAGGCGCGATCGAGGCGCACGTGAAGGTGTCCCAACGCTCCAGCATTCTTGTTTCCAAGATCGACGGCATCGTCGGCTAGTCTGCAAAACGCATAAAGTGCGGCTGCTGGTTCGCAAACGCGTCGTGGCAACACTTTCGAAGCTGCGAAAAAGGTTCGGGATCCGCCTCGCAGCATTTCGCTGCAAGCGGCGACGTCCGCCGCAAGGTCTGATTCCGACTTAAGCTCGAGCGAGCGCATGGGGGACCATCTTGTCCAGGACCCGAGCAGAGAGCAGCACACCTGGCAGGCCGGCGCCTGGATGAGTGCTGGCTCCAACAAGATAAAGATTTTTGACATCCTCGCTTCGGTTGTGCGGGCGAAACCATGCGCTTTGCGTCAGCACTGGTTGAAGACCGAACCCGGCGCCGCGAAACGACAACAAGCGATCTTGAAAATCCTGCGGAGTGGTGACCCGTGAGGTCACAATATTGGTCTCCAGATCCGGCAACACCGTCTCGCTCAGTCGTCGCGAAATCGCTCGACGATATGGCTCCGCCTTCTCGTGCCAATCGATAGCAGGGCCGAGATGCGGAACTGGCGAAAGCACGTAGAACGCATCACAACCGACGGGGGCAAGCGAGGCGTCGGTGGCGGTGGGGCGGTGCAGATAAAGGCTGAAGTCGGGCGCCAAGACCTTTCGCTCGAAGATGTCTTCAAGCAATTCGCGATAGCGCGGCCCGAGCAAGATGGTGTGGTGGCCAACATCCGGATAGCGGCGGCGGGTACCGAAATACCAAACGAACAAGCCCATCGAATAACGCGCGCGTTCGATCCGCCGGTCGGTCCAGTGCTTGCGAACTTGCGGCGGTAACATTTTGTGGTACGTCCAGGCGGTGTCAGCGTTAGATACGACGATATCGGCTCCGATGACTCGGCCGGACGCAAGCCGCACGCCTGCCGCCGTGCGATTCTTTACCAAGATGTCGGTCACCTCGTCGCCACAGTGTATCTCGCCGCCTCCCCGCTCGATCAACTCGACCAATCCCCGTACTAGGGTGCCCGTGCCACCCATTGCGAAATGGACACCCCATTTGCGCTCCAGAAACGCAATCAAGCAGTAGATCGACGTCGTGGTGAACGGATTGCCGCCGATCAGCAGCGGATGAAAGCTAAAGACCAAACGCAAGCGAGGATCACGAATGTAGGTCGCCACAAGACCGTAGACGGTCTTGTAGCTGGCAAGGCGGGTCATGGCTGGTGCGATGCGCGCCATGTCGGTCCAAGAGTTGAAGGGGAAGTCGCCAAACTTATCGAAGCCGACCTCGAAGATTGCTTCGCTCGTACGCATGAACCCTTCATAACCATCGACGTCGGAGCGGGCGAGGCGCGCAACCTCGGCCCGCATGGCGCTCGGATCGCCGCTGTATTTGAACTGTTCACCGTCGTCGAAGCGAATGCGATAGAAGGGCGATAGCGGCCGCAGATCAACATTGTCAGCAAACCGGCGCCCGCACAGGCGCCACAACTCCTCAAACAGGAATGGCGCGGTGATGATTGTTGGCCCGGCATCGAAAGTGAAGCCGTCCTGACGATGGACGTAAGCCCGTCCACCCGGCGCGTCGAGTCTCTCGAAGAGCGTTACGCGATAACCTCGGGCGCGGAGACGGATTGCAGCCGCCAGACCGCCAAAGCCGCTGCCGATGATGATCGCGTGAGGGCGCCGGCGTCGCGGCGCCCCGACTCCGAGCCAGCCACCAAAGTCAGTTGTCAACCTAGACATACACGTCAACTGTACCACATTATTGACAATTCACCAGCGGCTTGTGTTGAACTCCGCATGAAACTCCACTCGCAGCGCCTTGCGACGGCAGCTCAACGCGTCAGGCCGAGCGCCAGCGCTTAGCGCGTTCATCGTTGAGCTCGATCTGCGCGCGTTGTTTTCCGGATTGGCATCGGCTGGCTCAGCTACGCGAATGCACGATGTTGAGCGACGATGCGAACTCAGTGACGATCCTCGCGATTTTTTCGGGCTGCTCCTCGTGTGCTAGATGTCCGAGCCCCCGCAAATACTCCACCTTGGCCGCCGGTAGGTGGTCGCGGACGCGGAACGCGTCGCCTGACGAAATCGCGCGGTCCTCGCCACCAGCCACCAGCAGCAACGGCACTTTGAGCTTGGGCAGATCGCGAACGAGCGGATCGAGATCCCAATTTGCCATCATGGCCAGTGCGGAAGCCACGTGTCCCGGGCTTGATACGAGACGGCGGTAAAGGTCGACCCCGGCTGGGTCGATCTTTGACCCGGTATTGCGGATTAGACGCTCCACCGCGGCGCGATCGGAGGCGCGCCAAGAAAACAGTCTTGGCACGAGTGGATTGAGGACAAGGAGCTTCGCTAAAGGCGAGAAGAGCTGACTCGCAATGCCGCGAAAGGGCAGGAGGGCACCGTTGAGACTGACCAAAGCCCGCGGCTTGATCGTCCTGTCGAGCGTCATGCGGATCATGATGGCGGCCCCGGCAGAATGGCCGACAACCACCGACGGCTTGCCCGTTACCGCGCGCACGAGCTCACCGATGGTTCGCGCCATGCCGCTCAAGGAAAGTCCCTTGCGCTCCGGAGTCGCTGTGAAGCCGTGACCGGGAAGATCGAGCGCAACCACCCTGAAGGTCGAGGCCAACAGCGGGGCGAACGTGCGCCAGGAGTGAGTGGAGGCGCCGGTACCGTGCAATAGCAGAACGATCGGGCCCTGACCCATTTCCTGGATGTGCCATCGCAGGCCAGCGACGTCGACAAACCGGCTGGTCTCCCGATTTGGCCAGTCACTTCCGTCACGGTTCCACGAAAGTTCTCGATCTGTCGACATCGGCTCCGGTCGCATGCTGCGAGTGCGCGACTGCCCGCGCTCGATCCGTCTGAATGGCTTATAGAGTGTCGGCCTGCGGCAAAGACGGTAGCCGAATCGAGCGCGCCATGGCGCCACACCCTGCGCGCCAAAGCCCACGCCGCGCTGTAACATGCCACGCGGGATTCAAGCGGTACGACCCGCTAGGGCAATCTGCCACTGAACTCGTCATATGATTGGACCACCTGATCGAGAATTTCGAAATGCGGCAACGCGCCCGTAGGGAATGACTTGATCGTCCAGTTCGGCCGACGCTCGAAAAGTGTCGCTTTGCTGTAATCGGTGAAGTCGCCACGGATACCATGCACCATCCAGACTGGCAGCTTCAACGATCGATAGATCGTTTGAATGTCTTTGCTGAACAGGTATCCCGATACAAACGCATAGGGGGCGTAATGCGCGCCAGGCTGGTGCGCAGTCAAATAGTCGTAATCCGCCAGACCCTCATCGATAGCGTTCGACCCCCAGGTTTTTCTAAGGAAGTACCTAATGCTCGCCTTCGACGTCAGCACATCGAAGAACGACCGACCAATCAAAGACAAGGCTTTATGGAATATGGGCATGGCGCGCGTGGCACCGACCGGCGCCTCCTCGGGAGTCGAGCGATCGAAGCCGGTTGGGCTAATGAAGCCGACACTGCGGAAAGCCTCAGGCGCTACCGAGGCCGCGCGCGCGACGAATTCGCAGCCAAGCGAAATGGCGATAACGTCGATCGGCCGTTCACCATGTGCAATTGCAGTTTCTGTCAGCATGGCGTGAACGGCTTTGGTCATCAGCTGCGGCGTGTAGCGGCGAGCGGTTCGCTCTGAAAAGCCGAAACCCGGCAAATCCAGCGCGTAAACGGGACGTTTGGTGCGGTAATGGTCGAAGAGCGGCAGGACTTCGTATGCCGAGGCAGCGGCGTTGACGCTATGAACGAGAAGCAACGGGATCGCGTCTGTGGCGGCCCGGCAGCAATAAAAACTTAATCGTCCCGCATTGCCGTCCACCTCACCGCGTTCTGCGCGCAACGCTAATGGCAAAGTCACTGATTGTGTCATGGCGGATTTTCCGTTGGTCACGTTCTCATCATAACGACCCTACAGGCATTCGGTTCTGCGGACGGCCTGCACTGCGAGGGACAGGTTCTTTGCATCGGCTTGGGGTAACGGCAAGTAACGAGCGCCCATCTCAGCCGCCAGCCGCTGCGCCGACACATGTGGTTGTGGGGAAATATCAACCACGAGAGCTGCAATATTGGTGGAACGCACAACGCGCGCCGCGACCAAAGCATCTAAAGCGGCCTTCTCGCGGCCGGGCGTTCCATCACGTGCGACGTTCGCCCGCCCATCAGTTAAAAGCACGATCACAGGCGATTGTCCCCTGCGCCGCACTGCCACAGCGAGCGTGGCCGCTGCATCGATGGCGGTTGCAAGTGGCGTGCCGCCACCTCCAGGCAGACCGGCGAGACTGCGCTTCGCACGTGCGAGCGAGCGTGTCGGCGACAACACCAGTTCCGCCTTTTGCCCACGGAATGCGATCAACGCAACGCGGTCGCGCCGGATGTAGCAATCCGACAGTAATTGCTCGACGGCGCCCTTTGCCTCGGCGAGCCGATACAGCGCGGAAGAACCAGAGGCGTCTACCGCAAAGATGCTCGTGGTTTCGCCACGGTGCTCTAGCCGCGTGACCCTGAAATCGTCGCGCCTGACTTCGATCCGTCGCAGTTTCAACGCGGGAGCCTGAGATTGAGCAATTTCGTGCTGACGTAAGGGTTGCCAAGGAGCGGCAGCGCGTAACGTCTCGACAACGTTCAGCCGCGCGTGGGCTCGCGGTTCGCCTCGACGCACGCCGGCTGGGCGACCACGCCGTGCCGATGAGATCAGCGCGCCGACGCGTCCGGCCGCGTTTGTACGCATCATGAGCGCGTCGGAATGCTGCAACTGCGCCAGCAACGTTGGCGGCATAGCTGCCCGCGCTGCTTCAACGATAACCTCGCTAAGTGG
>Ga0187783_10002330_pt1 | contig 14099 bp, 10 predicted proteins | sample 1015_SJ02_MP02_2_FD_132471 | JGI IMG/M metagenome (GOLD analysis project Ga0187783, IMG submission 132471) | Tropical peat soil microbial communities from peatlands in Department of Meta, Colombia - 1015_SJ02_MP02_20_MG | ecosystem: Environmental > Terrestrial > Soil > Wetlands > Peat | place...
GGGCAAGCTCGCGATCGGCGGTCGCGGCGTGCCGGTCGAATGGGCGGTCGAGATGCAGCGCTTCGACGAGACGCGCACGCTCGATCGTCTTGCCGGCGACATCGACGAGGCTTTGGCCGATGCGTTTGCCCGCGCCGTCGCCGCTGCGCACGCCAAGGCGCCGCCGGTCGAAGCCGGGCCCTGGGTCGCGGCGCTCGGCGCTTATATCGATGAACACCTCGCGGCGTTCCAAAAGCATCCGGAGATTTTTCCGTCCGCGGAAAGCGACCGGCTCGCGCGCCTGAGCCGGGCGGCTTACGAGCACATCGTCCCGCTGCTGCGCGAACGCGCGCGCCGCGGCCTGATCCGCCGCATCCATGGCGACCTGCATCTCGGCAATATCGTGCTCATCGCCGGGAAGCCGGTGCTGTTCGACGCCATCGAGTTCAGCGCCATCATTGCCTCCGGCGACGTGTTCTACGACCTCGCCTTTCTGCTGATGGATCTGCTCGAGCGCGGCCTGGCCGAGCCGGCGAATATCGTGCTCAACCGCTACCTCGCCGAGACGCGGCGCCTCGATGACCTCGATGCGCTGACGATGCTGCCGTTCTTTCTGTCGATGCGCGCGACGATCCGCGCCAAGGTGATCGCAGCGCGGCTCGAGCAAACGCCGGCCTCCGCGCATGCACCGCTCGCGGCCGCGGCGCGCGGGTATTTCGCTCTGGCACTGCGCGCGATCGCGCCGGCTAAGCCGCAATTCCTCGCCGTCGGCGGCCTCTCCGGGACCGGCAAGACGCAGCTCGCGCGGGCACTGGCGCCTTCAATCGAGCCAATGCCCGGCGCCGTGATCGTGCGTTCAGACGTCGAACGCAAGGCGTTGTTCGGCAAAGCGGAGACGGAGAAATTGTCGGCCGACGCCTACGGCGAAGAGGTCAACGCCCGCGTCTACGCCTCGCTTGCCGACAAGGGGCGGCGCATTCTTGGCGCCGGGCATTCGGTCATCCTCGATGCCGTATTTGCCAGGCCGCAGGAGCGCGCCGCGATCGCCGCGGTCGCGCAAACGGCCGGCGTTCGCCTCAACGGACTGTTCCTCGCCGCGAACCTTGCAACCCGGCGCGCCCGTGTCGGCGCGCGCCGGCCCGACGCCTCGGATGCCGATGACGCGGTCGCGCGCGCGCAGGAGTTCTACGACCTCGGGCCGGCCGATTGGACGGCAATCGACGCTTCCGGCACCCTCGCGGCAACGCTTGCCCGCGCCCGCACCGCGCTCGGAAGTGATTGATTGACGGACACTGGGCCGCGCCAATATAAGCGCGGGGCAACCGGGCTTGGAAAGGCGCGACTATGGCGACCACTGCATCGACGGCGACAGGGATAGAACACCCGGAAGAGCCGTCGCGCCGCGATTTCCTCTACATCGCAACCGGCATGGTCGCTGCGGTCGGCGGTCTAGCGGCCCTGGTGCCGCTGATCGGCCAGATGAATCCCGACGCCTCGACGCTTGCCGCCGGCGGCCCGGTCGATCTCGATGTCAGCAAGATCGAGGAAGGCGCGCAGGTCGTGGTCTATTGGCGCCAGCGCCCGATCTTCGTGTTCCACCGCTCGAAGCAGACTTTGGCCGAGCTGCAGAGTCCTGACGACGTGTCTCAGCTTTCCGACCCGAACTCCGACCAGCTGCAGCAGCCGCCCTACGCCACCAACTGGCACCGTTCGGTCAAGCCGGAGTTCGGCGTGCTGGTCGGCATCTGCACCCATCTCGGCTGCATCCCGCTGTTCTACCCTGCACCGAGCGCGACGACGCCGGTGACCAATTGGCCGGGCGGCTATTTCTGCCCCTGTCACGGCTCGAAATACGATGCCGCCGGCCGCGTCTTCTCGGGCGTGCCGGCGCCCTACAATCTGCCGGTGCCGCCCTATCGCTTCGTCAACGATACGACGATCAGGATCGGCGAAAATACCGGCGATTCGGCGTTCGATTTCGGCTCGATCCGGCAGCTCTGAGGCGCCGACAGGCCCCTAGGCGTCGGCGGCCGCCGGCTGACCTACGCCGCCGGGCGCTCGCCGCGCTTCGCTCTCCATGTCGCGGCGGACGCGGACGGCGTGTGAGCTTTCATCAAGCGCAACATCGGCCTCAGTCACGACATCGCCGGCGGCGACATCGCGGAGAAGCTTGACGCGATGCGCAAGCCCGATCGGCAGGGCGCCGAGCTTAAGGCTGCGCGCCGCGGGAATGAGCTTCGCATAGACGGTATAGCCGCCCTCCCCGTCGAGCGTCTCGCCGGCTTTCAAGGCGCGCTTGGCCACGGCGACCGCGTCGCCATGCCAGGCGCGGCAGCTTCCGGTCGGCTCGCCGCGGAGCGCGACATTGAGCACCGAGATCGACAATTCGAGCCCGATCAGGTGATAGGGCTTGTACATCGCCGCGTAGCGGCCGGAGGGATCGGTCGGCAGGCCGTATTGCTTGAAGCAGGCGGCGGCGTAGTCGTTTTCCGCCTTGAACACGACATAGACGCCCCAGCGCAGATCGCGCTCGACCGGCCGCCCGTCGCGCCGGAGCGAGGAGACCACCTCGACCACGCCGTCGGCAGCAAGGACGCCGCCGAGCTGCCGCGGCCGCAGCACGCTCGCGAGTTCATCGGCGCCGCAGGGCGGAAAGCCGAGGCCGTCATCGGGCACGTCGAGCCCGCAGGCATTGGCGACCGCCGCCATCTCGATCGCGGATTTGGTGCCGTCGAGAAAGGAGTTGAACATTTGCGAGTTCATGCCGGCGCGCTTCGCCTCGGCCGCAGTGAGCCCGTAGTGCTCCCACACGCCGTCCGGCGTGACGCTGTGATAGGCCGGCAGATATTTGGTGCCCTTGCCGGCCGCAGCCACGGCGAAGCCTGACGAGCGCGCCCAATCGACCATCTCCGAAATCAGCGCCGGCTGATCGCCATAGGCCATGGAATAGACGACGTTGGCGGCGCGTGCCTTGCGGGCAAGCAGCGCGCCCGCAAGCGCGTCGGCTTCGACATTGACCATGACGATGTGCTTTTTGGCCTCGATTGCCGCGAGCGCGTGGGCGATTCCGGCCGGCGCATCGCCGGTCGCCTCGATCACCACCTCGACGCGCTCATCCTCACCGGCGTCGCGTCCGCGCTCGATAAAACGCGTGCGCGCGATGCGCGGAGCATCCCAGCCGACATTGCGGCACGCGGCCTTGGCGCGCTCGGGATCGAGGTCCGCGATCACCGCGACTTCGAGGCCGGCGATCGACGGCACTTGAGCGAGAAACATCGAGCCGAATTTTCCGGCGCCGATCAGCCCGACGCGGACCGGTTTTCCCGCGGCGACCCGTGCGGCGAGCATCAATTGCAGATTCATGTCTATCCGCGCCCTGTCGTGCGCCTGAGGCAGGTCGGCGCGTCGATCAATCGAATTTACGATCTTCCGCAGGCGAAGGGAAACGCCCGCGAACGCTGCATCGATGGCGCGCGAGGCGTTTAAGTTGCGCCCTGAATGCGAAAGATCGCCACTTCCTGCCGCACGCCCTTGAGCCGGGCCTGGTCGCGCTGGATTGCGCATGACGCCAACAGACCCGCGACCTCGGGCGATTCGTACACTTCCTCGGTCAGGCAGATTTCGTCGCCGGCGGCGAGGTGCTCGACGCGCGAGGCGATGTTGACGGTCTGGCCGAAATAGTCGAGCCGGTCGTTTAGCGTCACCGCGATCGACGGGCCGCGGTGGATGCCGATCTTGAGAATGAAATCGCGCGCCGGGCGCGCGTGGTTCAGGCGCTCGATCTCGCCGCGCATCGCGAGCGCGGCGCTCACTGCGTCGGCGGGAGCGACGAATACCGCCATGATCGCGTCGCCGATCGTCTTGACCACGGCGCCGTTGTGCCGAACGGTGACGTCCAGGAGCCGCTCGAAATGGCGCTGCACCTGCGAATAGGCGTTGAGGTCGCCGATCCGCTCATAAAGCTCGGTCGAGCCTTTGAGATCGGTAAAGAGCAGAGTGAGGTCGTGCACGCCGATGCCTTCGGTCGCCTCGATCACCTGCGAGCGGAATAGCTTGCGGAAGGTCTGACTGGTCAGGAGCCGGCTGCCGGACAGGAACGGATCGTATCTGAGCGGCGGACGCTGGTGCGGATCGATGCCGGCCGGGATGAGCGAAATGCCGAGCACGCCCCGCCGGCCAGTCGCGTTCTCGACTTCGAGCACCAGCCTGCCCGCCGCAATCTTCGCCGCGGCCGGATCGCACGCGTCCTCGCTCACGCGCATGCGCAGGATCTCGTCCTGAGGCGCTGCCGCCGCGCCGACGGCAAAGCCGAAGCCGGCGTCGCTTAGCGGGTTCCAGCCGATCAACGTGCCGGGCTTGACGTCGAGCTCGAAGCGGGTCACCGCGCCGGGCGGCAGATACTCCACGGCAAGCATCGCGTCCCTCATGAACGCGTGATAGACGCGCCCGTCCGGCGCTTTGCCTTCCGGCGCGAAGCTATAGACAAAACAGAACTCCTGCGGCGAGAGGTCGTCAGGTTGGTGAAATTTGATCGGCCGGACCTGCGCGGCGACGGTGAACGTCACCGCGATATAATCGTCGAGCTTGGCCTCAAGATCGGTCTGGCAGAGATTGCAATGATGATGATCGTGGACCCGGTTCAAGCTGCCCAAGCTCTCGGTGACGCACCCGCACAACGGACACAGCAGCATCCAGTTCATCTCGAACAGTCCCAGGACGGCGGCGTGCAGAAACAAGTCGATGGCCTCGGTCTCGCCTATGCCCTTGTCGGCGGCGAACTTGATCGGATTGATGCGGAACAGGGCCTCGTCCTCGCCGGAGCGGACCATTGTCTCGAGCCGTGAGACCACACGCGGGCTCCACGCATGCGCCGCTTCCAACGCGCCCAGCCGTTCTTCGAGGAGCTTTTCATTGACGGCTGCCGTCATCGTCGACTTCCCTTCAAGCGTGGGGCCGGCATCGCTTACAAATACGTTGTCGCCGATCGTTCGTTTCAGTCTACCCGACCAGCTCCGGCCACGGCACGATGGTCGATTTCACCGTCCGCATCGCCATGGCGTCGGCGACGGCGCGGCCGATGCCGTCTTCGGAGAACGGATAAAGCGTCTGCATCTCGAGCCAGGGATATTTGCCGCGGGTGCGATAGAGCATGTCGACGCCGAGCGGCAGATCGTTGCCGGTAAAGCCCCAGGAGCCGAGCACGTTGATGTCCTTGGCGCAGATGCGGTGCCAGGACGTCATAATCGCGCCGGCATCGGTGAACTGGCCCATTTCCACATAGGTGCCGCCGTCGCGCAGGAGCTCGATCCCCTCGGGGCCGGCACTGGGATGGCCCGAGCAATCCATGACCAGATCGGCCCCGAAGCCGCCGACCATGTCCCGCACTTTGCTGATGCGCTCCGCCGGCAACTCGAACTCCTCGATGTCGACGGTTGCTTGCGCGCCGAACTTGCGTGCAAGCGCAAGCCGCGGCGCCTCCGGCGCGCCGACGCAGACCACCCTGCCCGCGCCCATCTCCTGCGCCGCCGCAACCGCGAGAATCCCGATCGGGCCCGAGCCCTGGATGACAACGGTGTCGCCCCATTTGAAGCCGCCGGCGCGGACCGCGCGATTGAACGCGCGGATGCACGAGGTCAGCGGCTCCGCCAGCGCACCGAGGCGCAGCGGCATGTCGTCGGGCAATTTGTAGATCTTGGTGCCGGGCAGCATGTCGAGGTCAACATAGACATATTCGGCCCAGCCGCCCCACAGATGCGGCGGCTTGTCGAAGCCGAGATAGCGGCCGTAATAGACTGGGGTGAGGCACTTGTTGGCGTTTTCCGGATAGTGGATGCAGTAATAGCAGTGCCCGCACGGCATCAGCGGCGGGATCATCACCTTCGAGCCGACCTCGAGCGGCCGGCTCATGAAATCCTCCGTGAAATCGCTGCCGGCCTCGACAATGACACCGCCGAGCTCGTGGCCGAGCGTGAACGGCCAAGGCAGCGCCTTGGGCCAGTGGCCCTTGAGGATATGCAGATCGGTGCCGCATACCCCGCAGGCGCCGATCTTGATCAGCGCGGCCCGCTTGGGAATGTCAGGCCACGGCACGCTGCGGATCACCGGCTTGGCGCCGGGTCCGGCAAAGGTGGAAACGCGGATCTGTTCCATCGCCCCGCCCTCGCCTCACTTCCGCATGCTTAACGGGGCAGCGCGTTTCAGCTACTCCGCCGCCACCCGGCGCGAGCGCGCATGCGCAACGAGCGCGTCGTCGGCGACCGGAACGAGCGGCGCGAAATCGCGGTGCGCGATCCATTCCGGCCGCGTGAATTTGGTGATGTGGTTCGAAACCGCACACAAGGTCAGATAGACGATCTTGCGCGGGTACGGCGTGATGTTGGGCGGCGAGGCGTGCACCAGATTGCCGTGGAACATCAGCACCGAGCCGGGCTTGCCGGTCGGCGCGACGATGCCGCCTTCCGCCGCGAGCCGCGTCACCGTCTCCTTGTCGAGCGTCCACAGCGGATAGGAGGTGGTCAGCGTGTCATGGCCGGCATTGAGCACGCCCTGCTTGTGGCTCTTTGGAATCAGCATCAGCGCGCCGTTGATCGGCATCACCTCGTCGAGGAACACGGCGATGTTCATGGCCCGCGGCTGCGGCATGCCGTCGTCGCGCGCCCAGGTGCCGTAGTCCTGATGCCACTGCCAGACGTCGCCCTCGAAGGCCGCCTTGGCGTTGAGCTTGAACTGATGCACGTAGACGTCCTCGCCGAACAATTGCCGCAGCGGCTCGACGAGCCGCGGATGGCAGGCGAGAAGCCGGAAGGTCTCGTTGAAGGTGTGGGCGGCAAAGGCGGTGCGCGGCGCGCCGGTCTTCTCGCGCCAGACCTCCTGGCGGTCGAGCTTGAGGATCGCCTCGGCGTCGTCGCGGAGAAGCGCGATCTCTTGCTCGCTGAAGCAATTGGGGAAGAACAGATAGCCCGCTTCGTCGAACTCGCGGAGTTGCGCTGCCGTAAGCTGCATGGCGTTTCCTCGGGCGTTGCTCTCGGCCGCCGCGTCGCGCGGACCGCTTTGCGTTTCCGGGTGATTTTAGCGCAGGAGCCGGTCCGAGGTCGAGGCGCCGCCTTCAGCCCGAACGTGCTCGCGCGCGAACCGATCGCCGCCGCCAGGCTACGACGAGCCATGCTGCAAGCGCCAACGCCGCGGCGACCAGGGCGGCGCGAGCATAAAACCGGCCGCCGGGGCGATCGATCGTGCGCGACCACAGCGACGGCGCCTCGTTGCCCCGCGCGAGGCGGAAGGCCACCAACCTGTCGCCGATCGACGTCCCGGCCTCGGAATTGCCGCCGGCGGCAATGACGACATATTGCTCGCCGTTCCAGAGGTAGGTCATCGGGTTGGCAACGCCGGGCACCGGCAGCCGGCCTTGCCACAGCTCGGCGCCGGTCTTGGCATCGAAGGCGCGCAGATAAGCGTCGAGCGCGCCGGTAAAGACGAGGCCGCCGGCGGTGATGAGGACGCCACTGAGCGCCGGCACGCCCCACGGAAGGGCGAGGCCCAGAGGAGCCTGGTCTTCCGAGGTGCCGAGTGTCGCCTGCCAGAGAATCTTGCCGGCTTTGAGATCCACAGCGACCAGCGCGCCCCAGGGCGGCGGGTTGCACGGCAGGCCGGACGGCGAATGCGCGACGACCCGCGTCATGGCGAAGCGAGCGCCGCGCTGCAGGGAAAATTCGACGCCTGGGGCCGGCTTGAAGGCGCCGGCATCGGCCGCCGGAATGAGCGTGACGATATGGATCGCGCGTGAGGTGTTGGCGTAGAGAATCTGGTTGACGGCATCGAAGGCGACGCCGCCCCAGTTCACACCGCCGCCGGTGAACGGGAAAATCACGGTGCCCCGCGTCGACGGCGGCGTATAAAGCCCCTCATTGCGGGCGTGCGCCAGCATCTCGCGGCAAGCCGCGGTCCTGATCAGGCCGAAAGCCTCGTCGGCGGTGATGCGTTGCGGCACCAGTGTCGGCACGTGGGTGGGAAAAGGCTGCGTCGGCGATACCTCTTCGCCCTCGGCGCCGCCCTGCGGTACCGGGCGCTCCTCGACCGGCCAGATCGGCTGGCCGGTCGCGCGGTCGAGTACGAACAGGAAGCCTTGCTTGGTCGCCTGGATGACGACGTCCCGCTGGACAGCACCGGTATCGATGCGGGCAAGCGTCGGCTGCGCCGGCAGGTCATAGTCCCACAGATCGTGATGCACGGTCTGAAACGCCCACGCGAGCTCGCCTGTCTCCGCGTGCAGCGCCACGACCGAATCGGCGTGCTCGTTGTTGCCCGGCCGCTTGCCGCCCCAGAAATCGGGACTTGGCGACGTGGTCGGCAGGAACACCAGCCCGAGCTTCTCGTCGACCGACATCGGCGCCCAGACGTTGGCCGCGCCGGCCTCGATGCCATCGTGATTGAGCGGATCCCAGCTCCAGCGCGGACGGCCGCTGCGCGCATCGAGTGCGTGCACGGTGCCGCGCGGCGCGTTGACGCGCTGATTGTCGGCGATCGAGGAGCCGACAATGACGACGTCGCGCGCCACGACCGGCGGCGAAACGATCTGGATCTCGCCCGGCCACAGGAGCGGCGTGCCGACGTCGAGCTTGACCTCGCCGCTATCGCCGAACTCCGCACATGGCGCTCCGGTCCTGGCGTCGAGCGCGATGACGCGCATGTCGACGGTAGCAGTGAAGATGCGCGCGCGGCAGGCGGCGTCCGCCGGTGCCTGACGGTCCACCCAATAGGCGACACCGCGGCAGTTATAGCGATTGCCGGGGCGCTGGTTCTCGCTGACTTTCGGGTCGAAGCGCCATTTCTGCGCGCCGGTCCCGGGATCGAGCGCGACGACCTCGTTGAAGGCCGTGCACAGGATCACGCTGTCCTCGACGAAGAGCGGCGTCGCCTCGAACTTCGTGCGCGCCATCAACGCGGCGTCGCGGCGCGCGAGGTCGGCGGTGCTGAACTCCCAGGCGCGGATCAGCCGGCCGACATTGTCGGACGTGATCTGGCCAATGGTGGAGTACCGAGTGCCGCCCGGATCGCCGCCCCAATATTCCCAGGCCAAGGCCGGCGGCGCAAACAGCGCGGCGAGGAGAAGCCGTGACAGCGCGGTGAGCCAAGCGGGCATCCGCCTCCTGCCCTGCGCTCTCCGCCAAGGCAGCCGATGCCGTTGTGCCATGCGATCTTCCGCTTGGCGGTTTCGGCTTCCGCAATTGCGCATGTTTGACCTCGACTGGCCGCGCCGACGATTTCCAAACAGGGTTGCAAACGAAGATGAGAGGCCATGCCGGCGTGGCGGCGTGCTTTCGCCCGCCGCGTCGCCCATAATACCACATGGCTCTCGACATGCGCACGCTTGCCGTGCCCACGGCAGGCTTCGCCGCCTTCGTCAATCTCTACTCGCCGCAGGCTCTCCTTCCGACGCTGGCGCACGATTTTAACGTCAGCGCCGGCGAGATCAGCACGCTCATCACTGCGGCGACCGCCGCGATCGCGCTCACCGCGCCGTTCACCGGCGCGCTCGCCGACGTGCTCGGCCGCAAGCGGCTCATCGCCGCGGCGATGTTCGCCATGGTGGCGCCGACGCTGGCGATGACGCTCGCGACCAGCGTGCCGCAGCTCATCGTTTGGCGCTTCGTGCAGGGCATGCTGGTGCCGCCGATCTTCACCGTCACGCTCGCCTATATCGGCGAGGAATGGCCGCCGGGCGAGGTGATCCGGATGGCCGCGCTCTTTACCTCGGGATCGAGCTTCGGCGGCTTTTGCGGCCGCTTCGTCACCGGCGCGGTCGCCGACCTCGCCAACTGGCGCGCCTCGTTCGCCGCGACCGCGGTCCTGACGCTCGCCGGCGCCGTCATCGTCACCGCGGCGCTGCCGCGCGAGCGCCGCTTCGTAAGCTCGGAAGGCCTCCTCGCCTCCTCGCGGCAGATGCTCGCGCATCTGAAGAACCGGCGCCTGCTCGCGATCTACGCGGTCGGCTTCGGCGTTCTCTTCAACTTCACCGCCGTCTTCACCTACGTGAACTTTCACCTCGCGGCGTCGCCCTATCTGTTCCCGCCGACGCTCCTCGGCGCCATCTTCGTCACTTATCTCGCCGGCAGCCTTCTGGTGCCGTGGATCGGCCGCGCGGTCGCGCTGTTCGGCCGGCGCCGTTTCGTCCTCGGCGTCGTCGCGGTGTGGATCGCCGGCGATCTCCTCCTGCTCGCCCGACCCGCCAGCGTCATCATCGCCGGCCTTGCGGTATGCGCGGCCTGCGGGCTCCTCTGCCAGGCGGTTTCGACCAGCTACGTGATCACCACCGCCAAGGAAGGCCGCTCCTCGGCGGTCGGCCTCTACGCCTCGATCTTCTATATCGGCGGCAGCGCCGGCGCGTTTCTCGCCGGGCTCGCCTGGAACGCCGCCGGCTGGAGCGGCTGCGTCGCTACCATCGCCGTCATGCAGGTGATCGTGGCGATGATCGTCGCCTTCGCCTGGGAGCGCTCGCGCGGGTGACGAGGGCGCATTGAGCCATCTTGAAGGGTACTCGCTATGTCCGACGATAGCCCGGCTTCAATCTATGAGGCGCAACTCGTTCAGGCGATATTCGAACCATTAGCGCGGATACTCATCGAGCGCGCGGGGCCGAAGCCCGGCGAACATGTCCTCGATGCAGCCTGCGGCACCGGCATCGTTGCGCGATTGGTCGCACCGTTAGTTGGTCCGTCCGGAAGGACGGTGGGGCTCGACTACGATCCGATCATGATCGAAATGGCGAGGAGCCTCGCGCCTGAAATCGAGTGGCGACAGGGCGATCTGCAAAACCTTCCCTTCCCGGATGGGTTCTATGATCTGGTGATATGTCAGCAGGGCCTGCAGTACCTGCCCGACCCTGACGCTGGCCTGCGGCAAATGCATCGGGTCTTGCGCCCGGGCGCACGCCTGGTGCTCGCCACCTGGTCCGACCTGGCGAAATCGCCCGGTCACGTTTTGCTGTTTCAAGCTTTGGCGGCGACCATAGGTCCCGATAGAGCGCAACCGGTGGGATGGTCGCTGGCGGATGAGGCTCAGCTTCTGGAGCTCGTTTCGGAGGCGGGATTCGTCGCGGTAACGACCACGATCATATCATTGCACACGACATACCCATCCGCGCGGGCGTTTGTCGAGATCGTTCTCAAGGGCAGTTCGAAAGTAACGCGCGAAGAGCTGGCACAGATTCCGGCCGATCGAAAGGCAGCTTTCATCGATGAAGTCGCCATGCGTCTGCGCGACTACGAAACCAGCAACGCGCTGAGTTTGCCGATGGAAAGCCGCGTCCTTGTCGGCAATAAACGATAGTGCCTTTGCTGAGATTCAATCCAAGTCTGAAAATGACACCAAATGATGCACGCCGAAGCCCAGTCATGAAACGGGGTGTTCTTCATCCGCTGGTCGGAGCCCGCCCGAACGATCTTGTCCGAACGCTGGCAAACCATGGCGGCTTTGCGCCGCGCTACAGCGGGCATGTGGCGTTGATGTTTCTCTGCGGCGTGTTGCAGTCGCCGCTCTTTTTAATAGAGGCGCTTCGGACCCGGTCTCTCGCAACGGCACCCTTCGAGCAGCCGCCAGTCATCATTGTCGGACACTGGCGCAGCGGCACCACTTTTCTTCATAACCTGATGAGCCGCGACCCGGCTTTTTGCTTTCCGACCGTTGCCGAGGTCTTTCGTCCGCACAACTTTTACCCAGGCCCGTTTGAGTTCATCTCTCGCGCGATATTGCGCTACAGCCTGCCGGCCGTGCGCCCCATGGATGATGTCCCGTTGACCGAAGATGACCTGCCGCAAGAAGACGAGATTGCTCTTGCCTCCATGGGCGCGCCATCGTTTTTCAACGCCTTCTACTTTCCCGAAAAGATGGGCCAGATCGTCGATGAAGAGATCCTGCTCGAAGATTCGAGCGCCAGGTTGCGGGCATTGTGGTGGAAACGCACGCGCTATTTTCTGGCGAAGGTCGCGCATCTCTCCCCGGGCCGCCGCCTTCTTTTGAAAAATCCGGCGCACAGCGCGAGGATCAGTCTACTGCGTAAAACGTTTCCAGGCGTGAAATTCATCCATATCCATCGCGATCCGCTCGAGGTCATCGCCTCGACGCGCAAGCTTTATCGTCATCTTTTGCCGCTTCTCGCCTTGCAGCATTATGATTTGGCGATCATCGATCAGCAGATCGTCGATTTGTATTTGCGGCTGATGAAATCGCTGTGTGCGAATTTGGCAAAGCTTCCCGCCAGCGATGTCGCGGAAGTCCGCTACAAGGACCTCGTCGCCAAGCCCACGGAGGTCGTAGCCGCGGTGTATGAGAGGCTTGGTCTTGACGGATTCCATGCGGCGGAGCCCGCTATCTCGGAGTTTGCAGGTCGTCCTTATGGCGCCCGGGCCATCGACCCATCCGATTGGCGGCTGGCGACATCCAACGCCGATCGGCTCGCCCATTTTCGCGAGCTTCTCGGATATTCGACGAGCTGACGTCAAGGATGGGCAGCGCGCGGCCTCGACGCGCGCGAGGCGTCTTGCCCTGGCCCGATAGCGTGATAACTCTCGCTCGATGGACAAGACCACTTTCAACGTGCGCGAAATCCTCGCCGGCCGCGCGCCGGCGGATACGCCGGTCACGGTCAGAGGCTGGGTGCGCACCCGGCGCGACTCCAAGGCCGGCATCTCGTTCGTGCATCTCTCCGACGGCTCCTCGTTCCATCTCCTGCAGGTGGTCGCGCCGAACACGTTACCGAACTACACCGACGAGATCTTGAAGCTGACCGCCGGCTGCGCCGTCGAGGCGACGGGGACGATTGTCCCCTCGCCCGCCAAGGGCCAGCCATTCGAGATGCAGGCGAGCGCGATCAAGGTGATCGGCTGGGTCGACGATCCGGACAGCTATCCGATCCAGCCGAAGCACCACACCATGGAGTTCCTGCGCGAGGTCGCGCATCTGCGGCCGCGCACCAACGTGATCGGCGCGGCAACGCGGGTGCGGCACACACTGGCGCAGGCGATCCATCGCTTCTTCGACGACAACGGCTTCCTCTGGGTCAACACGCCGATCATCACCTCCTCCGACGCCGAAGGCGCCGGCGCCCTGTTTCGCGTCTCGACGCTCGATCTCACCAATCTGCCGCGCACGCCGCAGGGCGCGATCGACTACGGCAAGGACTTCTTCGGCCGCGAGGCGTTCCTGACGGTGTCGGGCCAGCTCAATGTCGAGGCCTACTGCCTGGCGCTGAGCAAGGTCTATACCTTCGGGCCGACGTTTCGCGCCGAGAACTCGAACACCAGCCGCCACCTCGCCGAGTTCTGGATGATCGAGCCGGAGATCGCGTTCGCCGATCTCGCCGACGACGCCACCCTCGCCGAGCGGCTCCTGAAATTCACCTTCGCGGCGTTGCTCAAGGAACGAGAAGACGACCTCGCCTTCTTCGACGAGCGGATCGAAAAGGGCCTGGTGGCCAAGCTTGCCGGCATTGTCGGCTCCGAGTTCGTGCGCATGGATTACGGCGAGGCGATCGCGGTGCTGGAGCGGTCAAACGAGAAATTCGAATTCCCGGTGCGCTGGGGCATCGACCTGCAGTCCGAGCACGAGCGCTATCTCACCGAGAGATACGCCAAGAAGCCGGTGGTGGTGATGAACTACCCGAAGGACATCAAGGCGATCTACATGCGCGTCAACGACGACGGCAAAACCGTCGCGGCCATGGACGTGCTCGCGCCCGGGATCGGCGAGATCATCGGCGGCAGCCAGCGCGAGGAGCGGCTCGACGTGCTCGACGCCCGCATGGCCGAGCGCGCAATCGACAAGGAGCATTATGGCTGGTACCGCGATCTGCGCCGCTACGGCACCGTGCCGCACGCCGGCTTCGGCCTCGGCTTCGAGCGCACCCTCGCCTACGTCACCGGCCTCGCCAATGTGCGCGACGCCATTCCGTTTCCACGAACGCCGGGGAATGCGCGGTATTGAGTTCCACCCCTACATTCGCTCAAGAGCGCAAATAACCTTCCCGCTCGCCCGCCCAAGCCCGCTCATCCGGCGTCGCGAGCGCGTCGAGGTCATGCGGCGTCGCGGCGGGATCGTCGACCCACTCGCGCAGCAGCTCCCCGCCA
>Ga0187783_10002331_pt1 | contig 14097 bp, 20 predicted proteins | sample 1015_SJ02_MP02_2_FD_132471 | JGI IMG/M metagenome (GOLD analysis project Ga0187783, IMG submission 132471) | Tropical peat soil microbial communities from peatlands in Department of Meta, Colombia - 1015_SJ02_MP02_20_MG | ecosystem: Environmental > Terrestrial > Soil > Wetlands > Peat | place...
AGTTGACCGGGGGTGGCGGCCACTAGGAATTGTCGATTTTCGATTGTCGATTGACGATTGTCTAATGCAATTTTTCTATTGCCGATTATCGATTTTGGATGGTGCTTTGGATTTTAGCTTGGCGATTTTGAATCTTGAATCTTGGATATTGGATATCGTTAGACGGCGCAGTTCGCAACTTCGCACCCATAGCGAATTTGATAATCAGAGAAACAAGTTGCGCAGACCCGTTCCGTAGGTCCACCGGGTGGCAAGCGGACGGTTTGTAGGGGCTGGGCTTGCCCTTCACCAGGGCACCCGCGAGGGTGCCGGGGGGCAGGGCAAGCCCAGCCCGTACGAAGCGTTTTACGGACCCAAGAGAAAATGCAGCAAGGCCTCATTGAATTGTTTCGGATCCTGAAGAAAAGCGAAATGACTGGTACTGGGCAGAATGAGCTCGCCGGCGCCGGGGATGAGGCTTGCCATGTGGTCGGTATCCTCGCGTTTGATGATTTCGTCACGGTCGCCATCGACGATCCAGGTGGGGGTAGTGATCCTACGGAGTTGAGCATCGGAAAAGTTTGGCTCGGTCGTCCACATCTTCTTCAATCCCTCGAGAAACGCATTGAACTCCGCAGGCGCAGGCGAGAACCTGCGGTATTCATCACGGGTACGGTTTTGGTAGGCGGCAATCGTGACGCTGCCCTCGCTGTTTCTAACGCCGGAAACATTGGAATTCGCTCCGAAGGCAAAAAGCTTGGTTAACCGCTCAGGATGATGGATAGCGATTTCGAGGCCGATGATCGCGCCGTCACTCCAACCCACCAGCGCGGCTTTGGGAATGTGCAGTGCATCCATCAGTGCCAGGACATCCGTCGCCATCAGGTGATAAGTGATGGGCTCGCTGTTGCCAGTGCTGCGGCCGTGGCCGCGGCTGTCAGCCACGATCACTTCAAAGTGCGGGGCAAGCGCCGGGATTTGAAGGCCCCAATAATTCGAGTTGGCAAGTCCGCCGTGCAAGAGAATCACCGGAGACCCGTGGCCAAATTCCGCATACCACATACGGATGCCGTTCACCGGGGCCGTGCCGCTGCGCTCCGGTTTGGGCAGTTCAGGGGTGTCCGGCAAGCGCTTCCAGGGGTTCTGCGCAAGCGCGGGCAAAACTCCGGTTAGAGCGATCAGCAAAAGACCAACAAGGCGGACACTACGCGTCGTGATCGACGGTTTTGACATGGGTTTGGACCAGGCAGCGCGGGCTGCCATATGTTTGACCGATTCGGTTGACATCAAGCTGGTAGCGCTGAGGTATCCGTCAGCCGGCGGATTCCTCAGCGGCTTTTGGTTATTTCGCATGAATAAATCTGCAAACGCCCCATTGTTTCAAGAGGGAGTAGTGCGGGCCTGCTCTTGAGGTCCGCGGCCTTTGGGCGGACGAACCGCGGACCTCGAGAACCGGTCCGCGCGACCTTGCTGCGGCGAAAGGTCAGGTACGGGCTTGTGCTTGCGTCCGCACCGGCACAATTTGCGCGACCTGTGCCATGACCTTCCTATTTTGAGCCGCCTTCTTCAAATCGTATTCGGCTTGCAAGCGCATCCAGAATTCGGGGGTGCTCCCCAGCAGGCGGGAGACCTTCAGGCACATCGCTGCGGACAGCGGCCTCCGCTCGGCCAGGATGTCATGAAGCATTTGGCGCGATACGCCCAGGGCCTTCGCGGCGGCTGTGACCGACACGCCGACCTCCGGTAATATATCCTCGCGCAGAATTTCGCCCGGATGCACGGGGGGCAGGCCGTTCTTACGATCCATCGTTTCCTCCCTAATGGTAGTCTTCGAAATCCACCGCCTCCGCGCTTTCGCCTGTCCAGCCGAAGGTGATGCGGTAGTTCCCGGTGACTCGCACCGACCATCTCGGCGGGCTGCCGTGCAGGCGGTGGAACCTGTAGCCAGCCAGGTTCATCTCCTCCGGCCGCGTTGCCACTTCCAACGCCTGAAGAATACGCACGCACTTCCGAACATATTCGGCGCCGATCCGTCGCGTCTTGCCGGTCAGGTAAATCTCTTCCAGCCCCTTGCTTCGGAAGCTGCCGATCATGTTTCCACTCTAAAGGAAAAGTGTGCGAGTGTCAACTATTTGGTTGACACACGCGGTTGTCACGCCCCTTGCCGGAAAATACGCAAGCCCGAGGAGATCGTCCTGATTGGGCAAGGCCAAGTTCTTTCCTCACTTGCCGGCTGGTGAGCGTCCGACCGCGCTTTTCCAGGCGCGCCTCCCCAAGATAACGGTCTTCGAGGTCTTCGAGGTTGCCTTCGATGAGTTCGCGGGCGTAGTAGGATTTCGTGCGCCCCGTGCGTTGGGCCAGTTCGGCGAGTCGCCTCTCAATGTCAGGGTCAAGCCGGATCGAAAGCATAGAAACCTCCTCTTGTATTACGTGTCATATTCATCATACACGCATGAGAGGCCTTTAGCGGCTGGGATTAAGACCGACGATTTCGTTGAACTCACGCTGGCGTGGGTCTAAAATCAGGCCGGTCGCACGCCGAAGCGCAAGAGGGAGGTGCGCTTGTCCATTATTGGCAAATTTGTTTCCCCGCTATTGTTACGTGTTTTGGACTTGCTTGAGGCAGAAAATCGGCCGACCGCACGCATCTTGCAAACAGTGCTGGGGCTTCTCACGACGATCCTGACATGGTCGGTACACCTAACCTATCCGTTCTTGCTCTTCAGTCACCAAGAGCATCTGGGCGAGATCGTTTATCCTCTGGTGCTCGCACCAACTTTCGTCGCTATCTACAGTGTTGAATGCCTGTTGTGGCCGGACATAGCCAAATCCGACCCTGCGCAATCCGGACCGATGTCTGGTTACCTGCAATTGGAAAAAACCAAGAAAAGGCGAAATTTCTTTTTCGTTGCTGCCTTTCTAAGCGCCGTTAATCTGTTGTGCATGATGTTCACAAGCCGGCAGGGTTAGCGGGCCGCCATATGTTTGACCGATTCGGTTGACATCAAGCTTTTCGCGGCCTACACTTCAGCCATGGACATATCCCTTGGTCCCGACGTGAAGTCGAAGCTCGAGCGCCTTGCTGCCGAGCAGGGCCGCGACGCTGAGTCGCTGGCCCGCGAGGCTATTGAGCGATTTGTTGACTATGACGCGTGGTTCATTCGCGAAGTAGAGAAAGGCCTTGGCCAAATAGAGTCGGGCAAAGTCCTAAGTCACGAGCAAGTCGGTTCCCGCCTGGAGAGGCTGTTGCAAGATAAACAATCCCTGACATGAAGCGGCAACTTCGATGGACAGAGGAAGCAGCTACCGACCTTGAAAACATCGCGAATTATTTGTTCCAGCATGCGGCCTCTCGCGCCGCTGATCTCGTGACAGAAGTTTACAAAGCTCCCCAGGCGCTGCTTACCTTTCCCTACCGAGGGCGTAAAGGGAAGAAGGAGGGGACGCGTGAATTAGTCCTACCATTTCTTCCCTATATCGTTGTTTACCAGGCGAGGGGAGAGCTCATTTACATCGTCCGCATTTTGCATGGCGCTCAAAAATGGCCGTAATTGCTTGGACTTCACCCTAATCGTTATTAAGTAGTCCTTCGGTGCCCGACCTCCGCTTGCCAGAAGAGCGCCCTCACTTTTAGACTCCTGCTCATGGGCGATTATCTGATATCCATTTCGCCAGACATCCTGGGAGGCACCCCGGTCTTCGCCGGTAGCCGCGTGCCCGTCCAAACCCTCTTGGAGTACCTGGAGGCCGGCGCCGTAACGCCCGATCAAGCCTTACGCTTCGGTGGTTTCTCCAGGATCAAGTCGGAATAGGACTGCGAGACCATGTCCTGCGGGGCAATGGCGAAATGCTTCTGGAACTTTATGGCTTGGGCGCGGACCTTTTTGATATCACCCGAGTGGGTTATGGCTTCGACTTCCAGAAATGTTCCGAGGCCGCGAACCCGGTCGAGGTGAATCTTGACGTTGCCCGCGAAATAGATCTCGCGCCGCTTGTCCACCACGGCCAAAACCCCCAGCGCCCCCGCGAGGATGCCCCGCACGGAGTTCCGGCGAGGCAAAAGCATCATCTCCACAGTGGAGCGCCGGGCGCGCGCGGAATTGGTCCGGCGGTAGTAGATCAGGGAGTTTTCAAGGCGCCCTTCGCGAATTTTTAATCGCCCCGACGGAACACGGAAGTAGGTGTCGATCTGGCGGTCTGTCCCCAGGAAGCGCGCGCGCAGGCGTTTGAGGGTGGCGCGAACCTGAGCTTCGTTGTGGAGATGGGCTTTGAATTCGAAGTTGAGCAATCTCATCGGTGCAAAGCCTCTCCCTCGCGGAAGCTATGAAGGCTTCCTGATAACCGCGTGCGATTTTGATGAAAGCCATCCCGCCCGCTCGACTCAGGGTCGTGTTTAGGCAGATTGGCAGGATAGGTTTATTCTCTCATTCCCGGCGCCCAATGAAAACGAAATTCATAACCCGATGGAGCGTCACGCCGCGCGAGGCCATGCGACTGCAAGAGACCTGGCGCAACCGCGTGGAAACCCAGGACCGGTTTGGGCCCTTGCAATATGTGGCCGGGGCTGACCTGGCCTTTGACCCGGACACCAACCTCGCATTCGCCGGCGTGGTTGTGTACCGGTTTCCGGAGCTCGAAGAGGTCGAGCGCCGGATGGCTCGGCGCAAGCTGCGTTTCCCCTACGTGCCAGGATTGCTCTCCTTCCGCGAAAGTCCCGTTCTCCTCGCCGCCTTCGCGCGCTTGCGGATCGAGCCGGATGTAATCCTGATCGACGGACACGGCATGGCGCACCCCCGGCGATTTGGGATTGCCTGCCACCTCGGCCTGCTGCTGGATAGGCCCACTATCGGTTGCGCCAAGTCGATCCTGGTGGGCGAGGCGGAGGAGCCCGGCGCGCCAGCGGGTTCCACATCCGCGCTGGTCGACCAAGGCGAAACGGTCGGCATGGCGCTCCGCACCCGTGGCATGGTGAGGCCGATTTACGTTACCATCGGGCACCGGGTTTCATTGGAGTCCGCGGTGCGCATCGTAACCCACTGCACCGACGGGTTTCGAATTCCCAAACCGACCCGTGAGGCGGACCACTGGGTGGGCGCATTGAGGCGAGCGCACCAGAGGTTATCAGTTGTCAGTCATCGGTTCTCAGTTAAAGCCGATCCGTTACAATCGGTATAATCGAGGTGGCGCAATTACTTAGTTAAAGTCAACATACGAACACCGAGTGAGCGAAAGAAGACGGCCGCAATTCACCGCGATTTTCGAGTTTTGTTCCTTGGTTGGGTTGTTATTGAGAACTGATGACTGACAACTGACGACTAATTTTATGTGCTCAATCTCTTCGGAAAGTGAGCGCGTCGGCCTCTGCTTCTCGTGTCAGCAGATGCGGCTGGTGCGCAGCGATCGCGGTTCGCTTTTCTACCAATGCCAACGTTCGGCGACGGATCCGAGCTATCCCCAATACCCTCGCCTTCCGGTTCTCCAATGCGCAGGCTATGAGGCAAAAGAGGCGCCACCAGAATGTCCCGATTAGTCAAGTGCCCGAGGGGCTTCGCCCCTTGCTCTGCGGAAAGGCTCCGCCTTTCCGGGCGAAACCATCGAATCATTATCATTTTTCTCCGCGGGAAGGCGGCGCCTTCCCGCGGAGAAAAACAGGTTATCGAAAAGGGGAGCTGCCGGAAAGGCCAAGCCTTTCCGCAGAGCGAGCGGCGAAGCCGCAGGTTGTCCCCATCCCGCGAATCGCAATTTGGACAAGCCCGGTTCGGGAACTGCCCCTACGCTGTATCACGAGATGCCGCCTTCCGAGGCAATCGAGTACAATACGACTTGGGACGTGCCGACACACCTGCCATCCGAGTACGCGTAATGAGGAGGAATGATGAACTTTCCTGTGGGAGTTGATGATGTCAAGGTTGTTCAAGGACGCAGCACCGGACTTCAAGTAATGTGCACGTGCGGTTGCGTCAATTTCAATTATCTCGACCCGCAGGACACGATGTGGAAATGCCGGAACTGCCTGCGGGTTCTGAGCTACGACTTCCCGCGCTTGCTCGAGAGCGCCGTGGCAAAGCAAAAACGCGTTGCCGCGGCTGCTGCCACAAACCCTGCGGATGCCGCCCCCCTAGCCAGCACCTGACCGTGCCGCTACAGCAAACTGTGCCATTACTGATTGGAGGTGTTACGCCGCCTGCCCGGTACCCGTATGTTAGAATGGAGACTTTGCAGTGACCTTACCCTGAAAACAGGAACGCGCTCCATCCCGCATGGCGGAGGTGCGGGGGTGAACACGCTTGGTAAGTGAGCGAAATTAGGGGGCATCAAGGGTTTGTCAAGCATTTCACCTGCAAACCCCGGACCCGATTTCAAAGTACCAAACCCATGGCTGAAATCAGTCGTTCAACATCCCGGCCTCTCGAGTTGACGGAGCTCCTAACCCTGCTGATCGAGGTCGGCGAGCAAATCAATTCCACGCTCGATCTCGATGAGTTGCTCTCCCGCATTGCCGGGATCGTCAAGCGCGCTATTGACTACGAGGTCTTCGCCATTTTTTTCCTCAACGAGAAGACCCAGGAGTTGCGCGTGCATTTCAGTATCGGCCACCCCCAGGAACTGATCCGGAACCTGCGAATCAAAGTGGGGGAGGGCATCGTGGGCCGTGCCGCTGAGACACGACGCTCGGTCCTGGTGAATGACGTAAAGGACGATCCCTCGTACATCCCTTCGGTGGCGATGCGCTCCGAGTTGGCGGTTCCCCTGCTGTTTAAGGGGCGCTTGATCGGGGTCATGGATCTGGAGGCTCCAGAGCCGGACTTCTTCAATGACTCACACGTGAGCCTGCTGGAACTTCTGGCCAACCGCATGGCCTTGGCCATCGAAAATGCCCGGCTGTACCGGCGCACGCTGCGCCAGGCGCGCACGCTTCAACTGCTGAACGAAATCAGCCGCGAACTCAGCTCGGTGCTGGTGTTGAACGAATTGCTCCGCAAAATCGGGACCCTCACTAAAAAGCTGGTGGATTACCATCGCTTTGGCATTTTGCTGGCCGATGAACAGTCGCAAACCTTCAACACCGTCATTTCTCTCAAGCAGGATGAGCGCATGCCCGAGAGGACTACCGTAAATTTTGGCCAGGGTATTGTGGGAGCTGCGGCGAGCTTGCGCCAGCCCGTGGTGGTGCCGGACGTGAGCAAAGACCCGCGTTACATCTCCATGAACCCCGAAACACGCTCGGAGATGACTGTACCGCTGATATATCGTGACCGCGTGATTGGGGTGATCGATTTGGAAAGCCCGCACCTTAATTACTTTAATGACGACCACGTGCGCATGTTTTCCACTCTGGCGCCGCAAGTCGCCATCGCCATAGAAAATGCGCGCTTGTATGAGCGCGTGGCGCGAAGTGAAGCACGCTTGGAGCGTGACCTGCGCCGCGCGCAGGAAATTCAGATTCACCTGATGCCGGGGGTCGCGCCCAAAATTCCAGGCCTGGACGTGGCTTTGCGCTTTCAGCCCTCGAGCGAACTGGGGGGCGACCTTTATGAATTTCTCTCCTACGGGCGGGACCGGCAGGTGATTGTGGTGGGCGACGTCAGCGGCAAGGGGGCGCCTGCCGCTCTCTACGGCGCCATGGCCAGCGGCACGTTGCGCACCCTCGCTCCTTTAAAGCTTCCCGCGCCGGACATGATGAAGCGGCTGAACGTGATGTTCCTGGAGCGCAAGATTGAAGGCCATTTCATTACCCTGACCTATGCGATCTGGGAGCCGCGCACCAAGACCCTGACCCTGGCCAATGCCGGCATGCCGCTCCCGATCCTGGCTCGCAACGGGCAGTCCCGCGCGATTCGCGCCGAGGGCGTTCCGCTCGGCCTGCTGGAGCACACCGAGTATCAGCCGGTGACGGTGAATCTGGAGACGGGAGATTTGTTGGCGTTCTTTTCCGACGGCATCACCGAGGCCAACAACCTTCAGCAGGAAGAGTTCGGCTCGCGGCGGCTGGAAACCATCTTGCGCCAGAACGCCCAGAACTCGCCCAAGGAAATCGTCGACCGGGTATTTGAAGAACTCAAAGGCTTCGAAGCCGGGCGCCGGCAGCGCGACGACCAAACGCTGGTTGTCTTGAATGTGCGATGACCCGTTGGTGTCAGGCGCCAGGTATCAGGTGCCAGGGGATCGAGAATTGCGAAGCGTAAAGGGTAAAGGATAAAACGACTTCGGGCTTTATCCTTTACCCTTCATACTTTTCTCGTCCTTTGCGAGCAGCGCGTCGAACTTGGAAAACGGGAGATGACTGGCTTAATGCAAGACTTCTTTCACTACCGCCAGGGAGAGTTCTTCTGTGACGATTTGTCCCTGGCATCGCTCGCTGAGCGTTTTGGCACTCCGGCGTACATTTACAGCCAAAGGACGATTCTCCGCAACTATGAACGTCTGCGCGGAACTCTGGCGCACATTCCCGGATTGATTTGTTATTCGGTCAAGGCCAATTCCCATCTCCGCATCCTGAGTCTGTTGCGGCGGGCGGGCGCGGGATTTGATGTGGTCTCGGGCGGAGAGTTGGCGCGCGCGTTGCGTGCCGGAGCCGCGCCTGACACCATCGTTTTCTCCGGGGTGGGCAAGACCCAGGATGAAATTGACGCCGGGTTGGCCGCGGGCATTCTGATGTTCAATGTGGAATCGGCGGGCGAACTCGACGTGATTGAGGGCCGCGCGGGCGCTTTGCAGAAGGTCGGTCGCATTTCCATCCGCGTGAATCCCGACGTGGAAGCGGACACGCACCCATACATTTCCACCGGCCAGATGATCCACAAGTTTGGCGTGCCCAAAGATGAAGTTCCGGAACTTTACCGTCAAGTCGCGAGTTCGCCCCATTTGAAGGTGCAGGGCGTGGCGTGCCATATCGGCTCGCAGATTCTCGACGTCGAGCCCTTCTTAAAGGCGCTGGATGAAATTCTGATCGTGGCGCGGAATCTGGCGGCGGAAGGCATCAACGTTGAGGTGCTCGATTTGGGCGGCGGATATGGAATTACTTATGGCGCCGAGCAGCCTCTGGATGTCGAGTTGATGGCGCGGGGCCTGGAACAGCGCCTGCGGGAAGCTTCTTTGCGGCTCATCATCGAACCCGGCCGCGCCCTGGTGGGCAACGCCGGCGCGCTGATCACCCGCGTGCTCTATGTGAAAAGGAACCAGACGAAAAATTTCATCGTGGTGGACGCCGGCATGAATGACTTGATGCGGCCGACTCTTTACGGGTCTTACCACGAAATTGTTCCTGCGCGCAGAGGTGCTGCCGAGCGATTGCTGGCCGACATCGTGGGACCACTCTGTGAAAGCGGCGACTTCTTCGCCCGCGACCGCGACATGCCTGACGTCCAGCCCGGCGATCTGCTGGCGGTATTGACCACCGGCGCCTACGGATTCGTCCTCTCCTCCAACTACAATACGCGGCCCCGCCCCGCCGAAGTCCTGGTGCAGGGCGGAGAAGCGGAGCTGATTCGCCCCCGCGAAACCGTGGAAAGCTTGATGGCGGATGAAAGGATTTAGGAGCCAGGATTTAGGAATCAGATCACTGCTCGCGTGATGAAGAAGGCGATCGAGCATGGCGCTCACCGCGGCCGCATCGCCCTTATTTGACAGTGCGATTGATTTCCGTGTTCTGTGCGGCAGCTATTAACCATCCGCCATTCTGACGAGTCAGGACAAACGTCAATATACTGTGCCGCGGGTTAGGCGTGCGGGCATCCCCGACCAGTTCCGAGTTCACCAGGGCGACGGCCACGTCCTTTCGCAGCAAGCGCACGTCGATCTGTGTGAACCGAAGCGTGCTGGTTCTGAAGATTCCGTAGTGTGGGTCTGACCTGTCGAAGCCCGGTGTATCGCGTGGTATTGCGCCGTGCGGCCACGCATGATGCATCTGAATGGATTCTCGTCCCTTCCACCGAGCCCCTGCCACGTTGACAAAATCGGCGTCGGTGGCAAAGAGCTTGCCGAACGCTTCCATGTCGTGCTGGTTCCATGCGGTTACGAAGCCAGAGACAAACTTCCACACGTCCAGCTCATCGTTCGGCGCCGCAAGAACGCTGGTTGCCGACAAAGAAGTCAAGAGGGCCATAAACGCAAGCAGGCCCAAAGGTTGACTCATAGCTGTTCCTCCGAACTTCTAAGAACGTCCTCCGCCCATCCTCGGTGACCAGCTCAAAACCGGCCAGTGGGAGGCCGTCCGGGACGAGGTTGTTTTACCCTGCCGCCGGCTCTGCTGGCAAGTCAGTTTTTGTTCGCCAGTTTCTCGGGCCGCACTTCAACAGATGTCCATGATGAAGCAGGCGGTCGAGCATGGCCCTGACTGCCGCCGCGTTTCCCAGCAGTTTGCCCCAGTCTTCCACCGGTCGATAGTATAGGAAGCTGGTAGCGCATCTATAAGGGCATCGGCGCGTCCGCCGTACCCGCTTCAAAAATGGAAGTGTAGGTTCAAACCGTTGTCGATAGCTGGCGCAGGATCGTGGCATGATCGAAATAGACCTTTTCGCATACCAGGTTCTCGCCCTCGAAGACAAAGATGCAGGCGCTCTGCACCTCCATCTGATTTCCCGTAGGAGCGATACCGGCCCACGTGCCGCGGTGCGTGCCACCGAACTTGCATTCGACGATGACCGCGTCATCTGCGTGATAGGTTGCCAGCCTTTTAAGCCAGAAATCGGGGAACGCCCCAAGCAGTAAGGTAAGCAGACCCTTAACCGCTTCGCCTCCGTCCGCAATCGCGCCCACGGCCGGAACTTCGTATCGCGGATGGTGAAAGGTGGCGAGCGCGGCGGCCACATCATGAGTCACTGCCTCGGCCTCGATATGCGCATTCACTACAGCTTCTCGCCGTGTCCTCAACTCGTGTGTATTGTCCGTTGGCATTGTTTCTTCTCCTAAGCGTGTACCCATCAAATCCGGTTCCGTCACGGCAGTCGCACGCATCGGGTTCTGCCGTGGGTCAGGGCGCATACGGCCGGGGGTCGGTCGCCCCCTGGACCTTGTAAGCTTCGTGGACTTCGGGCTGCGCCTTGATGCCCATCTGATCGAGGATCGGTACAAGCACCCTGCCGAATTCGTCCATGGACTGCTGCGAGTCGAAGATGTCAATTACCTGGATGTTGTCGCGCGAGCCATAGCTGATGTGAAAGAGCTGGCCAGCGGGAGCAACGGCACCAGCCGCTTCCAACCGGCGGAGCACCTCGTCGTATTTCTCCGCCGAACAGTTCGACACATTGAATTTCACGACAATCGCCATTTACCTCCTCCTTTGTGCCAGCCTCGAGTCAGCGTGCGCTCAAAGTTAGCGGAACAATTTCTTAACGTAGTCTGCGCCGAGATCAACTTTTCATCGTTTCCGGGTACCGTCAACCACCGTTAAGGCAGTCCGCTTAGTGATCGCGATTAACCAGCTCAACATGCGCGTCACTTCCCCTGCGCCGGAGTGGGACCCGGAGGGGTCGCAGACGTAGCGATGTCCGAGACAGCCTTCCATGAAGCATCGGCCTGTTTCTTGTAGACGGTTACATAACTGCCCTTGTCGCTGATCGGATTCTTTGTAGACGGGTCCGTCATGGCCATGGTGTACGAACCCTGCGTGTAGGCCATGTCCCCGCCACTTGCGACCTCGACGCGCGTCGCCTCAAACTTGAGAGAGAGCGCGGGATCAGCCACCATCTGTTTTAGCAAGGAGCGAGTAGCGTCCTTTCCGACTGCCGGCGGTGTGCCCGGTGCCATCAATACGGCATCATCCGTGTAATGGCCAACAATCTTGTCGACGTCTTTGGCTTCGTAGTCTTTGTTCCACTGAGCTTCGTTGTCTTTGAGCGCCTGAACGTCAGCATCGTGAGTTTCAGCAGACTTGGGCCCCTGCGAACAGCTCATGCTTACCGCGACCAAGGCTGTGCCGAGAAGTGTAAAGAGCTTTCGTGTCATTCGTCATCCTCCATGGCGTGTATGCATCTTAATTGTCTGGCGTTAGATTACCAGCGCCTGGCACTTCACGTTCGACCACGTACTTCGAAATGCTTCCGGCCTTGAATGACGCTGATGCACGCTTACATGGAACCCCGGATCCAGGTGGAAGAAGCGATAACTTCTAGCAGCCTGAACGCCACCATTCTGCGCCCCAGGTACGTTCTCGGTCCGGGACATCGTTGGCCGTACCTCATTTTGCCGGCTTATTGGATTATGGGTCCCATCCGAAGCAAACGCGCGACCGCCGCACGCTTAGGCCTCGTCACGCTCAGACGGATGATCGCTGCGCTGGTCGAAGCAGTTGAGAACCCGGCACAGGGCATCAGAATCATCGAGGTTCCTGCCATCCGGCGTCATTAGGCGGCAGCGCCGCCTTGCTTCCCGAGGTCTGTGGCTCGTCTCCCATTCGCACGATCCGCGAACCTGGTACACAGCTTCGCGCTTCGCTATTTCCACTCAGAAATCTGCGCCTTCGTGTTCCCTTGCGGATCGACGTCGTACTCGAAAACGGCCGCCACACTATTTAGCCGCACCCATTTGGGAAACGCGGTCTGGTAAAAGATGGCCCCGCGATAGCGGACTGATCCGTCTTTCCCGATCGAGCCCACGCCTTGCCCCACCCAGCTCGCGGCGCCGCCTTCCACGTTCATGACGATGCCCTGCCCGCTGCCAAGCAGTGTACCGTCCGGCCGCATGGTAGACGTATACGTGCCCGTGGTCTGATGAGCTACTCCTAGAATCGAGCCTTGTGCCTGGAACGACGTTTCCATCACCGGGCCACTGCCCTGACATGGAAGCACTCGCTGCACCGTTACTTTCCCCGTCTCTTCGCCGATATTTTCTCCCAGCATATCTCCTCCTGCGAGTGATTTGTGTAGACATCCCTTTCAAGATCTACGGTTCTTCAGCCTTTAGCGTGGACCCGGTTTTCAAGAATGTGCAGTTCCAGATCGAATATCCGATTGACGCGGAAGAAATTAGTCGGATCGTAGGGACGCAGGGGACAGACACCACCGTCCTTTCAGCACAAGATCCACGATCGCCGGCGCAGTAACCCCGGCCAGCACGGCGTCTCCTTCACTTCAAGGCTCTCGACCTTTTCCCGTCCATAGCGCACTTCATGGTCCCGCTCTCGTTAACACAATCTCCACTCGCCGGTTTTTCTGCCGTCCTTCCGGATCATCCGAGCCATCCGGCTTCTTGTTCGGGGCGATGGGCTTGGTTTCGCCCCAACCGCGAGTAGTGATTCGCGATCCTGCGACGGAGGCGTTCTGCACGAGCCAGACCTTCACTGAATTTGCCCGATTCTCAGACAATTTCATGTTGTAGGGGTGCGTGCCTTTCCCGTCGGTGTGCCCTTCGATGAGGATCGGCGAACTCGGATAGGATGCCGCCACTTGTCCAACTTTTCGCAGAGTTTCGCTAGCTTTGGGAAGGAGCGTGTATTTGTCGAAATCAAACAACACGTCAGCCTCCAGATCGATTCTGACTTCCTGCCCCACCACCTTCGCTCCGAGATCTTGAAGCACGCCCTGGATGCCACTCGTGACCCCAACGATGTCGATGATCCTCGCCTGTCCCAGCGCCTGGCGAGCCGCCGCATCGGTGGCGGGGGAATCGGGATCGGGATACTTCCCTTGAGCCATGGCCAGGCAGGGGAGAAGCATCAGCAACAACGATTTCCAACCCCGATGGATGAGCATGGTTCTCCTCGCAACACATTTAGTTGTCGGTGATCGGAACATCATCGAAGGGCGGTGTAACCGGAGTAAACAGCTCTACCTTCATCACCTCGGCGGAGGGTGCCGGAAACTTCGCCCACCAGGTATTCGACTGTCCGGCCCCCAATTTCTCGCAGACGCCAGGCAAGCCACAGGAGTAATCACCACCGGGCGCCAGATACGTGCCGTCTGAATCTTTCAGGATGAAGTATTTCTTACTTGCGGCGGCAACGTAGAACCTCTCGTAGCTTATGTTCGGTCCAAGAACGTAGAAACTAACTGGAGCGCCTGACGTGTTATGGAAGCGAATTTTGACGCTGAGAACGCCGCCGGATCGCTTGCATTGGATTAGCTCGCCGACCACTCCCGGGCTGTTTGTGTCCTGGCTCTGAATGATGTCCGAGCTCAC
>Ga0187783_10002332_pt1 | contig 14096 bp, 11 predicted proteins | sample 1015_SJ02_MP02_2_FD_132471 | JGI IMG/M metagenome (GOLD analysis project Ga0187783, IMG submission 132471) | Tropical peat soil microbial communities from peatlands in Department of Meta, Colombia - 1015_SJ02_MP02_20_MG | ecosystem: Environmental > Terrestrial > Soil > Wetlands > Peat | place...
AGAACAATGTGAAAAGGCATTCTGGCCAGATTGTAGCCAGAATTGTGGTGATAGGCTAGTTAGCGCGTGCCAACCATTTACACAGCAGAACCGCCGATGCACTACGCGCTCAGCTATGGATATAGCTCTCGAGCTGCTCGATCTGCTGCTGTTGCTCGGCGATCACGGCCTTCACCAGATCGCCGATCGATATCATGCCGATGACCTTATCGCCCTCGACCACCGGCAGATGGCGCACGCGCTTGTCGGTCATGAGCTGCATGCACCTCTGCACCGTGTCATCCAGCGACACCGTGATGACGGGCGAGCTCATGATGTCGCGCACCGGGGTGTCGGCCGACGAGCGGCCCATGAGGATCACCTTGCGGGCGTAGTCGCGCTCGGAGACGATGCCGGCGAGCTTCGCGCCCTGCATGACGAGCAGTGCGCCCACATGGTGCGCGGCCATGGCGCGGATCGCCTCGAGCACCGCCGTTTCCGGCTCCACCGAGAAGATCGCCCGGCCCTTGCCTTCGAGCAGCTGGCGCACCAGTGTCACGAGAGTCCTCCTCCCACGTCCACATCCAAGGCTAGCGCGCGGCGGGGCTCACTTCCACGCTGAGCGTGACGTTGGCCGTGACCTCGAGCGTGCCTGCTTCCACCGGGGTCGCGGTGGCGGCGGCCGCTGGGCTGGCCACACGCGCGGCGTTCAGCCGCACCGGCTGGAACTGCGCGCTGTTCTCCTCGACCGTCAGCACCCGCACCACCTTCAGCCCGAGCGCACCGGCGAGCACCTCGGCCTCGGCGCGAGCGCGGGTGGCCGCCTGGCGCAGCGCCTCGGCACGCACCGCGTCCTCATCGCGCAGCGTAAAGGCGATGCCCTCGATGCGATTGGCGCCGGCGGCGGTCGCGGTGTCGATCACGTTGCCGATCCGCGCGAGGTCATCGAGCGTCACCTGCACCACGTTGGTGGCGGTGTAGCCGTCGGGCGTGGGCTCGGCGTTCGGGTGGTACTTGTAGTCGGGATTGAGCGAATAGCTGATCGTGCGCAGCACGCCCGCGCTGCCGAGAGCCTTGCGCACCGCGGCGAGCACGGCATCGGCCTGGCGCGCATTCTGCGCCGCCGCCTCCTGCGAGGTGGCCGCGTGCGTGATCACGCCGAGGTCGATCTGCACTCGATCGGGCTTGGCGCTGAGGCGCGCCTGGGCAGTGACGCGAATCGACGACAGTGTCGGCTGCGGCGGCTCTGCACGCGCCACCGCGGCGCAGACGAGCGCGAGCAGAAGGCAACATCTTATGTTCCCGGCCGCCGGCGAACGCATTCGCATATTGTACGCACGCGGCGTGCGGCAGTTCATACTTTGGGCGCAAGGGCGCGCGCGCGGCAACCGTCGAAGGTATACAACGATGCATGGAGAGCCGGGAGATCCACGTCGCACCGGACCGCTTCGAGGTCACGGCAGGCGAAGCGCTGCTCACCACCGAGCTGCGCTCGGCGCTGGCGGTGTGCGTTTACGACGCCTCCGAAGAGGCGGGCGCACTGCTGCATCTGCGCTGCATCGTCAAGTCATCGAAGCCCACCGACGTCACCGACACCACGCTGGCCACCGAGCTGCTGCTGCTCGATCGCTGCCTCGAGTCGCTGCGCGAGACCGCACCCGCGGCGCGCCATCTGCAGGCACGCATCGTGGTGCACCTGCTCGATGAGCCGCCGCAGGCGCGCAGCAGCTGTGACACGGTGGTGGCGCTGGTCAAACGCTACCTCGAGGATGCCGGCGTGCAGCTCCTGCCCACCGACATCGCCGCCGGACCCGCGCGCACGCTGCGCTTCCGTCCGAGCATGGGGTGGGTCCACACCCACGGCTGAGTCACCCACGGCTGAGAAAGGCACGGCCGAGAAAGGCGCAGCTTGAGGCCGGCGCGCGCGGCGGCACTGCCGGCGAGCGTGCGCCGCGCGCTGGAGCAGCTTCTCGGCACACAGGTCGGCCAGGTCAAGGTGATCGAGCACTCCTGGTTCGTGCGGCTGCACGGACGCGCGCTGGCCACCACCCGTCGGCGGCGCATCTACCTGCGAGGCAGCGCAACGGAGTTCTTCGCCAACCCGTGGCTGATGCTGCACGAGTACTGTCACGTCATCCACCAGTGGGAGCCGCGCAGCCTCACCGTGCGGCGCTACCTGCTCGAGTGCCTGCGGCGCGGCTACTGGAACAACCGCTTCGAGGTCGAGGCGCGCGCGTTTGCCGACCTGAACGTGGCGAGCCTGCGGGACCTGCTCAAGTCCACCGCTGAGCCTGCGGCCTTGCCCGGGCCCGGCGCCGCCCTACAATACGCGTCCCGCGCAACACGCCCGGACAGCCAAGGATGAGCCTCCACAACCCCTCGCCCCGTGCCTTCGACGTGATCGTGGTCGGCGGCGGTCACGCCGGCACCGAGGCGGCGCTGGCGGCGGCGCGCATGGGCGCCCGCACGCTGCTGCTCACCCAGAGCCTCGAGACGCTCGGGCAGATGAGCTGCAATCCCGCAATCGGCGGCATCGGCAAGGGACACCTGGTGCGCGAGATCGATGCACTCGGCGGCGCCATGGCGCGCGCCGCCGATGCCGCCGGCATCCAGTTCCGCACGCTGAACGCTAGCAAGGGGCCGGCGGTACGGGCGACGCGGGCCCAGGCCGACCGCCAGCTCTATCGGCAGGCGATCCGCGCGCGTCTCGAGAACGAGCCGAACCTCGCCCTCTTCCAGCAGGAGGTCGGCGACCTGATCGTGCACGGCGGCGCCGTGCACGGCGTCGTCACCGTCACCGGCATCAGCTTCCAGGCGCCGGCGGTGGTGCTCACCGTCGGCACCTTCCTCGGCGGACGCATCCACGTGGGGCTCGATAACTATGCCGGCGGCCGCGCGGGCGATGCCCCCTCGAACCGCCTGGCCGCGCGGCTGCGCGAGCTGCCGCTGCGCGTGGCGCGCCTCAAGACCGGCACGCCGCCGCGGCTCGATGGGCGCACGCTCGACTGGTCGGCGATGGCGCGGCAACCGCCCGATGATCCGCTGCCGGTCTTCTCCTTCCTCGGCCGCGCCGCCGAGCATCCGCGGCAGGTGAGCTGCTTCATCACCGCCACCAACGAGCGCACGCACGAGATCATCCGCTCCGCGACCGACCGCTCGCCGATGTACACCGGGGCGATCGTCGGCATCGGTCCGCGCTATTGCCCTTCGGTCGAAGACAAGGTGGTGCGCTTCGCCGGCAAGAGCTCGCACCAGATCTTCGTCGAGCCCGAGGGCCTGACCACCCACGAGGTCTACCCGAACGGAATCTCAACCAGCCTGCCGTTCGAGGTGCAGTGCGAGATGGTGCACAGCATCCGCGGCTTCGAGCGCGCGCACCTCACGCGTCCCGGTTATGCAATCGAATACGACTTCTTCGACCCGCGCGACCTCAAGCCCTCGCTCGAGACGCGCGTGCTCGAGGGGCTGTTCTTCGCCGGGCAGATCAACGGTACCACCGGCTACGAGGAGGCCGCCGCGCAGGGCCTCATCGGCGGTATCAACGCAGCGCTGCGTGTGCGCGGCCGCGAGCCCTGGGTGCCGCGGCGGAGCGAGGCCTACGCCGGCGTGCTGATCGACGACTTGGTGACGCGCGGCACGAGCGAGCCCTATCGCATGTTCACCAGCCGCGCCGAGCACCGGCTGCTGCTGCGCGAGGACAACGCTGACCTGCGCCTGACGCCGACCGGGCGCGAGCTCAAGCTGGTGGACGATGAGCGCTGGACGCTGTTCGCCACCAAGCAGGAGCTGTGTGCGCGCGAGTTGACGCGACTCGAAGGGCTGCGCCTCGGCGCAGCCGACGTGCCGGCCGCCTGGGCGGAGCGCTGGCTGTCCGCGCCGCTCAAGGGCGAAACCATTGCCTTCGAGCTGCTGCGACGTCCCGGGGTGAGCTACCCGGCGCTGCTCGAGATCGCGGGCCCTCCCGCCTGGGAGATACACGGCGCCGCTGCGCCCGCCATCGACGACCGGCTGCCCGTGCAGGTGCGCACCCAGATCGAGGTGCGCGCCCGTTACGCCGGCTACATCGAGCGACAGCAGGAGGAGATCGAGCGTGCGCAGCGCAACGAGACCACGGCGCTCCCGCCGGATCTCGATTACGCCCGCCTCGGCGGGCTTTCGCACGAGGTGCGGCAAAAGCTCAGCGAGGCGCGGCCGGCCACCCTCGGGCAGGCGGCGCGCATTCCGGGCGTGACGCCGGTGGCCATCTCGATACTGCTGGTGCACCTCAAGAAGCGCGCGCTCCGCACGAGTGCGGCATGATCGCCGCATGAGCGGCTTCGTCACCGACCTCGCACGCGCCTGGGAGAGGAACGACTCGCTCTTGTGCGTGGGGCTCGACCCGGAGATCGAGCGCTTTCCGCGCGCGCTCGGCGCTGAAGCCTCGCCGATCTTCCACTTCAACAAGGCGATCATCGACGCCACCGCGGATCTGGTATGCGCCTACAAGCCGCAGTTCGCGCACTACGCCGCCTACGAAGCCGAGGATCAGCTCGAGCGCACCATCGAGTACATTCACCGCACCTACCCCGGGCTGCCGGTGATCCTCGACGCCAAGCGCGGCGACGTCGGCCACACCGCCGAGCGCTACGCCATCGAGGCGTTCGAGCGCTACGGCGCGGATGCCGTCACGGTGAACCCCTATCTCGGCACGGACGCGCTCGAGCCGTTCCTCGCGCGCGCCGACAAGGGCGTCATCGTGCTGTGCCGCACCTCGAACGCCTGCGCCGGTGACCTGCAGGATCTCGAGACCGGCGCCGGTAAGCTCTACCAGGTGGTCGCCGAGCTCGCCGCCACCCGCTGGAACGCGCGCGGCAACTGTCTGCTGGTCGTCGGCGCCACCTACCCACGCGAGCTCGCGGAGGTTCGCGCCCGCGTCGGCGATATGGGGCTGCTGGTGCCCGGGGTCGGCGCGCAGCAGGGCGATGTCGAGCAGGTGGTGCGGCACGGCTGCACGGCCGCCGGCACCGGTCTCATCATCAGCTCCGCGCGGGCCATCCTCTACGCCTCGGCCGCCGACGACTTCGCCGCCGCCGCCCGGGCGGCGGCGCAGCAGCTGCGCACCACGATCAACCGCGCGCGTCAGCGCACGCGCTGAGCCATGAGCCGCCGCCGCACGCTGCACGGCGCGCTCGAGCTGAGCGGCCTCGCCGCGCTGGCGCTCGTGCTGGTGCTAGTACTGCTCGGCGCCTGCGCGCGCTCGCCGCCGACTGCCGCACCGCCCCCCGGCAGCGCCATCCTGGTGCGGGGCGGCGGCCCCGACCCGGACTCGCTCGATCCGCAAAAGGCGCGCGGCTTTGAGGCGCAGAGCATCCTGCGCGACCTGTGCGAGGGACTGACCACCCTCGATGCGCACGCGGGCGTGGCTCCCGGGGTCGCGTACCGCTGGAGCGCGAGCGGCGACGGTCTCACCTACACCTTCGCCCTGCGCAGCGAGGCGCGCTGGTCGAACGGCGATCCCGTGGTCGCTGCCGATTTCGTCGCCGCACTCATGCGACTCGTCGACCCGGCGACCGGCTCGGGCTACGCGCAGTACATCGACGTGATCGCCAATGCGAGCGACATCGTCGCCGGCCGCAAGCCGCCCGACTCGCTCGGCGTGCGCGCGGCCGACGACTCGACGGTCATCATCTCGCTCGCGACCCCCGCGCCCTACCTGCCGACGCTGCTGTCGCACCCGAGCACCTGCCCGGTGCACCGGCCGACGCTGCACAGTCACCCCGAAGGGTTCGCGCGCCCCGGGGTGATGGTCGGCAACGGCGCCTTCGTGCTGACGGAATGGGTGCCGGGCTCCTACGTCCTCGCGCTGCGCAACCGCCACTACTGGAACGACAGCGCCACCCGCATCGACGGCGTGAAGTACCTGCTGATTCCGGACGAGAACGCCGAGCTGGCGCGCTACCGCGGCGGAGAGCTGCAGGTTACCTTCGTCGTGCCGCGCGGGCAGTTCGACTGGATCCGCGCCCATCTCGCCGATCAGCTGCACATTGCCCCGCAGCTCACAACCTACTACTACGGCTTCAACCTGCGCCGCGCCCCGTTCAAGGACAAACCGCAGCTGCGCCGCGCGCTCTCGCTGGTGATCGACCGCGAGAAGCTCGCGCAGCTGGTGCTGCGGGTCGGGGAGCTGCCGGCTTACGGCTGGGTGCCGCCAGGGGTCGACAACTACAGCTCGCAGTCCTTCGACTACCGCAACACGCCTTTGGCCGAGCGCATCGCCGAGGCGCAGCGACTGTACGCCGAGGCGGGCTACTCGAGCGCCAAGCCCCTGCAGTTCGAGCTGCGCTATAACTCCGGAGAGGTCCACACCAAGGTCGCGCTCGCCGTCGCCTCGATGTGGAAGGAGGCGCTCGGGGCGCAGGTGCGCCTCACGCAGGTGGAGTTCAAGTCACTGCTGCAGGACATCGATCGCGGCGATGTCGAGATGTTTCGCTCGAGCTGGGTGGGCGACTACAACGACGCTTACACCTTCGCGCAGTACCTGAAGAGCGACTTCGGCGTGAACCTGCCGCACTACAGCAACCCGAGCTACGACGCGCTGCTGCGCAGCGCAGCGTTGCAACAGGACCCCCTCACCCGCAGTGCACTGCTGGAGGAGGCCGAGCGGGTGATGCTGGCCGACCATCCGCTGATGCCGCTGTACTTCTACGTGAACAAGCACCTGGTGAAGCCACAGGTGCTCGGCTGGTACGACAACGTCATGAACGTCGTCTACAGCAAGGATCTGGCGCTGGGCCGCTGAGCGGCGCGAACTGCGCGCGCGGGTGCAGGACCAGCATCCCGCGGTGTATCCCCCGCTGACCGCTATCGACCCCGCGAACGCAGCTTATCGCGCGACCAACAGTTCCGGACGCAGCTCACCGCCCAGCTCCATCACGATGTCTGCGGGCAGACCCGCAAGGCGGGCCGCTTCGCGGATCGCATCACCGCTGCTCGCTTCGTAGAGGCAGTAGGTCTTCCTCTTGTCGGCGGACAGGAACGAATAGAGCCACTTGACGCCCGCCTGGTCGTTCAACTCGATGACCTTCGCGTAGTCCGACGCCGAGGCGTTGAATTCCGCAGCGAAGTTTCTCTCTATCATGAATAAGGCCATGACTATCTCCAGAGCGTTCAACCGGAAGTCGGCACCGGGTCTGCGCGACGCGTCAGCGGGTCCCGCGACCGGTCTGCCAGATCCCTCGAGCCCGCCAGGGCATCGATATCAGCTGCGAGGCGAGCCATGCCAAGCCGACGCGCCAGCTGGCCCGCCTCGCCCAGGCGTTGCCGGCCGAGAGCCCGCTCGGCATCCGTCGGCAGGCTCAGCAGCAAAGCCCCACAACGGAACAAGGTCCGTGCCAGAGCCGGCCAGGCACGCATGGCGCGATTGAGCGTCAACGCCCGTTCATAGTGTTCGCAGGCGACCTCGGGCCGATTGGCGGTTCCCGCCAACGATGCCAGATAGTAGTCGGCGGCGCCGAAGCAGACCGCCGTTGGGTGATTGGCCGTTTGCCCCGCGTAGGGCAACAGCAGCTGATAGAGCGTGGCGGCCCGTTCTGCATCGCCCAGCGCAACGCAGGTCTCCGCACAAAACACCAAACCGGTCACGTACATATCGTCGCGTTCGATGGCGCAGAAGCCCCGCTCAGCAATGACCTCGAACATTTGCCGTGCCTCGGCGAGCATGCGGGTCTCGGCCCACATCAGCATCAGACCCGGCTGCCACACGTGCGCGTGCACGCACGCGGCGATTTTCCGTAATTCCGGGACCAGTGCCTCCAGTCTACCGAGGTCGCGATTCAGCGCAAACATCTGCGCCCCGTTTATACCGGCAGCATCGTCGCGACGGTCCGTCTTCGTGCCCAACTCGAGCAACTCGCTGATGCGCGCTTCCAGACCGGTCCACGCCCCGCACAAAAGTGCCAAGGTCACGCGATGCGCCCGGGCCTGGAATTGATGCAGCGCGGATTTGCCCTCAGTCAGCTTCTCGTAATGCTGCAGCAGCGCTTCCAACTCATCAATTTGCCCGGACTCAAAGTAGTTCAGCGCCTGCCATTGATAAGCATCTGCCAGCAAATCGGCGCTGCCCGCGGCACGCGCGACGGCTACATATTCCTGCCCCAGTTGAATGCGACGCTGCAAGGTCTCAGGGCGACCGCGCAGAGCCATCACCACCAGCTGGTAGCAGGCACAGCGCGCCGCCACGTCGCCAGAGCGATTGGCGACCTTGAGTGTGTCATCCACGACCTGCAGGAGGTGCGGCAGATCCGTCGACGCCCTCTGCAGCCACGCCAACGTCGCCGACGCCTTGGCACGGCACGCCGAATCGCCCTCGGCCAGCAAGGCAAGTGCGCTGTGGAGCAGCGGAACCAGGCGCTGTTGGTCACCCTGTCGCGTGGACAGGGCGAGGGAGAGCAGCACGTCGACCAACAGCTCGGCATTCCCCAACAACCGCGTCCGATTCACGCCCTCAACCAGGGTTTGGATCGATTCTGAAACCTGACATAGCTGGCGATGCACCGACCCTTTGAGGATGTAGGCCCGTGCCAGGCGCTGATCGTGTCTGAGTTCGTCCCGCTCGAGCGTCTCTATCACGTGGTCGTAGTGGAGCAGCGCATCCTCGTAGGCCCCCATCCGCACGGCACTGTCCGCGGCGCGCGCTGCGAAATCCACTGCCTTGTCCGTGATGCCGAGCGCGGCCGCCTGATAGTAGTGGTGCGCAATACGGCTGAGGGCCGCGTCGAGATGCGCAGAGTGAATGCTGACCAGCGCGTCACCGACCCGGGCGTGCATGCGCAGCCGCTCGACGGTGGTAAAGGCCTGGTAGATCGTCTCGCGGATCAACGCATGAGTGAACTGGTAATTGCCTGGAACGGCGCCGATTGTCTGCACGATTCCGGCCTGCAGGGCCGGGTCCAGCCCCGCGAGAACGGCATGCATGTCGCAGTCGGCTGCAGCCGCAATCTCGCGCGCCGTGAACTGACGGCCATAGACCGCGGCCATCCGCAGCAGCTCGTTACATTCGTCGGGGAAGCGGACCAGGCGCCGGCTGATGGCCTCATTCACGCCAGCCGGGATGGTCGCAGGCACGGTCGTGATATCGCCGGCCCCACTCTCTTCGACCAGGATCCTTATCAGCTCGACGGCGAAGAACGGGTTGCCGTCGGTTTGCTGATAAATCGTCTTGAGCACCGGCTCCCGTAAACTCACGCCGCACAACTGCTCGGCGACCTCGCCCAGAGCCGCTTTGGGAAGTCCCGTCAGGTGTACCCGCTGAACATCGGCGCTCGGGCGCAAGCCACCCAGCATGGTGAGTAACGGTGTCTTGCGTCCCGCATCCGCGTCGCGATAGGTGCCAACGACAAGAAGGCGACTGCGCTGTAACTCCTCGCTCAGAAATTCGAGCAGCGACAGGGACGGCGAATCGGCCCAGTGCAGGTTGTCCAGCACCAGGACGATGGGAACCTTTTGGGCGGCCCGACTGAGGAACTGGCGGACGGCATCAAAGATGCGGAATCGCGACCGACCCGGATCTGAAACGACACGCTGCGCCTGCTCGGCCGGCTGCGAATCCGACGCCAGCAGGCGTCGGACTCGCGCTACGAAGCTGGCGCACGCCTCACCACCCGGCAGCCGTGTCCATTGAACGTCGCGGAACTTGTCTGGCGTGCGCGCATCGGCGTCCGCTGTCGCGTCAATCACCACCGGCACCAGAAAGGGAACGTCGTCCGCCATATCGTGAGTGCGGTCGACGGCCAGTTTCCACTCGCGGCGAAAATACCCTTCAGCGCGCGCGTTGCTATGGGCCGAGATGAGCGGAATGAACAGCGCGCACGCCTTGATTTGCCGCTTGATTGCCGAATCCCAGGCTTCGCCGCCGCGTAGCTCGCTTTGGTCGAGCCACACCTCGATCCCGGCGGCGCTCAGACTCGCAGCCACTCGCGCGGCCGCGTCGGCATCTTCCGAGGCATAGCTTATGAAGGCGGCGCGCGGACCGCTGCCGGTCACGCGGTCGCCGCGGAGTGTCGATTCGCCGGGCGCGATACCGCGTTTCGAGACCTGGAGTTCGGAATCGGGCGACGGGCCAGGCTGCGCATCGACCAGCTCCGGCACGAGCGCAGCGATGTCATGCAGCGCCGCACCCAGATGGAGGCGCACATCGTCCAACGACGCGGCATCGACATACGCTCGAAGGATCTGTACCCACGGCCAGTAGGGGGGCGCCCCGGCTTCCTCATGGCAGCGCCCCCAGAGCACCAGCGCGCCCTGCTTCTCGGCGGACTCCGCGACGGCCTCTGCACAGGTGGTCTTGCCGATTCCGGCCTCTCCCGAAATCAGCACTATCTGACGCCGGCCCGCGAGCATGCGGCCGAAGGCGAGGCGACAAAGGTCGAGTTCGCGTCCGCGCCCAACGATGAATCGATGCGGAGACTTGCCCGCATCGCTCATGTTGGTCTCATCCGACTTGCCCACTTCCATCTGGTGTCGTACCGAAACGGTGGGTAGCAACCAGCCATTAGATCAAGAAGTTAGTTCGGGGGGAAGTTTTCCAGAGCCCGGCATGCCTTGGCGCCGGCTTGGCCAGCTCACCCAGGGACAAGGTACTGCGCATTATGTATATGCAAGGACGAGTCGCAGCGCGCGACAGGTCGATCGCCGCGAAATGTTCCGCGGCAAACTATTTCCCGATGCAGAACCCGGCGAAGATCCGCCCGAGAAGATCTTCGCTGGTGAACTCGCCGGTGATCTCGCCGAGGGCCTGCTGCGCGCCGCGCAGCTCCTCCGCCACCAGCTCACCGGCGCGCCGCTCGAGGAGTTGCTGTGCGGCCTCGTGCGTGTGCCGGCGGGCGCGCTCGAGAGCCTCGAGATGGCGGCGGCGCGCGCTGATCGCGCCGCCGTCAGGCATCTGGTAGCCCATGCAGGCCTTGAGATGCGCGCGCAGCTCCGGCAGGCCCTCGCCGGTGAGCGCCGAGATGCTGAGGCGCGGCGGTGCTGGTCCATGGGAAAAATCGCCTGCGGTCATTTTTCCGATATCGCACTTGTTGAAGACCAGCGTCACCGGCACGTCGGCCGGCAGCTGCGCCCGCGCTTCCTCGAACGCCGCGCCTCGCGGGTCGGCGGCGGCATCGATGACGAACAGCACCCGCTCGGCGCGCGCGATCTCCGCCGCCGCGCGCCGCATGCCCTCGGCCTCGATGCGGTCGCCGCCCGCGCGCAGCCCGGCGGTGTCGAGCACGTGCAGCGGCAGCCCATCGATGGCGATGCGCTCGCGCAGCACGTCGCGGGTCGTGCCGGGGATCTCGGTGACGATCGCGGCGTCGTAGCCGGCGAGGCGATTGAGCAGGCTCGACTTGCCGGCATTCGGCGGCCCGGCGAGCACCACCGTCAGTCCCTCGTGCAACAGGCGGCCGAGACGCGCGCTCGCCAGCACCGCCGCGAAGTGCTGCTGCAGCACCGCGAAGCGGCCGGTGAGCGCGGCGTCGTCGAGAAAGTCGATCTCCTCCTCGGGAAAGTCGATCGCCGCCTCGACGTAGGTGCGCAGCTCGATCACCGCCTCGGTGAGGCCGCGCACCATCGCGGAGAACTCCCCGCGCAGCGAGCGCATCGCCGCGCGCGCCGCCTGTTGCGAGCCGGCATCGATCAGGTCGGCGACGGCTTCCGCCTGGGCGAGGTCGAGCTTGTCGTTGAGAAAGGCGCGCTGCGTGAACTCTCCGGGCCGCGCGCGCCGCGCACCGAGCTCGAGCGCGCGCGCGATCAGCGCCTCCAACACCTGCGGCCCCCCGTGGCCGTGCAGCTCGAGCACGTGCTCGCCGGTGTAGGAATGCGGCGCCGGGAAGAACAGTGCCAGCCCGCTATCGATCACCTCGCCCTGCCCGTCGAGGAAGCGCGCCAGGGTGGCATGGCGGGGCCGCGGCAGCTCGCCCACGAGCACCGCAGCGAGCTCGGGCGCCTTGGGGCCGGAGATGCGCACCACGCCGATGCCGCCACGTCCGGGCGGCGTCGCCGCAGCCACGATGGTGTCTGAGTGCGTCATGGTGGCGGGAACGAAGGCTAGCGCTGCGCGCGGTGTTCCGTCACGCCGCACTTGAGTAAGCTGCGGTGGCCGCCCGCGGCAGCCACGGTGGCGGCGAGGGAGCCCGGATGTCGGCCTACGAGCTCGCGCAACTGAACATCGGCATCGTCCGGGGTGCGATGGACTCGCCAGTGATGGCCGAGTTCGTCGCCAACCTGGCGCGCATCAACGCGCTAGCGGACGCGGCGCCGGGATTCGTCTGGCGGCTGCAGACGGAGGCCGGCGATGCCACCGCCATCCGTCCGTTCGACGACGAAAACCTGCTGGTCAATATGTCAGTGTGGCGCGACGTCGAGTCGCTGCTGCAATTCGTCTACCACAGCGCGCACCTCGAGATCCTGCGGCGCCGGCGCGAGTGGTTCGAGCGCATGGGTGAAGCCTACATGGTGCTGTGGTGGGTACCGCGCGGCCACCGCCCGAGCCTCCCCGAGGCGGTCAGCCGTCTCGAGGCGCTGCGCGAGCGTGGACCGCACCGCGAGGCCTTCACCTTCCGCCAGACCTTTCCGCCGCCGGATGCTGCGACGGACGCGCCCGGCCGCGCATTCGCCGAGGAGTGCCCGGCGAGCTGAGCGCGCGCGAGGCGCCGCAGGCGTCATCCGTCAATGGCTGTCGCGCTCCGAGCCCACGACGTCCGACGGCGCCGTCATTCCCCGATAAGGCTAGTTAGCTCTTCCTGGCCGCCGCCGCGCCGATGCGGCGATTGATGTTCCACTGCTGCGCAATCGAGAGCACGGTGTTGGTCACCCAGTAGAGCACCAGTCCCGAGGGGAAGAAGGCGAAGGTCGCCGACATCGCGATCGGCATGATCATGAAGACCTTGGCCTGCACCGGATCGGGCGGGGCGGGATTCAACTTGTACTGGACGAACATCGCCACCGCCATGATCGCGGGCAGGATGAACAGCGGATCGCGCGAGGAGAGATCGTGGATCCAGAAGCCGAAGGGCGCCTGGCGCATCTCAACACTCTCGAGCAGCACCCAGTAGAAGGCGAGGAACACCGGGATCTGGATGACGATCGGCAGGCAGCTCGCGAGCGGATTGATCTTCTCGCGCTGGTAGAGCTCCATCATCGCGCGACCGAGCTTCTCGCGGTCGTCGGCGTAAGTCTCCTGCAGGTTCTTGATGCGCGGCTGCAGGGTCTTCATCTTCGCCATCGAGCGGCCGCTCGCCTCCGACAGCGGATAGAAGGCAAGCTTCAGGAGGAAGGTGACGAAGATGATCGCCACTCCCCAGTTGCCGGTGATCCGGTGCACGAAGCTCAGCGCCAGGAACAGCGGCCGCGCCAGGAACCAGAGGTGGCCGTAGTCGGCGACGCGGCCGAGCTCGGGGGCGGTGGCCTCGAGCTGCGCCTGCAGCTTCGGCCCCGCGAACAGCACCGTACTGAAAGTGGCATCGGCGCCCGGCGCGATGCTCTGCGCCGGCCCCGCAACCGACAGCAGGTACTGCTGCCCCTCGACGCTCAGGCTGAAGTTCCAGGGCGCGCCGCGAGGCGGCACGATGGCACTGACGAAGTGATGCTGCAGCGCCGCCACCCAGCCGTCGCGCACGTCGAGCGAGAGGTGGCTGTCCTGGGCATCGGCGACGTCGAGCTTGCGGTACTTGGTGCCGTTCCAGAGCGCCGGCCCGTGGAAGGCGTAGCTGGTGACGTTGAAGTAGGAGCGCTTGGTCGGCGGATCGTTGCGCAGAATCTGCGCATAGGGATGCGGCACCCACGCCGCGGCGCCGCCGTTGTGGACCGCGTAGTCGACGTCGATGCGATAGTCGCCACGGGTGAAGACGAAGGTCTTCGTCACGGTGACGCCTGCTGCGCTCCAGGTGAGCGGCACCCGCAGCACCCGGCCGCCGTCGAGGGCGTAGCTCGTCTGCGCGGCCTGGTAGGGCGCGAGGTGCGTCGGGTACTGCCCGCCACTGGGCCCGGTGAGCCCCGACTGCAGCAGGTAGAGCGAGCCCGCGTCGTCGTCGTTCTCGAGCCGCACGGGGGTCGTCTCGCCCTTCACTTGCGGATAGGCGAGCAGATCGATCCGCTCGAGC
>Ga0187783_10002333_pt1 | contig 14095 bp, 12 predicted proteins | sample 1015_SJ02_MP02_2_FD_132471 | JGI IMG/M metagenome (GOLD analysis project Ga0187783, IMG submission 132471) | Tropical peat soil microbial communities from peatlands in Department of Meta, Colombia - 1015_SJ02_MP02_20_MG | ecosystem: Environmental > Terrestrial > Soil > Wetlands > Peat | place...
ACGACTATTACGGTGCGGTCCATGGATTCAGCGACCGCATCGTACGCCGAACACAGCCGATCTTCCGACCGGGCACCAAAACTATCAGCATCGGCGTCCGCGATCTGTACACCAAGGCCAATTATCAGGAGTTTCAGCGCTACGCCGACGTCGATCTCGCGATCGCGGCCGATGGCGAAGCGAGTTTGCCGGCATTGATTGAAGAGGTAAAGCGCCGGGTCGACGCTGGTCGCAGGTCCGCCTTTGAGGCCCGCGGCAAGAAGCTTGCCGCCGCACAGCTTGCGGTTCTCCAGCAGGCTAAAGAAGACGCAACCATCGGCTGGGACTCGAGTCCGATTACCACAGCGCGGCTATGTGCCGAAGTTTGGGCGCAGATCCATGATGAGGATTGGTCTCTGGTTGGGACCGGGATCAACCTGGTGTGGCCGGCGAAGTTGTGGAAATTCGACGCCCCGTATCGTTGGAATGGTTTTGCCGGCGGTGCCGGCGTTGGCTACAACGCGCCAGCCTCGATGGGGGCTGCACTCGCCAATAAAAAGCACGGCCGGTTGAGCATCAGCGTTCAGGGTGACGGGGATCTCATGTTTGCACCCGGTACGCTGTGGACGGCAGCGCACCATCGCATCCCTATTCTCTATCTGGTGCACAACAACCGGGCCTATCACCAGGAATACATGTATCTGCAAGCCATGGCTAACCGTCATTCGCGCGGCATCGAGAACGCCCACATCGGGACCACCATTACCGATCCCAATGTCGACTATGCGACCGTAGCCAGGGGATTTGGTGTCTATGGCGAGGGTCCGATCACCGATCCAAAGGATCTCGGACCGGCTCTGCAGCGCGCCATCGCCGTTGTCAAACGCGGCGAGCCGGCCCTCATTGACGTCGTGACCGAGCCACGATGAGGTCGATCATGCTGCGCCCCTACCGAGTCGCCACTGCCGCCGTTGCGCTGTTGAGCCTGTTTGGATTGGCCACTGGCACGCTGCGCGCCGAAGACACCCCTACCGGAGATGCCGGCAACGGCAGACGCCTCTATCTCGCGATCGGCTGCTTCGAATGTCACGGTCGCCAAGGTGAAGGAGGAGCCTTCAACGGTCCCGCGCCAATTCTTGCGCAAATTGCCGTTCCCTTTGAGGCCTTCAAGATGCAGCTGCGAGAGCCGGTCAACGACATGCCGGCTTATGCCGAAGCCGTCGTACCCGACAAGCAGGTTGCCGATCTCTACGCCTACGTGGAGTCCCTGCCGGGACCGCAGCCGCTAAGGGATATCCCTCTTCTGAACAATTGAGGAAGCGCCAGCAGGCGGGGCTCGGAGGTCCCGCGTGCGGCTCGCAGGACATCAGACTGAAGACCTAAACGGCTCTGGCGATGAATAGTGCTTCGCTCAGCTGAAAAGTCACCTCGCCAGCCGCATCTTGCGGTGACAATGCCGCTTTCACGTCTGGCGTCGTCTCGATCAGCATCGCGCGCAACAGCCTTCGCATCGTCGCATCGTGCCGTCCCGCCCAGGCAGAAAACTCCATGGTCTTTTCCAGACGCTCCTGGTGCACGATGTCAAAACCGTGATCGGTCAAGGCGGCCCGCCATTCCTCGATCGTCCAGGCCCGAAGATGACTGGGGTCGCGCAGGCGCTCGAACGCGTTGATGTAGTCGCCGACGCTGCCCGGCGGCACGATATTGTCGACCAGCGCCAATGTGCCTCCGCGCTTGAGCACGCGGCGTGTCTCGTCGAGAAACCCGACAATGCTGTCAAAATGGTGCGGAGCAATTCGGCACGTGACCAGATCGAAGCTTTGATCCTCGAACGGAAGACGTTCAGCCTTGGCGTAGGCGGTGCGAGCATTGCCGAGTTTGCGCCTCGCAATCTCCTGCTGAACGATGTCGAGCATTTCGTCGGTGATGTCGGTCGCCCAAATGCGCGCCACGTGCGGTGCGAAGGCATAGGCTGTGTGACCGGCCCCGGTCGCGACGTCGAGCGCGCGCCAGTCCGGCTTAGGATCCACCAGCGTCACCATCCGCTCGAGGCTTTTGCCCTGTGCGTGGGGTTTGCTGGTGAGATATTCCTTGGCGGTTGCGCCGAACTGTTCCTGAACCAGGGACTTGACCACGATCTCACCGTTGGATTTGGCCGATGGCATTAACGCCACTCATCATAACGGCCGACCCCTTCGTAATCCACCCGCGTCCGCGCGGGTGACCGCACGACGATGCGTGTGCTGGGCGTGCTTTTAATGATCGAGGCTACGCCATCAGCCCGGTCAACGGCGCGACCTTGGCCGAATCCGGAAACACTCGACTGGCGAGCATGGCGGCCGACAGGTCCAGATGCTCAGCCAGGACTCCCTTACAGACGGCGCGCAGATCGATTGTCGGCTTGAGATCGCGTTTCTCGTAGAGCTGGGCTTCTTTAAGACCCGGCCAGTCGGCGATGACGCGTCCGCCCTTCACAGCACCGCCCACCAGAAATGCGACCGTCGCCGTGCCGTGGTCGGTTCCAACCGTGCCATTGATCTTCGCGGTCCGCCCGAACTCGGTCACCACCAGGATAGCGGTGTCCTTCCATTGTGGATTCAGGGTCTCCTCGAAAGCTTGCAGAGCGCCATCGAGGCCGCCCAGAAGCTGGGCCAGACGGCCGGTCGCGGCCCCCTCGTTGGCGTGCGTATCCCATCCGTCGAACGCCAGTGCGGCCAGACGCGGCCCGTCGTCCTGCGCCAGGAGCCGCGCGGCCCCGACGGCGGCAAGCTTCATGCCCTCGGCGTTGTCAGGCCCGCCACGCGCCTTCTCGTTTGCCATTCCGGCGCGGGACGCCAAACGATCCGTGTCCAGCCCCTTGCCCAACATATCGGCCAACTGGGGATCGCGGTGGTTATAGAGATCGAGCACCCGGGCGGCCAAGTCGTCTCCGGCGCGGGGAATGACAGGTGGGGCCCATCCGAGCACCGGGGCGGCGCCACGGAGCACCAGCGGCGTGACCAGTCCGACCGCAAGGCCGCTTCGCGCGTTGACGCGCTCCCCCTTGGGCAGCGCTCCCAGCGCTCGGTTAAGCCATCCGGTCTCGATCGAGCCGGTTCCCGGCTGGCCGCTTTCGAGCACGTCCTGGCCATCGAAATGCGAGCGCGCCCGATAGGGTGTCGCAGTGGCATGCACGATGGATGCGTGACCCTCCTTGTAGAGCCGCGCCAGATTGGGCATGGCCGGATGCAAAGCAAACAAGCCATCGAGCGGCACCGCGGGCCGTTCGCCTGACGTCGAGAGCGCAATGCTCTCGCGCAAGGCCACGTAATCCGGATCCCCGACCGGGGCCACGGCCGACATCCCGTCAAGGGCGCCACGCAGGATTACCACCACAAGGCGCGGGTCGCGGCTCGCGGCCGCCCGCGCAAAGCGTGGCAGGAACGACCAGGCAAACAGCGCACCGCTGGCGCGGATCATGGCGCGGCGTGACAAGGGCGGCATCTCGCAGCAGGACCACATAGCGCTCACCTCCGCTGGAATTCCGGTGACATGAAAAGCAACGCAAGACCTTGCGGTCGGCTCTCGGCCCGCTCTACGGCCGAGCGGGTGTCGGATGATGCGGCAGCGCCGACCACGGCATCCAGCACCTCGTTTGGATTGATGGTCGGGCTCGCCTGGCGGCCAAGTTGCGCGGCGACGTCGAGCCGTGCCCGCATGCCTTCTGGAGATGCCCAGGCCGCGACCGTATCGGGAAAGCCGTTAGGGCCCGGCGGATACCAGAGGGGCTGACCGAGCGCGTTCAAAATACCGATGATTTGCGGGGCATCCACGGTTCGGCTGGTTGCCCGGTACGCCGCGATGACAAACTCCTGGGGCGTGCGCATTTTGCTCGCGCCGGACTCCCACGCCTCCTTCGACTCGATCAACGCCGCGGTTACGGCGGCAAGGTCTCCTTGCGTGTCGACGAACGTTTTTGCGAGCCGCTCCACCAGCACCGGGGGTGGTTCGTCGGCCACGAAATGTCGCGACAGTTTGACGGCGATATGATGGGCGGTCGAAGGGTGGTGCGCGAGATCGGTCAGCGCCGCCTCGCCCTGCTCCAGACCGCCTTCATCGTAGACCTTGTCGAGCAGGCGATGATCGCCCGGCTCGTGGCGGACCGGCGCGAAAGTGAACCGGCCGCCGTAAAGCGCGTCGTCGTCAGGTTGGACGAACGTCCAGCCGGTTATAATACGGGCAAGGCTCGTAACATCAGATTGACTATAGCCGCCATCGACACCGAGTGTGTGCAATTCGAGAATTTCGCGGGCCAGATTCTCATTGAGGCCGCGGTGATTGTTCTGACCGGCCCGTGAGTTTGGTCCGATTGATTGCTGATTATCGAGATAGATCAGCATCGCCGGATGTTGTTCAACCGCGCGCAGCATGTCAGCGAATTTGCCTAGGACATGCGGCCGGATGGCTTCGCGTTCGCAAGCTCCGATCGTCACCCGCAGCGGCTGCCCCTTGGCAAGGGACAGGGCAAAATGGTTTGACCAGAACAGCACGAGGCGCTCCAGAAGACCGGTATCGCTGGCCGTCAGCTGTCGAAATCGGGCCTCCGCTTCGGCGCGGAAGATCGTCTGCTCGACCTGCGGCTCAGGCGGCTTTGCGGCCGCGGGTTTGGCCGGCTCCAGACTCGCAAGCCGCGCAGGAGGCTTTGCGGGATCGGCAGCCGATGGGGCCGCCGCGGGAGCTGCGGGGCTATCCGCACTGACCATCGGGGCGGTAACGCTGACTTGCAGTTTTCGCTCCCGCTCTCGCCGTCGCATCTCCTCGGCGCCCCGGTGGGCGCGAAACGCGGCATCCGAAGTCATGAGATCGGGAGCCGTAATCAGTACGGCATCACCATGGGAGAGTTGGCTCCGCACGTAGCCTCTGGGATCGGCCGCGATCCGCGCCAGGTCCCCGCCGGTTGCAGCCTTCGCTCCAAGGCCAAACCGATTTAGTGCCAGCAACGCCTGCGCCGGATCCTTTGCGACCATGGTTCACCTCGTCGTCACCTCGAAATTGTCAGGGCACTCGAGTGCGGTCGAAAAATGCGCCAGGAAACCCCAACGAGATGTGAACGCAACCCATAAAACGTAACCTAGCATCGGATAGTATCGCAGGCTTTAAGGTCGCTGCGGATATCGTGCGATCGGATCAAAGCGGCCTGCTGCTGAACGGGCGCTGATCGCCGAATTCAGCAATCATTTATCGGGGCCATGGACTGGCCGACCCGACTGACCCAATGCTCGCTCGAGCCTTAAATTGCCGGTGGACCGGCTCACGTCGGTTGGCCCTGAGCGCATGATCGCACGCCCAGCGTGTTCGTGCGTGCGCCGCGTCGAGCCGCCCTGCGTTGCAAACCGCCGGCCGTCACCAACACCCGCCGCGGCCGCTTTGTGCGGCCGAGACTCCGCGCCGACGGCATCGACTTATTTGTTCGGAACCAGCGGGCCTGAGGCGAGCCCGCGGAGTGGCGACAACGTTAGTGTGTCAGCTTGGCCGAGGCGGGTTGGGCGGCAGGTTTTCGTTGCGCATCAACTCCAATGCCAAGGCAAGTTGCCCGGCCAACAGTTCCAACACCTGAACATCGTCAGAGTCGAAGCGCTGGCGAATGTCGTGATGAGCGATCCAGACGGCCCCAAGGGGTAGTCTGGTGCTATCGTATAGTGGAACGACCAGACATTCGACGAGCGGCCTGTTGACTGCATTCAAATGGTCGAAGGCGCGGGCCGGATGTGATATCAGAATGGTGCGACCTGCATCCAGAGACAACCCGCAGTGGCTGCCCTCGCGAGGCGTCGTCCGGCCGACATATCGCGCCAATTCCCCGGCCGTCGCCTTCCATCGCACGACGGTCTGGCCGTCATCATCGGCCTCGATCACGCTGACTGCGGCTGAACCAGCACCGCATAGTACCAAAGCGATTTCAAGCATGCCCTGGATTGCGGCGGCTGGTTCATCGACGAGTTGCACCGACAATCTGCGAAATGACTGGACGTCCGCATCGACGTCTCGAGTGCGGCGCGGCCGCGCATAAAGCTGATCGGTAATCACCAAGTCTGAAACGGACCGAAACGCAACGCCAGACATTCAGGCCGTCTTTCCTGCCACCCGTTGTTGATTCGGAGTATACATACCCCGCGTGGGCACGAAAGCAGTGGGCAAGTTGTCCCGGCCGTAAGATGGGCAATGTCCCACGGACTGAAGATTTCCTGGATCGGATCAGATCGATCGGATCAGCGAGCTATCTCACAGCAAAATTGCGCGTTCGGGTGTCCTTGCGTATCAATTCCGCACGAAATCCGCGCTATTTTTCAACCCTTGCAAATCGGCCCACACGACGGCGCGGCCCATCTCGGTTCTCATTCCTTTATGTACTAATGCCTACGCACTATCACGTAGCGCATTAGTCAATTGTCAGGCGCCCAGCGGGCGTCTTTCGCCCAACGGTCGTCTGATCGCGGCGGTGCTCCGGCCAAGCGAAAACGAACCCTACCAATCGCAATCGTACCCGCAGCCGTACCCGTAGCCGGGTCGATCGCCGTGGCCAAAACCAGACTGGCCATACCCATAGCCGGGTCGATCGCCATAGCCAAAATCAGACTCGCCATATGCGTAGGGAGGGCCATAGCCTTCGTCGCCGTAGCCCGGCACATAGTCGCGAAGGATCGTGTAGCCCGGACGATAGTAGTGAGAGGCGCCCGGATAGACGTAACCGTCGCCACTATAAAAGCGGCCGGGCCGGCGCCACTGGCCCCAGTGCCAGCCATAGCCATAACCATAACTGCCGTGAGGACCCGCCCATCCATATCCATCACCTGCAGACGCGGCGCCGGGCGCGCAAAGGGCAGCGACGGCGGCCGCCGCTATCCCGATCATGGTTTTTCGCAACATTGAGCGTGGACTCCGTTCGACAAGGGAATTGGGTCGCCGCCCAGCAACATTCGGATCAGCTCAAGGTTTCCCCTACGCCATCGGTGACATTCTGTCGCGCGTAAATGCGCCTGGAAGAATTAATGTGTCAGATATGGTTACGCGCGATCGCTCTGGCCGGCACCTAATAAGCCGGATTGCCGACCGCGGGCTCAGGACGAGCGACAAGCGTTGCCAAGCGACTTTGAAAGGCGAGCCGATCCCGCAGGGTCGAAACCGGAAGCGGTGCAAGTCATTGCCGGCCGATCGGAGCCTTGCAAACGGCGATCGTAACCAACAATCCAGATCGCCAGACCAGAAAGCGCCGATCGATACCATCGAGATCTGCGCCCGCCTTTGCTGAGGCTCTTTCACGCATCGGACATGCGGCTATGGAAGTTGTCAGCAAGCGCGGTTCTCCGGGCTGAGGGTGAATTCAAAGCTGATCGCACCCAGATTTCTCTGGCGACGCCGCATACTGGGCGCGTCCCAAGGAAATCTGTTGGCCTTGTCCGGCCGCGATTCGCGCTGTTGTTTGGACGCGATCATCCGGCGCTCTTGGGATCGAGTCGGGATCGATCCTTTTGCGTCCGACATTCGGTCCTAGCGGGCCAGTTGCGCGTCCCTTGGGATATGAATAACGCGAGGCCCCCATGACGTCTGCTGGCGGCTGCGACTCGGCATCAAAGCATGGGCGTTCATCTGATAGGGCCTAAATCGCCAAGCCCCGTAGGGACAATATCCATACGGCCCCATCGGCAGATAGCGCAAATCGAGAATATCCCCGTAATAGCCATATTGGTACACAACTGGGTCGACGCAGCCGGGTGGTGCACCTATCGCAAGACCAGGCGGGACCGGATAGCCGATCACCGGACCCTGATTGACGAGATAGACCGGTGGCTGAGGCGGCGTCCCGTAGATGACGGTCGGAGCCGACGGTGCCGGCCCGACCAGACCCATGTCGGCGGCGAGTCCCGAACTCGCGAGCAGGAGAACCGGCATTGCCGCACCAGCGGCCGCAGCATGAATGAGACGGACAGACATGACCGCAATACTCCTCGAAATCGGACCCTTGCTTGAATCCCCCACAGCCTTCGCTGTGTGTTGAATGATAACGCGCTATCGGCGCGGGTCTCCACCCTGCGGTCGTGGCACCAGAATGACTGGCGGTGGCTGGTAGGGTGGATATTCGCTTCCGCGGCTGGGATCGGAGCCGGTTGACCAGGACCGCGAGTAACTTTCGGCTGGTGGCGGCAGCTCCCGTCCGGGCGCCGGTTCAACCTCGTGTCGGCCAACCCGCGGCTTGTGTCCGGTTCTTGGAAAATAGCCGCCCGATAATCCAGGCCAGGCGGCACCGGATCCGCTGCGCAGGAGGCGCTTGCGGCCGTGACCGGGGCGGTAGAGGCCCCAATCGCCATACACAACATGCCCACGTGCGTCGACGCCGTCGATTTCCGCGACAACGTCTGGATGGCCGGAAACAACAACCGCAGGCAGGTGATCGGCCCGCACCGCCGCCAACAGGCTGAGGCTCATTGCGATTGCTGCGCCAATCACCACGCCAAACTTGCCGCCTGGTTGCATGACTGGGGTCCGTTCTCCGATGAGGCCCATACCCTACGGCAAACCGGTTAACGCCTCCCCCTCGACTGGTTAACTTTCACCGATTGTCTATTAAGAAAACACAAGGGCTGCAGCGGTGATGCCTGCAAGAGCTGAGGCCGCGCCGCCACCGAAATCTGGAGGATCGGTTACGCTGCGATGCAGCAAACACTCACGACCGGGCGACATGACCTACAACTTTCGGCCTACGACCAGTTTCCCACAGACACTTGACGCGGGTCGGCGTAGCGTCTTTGTGGGGTGGTGTAGGTTGTGCGGTGGTGATGCGCTACAATCATCATCACGGCCACGGAAACTGTAAGGTCAAATGCCATAACGATGGGAAAGCTAACGACAGATACCGTGAAGCCAGCCACTGCAACGACGGCTCATCAAGGGAAACACCCATGACAACCATAACTGCGAACTCGGTACGCGGCGCCGGTATGACGAGCGAGGAAAAATTCGTCATCTTCGCGTCTTCTCTCGGCACGGTTTTCGAGTGGTACGACTTTTATCTCTATGCGATCCTTGCACCGTTCTTCGCGGCGCTGTTCTTTCCGTCGGGCAACGATACCGCGGCGCTGCTATCCGCATTTGCCACCTACGCGGCAGGCTTTCTGGTGCGTCCGTTCGGCGCCATCATTTTTGGCCGCGTCGGTGATCTGGTGGGTCGCAAGTACACCTTTCTGGTCACTATCGTTGTGATGGGTGCCTCGACCTTCGCGGTCGGGCTGTTGCCCACCTTCAAAATGGTTGGGTGGACGGCTCCGATTCTGCTGGTGACTTTGCGACTGTTGCAGGGCCTGGCACTGGGCGGCGAGTATGGCGGGGCTGCGACCTATGTGGCCGAGCATTCAAGACCCGGTGAACGCGGCTACAGCACCAGTTATATCCAGACCACGGCAACGCTGGGCATGCTGCTGGCGCTTATCGTCATTGCTGTTTCGCGCACCTCAATCGACGCCAAGATGTTTTCCGATTGGGGATGGCGGATCCCGTTCCTGGTCTCGCTGATCCTGCTGGTTTTCGGCGTCTACATCCGGCTCAAGCTCAATGAAACGCCGATCTTCCAGAGGATGAAGGAGGAGGGCAAGGGCTCGAGGGCGCCGCTTACCGAGAGTTTCTTCCATTACCCCAACAACAAGTACGTGCTGCTGGCGTTGCTCGGCGCCACAGCCGGCCAGGGTGTGGTCTGGTACACCGGCCAGTTCTATGCCCTGTTCTTCCTCACTATCACACTGAAGCTCGACTACCTGTACGCGTACATGTTGATCGGCGCGTCGCTCATTATCGCCACGCCGTTCTTCATCTTTTTTGGTTGGCTGTCGGACCGGATCGGACGGCTCAAGATCATTTTGGCAGGTTGCCTGATCGCCGCGGTGACGTATTTCCCGCTGTTCAAGGCACTCACGCACTATGTCAATCCGGATCTCGAAGCTTTCCAGCAAACCAACCAAATCACGGTGTCGGCTGATCAGTCGACATGTCGACTGCATGTGTTCGTTGGTCCCTGGTCGAAATTCTCCGACTGCGATCGGGCGCAGGATTTCCTGACCAAAGCCGGCCTGTCATTTAGTATCGAGAATGTTGCCGATAAGCCGGTTGCTCTTACGCTGGGCTCGACGCACGTCGAGGGCTGGGACGCCGCCAAATGGACTGCCGCGCTGACAGCAGCCGGCTATCCGAAGTCGGCGGATCCAAAAAAGGTCGACTGGTTGATGACCCTGTTGATCCTGGTCATCATGGTCGTCTATGTGACGATGGTGTATGGCCCGATTGCCGCCTACCTGGTTGAACTGTTTCCGACCAAAATCCGCTATACCTCGATGTCCTTGCCTTATCACATCGGCAATGGGTGGTTTGGCGGCATGCTGCCGTTGCTGGCAACCGCGCTCGTGGCCGCGGAGGGCGACATCTATTTCGGCCTGTGGTACCCGATCATTGTCGCGTTGATGACGGTCGTGGTCGGCTTCCTGTTCCTGCGCGATACCCGCGACGTCGACATCTCGACGAGTTCGGCGCAGGCGACGTGGGCGTCTTAAAGGTCTCGTTGCATCCGGCGGGAGAGTGCAAAGCATCCCCGCCGGATCTGCCTCTGCCCCGCTCAGGCGGGGCTTTTTTTTGCATGCGGTCCGCGCAGCCGGCGATGATCGGACCACTTAATGCGCCGTCGCATTTTTTTGACCGAGAGAACGCGCCGCAGCACCCCAGTTGAACAGATCTCCGCCTTTACTGTCCGAAGATTGCGATTGGCAAGGTTGATCGAATCGCTGGCGAGAAGAAAGCCGGAGCCCACCAGTGCTGCTTGCGATTGACCGGCGATCGAGGAGCCGGCCGTCAAATCAATAAATTTGAGCCAATTGAACGCGGCAGTCGCCGTAACAACTAAATCGCTGACAAAAAAAGGACACGCGTTTAATGACTGAGCCGCTGCCCGAAATCTCTTATCCAAAATAGAAGGCCCCGGACAGATCGTCCCCCCAATCCGTCCAGGGCCACACCGGCTGAGGCCGGCTAATAGGTGCGCGCCGCGATCAGTATCTTGATACGACTGGCGCTGCACCCCAGTTGAACAGATAGTTGATTCCCACCTTCAAGGTCTGGACGTCGCGATTGCCGGAGCTGATCGTGTCGCCGGCGATGGCAAAACCAGCTGGCACAACGATCTGCCGGCTGTTGAGGCCCAGGTACTCATACTCGAGCTTTGCCGTCCAATTGTTGGTGAAGGCCCACTCGACGCCAGCGCCGACCAGCCAACCGCTGTTGGTATTGCTGTTGCTGATATTGATCGACTGACCGGTCGTTACGTCGTTGATGGTGCAGTTATTGGCACCGACCCAGCCTCCGCCTGCCTTGCCATAGAACAACCAGTGATCGACGGCGATGCCGAACCGGGCCGCCACCGTCGCAAGCCATCGGTCGTTGGTATTGACCGTGAAGGTATCGCCGACGGCAGGGATAAACACGCCCGAGGAGGTGTTGTTGCTCTGCGCCGCCCAGTCGAACTCGCCTTCGACACCGAACACGAAGTTACTGACCTGATAGTTGAACCCGAGCTGGCCGCCGCCGATGAAAACCCCCTCGTTATTGGTGCTGAAGTCGATGCCCTGCGTAACGTCGGTTACGTGATTGTTGGCCCAGGCACCACCGAGGTTCCCACCGATATAGAAACCGGTCCAACTAAAGGGCGCCGGCACGACCGGGGGCGGGGCCTTGTAAACCGGCGCCTGCCCAAGGTCTGCCGCTGCGGCCGACCCGACCATGAGGGCAGCCAACGCAATGCCACTTAACAATACGCGCTTCATATTTACTCCTCCGCCTCCGACTCAAAGCCCGAAATACTTGGTTGAGTTTGATATACGCCGACAAGCGGCGAGGTTGTTGAGGTATTTGCACCAGAACGCAAATTATCCGAGCACTGATGCAAGAAATCCACAATCAGTCGGCATCGGATAAATTTCACCTTATTAAACGCGGCTTGACCGCTATGGAACCTCCTCGCCCCAATATGAAATATAAATTCTGGTCATATCTAAGGCGCCACTTCAGTGGATAACTTCTGCCGAAACCGGCCCCGACAATTGCGTAAGAATCGGGCGATACAGTGTCGGAAATTTGACATCCCCGACTCAATCGCGAGGCGGCGGCGCCGGCATCAGATAATCACATCCGCGCCCTTCAGGCGCGCCTCGAGCGCCGCGAAAATTTGTTTGGTTAACCGTCGTTGCAGGGTAACACGGTACGCTGACTCCGCGCTCCTACCGACCCGCCCCCATCGTGTAGCTTTGTTGATGACCGCAATCGGTGCACAGGTAGGTGCGCAAGCTGTACCGATGCCCATAGACACTCTTGGGTTCGGCCGTTGCGATATTCATCCAGGCATCACATTTGATGCAGCGCGGTTGATCGGAGGGATGAAATGCATCCTCAGCGACTGCAGCACCTACCAACAATTTCTGATCAAGATTACGCGACACGGTCGGCCCCGGACAAAGTGACAAGACGGCCCCGGCGGATTGCCACCCAACCCGCGCGGGGCCCGGATCGCCGAATCCGAAGAAGGAAGACTTCGGCAATCAGTGATTCGCAACGGACAGGTCGCGCCCTCCCCCGACGGCAGCGACCCGGCGTGACGACGTGTATGTGCTGATCGATGTCGATGTGACGGAAACAGCCGGTCACTCTAAGTCAAGCTGACCGGTCGGGCGGATCTCCCGCCTGGCGGCTACCGCCGCGTACCCCCTGCCCCGAGCCAACCCCTTTTTCCCCGCTCGGCCTCACGCAACCCCGAACAACAACACGCCAAAATGTTAACACGGCTTAACCACATTAGCTGTTGCGGTTCGGCCACAATTGGCACAAATCGGCAAGCCCGCCTCCGGGTCGGCTGTGAGGACTTTCTCCTGAACGCATACAAATACCTCACGTTCAGTTTCTGGCCCCGATCCTCTGGCCCGACTCGCCTGACGCTAGTCGACCGCGCGGCCGTAAATCTCGACAGCGCTGACGGTGACTTCGTCTAGTCGTCTTCGCGACGCTCAAGCGTGGACCGCACTTCGCCGATGAGCTGCGAGGCCTGTCCGTGCGCGAAATGGGCCCCCGCCTCAGCCAGCAGATCGTCGAGGTCGGCTCCCGACAGCAGACCACGGTCGCGGAGCGCCCGCATCAGTTCGATCGCCAACGCGAGCGCCATAGAGGCGGCCAAAGGGTCTTCGCGTCGCGGTGACCACGGCCACCGTCCCTCACGCACTCGGTTAAGGATGTCCCTCGCCACCAATTTCGGTTTCATGTTGTCAACCAGCCGCATTGGCCGCGCTTAGGTTGTGGGAACTCAAGTTTTAGAGGCAGTTGCACAAGATTTCAACTGCCAGCACGCAAACTATTGCCTGATGTAGTCCGGCAATGTCGGCCGTTCAATTTGGCCGCCGCCCATGCTGCTGGGTCTTTACCGGGAGTTTGCGATTTGTCGAGCTGAATACTGGCTGATCTTGTCGGTCAGGTTCGGCGGAAGCAGGCCCTGGGCCCAAGGGTCGTACGCCTCGCGGCGTAACCTGCAAAAATCCTGGAGGCCAATATGCACAAACTGTTGGTGAGTGGCGTGACGGTGGCGGCCCTCCTCGCGGCGGGCTCGCTCGCTCCGGCCCCTGCGGCCGCCATCCCGGTCGATCCGGCTGTGGTGCAGATCGGCGCCGAGGTCGCTAACCCGACGCCTGTCCATTACCGCTGTCCCGCAGTGTGGCGCTGCCACCCCTGGGGATGCAGCTGGCGGCGCGTTTGTTACTGGTATGGCAACGCGAGCTACTATTGGCCCCAGGCCTACTACTATGGCCCTTATCGGGGCCGCCCGTGGTGGCGGTACCATCACCGTTACTGGCGGTAAGCGAGCCGTCGGGCACCCGTGGTGAGGGCCGCACGCCGGAATTTTCAATCGGACTTTGTATCCTGACGACTTGGCCGCCGGGGTCCGGTTGCCGCGCTGACGACGGCGGCGGCCATTCGGCGGCCGACGCGGCGGTTAGAGCCGCCCAACGCCCCTCGGCGAGGGCCGATGTCATTGAGACATCCATTTATCGCCTTCAAGAGG
>Ga0187783_10002334_pt1 | contig 14093 bp, 12 predicted proteins | sample 1015_SJ02_MP02_2_FD_132471 | JGI IMG/M metagenome (GOLD analysis project Ga0187783, IMG submission 132471) | Tropical peat soil microbial communities from peatlands in Department of Meta, Colombia - 1015_SJ02_MP02_20_MG | ecosystem: Environmental > Terrestrial > Soil > Wetlands > Peat | place...
TCTCTACGGCATTCGCCGCGGCGACCCCTCGCGGGGATCACCGATCGGAGTTGCGCTCATCTGTTTCGGCATCTCGTTCGCAGCGCTCATCACCGAAGGCCGCGTCGGTTTCGGGGTCTGGGAAGCCTCCCAATCGCGCTACACGACGTTCGATCTGCTCGTCCCCATCGGCTGCTACCTCGCGTTGCTCGAACGGCCGACCCTTGGGTCCGCGACCGGCGAAGAAGTCGACAACGATCCAGATGATCGCAAGGTGCGCCGCCGGTCTCCGAGCGCGGTCTTCGTGAGTGCGAGTCCTCGCTCTCCGGTTGCGCTTCAGGTCACGAGAGCGATGCTCGGCGTGATCATTGTCCTGCAGCTGGCGCTCGGCACCGTGAACGGCATCTCGGGCAGTCGATCGGCGCAGCGGACCCTCACCCTCTCGAATGAGGTTCTGGTGAATATCCGCCAGGCCTCCAACAGTCAGGTGCAGTACTGCCTTTCCGGGTTCGATACGCCGGCACGGCTGCGGAGGCAAGCCGCGTTTCTCCGGGAGCATCACCTCGCAGTGTTTGGAACAGGGAGAGCGCTCGTCATCGCCCAGCGCCCGCTATCACCTCACCTGTCGTGCCAATAGGCCGCCAGGGGCCACGGATAACTGGGGTCGTGAGCAGCACTTTTCCGAAATTGGCTAGCATGCAGCACGGTCCGCCTCCTGGGGTAGGGAGAGGAGAAGGGTGCGATCACAGGGAGCCGGCATCTCCGTCGTGTTGCCGTGCCTCGATGAAGAGCGCTCGGTCGGTCTCTGTGTTCAGGAAGCCTTGAACGCGCTGGCTGAGTCGGGTTTGAGGGGCGAAGTCGTCGTTGTGGACAACGGCTCCACCGACAATTCCGTCGCAACGGCGACCGCAGCGGGCGCCCGCGTTGTCGAAGAACGTCGTCCCGGATATGGCAGCGCGTTGCTGACCGGCTTCGAGGCGGCGGCATTCGACACCCTCGTGATGGCTGATGCGGACTTCACCTATGACCTCGGTCGCATACCGGAGCTGGTCGCACCGATTATGGACGGCGCGGCCGACCTGGTCGTCGGTTCTCGACTGGACGCCGCGAATCGACGGACCATGCCAATTCTCCATCGCCTCATCGGCACCCCTCTTCTCACATTCCTCACGGCAAGGGCGTGTGGCCGGCGAGTTGTCACCGACAGTCAGTCGGGCTATCGAGCACTGCGGCGCGACTCCCTCTCGGTCATGAACCTCAGCGCCTCTGGAATGGAGCTCGCCAGCGAGATGCTCATCAGTTCCGCCCGGGCCAACCTACGGATCCAGGAGATAGAGACTGGCTATCGCCCCCGCATCGGGCAATCCAAACTGTCAGCATGGTCCGACGGCTGGCGCCACCTGCTCCTCATCTTCATGCTTGCGCCTGACCTGCTCCTGATCGGGCCCGGTTTGATCTTGCTCGTACTTGGCCTCTCCATGTTGGGGCTGTCCTTCGCCCACCCAAGAGGAGTCGAGATCGGCTCACTGGTCTGGCAGCCTGTGTTCTTCTCCGGAATTGCACTCGTGCTCGGCATGCAGGGCCTGCTCGCTGGTGCCATTTTGGCACACAACTCCTCGCTCACTCCCACCGGAATCGGCCACAGGTTCTCTTTCGTCGGCAAGCCCAATTTTCCCAATCGTTGCATCGGAACGGGAATCGGAATCGCGCTGCTCGGTCTTCTGCTGAATCTCGTTCTTTTTTTGCTCTGGCTCGGAGATCGGGTCCGAACCCCCTCAAGTCACTTCGGATTGGCATCCCTTTCGGAGAGTCTCATCATTATTGGAAGCACCGTGGCCACTTTTGGGATCGTGACCCGCTTCACGAGGGCTCGAACGGCCCGAGTGACTGCGGATGTAATCCGTTCACCCTCGGATAAACTGGGTCGTTCTTCTGAAATATCATTGCCGCAAAAACGGTAGCTTCTCAACAACCTGCCGGCGTTCCCCCTTGGCTCAACGACCGGCCAAAGAGCGGACTGACGATGCAAGACCGATCCGCATTAATTGACGACGTGCGACGTCACACAAGATCTCTACCGCCGAATTCCTTGCCTTCGATGACTTCTCGCGAACGGCTCTCGGTCCATGAAAACGGCGTTTCCCTTGTAATCGTTGCCGCCTTTGCCGTCGCGTACGGCGCATTGACCTTTGCCGCAACTCCCCATACCATCGACACCTTCCCCGACAGCCACACTTATCTCCCAGTCAGTTTTCTCGGACATGCGGAGCGACTGTGGGCCATTCCGGTTATCTATTACATCGCTGGGAATTCCGTTGGGCGCGTCGTAGTCCAGACAATAATCGGATTGGTCAGCTGGATCGTTCTTGCAGTGCAATTTGGCGCCGTTCTACAGAATCGAATGATTCGGTACAGTGCGCAGATATGGCTCCTTCTTCTTGCTCTGTCGGCTCCCGTCCTACAATGGAACCGAATCATTCTGAGCGAATCCCTCTCCATTTCCTTCACGGTGCTGCTGTTCGCGGCTGGATTGAGGCTCGTTCGCCGCACCGACGTCGGGTCGGTCGCGTTGTTCTTGCTGGCGGCGATCCTCTGGACATTTTCTCGACAGGTCGACGCCTTCATCACGGCCGGACTCGCGGTGCCGATCTTCGTTCTGGCCTGGCGTCGACCCCACTCGCGCCGGCTCGCTTTCTGGACGGCGTTGGGTGTCATCCTGATTGGGATCTGGGGCACCGTCACGACGTTTCAGACTTCAACGGTCAGCCCCGGGCACTTGGCGCCAACAAACCCCTCTGAAGCTCAGCTAGCTGGAATCGTACAATTTCGCGCCGCCACGGATCCGGCGGAGCTGAACTATTTCCGGGCTCACGGGCTTCCCGAGACGCCCGCACTGAAAATACCCCCACCTTTCTCCACCGTCGGTCAACCAGTGAACGTCGATCAATTCGCGAATCCCTATGCGGAGTACCGCCTTGCAGACGATCCTCAGTTCAAGCGGTGGGCGAACAGGGAAGGCCAGTCTGTCTACTTGAAGTATCTCGTCAGCCATCCATGGGCGCCGCTGGCTCAGACGACACTCAATGCCCCACGGCTCATGACCATGAATCCCGACTACGTCTCAACACTGGCAATCCCCTCGTGGATATCGACTCTCGTTTACGGCAACCTGAGCTCGGAACCATCGCCAAACACGGGCTCGGGCGCGCCGAGATCGTCCGATCCCGTGTATGCCGATGTGCTCTTCGCTCTCGGTATTTGCCTGTTCCTTCTTGCCGCCCGTCGCCGTCGGTTGAACGGGGTCGTCTGGACGACGGTTGTTGCCGTCATTTTCTCCGGGCTGTGGGCGCTCGCAGTCTGGAGCTTTGCTGCCACCGAGCTCCCTCGGGAATTCATCGAGACCGCCGTCCTCTTCCACATCGCGCTCATCGCCGTTCTCTTAACCTCGCTCGACGTTATTGTCTCCAACGGCACTGGTCAGTCCAGAACAAGGCCGACAGTTGCATCGCTTGCTCCCGATGTCTCTTCGTCACGAGTCGTCTGATTGGGGATCGTGGATCTTGAGAGCGTGTAAGTGTCGAACGATGTCCACGTTCGGCTTGATCAGGTCGACCCCGATCCCTCAAGTGGGCACAAGAGTACGTAACAGTTCGAGCACTTGAGGCTCCATCATCTTCGTCGCGGTGTAGTAGAGGTGGTTTGTGTCGGCATAGAGAAGCTGGCCATTCAGCTCTAGGGGACAGCCGGCTCCATTGCACAGAAAGTTGTCGGGCGAGAAGTTCGGCACGTTCCTTTGTGCCATCACTTCGTGCTCTACTTTTTCCAATGGCTGACTCGGCGCCAGTGCTACCGCCCGCGTCGGCTCACAATCGGACACCGATCCTGTACGGGTCACGCATTCTGCCGGCTCGTAGGGAAGGGTCGGGTTGTCGAGTATGACGCCGACTCGAATTCCCTGTCGCGACATTTCATCCAAGAACGAAGCGAACGCCCTCTTCCAGAGCAGTGCCTGTTGATGCACTGAAGGTATGGCTCCGCTGTCGTTCTCGATCGTGCCGACGTCTTCGTGCTGGGTCAGCACGACCGCAGTCGGTTTCGTCCGTTCAATGAATCTCATCCCGGCCTGCCGTAGCCGGGCGCACTGCGATGCCGAGACCGGCCCATTGGGCGGAACCTTCAGCGTGACGTCGATAAACGGGCAGCCCGGTTCTGCGACGAGCATCAGTCGTACATGGAGAGTGCGGCTGACGTCGCTCATTGCGTTGAACCACGTTCCCGCGTGGGAGTCACCGACGAGGGCAACCGTGGTCGCTGCTCGGACGTCACCCCCGATGCAGTACCGAGCTCCTTCCGGGCTGTAGAGGTACGTGCAGTTTGGAAAGAAGTTCTGGCCCGCTCGCCCCAGCTGTTGCGCGAATGACGGCGGATTGCTGAGCACGGCATAGCCCCAGGTCGCCATCCCGACACCGACCACCACGGCCGTCACCAGCAAGCCGCTCGCGAACGTGAGCCTGACCGAGCTGCGCAACCGCTCGCTGAAGCGAAACGGATTCTCGACGTAGCGGGATGTCGCGTACGCGACCAACAGGGAACAACCTGCGGCAAACACTCGCAGAGTCGTCCCACCGCTCGGAAATGCAAGTACGGCGAGCACGATGAAGGGCCAGTGCCACAGGTACCAGGCGTACGAGACGCCTCCGATCGACTGCATCGGTCTCGCGCACAGCGCGCGGCTGATCAGCGAGCGATCCGCTGTCGTATTGGTCCCCCCAGCGGCCAGAATCCCCGCAGCAGCCAGAACGGGCAAGAGGGCGTTGGCTCCAGGAAACGACGTCGAGTCCGAGAAGAGCAGGGTGGCCAGAACGAGGAGAAGGCACGATGTGTATCGCACGAGTTCACGCTGGACGGTCTTCAACGTCTTCGATCCGACGAGAAGGGCGACCAGTCCACCGGTTGCGAACTCCCAAGCCCGAGACGGGAGACTAAAGAATGCCCAAGAACTGCCGTCACCTGTCCAACGCACATTGATGACGAACGAGACCAGCGCAACGATGGCCAGCAGCACGATCGCAGCCTGGCGAACTCGTGGGAGCCTCCGTCGCGCGATGACGACTCCGGCGAGGAGCAGCGCTGGCCACACCAAGTAGAACTGCTCCTCGACCCCGAGTGACCAGGTATGGAGGAACGGGCTGTTCGTGACGCTTGGCGCGAAGTAATTCTGAGAGGTCTGTGCAAACAGGATGTTAGAGACGTAGAGGCCGGCCGAGATCCCCTCCTTGCTGAGCTCCTGCATATCGAAGGGGGCGACGATGAGAGCACTGGCTATGAGCGTCGCCACAACCATCAGACCGAGACCCGGAACGAGGCGGCGGACTCGTCTGGCGTAAAAAGCGCCGAAACGTATCCGTCCCGACGTCTCCGCCTCTCTGACGAGATGTCCCGTGATCAGGTATCCGGACAGCACGAAGAAGACGTCCACCCCGATGAATCCACCAGAGATGCCGGGAACCTGCGCGTGGTATGCGACGATAAGAAGGATGGCGACGGCGCGAAGACCTTCGATTTCCGGTCGGAATCGGTCCGACCTCCGGCTCTTGTCGAGGACGGCCTCAGTTGTCTGTGTGCGTTGCGCCAGCGACACTCTCTGCTCCTGAGACCGACGACGCGGCTCGTTTCGGTGAGGCTCTGTAACTGCCAGGGGTACGGTAACCTTGTGGCCGAGCGCCATGGGCGCGTCGCAGGTCGGCCCGGGAGTCGGCGTCACAACGGGCGAAACGATGTACCGTGAGCAGCCAGGGCACATCGGCGCGAGCCATGCAGGCTAAACGGGTTCGCCTCCGGCTTCGGGATCCCCGGTCACAGGGAACGCGGATCGACCTCTTCGATGTCCTCGTCTTCGTTCTGTTCCTCTTTCTGTCCTTCTGGACGGTCATCGTGCTCGCCCGCCAGCAGGGTCCCGACCACATCTGGACAGGGACGAACGGCCTCTATCTCGGCGACCAGATGCAGTACCTGGGCTGGATCCGAACTTCCTCTAGCCACATCCTGATCGGGAACCCGTTCGAAGTCAGCGGCGGGGTGCGCGATTACCTGCATCCGGGCCTTGCCATCTCCGAACTTCTCGTCGTGCTCGGAGTCAGCCCATGGCTGTCGTACCTGCTGTGGACTCCAGTGTCCGCGGTCCTCTTGGCCCTCGCGGTCCGCGCCTACGTTCGCCGAATCATCCAGACCACAGCCGGCCGAAGGGCTGCCCTGGTCCTGGCGCTCTTCTACCTCTCTCCACTTGCATACCTCGCCAGCCTCACTCATTGGGCCCAAGGGTTCTTCTTCCAGTCCTACGGCGTCGAGATGTGGCCGGTCAACTACCTCTGGGGCTACCCGTTCACCGCATTGACCGTCGCCCTCCTCATCGCCTGCCTCCTGCAGTACGAGCGTGCACGGCGAGAGCCGCACCTTCGTCCGGCAGCACCTTTACTGGCTTTCTTCTGCGCCTGGTTGCAACCATGGCAGGGTGCAACGCTCATCCTGATCCTGGTCGGATGCGAGCTCTACAGCTTCGTTGCCCAGAAAGAGCGATTGTGCTTTCGGTTGCTCATCGTCACCACGCTCTCGACCGCGCTGCCTCTTTGTTACTACTTCCTCCTGGGTCGGTTCGATCCCACCTGGCGCCTCTCCGGCCAGGTCAACCAGTAATCGGTTCTGCCATTCGGAGACCTCTTCCTCGCCATCTCGCCGTTGCTGTTGATGGCGACCCTCGCATATGCGAGGGCGCCCCGATCGTTCTCGGACATCACCGCTCGGCTATGGCCCGCCTGCGCACTCATCGTGCTCTTCGCCATCTATTTCACCCACATCGGGACCTTCCCGAAGCACTCGCTGCAAGGAATCGGTATCCCTCTGTCGGTCCTTGCCGTCAGTGGTGCGGCCACGATCTACCGCCTCGTACCGTCATGGCGGTCGATCGCCGTGGGATCCGTGATCGTGGTGGTGTTGGTCGCCATTCCTGTCACCCATCAACTGGACCAGACCCGTACGCTCGGCTCGCCGACCATCTTCGGATCCGAGCCCTACTTCATCAGGGCCTCGGAGCAGGACGCTCTCAATTACCTCGCAAGGTCGCCGGTTCGAGGGGCCGTTCTCTCGACCGTCTACCTGGGACAGATCGTTCCCGCCGAAACGGGACGCAACACGTGGTTGGGGATTGCCTCGTGGACACCGGCTTTCTCCCGTCGAGTTACTCTCGCCGACCAACTGTTCTCGGGTCAGATGAGTGCCAGTCGCTCGACCACGCTCGTCCGCTCGTCTGGAGTCCGCTTCCTCCTCGCCGACTGCGAACATCCTCGCAACTTGTCCGTCGCTCTGCGAACGATCGTCCAGTCAAGGCTCCATTTCGGATGTGCGACGGTTTACGTCTTGGCGCGGCATTGAGGACGGGCTTCAATGAGTCCGAATTGACCATGCGGCACTCGGCGAGCATCCGTGACCGCAAACGCGGCGCGTCAGGGCGTGGTGATCGGAGACGTTGGAGCCGACTGAGTCGGCGCCGACATTCGGACGCGAATGATCGCCTTGAGGACGCTCCACCCCACCCGAGGTGTGAGCTTCTTTCCCTCGTCGACCGACCGTGGCCGGTAGGTCACCGGAAGCTCCTCGATCGCATGACCGTCTCGGAGCAATCGACAGGTGATCTCGGCATCGAAGTCGAACCCGTTACATTCGAGATCAAGGCGTTGTGCCAACTGGGATGGCAGCACCTTGTAGCACGTGAGAATGTCCGTCAATCGACAGAAGAACATCACGTTGGTGAACCACGTTAAGATCTTGTTGCCGAGATAGTTGACGAATGGCGCGCCTTGGCGCCCCCGTCCCTTGAACCTCGACCCCAAGACTGCAGCAGCAGTCCCGTCGAGAATCGGGGCCATCAGCATGGGGATCTGGCCTGGGTCAAGTTCGAGATCTGCGTCTTGGATGACCACGATGTCACCCGTCGCTCGAGCGAACCCGGATCGAACGGCATACCCCTTTCCGCGCGCTTCGTCCTCCAGAACGAGAACCAGCTCCGGCCAGAAGTCCAGCTCCTGCAGCACGTCTCGGGTTCCATCGGTCGACGCACCGTCGACGACGATGATCTCGGCTGGCATGCCAAAGTCGACCGACCGAACCCGGTGGAGGAGAGTCCCGATCGTGTTTTGCTCGTTGCGGACGGGCACAACGATCGACAGCTTTGAGAATTCCGGGTTCACGAAGTGAGCACCCCTGCGATCTTGGCTGCATCCTCGAGTTGCGCCATTCCATCGATCGCCAGCCATGTGCCCTCAAACGGATGGGAGACGACGCGGAGGCCCTTGGCAACAGCTGCGTTCAGCAGTTGCGGCATTTCGAAGGCACGGGCATCGGGCACGAGATCGAGAACCGACCAGCGGAACACATAGATACCGGCATTGACGATGTCGGTGACGGCAGGCTTCTCGACGATGCCAGTGATCCGCTCACCGTCCAGCTGCAGCACACCGAACGGGTGACGGAGCTGATACTCCCGTGTGACCACGGTGATGTCCTGTCCCCCCGCCTCGTGAGCCTCTACAAGGTCCGCCATGTCGATTTCCGTGAGAAGGTCCCCGTTCATCACCAGCAACGAATCGGTCGAGCTCATCTGGTCTTCGAACTGCGCTCGCACAAGCGCAAGGGGTCCAGCGGTCCCGAGCGCCTCGTGCTCCCGTGTGTATTCGATGCGCACTCCGAGCTGTGAGCCATCGCGAAAATACGTCTCGATCAGCTCGGCTCGGTAGCCCACCGCGATCACCAGGTCACGAAAGCCGAAGGCTCGCAGTCGGATGATGATCTCCTCGAGGATCGGGTGCTCTCCAACAGGAAGAAGTGGCTTTGGGATCGTGTAGGTCAAGGGGCGTAAGCGAACCCCGAGCCCGCCAGCCAGCAGGACGGTCTTCATATGCCGTACTCGCTCGGTCTGTACTCGTCGAGATGAGCTTGAATCCAGGTAGCGGTCCGTTGCAGTCCTTCCTCGAGCGACACCCGAGCCTGCCAGTCCGCCAGCTTCAAGGCCTTCGATGGATCCGAGAGCAGGCGGGACACCTCGCTCTTCTCGGGCCGGATTCGCTTGTCTTCGACCACGATCTCGATCGGATGTCCCACGATGTGCTCCACCTTGGCCACGACGTCGCGCACGCTGACAGACTTGCCGGATCCGAGGTTGACGACTTCGCCGATCGTGCCCGCGGACGCGGCCAGGGCCACGAACCCTTCTGCCGTATCGTCCACGAACGTGAAATCCCGGAACGTGTCGAGGGTCCCAAGACGGCAGACTCCGCCGGTCAGAGCCTGCGTGATGATGGTCGGGATCACGGCGCGGGCGGATTGGCGGGGTCCGTACGTGTTGAACGGACGAACGATGGTGATGGGCAGTTCGAAGGCGCGAGAGAAGCTCACACCCAGCGCATCGGCGGCGATCTTCGTCGCGCTGTAGGGCGACTGCGCTTGGAGCGGGTGGTCCTCGTCAATCGGAACTCGCAATGCGGAGCCGTAGACCTCGCTGGTCGAGGTGAGAACCAGCCGCTCGAGGTTGGTGCCCTCCTTGGCCGCGAGCAGGACGTTGGCCGTCCCCATGACGTTGGTATCGATGACCTCTTGGGGGTGCTCGTATGAATAGGGAATCCCGATCAGCGCGGCGAGATGAAAGATGAAATGGGCACCGGTCGTGAGCTCGCTGATCGCCTGAATATCTCGAACGTCTCCGAACGTGACCGTCACATCTCCGAGCACCGACTCGGGCAAATCGTCCAGGCAACCTCGCTCCGATCGGGATGTGTAACGGACAAGCGCCCGGACGTCCGCGCCTTCGGCGACGAGGTGCTCCACGAGCGTGCTCCCGATGAAGCCGCCCGCACCGGTCACGACGACCGTCTTGCCCTCGAATCGCACGCTCACCCCTCCTCGAGGCTTCGAACGAGCCAAGCCCCTGGTCAATAGTAGTGGGTCGTCGTTCAGAGCGTGTAGTCGTGAACGAAGATCTTGCCCACGAGCCATAGGAGCATGAGGAGGCTTCCCGCAGCGATCCATACCGTGGCGCGTCGACCCGACCGTGATTGGCGGAGCGCGCCGATCGTGACCAACGGGACCGGCACGAACGGGTAGAAATAGCGGCCCTGCACGTTCACCTCGGGCAACCCGGCCGGCGTCCCGTAGATGAACAGAGTGGTTGTCACCAGGAGAACTCCCACCGCAGCCAGGACCACGGGCAGATAGATGAGGGCTCTCGGACCCGGCACCAATCGGCGTCGGCCGAATTGGAGAAAGTACGCGGAGAAGAGTGTGAGCGATCCGAGGACGATGAGACCGGGGGGAGCGTAGATGCTGTCGGCGAGAGCTGGGCGCGTGTACCCGATCGAGAAGAAAAAACCTGGCAACCACCGCGCCTCTCCGGAGGCGAAGAAGAACGTCCGGAGTAGGTCGCCGAGATAGCCGAGGGGATGATGGACGATGAATTGGGTCTGTGCGTGAGGTCGCAAGTCGTAGAGGGGAACCGGAGCGCCCTCGACGTGGCGGACCGCGAGATACCACAGAGCCGCGCAGGCGAGCACGATGCCGACGGCGACCGCCTTCACGACCAACGGACGCGACCACGAGCCCAGCGCGACATTCGGAACCAGGAAGACCAGGAATGCCAAGATGGCGTAGGTCGGCTTTCCGAGAGCAACGACGAGAAGCGACAAGACGAGAAGAAGAACGGCCCGTCGGTCCTCGCGGGCCGCACGCCAGCAACGCAGAGTGAGCGCCACGCTCAAAGCGGCGAAGGCAATCGTGATCGGGTCGGCAGAGTACGAAGAGGCCAGCAGCAGGCTCGTCGGCAGCAATCCCAGGACGAAGAGAACGTGCCGTCCACAGGGAGCGATTCGGATTGCCAGGTAGAAGACTCCGATGTACGCGGCCAGCGTCAACAGGCGTCCGGCGAAGAAGATCACCGGCAGCGGTGCATGGACCGCCACCAGGGGCACCACTCCCACGAGAGCTGGGACATATGGGACCGGGCTGTAGACCGCAGATCCGGGGAAGGGGGTGAACCGCCCGACGCCACAATTTGCGGGCGTGTGCCAATACTGGCTGACGGAGAACGCACCTCGCTGGGCCGCCTTCGTGGCGAATTCCTGGAAGTAATTCAGCACGCAGAGCGGAACGGAACCCCCGTACGTCCCATGGCTGTGGGTCGCCACGAGGGCCCCGTGTGCGAGCGTCCACACCCGGTAGAAGTGGAGGCTTTCGTCCAGTCCCTGACCGGGGGGCTGTGCGAACACCAGGAACACGCCGACCGGGAGGGCGAAGGCGAGGAACATCCGGGGCAGCGGGTAGCCCTCGACCCGTGCCGACACTCTGGCTGCCGCTGCAACAAGTTGCCCCCAGTTCGACGTCCTGGTCCTCACCGAATTCATCAGGTTCGATCTTGTTCTGGCCATTGGTCGCGGCAAGCGAAGCGCCGGCAGGCGCTCGGCGGAGCGTGTGAGACTAGATCGTCATCTCGATGCCGACAACGAGGTTGAGGTCGACTGCCGGTATCCGCAAGGGGTAGAAGGTGCGGCGGACGGTTCGGAAGCGGACACCGAGCTCGGCCAGCACCTCCTTGGCGGTATTGCAGTGCTCGTACTGGATCATGACCTCGTACGGCACGTCGTAACGCCGCTCGAACATGCGTTTGGTCGTGAGGGACCGCCCGAGGGAATAGAGGTGCCCGCCCTCGCACGGGATGACCACGCCGAAGATGCCACCGGGCCGAAGCACCCTGGCCACCTCGTCGAGCGCGGCCGGCAGGTTGTAGAGGTGCTCGAGGATGTGGATGGCGAGCACCCGGTCGAACCAGTCGTCGTCCCACGGAAGCCGCTGCTCACAGTCGGCCACGACCACTGACAACCCCTCCCGCCGAGGGATCTGTGATGCCAGTTCCTCGGACGCTTCGAGCGCGACGTACTCCCCGCTCGGTTCGAATCCGACGTGGCTGCCCGTTCCCGCGCCGATCTCGAGGGTCCGAAGCGTGGCCGATGCCGAGCGAGCAGGAAAGGAGTGGTCGAACTTGTTGACCGACGCGAACCGAGAATCCTTGAGCGTCGTCAGGAACACCTCCACCCAGTCGTCGACGACGGCCTGCTCTTCGGCTGTCAGGACCGGGCGTGATTTCGGCCAGGTCATGGCGTGGATGAGCGGTCCGCGTGGGGAAGCGGTGCCAGGGCACCACCTCGGCCGATCAGCGACTCCATGTCGCGCCATCCTTCGAGGGAACCGATCTCGTAGAAGCGGGCGGTGACCTCCATCCCGGCAAGTCGATCTTCCCGGCTGAGGGCCCCGTAGACAGCGGCAAGATCCATGACAGTGCTGGTCGGGATGCGCTGGATGACGGCGTCCCGACTCCAGACCGCGAGTCCGTAGTCCACCCACTGCATCTCGGGCGGTGGAGGAGCCAGGCCCTTCTCGTAGCGGATCACCATTCCGTGGTCGAGCACGGCGTTGGGCGTCTCCAGGTGACCCGGATCCCGGTAGACGGTCATGAGCACGGGAGTCGACCGCTGGCGGTACTCCGTGCCGACCTCCCCGAACCTCACGGGCAGGTACGAGTCCCCGTAGACCAGGAAGAACGTCCCATCGAGCTTGCCCTCGTCGAGAGCCCGCCGGAGTGCCCCCCCCGTCCCGAGCGGGACATCGCCGTCGTCGACGTAGTCGACTGCGAGGTCGAAGCATCCGCCGTCACCGACATGGGCCCGAACGAGTTCTGCGCCGTACCCGACGCTGAGAACGACCCGTTCGACGCCCTCAGCCGCGAGCCAGGCGAGCTGCCAGTCGATGAAGGGATGACCGGCCACCGGAATGAGGCATTTCGGCCGAGTGTCCGTGAACGGGCGCATCCTGGTTCCGCGGCCACCGGCCAGCACGACACATTGCATCAGTCACGGACCAGGACCGACGTCCCGTCGTGGTCGAACTGGAATCGAACTTCGCTCAGCCCCTCTCGGACCATCGCTTCGCGAAGCCGGTCTGTGTCCTTTGCGTAGAACAGCAGAAAGCCGCCCGAGCCGGCACCGACGAGCTTTCCACCGAGCGCCCCGTTCTCCAACCCGATTCCGTAATAGCGGTCGATGGCGTCGTTCGACATCTCCGACGATCGCAGCCGCTTGCGTTCCCAGTGCTCGTTCATGAGAGCTGCGAATCGGTACGTGTCGCCCTGCACCAGAGCCTCACGGCTCTCGAGACCGATCGACTTCACGACGTGGAGGTTGTTGACGATCTCGGGATCACCGGCGCTCGACCGGGTTCGCTGCTCTGCGAGGATCCGATCGGCGGCACGGGAGTAGCCGGTGAAGAACAGGCACAGGTGCCCTTGGAGGTCGTCCAGAGTTTCGCCCGACACTCCGAGCGGCTCGACCGAGACCGTGCCGTCGGGCGCGAACTCGAGGCACTCGAGGCCCCCGTAGGCGGCGGCGTACTGGTCCTGCTTGCCCACCGGACGCCCGAGGACGTCCATCTCGATGCGACATGCCTCGGACGCGATGTGGTCGACGGTCATGCTCTGGTGCCGGTGGGCATAGATGGCCCGGAGGAGGCCGACCGTGAAGGTGCCTGAGGAGCCGAGACCCGTCCCCGCCGGGATGTCGGCGACGCTCACCAGCTCGATCGAAGGCCCGATCGGATGCAGACGGAGCGCCTCCCTGATGATGGGGTGTTCGATGTCCTCGATCTTCTGGACGCGCTCGAGGGCCGAGTACTTCAAGAAGTAGTCGTCGGTGAACGTCCTGTTGATGGAGATGTACACGTACCGGTTGATCGCCGCAGACAGGACGAAGCCGCCGAACCGCTCGTAGTACGAGGGGAGATCCGTCCCACCCCCGCCGAGGGTGATGCGCAGGGGGGTCCGGGTGATGATCACGGTGCGGACGACCGGTTCGCCACGGCGATCAACTGCCAGCCGAAAGGACACGACCGGAGGGTGTGTCCGAACGTCCAGCCGAAGAACCGCAGGGTGGCGCCCGCTGCACCTCGGTGGATGTCGGATTCATCCGTGTCCTTGATGAGCCGCTTCCCGCGAAGGAGGACGACGAGGCGGTAGAGGTTGAAGA
>Ga0187783_10002335_pt1 | contig 14092 bp, 8 predicted proteins | sample 1015_SJ02_MP02_2_FD_132471 | JGI IMG/M metagenome (GOLD analysis project Ga0187783, IMG submission 132471) | Tropical peat soil microbial communities from peatlands in Department of Meta, Colombia - 1015_SJ02_MP02_20_MG | ecosystem: Environmental > Terrestrial > Soil > Wetlands > Peat | place...
CGGTCCCCTCCTTCGCTACAAGCCGACAATGCACATGCGGCTTTCAAGTGAGGGGCAAAGCAGCTGGCACATGCCGCTCGACCTGCGGCGTTCCGCAACGCGTTGCAAATCGCAAGGGCAAATGAGGACGCGACGAGCGTCGATTTAATGCGATGATGGATGGTGGGCGCTGTAGGGGCAACTGACCACTTAGCCAGTAATGCCGATTATGCCTGATTTACCTTGCTTTGCTAAGGGTACTGTGCCATTTGCCTGTATCATCAAGCTGTACCATCAGCGGACACGGCATGGCCGATACCCGGTATCTCAAGAGACGACATCAAAGCTGGTATTTCGTCGCTGCTATACCACGAGCGCTTCGCGGCAAGTTCGTCAGTGAAGGCCGCAATGGAAGCGCCGGCCGACCGCTCAGCAAGGTCGTGGTCAGCCTCAAGACGCAGTCGCTAGGGGAAGCTCAGGACCGGCGCTGGCCGCTTGTAAAGCAATGGCGCGAAACTTTCCAACGGGCACTGACCGGGGAGCCATTGTCGCCTGCTGAAATCGACGAGCAAGCGCGAGAGATTTTCTTATCGACGCTGGAGCGCATGGAGGGGGACGCAAACAGGCGGCGGTTATCCATCAACGAAGAGCGCGAAGGCCTCAACGAGGGCCTGTATAGTTTGCTTGAAGATATGGGGCTCGTTTCGCTAGATCCAGGTGAACCAAACACGCCAATCGACGACCTGGTAAGCTTTAACGTCATCGCACACGAATTGAAGGCCGTCGAGCGACGGACTGGCGTTCAGCTAGAGCCCGGCAGCAAGACTTATCAAGTCATGGGTCAAGCGGCGGTGCGGGCGCTCATTGCAGCGGTGGAGGGCCGCTTGCGCGCCCTGGAGGGCCAACCATCGGAACCGCCGGCAACCTTCCTTGGAGCACATGGCATTGACCCCCGAACGCTGCGGCCGATTGTCGCCCCGCGCAGGGTCGTGCGCATCCGCACTGATGGCGGAATGCGTTTTTCAGAAGCAGCGGCGCGATACATTGAAGCCAAGCGGAAGGCCGGCAAAATGACGGCTCACACGCAACGTCAACGGGAAACCGTGTTCCGCCTATTCAAAAGCTTCACCGACGACTCCCCGCTCGCTGCAATCGACAAGCTGACGGCGACCGATTTCCTTGAGCAAATTGGCAAGCTGGACCCCGCTTGGCACCACATTGAAGGCGCACAAGAGTTGCCTTTGACTAAGCTGGTTGAAAAATGCGCCAGTCGTCCCGGCAGGCTCACAAACCGAACCATCAACTCATACATTCACGCTCTTTCTGGCGTGTTCAGGCTGGCGGATAAAGAGGGCCACTTTGAAGGGCGCAATCCTTTCGCCGGGCGAACGCTTGAAGAAACCAATAGCTCATGGCGGTCCTATAAGACTGACGAGTTAAACAAGCTCTTTAGCACGGCGCTACTACGCACCATGCCAACGGAAAAGCGCATCCGCCCGGCTAAGTATACGTTTGAAAATGCGATGGCTTGGATACCATTGGTTGGGCTGTTTAGCGGAATGCGGTCAAACGAGATTTGCCAGATGCGCGCCAGCGACGTGCAGCGCAAGGAAGGCATATGGTTGTTCAACGTGAGCGACGACAAAGCGGGCCAAAGCCTCAAGACGGAAGCGGCCACGCGCATTGTGCCAATACACAGCGAATTAGTGCGCTGCGGCTTCCTCGATTACGTGAAGGCCTTATCGCGTGACGGCCAGCTATTTCCAGCGCTGAAACCTGGCGGCCCTGATGGCAAGTACAACCATTATTTCGCCAAGCGATTCACAGAGTACCGGAGAAAATGCGGCGTCACCGCTCCTCGCACGTCATTTCATTCATTCCGCAAGAATGTGGCGCAAGGCCTCAAAGACAAGCGTGCCACGGCCGCCGAAATTGCTGAGTTAATTGGCCACGAACAGGGTTTCACGTTTTCGGTGTATGCGCCTATGCAGCTTCCCATCAAGGCGCTGAAAGAATTGATTGAGCGCGTCCGCTATGCAGGCTTGCGCTTAAGCCATTTGTATGTCGGTTAGCCGCCTCGATCACGAGGGGGGTTGCTGAAGCAAGTTTGTAAGCGCCAAGACTCGAGCGACTAAAACATACGCACGTTGAAGCCCCTTTCCCTTTTGAGAGACTTGCAAGGAAATACACATTTTCTCAGCAAGTCTCAGTTCAATTTCGCGAACGTGTTTCACACACTAGGATCTTGACTGGTCTATCTACGGCACGTCAGCCGGCGCTTCGCCGCATCAGCGGCGAGCGGGACGTGACCCGAACGTCAGAGAGGGAACAGCGTGGCCGATCAGATATAGAATCGATACGACTCTTTCGGCTGCGCGTTGTCGGAGAGTTCGGACATCAACTCGCCCACCCGGCGCGCGAACAGAAGCGTGATCGGCAGTCGAGAAATCCCGTCGCTTGAGTTCCAATTCATCTTGGTGAGCGTCAGGATTTCCTTGGAGCGCTCCTTGATGTTCGTCACATTCGCGCTGCCGACTTCAAGCGGCGCGGGGATATGCATGCCGGGATATTCATTCCACCAGGGTACATAGCCGCCAGTGAATAGATACGATTGGTCGTTCAACGTGCAAAGCGTTCCACGCCATGGCTCTTCAGGCCCCTTGCGGACGATGCGAAACGACGTCGCGCGGAGCCAAACGTAATCAAGCGTCGGGACGCGGTCCTTGGCGGCTTTTTGAAAGCCTTCGATTTCCTCGGCCTGAAATCCCGTTGTCTTGTGGATGACCACGCGGTCCGGTGTGACGCCGGCGCGGTGTTTATACTGATCGAGCACATCTTGCAGAAGCGCCGCCGCCTGCGTCTCGTTGAGATATGGCTGCCTATCGATGCGCTGGTCGTGATCGATGTTGGCGCCTTTGAGCGCAAACGGCTCTACGTCGGTTGAATAGGCTTGTGCCACGCTAGCATAGACGAGATGCCCGCTGCGCTTCTTCATGTGATGGAATGAGATACCCACAAAGCAAACATTCTTCGGCAAATCAGTTGGACGCCATGGAATGCCTTTGGCTTTGTAGTAGAGCGCGGTCGCGAAATTCCACGACCGGGTGGCGCAGCTTTGGCCCTTGTCATCGGGGCGATCGATGGTATCGCGCCGCAGAATTTGAATTGGCACGGGCTCGTCATGCGTCATCGCCCGGGCCTTGATCGCGCGGTAGAACGTCCTGAATAGAAGATCGTCGGCCACGGTGTAGAGGGCTTGCGCGGCCTTCTTTTCTTCCTCGGAAGGCTGGAACAGGGCGAGCTGATCGCTTTCTTCTTCCGCACGCAGAACTTCGAGAGCCTTGCGCTCTTCCGGGGTGAGGCCGGGATTGGCCACGCGGAGATCGCCAAGCTCCGGCTTGATGCACACAATAATGCAGTCCGGTGCTTGGTCCCCGAAGAGGCTGCTGATGCGCCCGTCGAACAATTCCACGAGTTCGTTGAACGAGCGCCCGGTCAACGGGTCTTTATATAGTGTGTTGTAGACGCCGACCTCGATCGGGCGGACACAGAGATCGTCAATCACGAATTCGCAATTGAGCGCCGCTTTCAAACCGGGCCAGTCGCGGAAGCGGTTGGAGTTGTTCTCGAAGGCGGGTGTGAATTGCCGAAGGCGACTTAGCCAGAGCCGCGCCGCATCAATGTCGTCTTGGAGACCGACAAGGCCAAGGCGAATGGGGCGGAGACCTCGATTGTCGGCTGGGCCGTGTTTGGCGAGGCCGCGTCTCGGGTCCACGTCATGCGCGCCATTGGCGAACGCGACTTCAGGCTCAGGCAGAACGTCGATTTTGAGTGGCAGAGCCATCGTCCAACCCTCCTTCCTGAACATCGACCGTCACGAAGCTGCCTTCGAGCAGGAGGCCTTCAACATGGCGTCCGCCGACATTAATGGTTTGCGCGCCTTGCGAGAGGAAACGCCCCCAAAATGCGAAGTCGCTTTCCACATTCGCGTTGCGGTCAAACTTGATCCGGCGGGTCGCTTTACTGGTCCGCATGTAACCGGGAAGTGGCGATACACCATCGCGTTTGGCGAACATGTAAAACGGCTTGATGCGAATACCCCACACGCCGGCTTGTCGGACGACCTCGTAGCCGAAGCCCTCGCACTCAAACCAAGTCTTTTGGTCCTCGCCGCGCCGTTTCGCCACGTCGCGCCGCACGCCTTTGCGGTTCGGCGCATCGTAGACGTAGGTGCGATTATTGCCCTTGAAGGCAGTGAAGTAGGCGCGCTGTGCGGGATGGCCCTTTTTATTCTTCTCCAGCACAAGGCCACTGTCTTGGAAGCGCTTCAGATAGTTCTCGAAATGGCGCCGGACGAGCCAGGAAAATTTGGTGTGAAGGACGCGGTCGCGTTCGACCTGGGCGAGAGGAATGCTTCGGGCCGGTCCCTTTGACATCGGCGCGAACAGGGTGTTCGCCAGGGACTCCGGCATGAGAGTCCAGAGATCGCCGCTGCGGCTCTCGAACACAAAGGTGCCTGCTTCATCGAGCGGGACGTTTTGCTCAAGCTCGGTCCAGCTGGACGCTTTTAGCGGGATGTGGACGAGATGCGACGGGGTCGCCGCGAAAGGGAGTAGATTTAGGACATAAGTGCCGACGGGCCGGGTGTCGCGGGCGACGGAGTCTGAACCTGCCGATGCGCCAAGACGGAAGAGCTCCGCCGCGAAGCTATCTTCCCCTGGCGGATAGGCGAACGTCGCAGCGCCGCCGATCTCCAGCGCAAGCTCGCGCGTGTCGATGAGTCCCGTGCCGGAGCGCTCCATCGCGCTCATGCCAAAGAACACGTCGCACAAGGCGCGGTTTCTTAAGTCGCTGAACTGCGGCACGGGATCGAAGGCGCCATCCGGCCCTAACGACAGCCGGCTAACTGCGTCTGGAAGCGGCGCGCCCGGATTGATAAAACGAACGGAGCGGTTGGGGTTGATCTCGATGCGTGAAGGTTTGGAAACCGAGAAATCGCGGTGGACCAGCATGTTGACCACAAGCTCGACCAAGGCGCGATCAGGATAGGCTTTGCGCGTCTCGTGCTGGCGGCGACCCTTCACCTTGATGGTGGGATTGATGTCTTCTTCCTCAAACCACTCAAGGATAGCTTTGTGCTGTCCAAGAAGGTTGCCACGGAACACCTTGCGATTCTTTCCCACGATCGTAGCGGTGACAACGTTATGCGAGAAGAAGCACTGGGGATCGCGTCCAAAAAGGAGAATGCAGGCCGCGCTGGGGCGCTCGTCGCCGTTTGCCGAAACGAGCAGGCCGAGCTCGCGCATGAGCGGTTTGAGCTCCGAAGGGCTGACAGCCCCGCGCTGTAGCTTGGCGCAGTAAAGCCGCAGAGTCGTGAGCGCGAGGTCGGAATCGACATCGCCCCAGGTCGCGCCCTCCAATGGTTCGTCGTCGAATTGCTTGGTCAGCGCCGGCGAGTCCAGCGTGGCAAAACGCTGCACGCCCGCGAGCTCGCGGTTGAGATCGACGAAGAAGTCGTCAAAGCCATCTATTGCCAAATATTGGAAGTTGGGCCCGAGACGTCTGGCGAGGCCCTCGACGCTGGGGTGCGGTGTTTCGCCGGCGCGATGGCACCAGTAGATGCCATGCCGGAACTTCAGCCCCGTCATGCTTCCAAGGAGGGATTCCATGATGGAGGCTTCAGCGCCCCGGTAGCCGACGATGACAAGCGGCGTCGCGTCGAGCAGGGGCAGCAATTTCTGAACGAGAACCGGATCGAGCGCCTGGGTTTCGCTGATGAGGTTCCGGTCTGTGTATTGTTCGGCTTTTCCGTGAAGCCACACGATCTGCGCCTTCGCGAAGGGCGAGTACTCATTGAAGTCATTTGGCGCGCGATTGACTTCCGCCACGTGTCGGATATGTGGGCGTCTGTCATTTAAGGCCTTGGGTAGGCAGATGTCGAAGTTGGTCGTCAGGATCGTGCCGGCCAAGCCGCGAAGCACTAATTCAGCGACCGCGCGATAGCCCGGACCTAGTTCTTGTCTGAGGGAAACGAGGTCGAGCAAGACACTTCGTCGGTAGGCCTCGGGTCTAAGAAGATGTTCGACGACGAGCGGGAAATTCTCGGCGACGTGGTCCTCGCTGGCAACGAACCATGGCTGCGATTGGAGCCAAGTCGTCCACTCTGACACTTTGATTTGCTCGACAAGCTTTTTGCCGCCCAGCACGCGATCGACATAAGCCTGTTTTGCGAGCCGCTTTACGCTCTCGGCGGCAAGGGGAATGCCCGACGAGAACGACGCTCCCGCGCCGAACAAGAAGGTGGGTCGGGCATCGTTGTCCGGCTTAAGGAGGGAACAAAGAAGGGCGACACTCGCAGAGTGACACATCCTTTCACGGTGGCCGATTCGATCGAACAAAACAAGTACAAAAGCCCGTATTCACAGGTCTTAGCCCCCGACTCGCCGTCCGGAGCCACCCGTCAGGTTTTGCTAAGGGTCTTTACACCGGCATCCTGCAGGAGCGTGTAGAGCGGCGCGATTTGGGTTCGCGTCCCGCGAGAAGCACAATACGTAAAAATGACTCGCTGCTTTGCCCGGGTGAAGGCGACAAAAAAGCCGGCAGTCTCTTCGTCGGACTGGTGCCTGAAAGCGAACCACGCCCCGTCGTCCAAGCCGACGAAGATCACGGTGTGATATTCAAGACCCTTACTTTTGTGAACCGTCATCAGCGGGACGGCGTGCACGCCCTCATATACGTCCAACGCGTTGGCCCATGACGCGGCACCGACAGACGAATTGCGCAGATGGGTAACGACGGCTTGCTTGATTTCATCGAACCAGCCGCCTTGCCGATAGGCGATGGACGCTGCGCGAATGTTATCCACGCCGGCAAAATCGATCATTCGGTCGACGATATCCTTGGCTTCGACTTCCGTTGTAGGTGGCTTGGGAAACGATTTGCCGAAGCCAAGCGTAAATGTCTCTAAAGCTTTGACGGTCTCTTGCCGCTGATCGTCGTCATCCAATGCCAGACCGCGAAGGATGCAAAGCGCTTCGACGCATTGGGTCCATGCGTGGCCGGCGCGCTCGGAGGTAAGAAGTCGTAAGAGCGTTATCACAATCTCAGACAGAGGCTCGGCAAAGAGCTCCTGCAGCGAGACTTTTCCCATCTGCGCCGACTCATTCCTGAGCGTGAGACCACTCGCGGCGAAGGCAGGTTCCAATACCCTGAAATAATCGACCGCCTTGACGCGCACGAGGATGGCAAAATCGCGCGGCTTCAAGCCGTAAAGTTTCATTTCGCAGGCAACGAATTCGGCGATGTGCTTCGCCTCACGTTGAGGAGTCTGAAAGTCCCAAACTTCACAACTTTCGCCTGAGATGGTTCCGGTGGTTTTGGAGACAGGCTTTCCGGCCTTGCCGTCGAGGGCTTTAGCGAGAATATCCTGAATGCGGACGAGATCGGGCGAAGAGCGGTAGTTATTGTGGAGCGTTGTTCGGGTCGCGTGAAAATCCTTTTCGAACGGCGTGAATGGGTCGGCCATCGCCATGGCCCATCGCATGATTTGCTGTTTGTGGTCGCCGACGGCTGTGACTACAGTTTCCGAGCCGCAAAAGATTGTCTTCACAAGATCATATTGAACCTGTGTCGTATCTTGAAACTCGTCCATGAAAAGGTGCGAGTAGGTGAGCCGGAGCGCTTCTCGCAACATCGGGTTTGTGCGAACGAGGAGTTCCGCAAGGCGTCCGATCATGGAAAATGTCAGGACGCTGTAAGATCCTTCGTGAAGCCAATTCTTCCAAAAGGCTGTGGCCGCCCATTGGCCGATGCTGGGCTTCGCGGGCGGCGTGAGCGAGAGTGGCTTTGCGACGAGATGGTCCTTCTCGAAGGTTTTGATCGCAAGAGCGATGATATCCCGCTTAGAGCCGATTTTCGCGGGCGGATCGAACGATTCAAGTGTATTTTGAACGACGGCGAAGGTGGCTTTCGCCACTTCATATTGTGGGCGTGGACGCCATTCCGGTGGAAGAGTTTGTCCGAAACGATCGAGAAGCCCTTTGGCGAAGGCATCGAAGGTGAGAGAGTCCAATCGATAGGCGAGGTCGGGATGACAACGGGCTTGGACGCGCGCCGCAAGGTTCGCGGCGGCGTCGCGTTTGTAGCTAATCGCCAGGATGCGTTGCGGCGGCGGCGACGCGCCGCTTTGAAGGAGAAAGCAGGCGCGCTGGGCGAGTAGCTCGGTCTTGCCCGAGCCCGGTCCCGCGATCACCGAGCGATTGTCGGTTGATCGCACGACATCTATCGCATTCGCCTCAAGCTCGGCAACGCCGACGGGGCGCCAATCTTCTGGCTTGGTGCGTTTGCGAGTGAGCATGACGGCTAATCGCGGTTTAGGCTTTGAGAAATCTTATTGATGAGCTCCTGGTAGGGCTCTGGCATGTCCTTTTTAAGCGCTGCGTCGTCAATGTGTGCAAACGCGCTGAGATGCGTCGCTGGCTTGCTGTGGGTGAGAAAATGATAGCGATAAGCGGGCAGGAGTTCTTCGTAGCCCGGATAGAATGACCTGTAAGGTGTAAGACCCTCTCCCTTTTCGCCGAGCACGGTGTCAGCCGCTGTTTCGATCTTCGAAGATGGACCGCCACCTTTCGGGATAATAGCCTTATACGCCGACGGAAAGGCTTTGAGCATGGCAAGGTCAAGATCGAGCGGGCTCGAAAAATAGACGTTGTGGCTGCGCAGGAAAATTACCCAGCTTGCGAGGTGTTCGCTTGTGGTCCACTCGTGCATTTTTTCGAGATCAACTTGTCCGCCGCCTTGGGTGGTCAAAAGCGCCTTGCGGTCCTGGCCGTGCGCGATGAGTTCGCTGAGCGCGGTTTTGATGCGTCCCCATCCGCCGCCATGCCGGCCAAGATCAAGATCGAGGAGTGTCGCGTAGGGAATTGAAAGGCATTCGAGCAGCGTCCAGAAATGGGCAACATGGCGGCCGCCAAGCGGGACGATGGCGACAAACGACGGGTCAAGAAGCAGGGCTTCGGCTTTAGCAAGCCGGGGGAGTACCACGCGTTCGGAATCGCCCTCGACGAGAAGGACGAAGCGCGCGAAGTAAAGCTCTGGGAACGCGAGGATTGCACCGCGCACATATTTTCCAGCTTCCTCGGCGTTGTCTGGGAGAAGGATTGCTGTGACGCTGGTCTCGCGGGTTTCCGGGTCACAGCGGCAATAGCGGACCTCGCTCGGATCAATCCGGCTTAAGACGGCCGGGGCGTGACTGGTGATGAGCGATTGCGCGGCGCCGCCCTCGATAATGGCGCGTACCAGACGCACAATGCGTGACAGATAGTAGGGGGATAAATGGTTTTCAGGCTCTTCAATGGCGAAGACGCTTAATGCCGGTATGTGGAGTTCATCACCTCTGAAGCCTGCGATGCTACCGGTGGCCGCCTTGCGCTCAAGGTCGAAGACGGCCGCAGCCAGGGCGAAATAAAACAGCGACTGTTGCCCATCGCTCAAAGCGTCGAGACCCCGCTCGATGTCAGCGGGCCCGTGCTTGAAGAGCACTCGGACGTTTCCCACGACCTCTTCGAAACGTTGGCTGATAAGCGCGAGGCTGGGGTCCGTGTCGGTCGCATCGTCGTGAAGATCGTTCCAACGGTCGGAGATGGCGTCGCTAATGGTCTTGATGGCGGCTTCGCCGCCAAAGGCAGTCGATAGTGCCGATGTGGCTTCATCGATGACGTCGCGCGTTCCCTTTGACCATTCGATAGCGCGCAGAAGCCGCGCCGCAAGCGCTCCCGTTGAGGCTTTGATCTGGGCTTCCGCGTGCCGCTGGGCAGGCGTGTAGTAGACCTGGATCAGCCCGCGATCGGCAGGGCCGACGACGCTCTTCTCATCTTCTTTGATCGTTTCGTCGAGGGTGTGGACCCAAAGGAGGTTTTGCGTGACTTCGCCTTCCGTCGTTCCATCGTCCACCCATTCCGCATCGAGGCGTATGCGGCAAACGGGGTCCGCTTCTGGTGCGGCAATTTGCATGTGCCTGAAGACAGGCGCGATGGTTTTGGGCGTGGCCTTTCCTTTTGCGAGTTCTGGGACGGCAATAATCGCCTCCAAGGATAGTGTCTTCGTGGAGCGATCGTCAGGCGCAACACCGGAAGCGAGGTGAAAGTCAGATCGATGAATCGTCCGTTGCGCGCGTGTCACGCCGAACATTTTGCAAAGGGCTTGGAGGACCGCCGTTTTTCCGGATGCATTGGGGCCAACAATGCCCACGAGGCCATCGGTTAGCTCGATCGTTTCCGGCGTGGGACCAAAGGAGCGGAAACCGGCAAGGGTTAGCGATTGGATGTACACGCTTGTACTCTCTTTCGTTGAGTTCGCGGAAAAGGAGGCACAGTAACGGTCACTAACGATCAGCGTTTCGGGGACTGAACGCGCCGTCACTACTCGTGGTAGAAAATACCGTTTGGGTGTAGAGTCCATCAAGCGAATTGGGAGCGCTGCCCCCGGCCAGATCCGGTTGGGCAAAACGGTTGGCTATCGCCTATTCGAGCGGAAATAATGGTCGCGCGAGGCGCGGCGGATATGCTGAGATCGAACAAAAGAGATGCTCTAGGCGACCTCATTCGGCATGAGCCGCACCGTTACGACTTTCGGTCGAGCAGCTCGCGGCGTGAGCGCAGGGCGCATCGCTGTGATCAGCGTCACTCACTACGAAATCATCATTTTCTTGGCAAGTCGGTGCTGGGTCAAACAGAGCTATCGGCACATAACTTCAGATTAGGTACGGTAAGGGCAAGCGCGAAAACTATTTTGCAAGCAAAAACTGCGAATTTGGGGTCATGAGCTCGAGTCCCTTTCGGGCGCGCCAACAAATAGAATCAATCACTTACGCGCCGATTTGGCGACACTGGCGACAATCATTGGCGACAGTTTTTGCGTCGGGCCTTGTGATTTCGGCCGCTCGGCACCACCTGCTGCGGTTAAGCTCGGTGGATGAGGTTTTTCTGATGCAAACCAACCATGACGCCGAAAAGGCGTTCAACGACTTGCCGCTTGGTCATCCGTTTCGCTTCCATCATCGCGCCGAACCGGTGATCGCCGTCAAAGCAGGATTCCCCGGCGGGGACCAAGGGGCACTTGTTCTCACGCCGACCAAGGCCGGACTTCGGCCCGGCAACATTTTGTCCGCCTTCGATGTTGGTCCGAAGGTTGTTGAGCTTCATGGAGTGAGCATCGTTCCCAGCACGCGGCCGGGATCAGTCACGCCCGGCGCAGGCCATTTCGCGACGCCCGCCGAAATCGAGCTTCTCGATGACGGCTTGATCTTTGTGACCACGCCGCAGGACGGAACGCCTCTCCGAGTTGACGTGAAGTCCGGCATCATTGGCCGCCCGACTGGCGAGCGGCCGACGGAAATCTACTCCGAATGGTCGGTGGTGCGAGCCAAGGGTGACAAGAGCGAAACGTTGTATGAGCACAAGCCGTCGCCGCCGGATGACACCGGCTCGATTGTCGTCACGCTTGAATAGGAGGCCTTCAATGACGGTCAGCGTGTTGCACTATTACCGTATGAAGGGAGAATATCTCCCGCCGGAACTTCCCTCGCTTGGCATTTATGTCCGGCCGGGAGAACTGGCAGTGCATGTTAATCCGGACCATTGGGAAGTCGTCGGCCCTACTTATCATCCCAATCGACTTCAAGCTGGCGATGTTGAACGTCTAGGGTATTGCCTGCGACCCGGCGTCCCGGATAAGCCGCGCGGCCGCGAATGGTATCGGGCCTCCCAGCGAGCAATCGAACGAGTGCTCAAGCCGAAGGCGACACAAGAAGCCGGAGCTTGACACCGAACGTCATGAGCGTCGCGCGGGACCATCACTTTATCCCAGCCTTTGTGCTCACGCCGTGGGCTGTCAACGACGACGAGCTTGTCGAATGTTCGATCAAGTATGGAAAGTTGATTCCAAAGTGGGTTGGACCAAAGGGAACAGGATTCATCCGCGATCTTTATGCCTGTCCTGAACTGCCGGCGGAGCACGCGCAACACTTGGAGTCGGTGTTCTTTAATTACGCGGACGACAGAGCCGCGCAAGCATTAGGCTTGCATCTCCGAAACGAGGCGGGTTGGAACAACGAGCTTATCAGCGCGTGGTCGCGCTTCGTCATAGGAATCCATCTTCGGCATCCGGACGTGATGCCGGAGTTGCGCGCGGCCACAGGCTCAATTTGGGATCAGAGCGGAGCCGCGTATCAGGCTCACTATGAACAGTTACGCAGGCCCGGCGATCCCGCCACCATGGACGAATGGGTTGCCAAGCTCGACCCGCTGACACGATCCAAGGTGCAGCTAAACTGCATCATCAAGATGCTCGACAATGAAATTGTCGGAACTCAACTCAATTCAATGCGATGGTCCGTCATCGACGTTTCTAATTCGCCGTTTCGATTTCTAATGTCGGATCGGCCCGTTGAGATTTGTCGGCTCAAAGAACCCACCGGCTTCGCCTCTATTCCTATAAGCCCGACGAAATTGTTCGTCGCTGCGAACCGAGACCAGTCAATTCAGAATGTCGAAAAGCTCAAGCCTAAAGAGATTGTTCGACACGTTAACCTGTTCGTTGCTACTCGCGCCCGGAGGTATGTTTGGGCCAGCGATGAGTTGCAAACGGCATTTATTCGCAACCATATGTCGACCGCGATGGAGCCGACGCCCTTTTTCCCGAATCTCGACAAGTACGAGCTCGCCCGAGAGCCAGTCTGACTTTCGTTCGGCTTCTGCACGGCGCGCACGGAATGCTCGTCATCTTCAAAGTCACGGTTACGTAGCTACACCTCCAAAATATGGCTTCAATCGTTGAAATACGGGCAGCCCAAGTAACTCGGCGTCGGTGACCCCTTCGCCGCTGCCCGGAAAATATCGCGAGATATCATGGCCGATGCCGACGGCTGTGAGTGCGAGTGGCTGCTGGGCCAACCAGCCAACGACACTATACAGGTGCTTTTCTAGGAAACTCCCCGGATTGACACTAAGCGTTGAATCATCAACAGGTGCGCCATCACTTAAAACAAACAGATGTTTCCGATCCGTTTTTTCCGCGTTTAAACGAGCATACGCCCACAACAGAGCTTCTCCGTCGATGTTCTCTTTGAGGAGCCCTTCTCTCATCATCAGGCCGAGATTTGGCTGGGCAGACGCGGAACTTTCATCGAATGATTTGAAAACGATGTGTCTAAGGTCATTGAGTCGGCCGGGATTCGCGGGCTTCCCGTCAACCAGCCACGTCTCCCGAGATTGGCCGCCCTTCCACGCCCTTGTTGTGTACCCAAGAACTTCGGTTCGAATACCCCAGCGATCCAACCACCGCATCAAATGAAGTGCAGCCGTCGCTGCGCTGGCGATTGGACGACCCCTCATACTTCCTGAAAGATCAATCAAAATCGTAACGGAGAGCGACTTAGGGTTCATCCCCTTGGCAGCGAGCTCAGACAATGCGTCGGTCATTGGCTTCGACTTGTCCTCGATGTCTGAGCCCTCTGAGACCCGGGTCAAATAGCCATACAACCTAAGGAGCTCGTCTTCATCTACGAGATTCTGTGCACCTATCACTTCATCGAATCTGGTCGTGTAGACGTAATATTCAGAGGCGTTTCGCACTTCTTCGGCGTGATTCGTGTCAAATTTTCCGTTCTGAGTAAGCTCAGGGATGTCATATTGGTCATGTACAGATGGCGTGATCGATTCAACGGCTTTCCGAATTTGCTCATCTGTGAGAAGATCGATAGCGGATTTCTGCGGGGCGCTTGCAGCCGCAATCATTGGCTCGATCTCACGTATCGACGTTCGAATCGTTCGAGCTAAACTAGCTACCGTCGCGGCTACCTCCGGATCGGTGAGCGGTGTGAAACGAAACGGTCGCCAATCGATCCAATTTCGCTCCCGAAGTACGTCCGCGATCGCATCCTTGTTTTTTGGGTAGTCTTCCTCCAGTTGCTCGCAAGGTACGTAGTACACCGGCAATATGAGCCGCGGCACACCTAGCATATTCTCTCGTTGCAGGAACGTTTCGAACTCAGATCGGCATGCGTCGCTCGCGAAAAAGCTTGGCGTCACGATCGGGATTAAAAATCTCACACTAG
>Ga0187783_10002336_pt1 | contig 14092 bp, 10 predicted proteins | sample 1015_SJ02_MP02_2_FD_132471 | JGI IMG/M metagenome (GOLD analysis project Ga0187783, IMG submission 132471) | Tropical peat soil microbial communities from peatlands in Department of Meta, Colombia - 1015_SJ02_MP02_20_MG | ecosystem: Environmental > Terrestrial > Soil > Wetlands > Peat | place...
TCGCAACATCGGACCCGGCGCCGGGCTCGGAGAACAGCTGGCACCAGATTTCCTCGCCGCGCAGCATCGGGCGCAGGTAGCGCTTCTTCTGCGCCTCCGAGCCGATCTCCAGGATGGTGTTGCCCGGCATGCTGATGCCGATGAAGAACGCGCCGTTCGGCAGGTCGTAGTTACGCGTCTCCTGGCTCCAGGCGATCTGCTCGGCGTTGGTCAGGCCCTGCCCGCCGTACTCCTTCGGCCAGGTGATCCCGGCGAACCCGGCGTCGTAGAGCTTCGCCTGGAACGCCTTCTGGTCCGCCAGCGTCGTCTGGGTGGTTTCGTCGTCGTCCTCGGCGGCGCCGCGGCGCGGCGCGTTGGCCTGTAGCCACGCTCGCGCCCTCGCGCGGAAGTCGTCGCTCATCGGCGTGCCCCTCCCGGCCCGGCAGCCGCGGCCAGGCCGAAAAACTGAAATCGGTTATACTTTCTGTGGCACCGAGCGAAGCATGTCGTCACGTCCCATGTCAACCAGGCGTCCGTAGCGGCCGGTCCGTGCGGGGGAACGGGGTCGAGGTGGCGCGCCTGGCTCGAAGGCCACGGCGAGCGGGCCGGCCGGGGCGAGGGGACTGGCCAGCCGGGGCGAGCGGACTGGCAGGAAAGGAACACCGGGCGATGCGGGTAACCGGCACACGACAGCACGCCGCGTGGCGGCTGGCCGAGTTCCCCCCGGTCGAGAACGTCGCCAGCGGGATCTGGTCGGTGCCCGTGCCGATCATCGGCAACCCGCTGCGGTACGTGCTCAGCTACCTGATCGAGCACGACGCCGGCTTCGTCATGGTGGATCCCGGCTGGAACCATGCAGATAGCTGGCAGGCGCTGACCAGCGGCCTGGCCCAGTGCGAGATCCCGCTCGGCGCGGTCACCGGCATCCTCGTCACGCACGTGCACCCGGACCATCACGGGCTGTCCGGCAGGGTCCGCGAGCTGACCGGCGCCTGGGTCGGCATGCACCCGGCCGAGGACGCCTTCCTCGCGGTGCGCGGCGCGGAAGCCATGCGCACCGGTATCGAGGTCTACCTCCGCTGGTGCGGCGCGCCCGCGAGCCATCTGAAGGAGCTCGTGGCCAGCCGGCAGCACACGGCGCAGATCGAGCCGATGGTCCGCGCCGACCGGCGGATCGAGCACGGCGACCTCGTGGACGTGCCTGGCCTGACGCTCCGCGCGGTCTGGACTCCCGGACACACGCCCGGCCATCTCTGCTTCTACGACGAGTCGCGCGACGTGCTGCTGACCGGCGACCACATCCTGCCGCGCATCACGCCGAACGTGTCCTCCTATGACATGACGTCGAACCCGCTGGACGACTACCTGGCCTCGCTGGAGAAGATCCGCGGCATTCAGCCGCACGAGGTGCTGCCCGCCCACGAGTTCCGGTTCACCGACCTGGACGCCCGGCTGACCGACCTGGCGGAGCATCACCGCGAGCGGCTGGCCGAGGCCGAGCGGGGCCTGGCCGCAGCCGGCCCGGCCGGCACCACCGCGTGGCAGGCGGCGATGGGCGTGACCTGGTCCCGGCCGTGGGCCGACCTGGCTTCGTTCCAGCGCCAGGCCGCAATCGGCGAGGTGCTGTCCCATTTGCGGTATCTGCAAGCGCGCGGGCGGGCGGCCGAGTCGGACGTCGACGGCGTCGGGCTCTGGACCGCGGCCGAGTCCTAGGCCGGACATACATCGCGAATCTGCGAATCTGGAGCGCGTCTTTGTCCGCGCCTCCGCACTTTCCACCTGCCGTGGCTGCTACGGCGCCCGACTCATCCAGGTATGCGAAGCCACAACAGGTGGAAAGCCGCGTGGGCGGCTGTCACGCTCGGGGCCAGACTGGCCAGTCGGTTAGTAAGCTGGGGAGCCGGGCGCGGCACGGCTCCGGACGAGGATGCGCTAACGTCCCCGGTCAATAGGTGCAAAACGGAGAAGGTTACCTTGTCAGACCGGCACGCGTGGACCGAGGAGGGTGCGCATGCCGTTGCGCCCGGAGTGCACCGGATACCACTGCCGCTGCCATCCGACGGGTTGCGGGCCGTCAACGTCTACGCCATCGAGGCGGAGTCCGGACTGGTCCTGATCGACTCGGGCTGGGCGCTGGCAAACGCGCTGAACCAGCTCGAGCGGTCGCTGGCCCTGATCGGCGCCGGCCTGCGGGACGTCCGGCAGTTCCTGGTCACCCACATGCACCGGGATCACTTCACCCAGGCGGTCGAGATCAGGCGCCTGTTCGGCACCTCGATCGCGCTGGGCCGCGGCGAGCAGCCGTCCATCGACGGCCTGCTGTCCGGTGAGTTCCGGCCGATGCGCGCCCAGCTGGCGGTGCTCAGGCTAGCCGGAGCTAACCCGGTCGCCGACACGCTGGCCCAGCTGACCGGTCGCGGTCCGAACGGCGCCAGGTGGCCTGCCGCGCCTCCCGCATCTGCCGCGCCTGCCGCAGCCGGCGCGCTGCAGCCGGGCCACCCGGCATTGCGGCCCGGATCAACCTTCGCCGCCGCGCTCGGCTACGAGGCACCCGACAGCTGGATCGCGCCCGACGCGGAGTTCGACCTCGGCACGCGGACACTGACCGCCGTTGCCACGCCTGGCCACACGCGCGGCCACGTCGTGTTTGCCGACGCCCAGTCCGGGCTGCTCTTCGCCGGCGACCATGTGCTGCCGCACATCACGCCGTCGATCGGCTTTCAGGAATCTCCCTCAGCGCAACCGCTGCGGGAGTACCTGCAGTCCCTTACTCTGGTGCGCCGGATGCCCGATATGCGCCTGCTGCCAGCCCACGGTCCCGTCGCCGTGAGCACCCACGCACGGATCGACGAGCTCCTCGAGCATCATGCGCACCGGCTCGGGCTCATGGCAGACGTGCTCGGCGGCGGGGAGTGCACCGCCTACGACGTCGCGCTCGCGATCGGCTGGACGAGACGGCAGCAAAAGCTCGGCGACCTTGACCTGATGAACCAGATGCTCGCGATCTGCGAGACCGTCTATCACCTCGACCTCCTGGTAGCTCAGGCGAGCGCAGTCAGCCAGGTCGATGCCGACGGTGTCCGTCGCTACCGGCTAGCGGACCAAGCCCCCGACCCTGCCTGCGACAAGGAGGTCACCGCATGACCGAGCTCTCAACCAGCAATCCGCCGGCGCTGCCCACCACGCCCACCGGCTCGAGCCTGCAGCGGCTCGCCGACGAGGCATGGACACGCGACGCCGGGCGATCTGAGCTCTATTTCGAAGGCCGCAGGTGGACAGGAGACCAGCTGGCCGACCGAGTCCGCCGGCTTTCTGGCGGGCTTCGCGGGATCGGGGTCGTTCCCCATGACCGCGTCGTCGTGTGCATGGCGAACTGCCCCGAGGTGACCGTTACCTATCACGCGGTCTGGCGCGTCGGCGCCGTGGCGACGCCGGTGCTGTTCCTGCTGACCGAGGATGAGCTCCGGCACGTGCTGACCGACAGCGGCGCCGTGCTGGTGGTCACCACGCCCGAGTTTCTACCGAAAGTGACGGCGGCGGCCAGCGCCGCCCCGACGGTCCGCGGCATTGTCGTGGCGGGCGAGCACGCCGGCGCCGAGAGCGGAGTGCCGCTGCTGGACTTCGCCGCCCTGGAGTCAGCGGACCCGGCCGGGCTGATCGACGGCGACCCTGCCTCGCTGGCGGCCCTGCTGTACACCGGCGGAACGACCGGCCGGTCGAAGGGGGTGATGATCAGCCACGATGCCCTGTCCGCGGCCGCGTGGGCAGCCACCGCTACGTCCTACGACCCGGCGTACCGGACCGTATTGCTGCCGCTGCCGCTCTCGCACGTCTACGGTCTCATGGTCAGCGTCATGAGCCTGCACACCCCCGAGCCCGGCCTGACCGTGCTGATGCGCTGGTTCGACCCGGCCGGCTGGCTGCAGCTCGCCCAGCAGCACAAGGTCAACTTCAGCCCGCTTGTGCCCTCGATGCTGCAGATGCTGCTCCAGCAGCCGCTCGAGGCCTACGACCTGTCTGCGCTGGTCCGGCTCAACAGTGGCGCTGCACCGCTGCCACGCCAGGTCATCGATGACTTCGGGCGCCGGCTGCCGCGCGTGGAGATAGCGGAGGGCTACGGCTGCACCGAGTCTGCGGCGATCATCGCGACGACGCCGATCGGGCAGGCCAGGCCCGGCAGCGTCGGCAAGCCGGCACCGGGCGTCCAGCTCCGCATCGAGCTCCAGGATGGCAGCGAGGCCGCCACCGGGGCGGACGGCGAGATCTGCATCCGCGGCCCGATGCTCATGTCCGGGTACTGGCACGCCCCCGAGGAAACCGCGAAGGCACTGCGAGGCGGTTACCTGCACACGGGTGACGTGGGCCGCCTGGACGCAGACGGTTACCTGTACATCGTCGACCGGATCAAGGACTTGATCATCCGCGGTGGCTACAACGTCTACCCGCGCGACGTGGAGGACGTGCTGGTCCAGCACCCAGACGTGGTCGCCGCGGCGGTCGTCGGCAAGCCCGACCCGAAGTACGGCGAGGAGGTCGTGGCGTTCGTCCAGCTCGTTCCGGGCAGCCGCACCACGGCGCAGGAGCTGGTGGCGCATGCCAGGCAGCACCTCTCGGCGGTCAAGTACCCGCGCGAGGTCCGCATCGTCGACGCGATCCCGCTGACGAGCGTGCTGAAGACCGACCGGAAGCGGCTGCGCGCCCAGCTCGTGAGCGACACGCGACCGGCCGGCTAGCGGTCAGTCCGCCGCGGCCTGGCACGCCGCAGCGCCGGAGCCTCGGCTGACGGGCGGTCGGGGAGCCGCCTCGCTTACCAGGCGTCGTGCTGCGTGGTGCCCGGTCCGGCCTGGCCAGAGTCGGGCGTGTTGCGCTGGCCGTACCTGTCCTCGGCGTACACGTCCGGCCTGGCTAGCCTCTCGTCGGCCGCGCCGGCGCCGGCCCGCTGGAACTGGCGATCGTCGGCCAGGCTGCCCGCGCCGTAGCTGGCCGCGACCACCAGGGTTCTGGCCGCGTGATCACCTACCCGCTGGTGGTACCGCGAGGCCATCATGGTGATCAGCCCGACGAGGCCGAAGAAAAGCGTGTCGATGAGGAGCAGGATGCCGCGGACGAGGTACTGGAGCATGCTCGCCGGACCGCCACCCTTGCTGATGACGCGCACGCCCAGCAGCTGCATTCCGAACGTCTGCCCGTGGTGGCCGTGCGGCCGCAGTACCCAGTACCAGAGGTAGACAACGAGGGCGATCAGGGTCGCGAGCGCCCACCCCAGGCCGTGCAGGAACCCGCTGCCACGGGCGAGCAGCCAGTAGGCGATCGCGGGGACGATACCGACCAGGATGTAGTCGATGACGTACTGCACCACCCGCCGGCCCACGACCTGCGTCTCGTCGCGATTCACCGGGCTCGCCCAGCCAGGCTGACCGCCCGAGGAGGCGCCATAGGGGTCGTCTGGGTGACCGCCCGCCCGTGGCATGCCGCCCGACGGAGGGCTGCCGAACTGCTCCGCTCCGGGTACGTCGTGCTGGCCCGAGGTGCCGACCCAGTCGCGGGAGCTCTGCCGCGTCCCGCCGCCCCACTGACCGGGCGCGTCGCGCTCAGGCATGCTGCTCATCTTTGATCCCCCGATCCACGCCATCGTCACGACGTGCGGTTACCCCCGAAGGGCCGCCCCTCGGGGTATCGACCTTCGTACCCTCAGTCACTGCCAGAACACTCTTAGTCACCTACTGGCAGGTGGGGGCCTGCCATCCGCCGGGGCCTGCCGACACCGCCGCGATCCGATTACTCCCCGCTCACCGAGGAAGACTCTTGGTACGCAGGCGGGAGACGACAACATGCGATCCAGGCTCATCGCGGCGGTCGCTATCGCGATCGGCGTCAGCGTGGCGACCTTCGCCTCGTGCGGTGCCGACAGCGCGGTGTCGGCGAGGTCAGCGGCGGTTCGGGGCGGGGCCAGGGGCGCCCCGGCGCGCGAACTGCGGGCCGCCAGGCCCGCCGGCGTGACGAGCGGCGACCACGCCCGGCCCAGGTCCGCCAGCGCGGCGGCCATCGGCGCTCACAACCGCCCGTTCGGGCCCGGATGCGCTCAGCTGCCCAGGGCAGGAACCGGGCTGACCAGGGCCTTGCCGAGCGCAAGCCTGCCGGTCGGGACCGCCATAGCGCGAACGCCGCTGCTGTCGGACCTGGCGAGGGCTATCAAGCTGGCTGGCCTGACGAGCATGCTCAACGCGGCCCATGGGCTCACGGTGTTCGCACCCGACAATGCGGCCTTCCAGGATCTGGGTGCCGGCAACGTGCAGGCGCTGCTTTCCACCAGACCGGACCTGCTGCGGGTGCTGAAGTTCCAGATCGTTGCCGGGCGCGTGCGTCCGGCCGACCTCGTCCGGCAGCGGGTACTCACCACGGTCGGGGGAACGAAGCTCTACCCATCCAGGGGTGGGCTCACCTACTACGTCAACAACGCGGCGGTGACCTGCGGCAATCTGCGCACCGCGAACGCAACCGTGTACATCGTGAACCAGGTGGTGATACCCGCGACATAGTGGGCGCCGGTCGCGCTCGTGCCGTACCGTGGGCCAGGTACCGGGGAAAGGCACATGAAGCTCAAGCTCGACTTGCACGACATCTATAACCGCGGTCAGGACATCGACCGCGCGTTGCGCGGCATCATCGACGAAGCCATCCGCACGAAAGCGCCACTGGTCGAGATCATCCCCGGCAAGGGCTCTGGGCAGCTCAAGAAGCACGTGCTGCGGTTCCTGGAGCAGAAGGAGATCAAGGCGCTCTATCACCGCGTCGAGAAGGATTCCAAGAATTTCGGGCGGGTCTTCGTCCACTTTCGGTGGTGAGCGGCACCCTGCCCAGGTCGGCCAGCAGGGCCCAGGGGTTTCGGGGAGCCGCGTGCCGTCCGGCGGGCTGCCGCCACGGGATCGGGCCACGCAGCCGGCTGCCTCGTCCCTCATGACCGGGCGCGGGCAACACGCCGCGGTCCTCCGTCATCCACGCCCAGCCCATGCCGACCCCCGACTGCCACGGTCTGCCACCCGACGCCAGCAGACGCCCCCGGGTGTGATGGTGGCACCGGCGAGGGCGCGCTGTCCATCATCGACACCGACGTCCTTGCTGGTAACGACGACAATACGAATATGAAGCCGATATCAGTCGCAGGCCCGCATTTACTGACGCAGCCGGGCTAGCGGGCCATCTCCACGATCTGTGCGCGGTCCGTCCGTACCAGCATCTGTGGAGGGATTATGCGTTTTGAGCTGGCATGGCAGGATGTCGCCATGAAGCTGGTGCTGCGCATCCTTATCGGGGCAGCCGCCCTCGGCATTGCCCACCTCATCATCTCGGGCATAGAGCTGACCAGCGGCAGCGACTGGACCAAGGCTGGCACTCTGATCGTCGTCGCGCTGATCTTTGGCGTCGTGAACGCCGTGATCAAGCCCGTGGTGAAGACCGTTGGCTGCGTCTTTTACGTGCTGACCCTTGGCCTGATCGGCCTCGTGGTCAACGGCCTGCTGCTCTGGCTGTGCAGCTGGGTAGCGGGCAAGCTGTCGCTGCCATTCCACATCACTGGCTTCTGGCCGGCCTTCTGGGGAGCCATCGTCGTGGGTGTCGTCGGCTGGCTGCTGAACCTCTTCCTGGACGACCAGCGCAAGCCGGCGCGTGGTCGGCGCGCGCACGCGGCGGCGCGCTAGCGCATCGGCCCGGCGCCGCGTCTCCGGCGGCGCCAGCACCTAGGGTTCGGTGCTGGAGGTGGCTGGTGGCACAGGCGTGGCCCGTGGTCGATCTGTTCTCTGGCGCCGGCGGCATGAGCTGCGGGTTCAGCCGATGCAACGGGTTCGAGCTGATAGGCGCCGCGGACGGGCAGCTCGGCAAGCCGAGCGCGGCCGTCGGCTCGCTGGGCTGCAACGCGAGCTACACGGCCAGTATCGGGCTGCGGCCGGTCGACGCCGACCTGTCCGGTGCCGAGCCCGCGGAGGTCTGTGCGGCGATGGGCCTCGACGGCAGCCGCCCGGCCATGCTTGTCGCGGGGCCGCCCTGCACGGGGTTCTCCCGCACGATCGCCAGCAACCACCTGCGCGACGACCGGCGCAATGGCCTGGTCGGGCTGATCGGCGAGTACGCTGCCCTGCTACGGCCGGACATCGTACTGATCGAGAATGCCAGGGAGCTCGTCACCGGCCGGTTCGGCAGGCACCTGCAGGGCTTGCTCGAGCAGCTGGATGCCCTGGGCTATGCAGCCATCGCGGATACCTACTTCTTCACCGACTTCGGACTGCCGCAGCGACGCGAGCGCGCCATCGTCGTGGCCGCCCGCCGCCCCATGCGGCCCCGCGGGCTCCGCAGCATCTGGCAGGGCTGGCGAATCGACCCGAAGGCCACCCACGTACGCAGGGCCATCTGGGACCTGCCACCAGTCGCGGCTGGGCGGCGCGACCCAGCCGACCCACTGCACGTCAGCCCTGCCTTCCGGTCCGAGGTGAACCGTCGGCGGCTCGCCGCGACACCGCGCGACGGCGGCGGCTGGGCTGACCTGGCCGACCTGCCCGACGGCAGCGGCCTGCTGACGCCAGCCATGGCCAGACGCGCTGCACGCGGTCAGTTCGGCAGCCACCCGGATATCTACGGCCGGATGTGGTGGGACCGGCCGGCTCCGACGATCAAGCGCGAGTGCAGCCACGTGGGCAACGGCCGGTACGCCCATCCGGAACAGGACAGGCTGTGTACGGTGCGGGAGATGTCGATCCTGCAGGGCTTCCCGCGGGACTATCGGTTCGCCGGGACGATGGCGAATATGTACCGGCACATCGGCGATGCGGTGCCCCCGCTGATCAGCTACCAGCTGGCCGGCCTGTGCGAGTGGATGCTGACTGGTGCCCGGCCGGATCCGGGGGCCCTGCTGCTCGCCGGCTGTCAGCTGACCACGGGCGACTTGCTGCGCGCCTGAGCGAGTCGGCCAGGGTATGCTGAATACGTGCGACGGATTCCCGGAAGCTACTGGTGCTGGCCGCCCTGAGCGGCCGCTAGTCCGTGCATTCATCCGACGGCGCGCCCGCTGGGCAGCGCCGTCGACGCTCTTATGCGGGACGTGGTCTGGCGCGCTGGCGGGCTCTCACCCACTAGCCAGCCAGGAGGTAACCCGCCGTGTCCACCACAACCCTGAGTCCCTCACAAGCCGCCAGCCAGCACCGCAGCGACAGCCTCGAGGCCGCGATCGAACGCGATCCGGCCGCCTTCCGCATGCTCAGTGGTGACCGTCCGACCGGAGCGCTGCATGTCGGCCACTACTTCGGCTCCCTGCAGAACCGGGTACGCCTGCAGGACGCCGGCGTCGAAGTGCTCGTGCTTGTCGCCGACTACCAGGCCATGACCGACCGGGTCGTGTCCGCCGACCTCCCCGATGTGGTGATGGGGCTGATGGCCGACTACCTCGCTGCCGGCATCGACCCGGACCGGGCCGTCATCTTCGCCCACAGCCAGGTGGCGTCGCTCAATCAGCTGCTGCTCCCGTTCCTCAGCCTGGTCAGCGTTGCCGAGATCGGTCGCAACCCGACAGTGAAGGACGAGGTCACGGCGGCCGGGCTCGCGACCGTATCCGGGCTGATGTTCACCTACCCGGTCCACCAGGCGGCCGACATCCTGTTCTGCCATGCCAACCTGGTGCCTGTCGGCATGGACCAGCTGCCGCACCTGGAGATCACCCGGACTATCGCGCGCCGGTTCAACGATCGCTACAGTCCCGGGGCGCCGTACTTCTCAGAGCCAGCCGCGCTGCTCAGCAGCGCGCCGCTGCTCCTCGGCCTCGACGGCCAGAAGATGAGCAAGAGCCGTCACAACACGATCCCGCTGCGGGCCACCGCCGACGAGACCGCGCGCCTGCTCGGGCGGGCGAAGACGGACTCGCAGCGGGTCATGACCTACGAGCCGGAGCGGCGGCCGGAGGTGGCGAGCCTGCTCCTGCTCACGGCGCTCTGCCGCGGGACGACTCCGGAGGAGGTCGCTGGCGAGATCGGCGCCGGCGGCGCGGCACGGCTGAAAGCAGCCGCGACCGAGGCGGTCAACGACCGGTTCGCGCTGATCCGGGCGCGCCGGACGGCGCTCGCGGCCGACCCGGGCTATCTGCGGACCGTGCTGGCGGAGGGGAATGGGCGAGCATCCGCGATCGCCGACGACACGCTGCGCACGGTGCGCCGGCTGATGCACCAGCTGTACTAGCCCGGACAGCGCGGCGGGCCGCTGCATCGTCGCAGCGGCCCGCCGACCTCGTGGCGCGAACCGGTGTCAGGACGCCGTGCCCGCGCCCTGGAGCTTGGCGAGCTCGGCCTGCACTATGGCCTCGTGCTCTTCCTCATCACGCTTGGCTGCGCGTGGCGACCACCGGCCGCGCAGCAGCGGGATGGACAGCAGGAAGAAGATGAGCCCGCCGACGCACACCCAGTACCACGTCTTCCACTGGCCAGGCGACTTGGCTGCAGCCGAGACCACATTCGCCGCGTGCGCGGACATGTAGGCCTTGACCGACGCCGGCACCGCTCCGAGAGCCGTCAGCTCGGCCGAGTTGGCCGTTACCGCCGCCGTCGCGCTCGCTGGCACTGCCGCCAGAGCGGTCAGCTGGGCCGAGTACGGCTGCAGGCCGGCGATTGCCGCCTCGTTCGCGCTGATCGTGGTCAGGATCGACGCGTTACCGCCCGCTGCGGCCAGCAGCTCGCCCAGTAGTGAAGCCGGGATCTTAGCCGGGTTCGTGTACGCGGCAGCCTGTGCGAACGCGGTCGGGTTCTTGGCGATGGCCGCCAGCTCTGGGGCGAACTTCGTCGCGGTCGCGACCACGCTGGGATGCGTCGCCGCCCAGTTGAACTCCGTCGCGTACTTCTCGTAGTCGGCGATCACGCTTCCGTGCGTTCCGGCCCAGGTCAGCGACGGGTACTTGGCCGCATAGGCGGCGACATTCCCGCCGTAGTTGACCAGCGGGGTCACCGTGTTGATGACGAGCAGAAGCAGCAGCGAGGAGCCGAAGACGACGACCCGGATGATCCAGCCCCAGATCGCGAGCCCGGTTGCCACCGCTGCTGGGTTGCGAGCCTCGACGGTTTCCGTGAAGCTCGCCATCCACGGCGTATAGGCGACGCCGAGGAAGAACAGCATGACCGCCAGGTACGCCGCGATCAAAGCGAAACTCGGATGGGCTCCGACCTTCGACTGGAGCAAGAACAGTATGAGCATGACCGTGGCGCCGATACCGCCGATCACCATGAAGGGTTTCCGCACCCGGAAGCGGTCGGAGGTCAACCCGATCAGGATCACCGCGCCGGCGTTGAAGGCCCAGCACCAGTAGCCGAGGTTGTTCGACTCCTTGAGCGTGAAGCCCAGAATCGTGGTCGCGTAGATGACCAGGAAGCCGACGAGGGCGTAGTAGATCAGCAGCATGATCGAGACAGCGAAGGCCGAGATGATGATGTCGGCCTTGAGCAGCTGCCGCCAGTGATTCTTCAGCGCGGCCTCGACATCGAGGCCCTTGGCGCGCAGCTCGATCAGGGCCCGGTCCCGCATGCTCACCATGAGCTGGTCGCGTAGCCCGGGTGACAACTCCCGCAGGAAGAGCAGCGCTATGACCCAGACCACGAGGCCCACGGTGCCGCCGATGTAGAACTCGTGCGTCCAGAACCGCGGGTTGGTAATGACGCTGGGGATCGTGATCGAGCCGACGATCGCGACGATCAGGCTGCCGAGCACCGGGCCGCTGGTCCAGAAGCCCATGGCGGTGGCACGGCCGAGCTGCGGCGAGAAGTCACGGATCAGCGCCGGGGTCGCGACGAGGCACACGCCCTCAACCGCGCCGACGACCCAAGCCTCGCCGGTGTACTCCCACCTGTTGGTGCAGGCGGGCAGCAGGAACGTCACGAAGACGCCTGCAAACAGCAGCCCGAACACCACCAGATTCGCGCGGCCGTACCTGTCGGTGAGGCCAGCGAACAGGGAGCCAAAGGCGCCGATGAGGTTGCCAAAGGCAACGGTCGCCACGTAGAACGTGAAGCTCATGTGCAGGTTGCTCAGGATCAGCGTCGACACCGAGCCGCCGACATACAGTTCGTAGTACAGCGTGATCGTGGCCAGGACAGTGATGGCCAGGAAGGCCACCCTGGGACCGGTGTTCGGATAACCATCCAGCTGCCGGTGTATCAGCGAAGAGAGCACTCCCCGCTGCCGGGAGGCTGGCTCCGCGGTAGTAGCTGTCATACAGCCCTCCTTGCCGTGACCGGACGTTTCGCCTGCGTTAACGACATGCCGACTAGACGGTACGCCCACCGTTACTGCGAAATCAATGGCCTGTTTTTACGCATCTCGGGCCGCATCCGGTGGCCTGCCTTCGGCTGACCGCGGAACGCTTGCCCTGCGATAACGCAGGATCGGGGGTTGTCGGCCAACGCTTGACTAGTTTCATCACGGAGTAGCCACAGCCGCATTACAGTGCGGCTAAATCCGGGCCGGGGCCCGTGCTGGCAACCGATGACGGCGCCTTATCTAAACCGCTTGCACTCTTGTTGCCACCTGACGTAACCGTCACGTCAGGTGCCGACGTAGGCCGCGAGGTGCTGGCCGGTGAGAGTTGACCGGGCCGCGATCAGGTCGGCCGGTGTGCCCTCGTAGACGACCCGGCCACCATCGTGGCCGGCGCCAGGCCCGAGGTCGATGATCCAGTCGGCGTGCGCCATGACTGCCTGATGGTGCTCAATGACGATCACCGATTTGCCCGCCTCGACGAGCCTGTCGAGCAGGCCAAGCAGGTGTTCGACATCGGCGAGGTGCAATCCGGCGGTCGGCTCGTCGAGGACGAGGATGCCGCCCGTCTCAGCCATGTGGGTGGCCAGCTTGAGCCGCTGCCGCTCGCCGCCCGACAATGCGGTAAGCGGCTGGCCGAGGGTGAGGTAGCCGAGTCCGACGTCAGCGAGCCGGTCCAGGATGGCGTGCGCCGCAGGCGTGCTGGCCGCCGCACCAGCCCTGAAGAACTCCCTGGCTTCGGTCACTGGCATCGCGAGTACCTCGCTGATGTCCCGGCCGCCGAGGTGGTACTCGAGCACCGCCGCGTCGAACCGCTTCCCCTCGCATATCTCGCAGGTCGTGGCGACGCCGGCCATCATGGCCAGGTCCGTATAGATCACGCCGACGCCGTTGCAGCTGGGACATGCGCCGTCGGAGTTAGCACTGAAGAGGGCCGGCTTGACGCCGTTGGCCTTCGCAAAGGCCGCTCGAATCGGATCGAGCAGCCCGGTGTACGTCGCCGGGTTGCTCCGCCGCGAGCCACGGATCGGCCCCTGGTCGACCGAGACCACACCGACCCGGCCAGACACGGAGCCGTGGAGCAGCGAGCTCTTTCCCGAACCCGCCACGCCCGTCACCACCACCAGCAGGCCGAGCGGTATGTCGATATCGACGTCACGCAGGTTATTAGTGCTGGCGCCCCGTACCTCCAGCACTCCCGAGGGTGTCCGCACCGACGGCTTCAGGGAAGCGCGGTCGTCCAGGTGCCGCCCGGTGATCGTGCCGCTGGCGCGCAGGCCATCGACGGTGCCCGCGAAGACCACCTCGCCACCGGCCGGGCCAGCGCCGGGACCGAGGTCGACGACGTGGTCCGCGATCTCGATCGCCTCCGGCTTGTGCTCCACGACGAGCACCGTGTTGCCCTTGTCGCGCAGCCGCAGCAGCAGGTCGTTCATGCGCTGGACGTCATGGGGGTGCATGCCAACGGTGGGCTCGTCGAAGACGTAAGTGACGTCGGTCAGCGCGGAGCCAAGGTGCCGGACCATCTTGACGCGCTGCGCCTCGCCGCCCGACAGCGTGCTCGCTGAGCGGTCAAGCGCGAGGTAACCGAGCCCGATCTCCACGAACGAGTCGAGTGACTGCGCTAGCGCGGCGAGTAGCGGCGCCATCGACGGCTCATCGAGGCCGCGCACCCACTCGGCGAGGTCGCTGATCTGCATGGCGCTGGCATCGGCGATGCTGATCCCGTTGATCTTCGATGATCGGGCCGTCTCGCTGAGCCGGGTGCCGACGCATTCAGGACAGCCGGTGAACGTCACCGCCTGCTCGACGAAGGCCCGGATGTGCGGCTGCA
>Ga0187783_10002337_pt1 | contig 14091 bp, 12 predicted proteins | sample 1015_SJ02_MP02_2_FD_132471 | JGI IMG/M metagenome (GOLD analysis project Ga0187783, IMG submission 132471) | Tropical peat soil microbial communities from peatlands in Department of Meta, Colombia - 1015_SJ02_MP02_20_MG | ecosystem: Environmental > Terrestrial > Soil > Wetlands > Peat | place...
ACCGGCCCACGACTCTGCATGCCGGCCCGGGCGCTGGGTAAAGGGCTAGTGCGACCCGCACGGTTCACGACCCCGCAGGCAAGAATTTGCCCCCTCGTCGTGCAACCTACGGTCTCGTAGGTTACGGTTACGTAAGCGTATCTGCGTGGCCCTTGCCCACGGTTCTGCGGAGCGCTCAAGTCGCGGACAAGCTGCATTAATGCCAGGCGAGGATGCCATGACCGCTGTCTCTGATGTAACGAACCCGGGCATCACCGCCCCGCCCGCTGCCGCCGAAGATCCGGCGGTCACCACGGGCGTCCGCAAGGCACCACTGAACGATCTGCAGGACGAGCCGAAGAGCACGGCAGCGAAGGTTCTCATCGGGGTCTTCGTCGCGGTCCCGATGCTCGCCCTGGCCGCGGCGATACCGCTCGCGTGGGGCTGGGGACTCGGCTGGCACGACGTGGTCATCGCGCTGGTCTTCTACTACGCCTCTGGCCTCGGCATCAGCATGGGCTTCCATCGCTACTTCACCCACCTGTCCTACAAGGCCAAGCCCGGCCTGCGCATCGCGCTCGCCATCGCGGGCTCGCTGGCCATCGAGGGCCCCGTCCTGACCTGGGTTGCCGATCACCGGCGGCACCACAAGTACAGCGACCGCGATGGCGACCCGCACTCCCCGTGGCGGTTTGGCGACGACTGGAGGGCGCTCACCAAGGGTCTGCTGTGGGCTCACATGGGCTGGCTGTTCGACAGCAATCAGACCTCGCGCGAGAAGTTCTGCCCCGACCTGCTGGCGGACCGGAAGATCGTGCGCATCTCCGCCGGGTTCCCGGCGCTGGTCGTCGCGTCGCTGCTGGCACCGGCGCTGATCGGCGGCCTGTGGTCATGGTCCTGGCAGGGCGCGGTCACCGCGTTCTTCTGGGCCAGCCTGGTCCGCGTCGCGTTCCTGCACCACGTCACCTGGTCCATCAACTCCATCTGCCACACGTTCGGCAAGAAGGAGTTCGAGGTCAGGGACAAGTCGCGGAACGTCAACTGGCTGGCCATCCTGTCCTTCGGCGAGTCCTGGCACAACCTGCACCACGCGGACCCGACCTGCGCCCGGCACGGCGCCCTGCGCGGCCAGATCGACATCGCCGCGCGGCTGATCTGGTTCGCCGAGAAGCTGGGCTGGGCCTACGACGTCCGGTGGCCGGACGAGGCCAGGCTTTCCGGCAAGCTCACCGGCAAGCGCCGCCTGGGCTCGATGACGATGCCGCGGCCGGTCGCGGTGGCATCGGTGAGCTCCGAGCCGATTCGCCCGATTAGCCGCGGCGCCGCCTAACCGGCCAAGATGGAGGCGTGACAGACGAGCCGGCGTCGGCACCAGGCAGCCGACGGCGCATGACGGGCAAGGAACGGCGCGAGCAGTTGCTCGACATCGGGCGCAGGCTGTTCGCCGAGCGCGGCCTGGACGGCACCTCCATCGAGGAGATCGCCGCCCAGGCCGGCGTCTCGAAGCCGGTCGTCTACGAGCACTTCGGCGGCAAGGAGGGCCTGTACGCGGTCGTCGTCGACCGGGAGGTCGAGCGCTTTCTCGCCATGGCCACGAGGCTGCTCGAGGGCGAGGACACCATGGCCAAGTTCGAGATGGCCGCGGTGCAGCTGCTGCGGTATATCCAGGAGAACTCCGACGGCTTCCGCATCCTGGTCCGTGACTCCAACCCGACCTCCGGCTCTGGCACCTTCGCGAGCCTGATCAGCGACATCGCGAGCCAGGTCGAGTACATCCTCGGTGACGTGCTGGCCGTGCGCGGCTATGACCCCGGGCTCGCGCCGGTGTACGCCCAGATGCTCGTCGGCATGGTCGCCTCGGCCGGCCAGTGGTGGCTCGATGCGCGCAAGCCGGGACTCGAGGAGATGGCTGCGCACCTGGTCAACCTCGCGTGGAATGGGCTGCGCGAGCTCGACCCCCAGCCGCAGCTGTCGACCGAGGCGACGCAGCAGCTGCGCGAGGGACAGTGAGGTTCGACTGTCCGCATCTCCTAGCCCGACGCGGGCCCGGCGGTCTGGTGCGCGACCACGAAGACGCGGCGGAACGGCAGGACCGTTCCGTACGGCGCGGCTGGGTAGGCCGCCCGGACCCGTTCCCCGTACTGCCGGACGAACTCGCTGGCTTCCGCGGGCGGGAGCGCGGCGAGCACCGGGCGTAGCCCGGAGCCCTTGTACCACTCGGTCACCGGATCCGCCCCGGGCAGCACGTGCAGGTAGGTCGTCTCCCAGGCGTCGACGGCCAGCCCGGCCCGCGCCAGCACATCGAGGTAGGCGGCCGGGTCGGCCGACTGCCGGTTGAGCTCCGCGCCCGCCAGCCGGTCCCGCCAGCGGTCCGAGCCAGCCAGCTCCCGCAGGATGACATGGCTGGGCTGGTCGAAGTTGCCGGGCAGCTGGAAGGCGAGCCAGCCGCCGGGCGATAGATAGCTGGCCCAGCGCGGCAGCAGGTCCAGATGGCCGGGCACCCACTGCAGCACCGCGTTGGAGATGATCACGTCCACCGGCCGGTCGGGCTTGAAGTCCCGGACGTCGCCGAGCTCGAAGATCAGCCGTCCGGCAGCGGAGTCGCCGCCGTACCGCGCCGCGGTCGCCGCATCGATCATCTCCACCGAGGCGTCGATGCCGAGGACAGTGGCGCGCGGCCAGCGCTGTGCCAGCGCCGCGGTCAGCTGGCCTGGCCCGCAGCCGAGATCGACGACGGTGCCGGGCGCCGTCGCGGCGATCCGGGCGGTCAGGTCGAAGAACGGCCGCGACCGCTCATCGGCGAAGTGCAGATACTGAGCCGGATCCCACATGGCGGCCCTCCCTTGCCCGTCTGCGGCGCGAGCCCATCCCTCTGCTGGCCGCAGGTGTCTCGACATCGAGATATGTGGGACCTGTCTACCGTGCCTGAAGTCTCGATGTCAAGAGATATGCTCCGGACATGGCGCGCACCACCAAGCAACTCAGCGACGAGGTCGACGACATCGTCGCCAGGTGGCGCGCCGAGCGGCCCGACCTCGACGTGACCCCCTTGCAGGTGCTCAGCCGGGTGTCCCGGCTGGCCCGGCACCTGGACCGGGCCCGGCGCGCCGCTTTCGCGGCGCACAGCCTCGAAGCCTGGGAGTTCGACGTGCTGTCGGCACTGCGCCGGGACGGCTCGCCGTACCAGCTCAGTCCCGGTGCGCTGGTCCGCACGACGCTCGTGACGTCGGGCACGATGACCAACCGCATCGACCGTCTCGCTGCGCGCGGCCTGGTCCGCCGGCATCCCGACCCGCAGGACAAGCGGGGCGTGCTGGTGGAGCTGACGGCCGCGGGCCAGCGCAGCGTAGACGCCGCCATGGCAGACCTGCTGGACCGGGAACGCGGCCTGCTGGCGGCGCTGCCTGACAGCCAGCAGCGGGACCTGGCCGGGCTGCTGCGCGTCTTGCTCGCCCCCTTCGATGCCCAGGGACCGCCGCGATCGTGACCCGGCAACGGCCCGGTGAGCCGGCGCTTACTCGGATGGGGTGACCGTCTCGGCAGCCGGACCACCGGCTCAGCCGGGTCCGCGCCTTACGCGCGCCCCGCCGCGGACAGCGAATAGCCCTGCAGCGTGAAGCCCAGCGGGACGCGGTCGGTGGAGGCGATCTCCCAGCCGAAGTCGACCTGCGTCAGCGTGTCGGTGTTCCGCAGGTACCCATGGCCAACCAGCCAGCGGAGCACGAGCAGCAGGTTCACCGATCCCTTCGCCTCGTCCGTGCCAGCCAGCACCAGGCTCACCATGTGCGCGTTGCCCAGGTACACGCGGAAGTGCTGCCCGGCTAGCACCGCTTCGGACGACACGATGCCGGCCGGCTGCTGGCCGTGGTTGTCCACCCACACCATGACCTCGTCGCGATAGTCGTCGAGCCAGATGTCGTAGGCGGCCTCGGCGTCGTAGCTGTCCGCGGCGGGCGGCATTGACTCGGCGAACGAGCTGGTCAGCGCCCGCAGTGCCGCGAGCGACGTGCGGCGGAAGTTCTCTTGCACGCAGGGATACGTCTTCACGCCGCTCGTGTCGGCCTGGTCGGACACGACGCCCCAGTGGTGATAGGAGTCGGCCCACACGGTCTGCGGCCCGGCCGCTGCCGCATTCCACTCGTTGTTGTACACGTCGAAATCGCCGTCGCGCCAGAGGCCGAACTTCGCGGCCGACTCCCACGCCGCCTGCGTCGGCACGGTCGCGGGCGCGCCGGGATGCGATGCGGCCGCGCAGGCCGCCGCCAGCAGGCACACCGCCCCCGTCGGCAGCAGCCGACTGACGTACGCCCAAGAACCCATGACCCCACCCGAGATCGGCAAGCCGCGCCAAGCGTCAAGCACAGGAGTGGGCACCCGCCCTGCCAGATACCGCCGGCACCGCCCGACGCGGCCGGCCCGCCGGCACCGGCACCGGCACCAGCTAGCCGCCGATTTCCTCCGCGACCTCGAGCCAGCGGTCTTCCAGTCCGGCCCGCTCTGCCTGAGCGGCGCGCAGCTGGGCGCCGAGCTCGATCAGCATTTCGTAGTCGGTGGCGTGCGCGGCAAGGTCCGCGGACAGCCGCACCTCGGTGTCCGATAGCCGGGTGATCTGCCGCTCCAGCCTGGCCAGCTCCTTCTGGGCCGCGCGCTGGCGGGCCGTGTTGTGGCGCCCCTTCTCCGTCACGCTCCGGCCCGGTGCCCCGTGCGCCGGCGCCTGGCCCGGCGACGTCGCAGCGGGCGACGCCGGCGCCACTCCGCCGGCCGCCGAGGCCTCGCGCAGCCGGAGGTACTCCTCGACCCCGCCCGGCAGGTAGGCGAGCCGCCCGTCGACGAGGGCGAGGACGTGGTCGGTGACCCGCTCGAGGAAGTAGCGGTCGTGGCTCACCACGACGACCGAGCCAGGCCAGCCGTCGAGCACGTCCTCGAGCTCGGTCAGCGTCTCGATGTCCAGGTCATTGGTCGGCTCGTCGAGCAGCAGCACGTTCGGCTCGGACAGCAACAGCAGCAGCAGCTGCAGCCGCCGCCGCTCGCCGCCGGACAGATCGCCGACCCGGGTCCACTGCCGGTCGGCTCGCAGTCCTAGCAGGTCGAGCAGCTGGCTCACCGACAGCTCCCGTCGTCCCACCACCGCCGAGCTGCGCACCTGCTCGGCGGCCTCCAGCACCCGTAGGTCCGGATCGACGACTGCGGCTTCCTGGGTCAGGAACCCGGTCCGCACCGTGCTGCCCGTGACCACCTGGCCGTCCGCCACAACGGGATCGCCCGCGCGCGACGGCACGGGCAGGAGTCCGGCCAGCAGCCGCAGCAGCGTGGTCTTGCCGGTGCCGTTGACACCCACGATGCCGACCCGGTCACCGGGCCCGAGCTGCCAGGTCACGTGCTCGAGCAGCGTACGGCCGCCCGCCGACACCGACACGTCCTCGAGCTCAACGACGGTCTTGCCGAGCCGGGCGGCCGCGAGCCGGGCCAGCTCGACGCCGTCCCTGGCGGGTGGTTCCCCGGCGATGAGCGCGTTGGCCGCCTCGATCCGGAACTTCGGCTTGCTGGTCCTGGCCGGCGGCCCGCGGCGCAGCCAGGCGAGCTCCTTTCGTAGCAGGTTGCGCCGCCGCTGGTCGGTCGCCGCTGCCACCCGCGCCCGTTCCGCCTTGGCGAGCACGTACGCCGAGTAGCCGCCCTCGTAGGCGTGCACCTGGCCGTCGGCGACCTCCCAGGTAAGCTCGGTGACCTCGTCCAGGAACCACCGGTCGTGCGTCACGACCACGTACGTTCGCGCGTACTCCCGCAGGTATCCGGCCAGCCAGGTGATCGCCTCGATGTCGAGGTGGTTGGTCGGCTCGTCCAGCAGCAGCAGGTCGTAGCTGTCGCGCAGCAGCGCCGCCAGGCCGGCCCGTCGTCGCTCGCCCCCGGACAGCCGGTCGAGGTCAGCGCCGATGTCGATGCCCCCGAGCAGCCTGGCCACCACGGCCCGGCTGCGCGGATCGGCGGCCCACTCGTGTTCGGCCGCAGCCCCGAACACCATCGCACCGACTGTTCCGGAGAGCTGCTCCGCCTGCGGCAGGTAGCCGACCGTGACGTCGCGTCCCCTGGTGGCACGGCCAGAGTCCAGCCCGGCGATCCCGGCCAGCGTCGCGAGCAGCGTCGTCTTGCCGGCTCCGTTGCGGCCGACGACGCCGATCCGCTGCCCGCCGGACACCCCGAGCGACACCCGGTCTAGCAGCACGTGATCGGCGTAGGCCTTGCTCGCCTGCTCCAGATTGACCAGGCTGGCTGCGGGCCGGCTCACGACGGCTTGCCGTCCCGCAGCACTACCGCACCGGGAACGGGGCCGCTGGCCCGCGCGGCCGTCCGGCATACGCCCGAACTGGTCAGCGCGACGGCCAGGTCGCTGGCGTGCGCCGCGTCGCGCGCCAGGAACGCACACGTGGGTCCCGAGCCCGACACGATCGCACCGAGCGCGCCGTGCTCCTGCCCGGTCGCGAGGGTACGGCGCAGCCCTGGTCTTAGCGACAGCGCGGCGGGCTGCAGGTCGTTGGTCAGCAGCGGGCCGACCCGGCCCGAATCACCGGATCGCAGCGCGGTCATCAGCTCGGCGCTCAGCGCGGGTTCGCCAGGCAGCGGCTGCCCGGCGGCCTTCCCGCGGGCGGTGCGCAGCCGGTCGGAGGTCGCGTAGACCTGCGCGGCGGACAACCCGGACCGGGCGAACGCGAGCGCCCAGTGGTAGCTGCCCGCCGCCAGCGCCGGGGTCACCTGCTCGCCCCGCCCGCGGCCGACTGCAGTGCCGCCGACCAGTGCGAACGGCACGTCGCTGCCGAGGTCAGCGGCGAGCTCGGCGAGCTCGAGCGAGGAGAGACCGGCCTGCCACAGCTCGTTGCACGCCACCAGCGTCGCCGCCGCGTCCGCGCTGCCGCCGGCCAGCCCGGCCGCCACGGGAATCCGCTTGCGGATCTCGATCCTGACTGCGCCGGTACGCACCGCCGCGGCCTTGGCGAGCGCGCGAGCCGCCCGCCAGGCCAGGTTCGACCGGTCTGCCGGGACCGCAGCGGCGTCCTCGCCGGTCACCGTCAGCGCCATTCCGTCGGCGTGCCGCACCGTCACCTCGTCGAACAGCGACACCGCGTGGAAGACCGTGACCAGCGGGTGGTAGCCGTCAGCGCGCACCGGGCCCACCGCGAGCTGAAGATTGATCTTGGCCGGAACTCGCACGGTGACCGCAGAGCCGGACGGCCTGATTGCTGACATCACGACCCCATGATCGTAGCCGCATCCGGTCTGCTACCGACGGGCTCGGCGCCGGCGGAGCCCACCCGGTCGGCTCAGGGACTCAGCTCACTCCGTCACGCCGCTGCGAGCTGGCACCCACACCGTCGCCATGAGCGTCCTCGCCGGCAGCGGCCGCGCGATCTGCTCGTTGCAGGCCAGCGAGCAAGGCAGCTCCGAGCACGGTGCCCGCGAAGCCCAGCACGCGCACAATACCGGCCAGACCTCCCGGCAGGTGCTCCTGGAACACGACAATGCCGGCCAGGATGGGCAGCAGGTTAGTCATGAGGCTCGATACTCCGGCCGTTGCCATGGCGCTGCCGCGCTGGAACGCCAGCTGCAGCGACACGAACGCCAGTCCGTGACTCAGCGGGAGCAGGACGGCAAATACGTAGACCGGCCTGATACCGCTGACGGCGGCCTTGGTGGCGACGTCGCCCGCCGCGTAGAGCAATCCCGACGCCAACGCCAGCCCCGCGCCGGGCCGCAGCAGGCGAGCAGCGGGTCCCGCCGCAACCCCTGCTGCCAGCATCGACGCCAGGACCCAACTCAGCGGCAGGGGCCAGCCGGTCGGCGTGCTCCGCACGGTGCCGGACGGTAGCGACAGGCCGAGCAGCAGCAGGCCGCCGACCGATGCCGCAACCGCTACCCGTTCCCTGACTGACAGGCGAACTCCGCCCGCCCGCACGAGCAGGGCAAGCAGCCCCACGCCGCCCGCAGACGTGGCCTGGACCAGCGACAGCGGGGCCAGGTCGAGCGCGGCGATGTAGAGCCCCCAGCCGAGCAGCCCGGTCGTGAAGGCAATGACCCAGCGGCGGTTGGTGAAGAGCGCAGCCAGTGACGCCACCGGGTGGCGCAGCGTCAGCCTGGTCAGCCCGCCGGCGGCGGCGTGCTCGCCGTAAAAAGCCACGTTGATCGCTACTGTGGACAGCAGCGCCAGCACCAAGCCGACGGCGAGTCTCATCGTCGGCTCGGCGTCGCCCGATGGCCGGTGCCGGGAGCTCGGTCGGTCGGCTCCGCTCCGGGTCTCTCGGTGGCGCCCGCCGGCTCCCCGCTTGGCTCACCGTCGCGGGGGACCCAGTCCGCGCCGCGGACGATATCGGCGTGCGGTAGGTAGCCCTCGGCGGCCATCGCAGCCAGCGCGACCCGCGGCAGGTCGGTCCGCCGCTCGACGATCACGTACCGGGGTTGCCAGCGAGGACAGAATTGCCTGTCAAAGCGGACCAGGTTGTCGAGTTGCAGCGCGAGCGCCCGCTTCAGCGTGAGCAGCGCGCCGCGCCCGAGGCGCTGCGCCCTCGACAGGGCCGTCCGCTCCGACATCAGCTCGGCGAACGGCGCGAAATTCAGCGAGACGTGTTCGAACCCGTTCTCCGCCGCCCACCGGACCGCGTTGACGATGAGCCATGCGCTGAAGCCGTTCGGCGTGTCCGACCGGCGGGGCATGGACGACAGCGAGAGCGACTTGGTGGGCGCGCAGACGGCCATGTGCAGGCAGCCCGCCACGCGGCCGTCCTGGTCCCGCCCGACCAGGAACACCGCGTCCCCGCCGCCGAGGCGGAACAGGCTGTCGAGCTCCATCGTGAAGCCCTTTCGTATGCCGCCGTGCAGCCAGGCGGCGTCCAGAGCCGCCAGTTCGGCGCGCAGCGAGGGCGAGATGTCTCTGGCCAGGACGGCCGCTGCGGCATATCCGTGCCGCTCGACGCGGTGCATGGCCTGCCTGACCGTGCGCATGCGCCGGCCGTCGAGCGAGAACGCGGCAACGTCGATGACGGCCTCGTTGCCGTGATAGTGCGGTCGCAGGCCGCGCTCCTGGTAGAGCTGCAGGAGCCGGTCAGACGCGCCGAGCACCGCGACATGCCAGCCGCGGGCGCGCGCCTGTGCGAGGAATCCGTCCAGTGCCGGACCCGCCTCGTCCGGCGGCCCGATCGGGTCGCCGCTGACCACTGCGACGCCACGGACGACCCGGTAGGGGATCAGCGTATCGCCGTGGATGAACCAATCCTTGTCCGCCCGCAGCGCGAAGGGCGCGAGCGTGTCGCCGCCCCACTGCCGCACGATGGCGGTGGCTCGCTCGCGCCGAGCGGTATCGGTAAAGAGGCGCTCGCGCCACGGCCTGACCCACACGTCCGCCGCCCAGATAAGCCCGATGGCCTCGACGGAGAGCACCGGAAGCGGGAACCAGCGCGCGAAGTCGTGCGGGAGATAAGCCTCGTGCACGGGATGCAAGCCCACGAGCGCCCGGGCCGTGTCGGAGAGCGCGGCTGGCAGGCTGACGGCCGCGCCCGCGGCAATCTGGTAGGACAGGACCGCGGTCACGCCATAGGCCACCGCGAGCGCCAGCATCGCGGCCAGTCGCAGCAATGCGGATGGCCGCGAGCTCGGGTCCCCGCTGAAGGGGAAGTCCTGCCGCCTCGCGACCAGCACGACCGCGATCAGCGCGGTGGCGATCGCGGTCGCGTGATTGTGGCCGAGGAGCAGGTGGAGCACGACAGACGCGCCGAGCAGCGCGACCGACAGCTGCCACGCGCGCCTGTTCTGTCTGGCCAGCCCGCGAGCGGAGATCAGCAGCAGCGCTCCCACCGGAACGACGAGGGCGTGCACGGCGGGGTACACGACACCAGGACCAAACCTCTCGACGACGCCCAGCGCCGCGCCCGGGCGATGGACAATCGCCGAGAGCAGGTCGATCAGCCCGCCGATAGCCACCAGCCACGCGAGCAGCGGAGCAGCACCGACCGCGCGCGCACCAGACCCGACCCGGCCGAGCAGTGCGCCGCAGCAGCCGGCCAGCACGGCGGCAAGGTAGATCGGCTGCAGCCCGAGAGTCGCTCGGAAAACCGCCGGCAAGGGCTCCTGGAGCACGATGAACAGGCACACGGCGTCCACCAGGAACAGCCAGCAGCCGACGCCGATGGCAAGGCTCAGGCCGGCCGTCAGCCGTGCCAGGCCGAGTGCGCGCGCTATAAGCCCGAGCAGCACTCCCGCGAGACCGAAGCTCAGAACGCACACGATCAGCGGGATCCGGTCGTGGCCGGCCAGTGCGTCAAGCGGCAGCACCTGTCGCACCATGGGTCCCGGCCACTGCGCGACGGCCGCGCGCACCCAGTAGAGCCAGCCGGTGGTCAGTGTCGTGATCACGATGATCGACGCGGCGAGCACCGGCACCCGGGCAGCCGTGGCGAGCAACGGACGCGACTCGCTAGCCATGCCGGAGGTGCTCCGATGCGACGATCAGGGCCTCGGGCGCGAGCGCTCGCCACATCCCCCAGTTGTGCGTCCCGGGCCAGATGAAGAAGTGGTGCGGGACCCCCAGCGCCGCTAGCTGGGCGCTGAACGCGACATTCTGCGCCTTCAACGCGTCCAGGGCGCCGGTGTAGAACCAGATGTACGTCCCGTCCGTCCGCAGTTGTCCCGCTACTGCCGAGATCGTGTTGGCCGGGCTGTTGTACCGCATCAGCTGCTGGTTGTGGCCGAAGACCCCGACGTAGGGGAACGCCCGGGTATAGCCAGACCAGCTTTCCAGCAGCCGAAACTCGCCAGGATGGTGCAGTCCGATGTTCAGCGCGCCGTAGCCGCCCTCCGACAGCCCGCCGAGGCCCCGCGACGCAGCGGCCGGGATCGTCCGGTACCGCGCGTCGATGGTCTTGACGAGGTCGCTGGCGACGAACGTCTCCCAGGCGTTCCCTGGGAGGACACCGTTCACCCACTCCTCGTCGGCAAAGAAAGAGCGACCGCCGGCCGGCATCACCAGGATCATCGGCTGCATCCGGCCGGCCGCGACGAGCTCGGACTCCACCGCGCCGAGCTGCCCGACGGTCAGGAAGTTAGACGGGTAGCCCGGACTCCCCTCGAGCAGGTAGAGGACGGGGTAGCGGCGGTGGGGGTGGGCCCTGTACCCAGGCGGCAGCACGACCTCCACCGGGTCGGGGTAACCACCCAGCGCGCGGCTGCTGATCGTGATCTGCCGGACGGTCACCGGCGTGACGGGAACGCGCCGGATCACGCCGTGCTGCCGCACGACGACGCTGCCAGCCAGCGCGGGCGGGGGAAAGCCCCGATAGAGCCAGTAGGTAGCCACATAGCGAATGACGCCGAGAACGCCCACACCGAACAGCCCGGCGCAGAGCAGCACAATCAGGACACGACGACCGAGACGCCGACGCCATGCTGTGCGCATCCATGCCGCAGCCCGGCGCGAGCGCAGGCCAAACCAGCGCTGCGCGGGCGCCGACGTCTGGTTCGTGTCGGTTCGAGTGCGCAACGGCGTTCCTTGCCTCTTCTCAGCAGTTCAGCGCGGGATTGCGCGGCTCCGCAGAGGCGAAGGTCCTGTTAACCGACCGCCTTCGCTGCCACCCTATGCGCTACCCAGATGTCCCAAGGACGTGCGCGGCTGCCGCGATGCGGGCAAAGTCCGCGATGCCCAGCGCCTCGCCGCGGAGTGCCGGGTCTATCCCGGCGGCCCGCACGAGGTCAGCCGCCGCCGCCGCGGAGCCGGCCCACGCCGCGAGCGCCGACCGCAGCGTCTTGCGCCGCTGCGAGAACGCCGCGTCGATCACCGCGAAAGTGTCGGTCTGGCCGGCCTCCCCCCGCAGCCGCGCGGCGACATCGGCCGGGTGCCGCACGAGCTCGACCAGGCCCGAGTCAACCCGCGGCACCGGCCAGAACACCGCCCGGCGCACCGAGCCCACGCGGCGTGCCGTCGCGAACCAGGCCAGCTTCGCCGACGGCACGCCGTACACGCGGCTGCCCGGCGGCGCGCACATCCGGTCGGCCACCTCGGCCTGCACCATGACCAGCCCGCCGCGCAGCGCCGGCACGGTGGCCAGCAGATGCAGCACTACCGGCACCGAGACGTTGTAGGGCAGGTTCGCCACCAGCACCGTAGGCTGCTCGCCGGGCACGGCCTCGATCCTGGCCGCGTCGGCCGTCACGACCGTCAGCCGTGCCGCGAGCTGCGGCGCGCGGGCGGCCACGGTGGCGGGCAGCTCGGCGGCTAGCACCGGGTCGGCCTCCACGGCCACGACCCGACGCGCCGCCGCGAGCAGCGGCAGCGTCAGCGATCCGAAACCCGGCCCGACCTCCAGCACGGTGTCGTCCGGTCGCAGACCCGCCAGCGCCGCGATTCGGGTGACCGTGCCCGCATCGACGACGAAATTCTGGCCCAGCCGCTTGGCGGGCTTGACGCCCAGCCGTGCCGCGAGTGCCCTGATCTCGGTGGGGCCGAGCAGGCTCGCCGCGGGTAGCGGCTGCGGCGCCGACGGCGGCGAAGCTAGGCCGGCCAAGGCCCGAAGACCCGCTCGCCGGTGGCCTCGATGACGGCGCACAGCTTGGCCACGTCCATCTGCTTGGCCGCGGCGAGCGCCCGAATCGTACGCGCGACCTGCGCGGGCGCGTTGGACCGACCCCGGACCGGTGCCGGAGCCAGGAACGGCGCGTCGGTCTCGGCCAGGAGCAGCTCGGCCGGCGTGACGGCGGCCGCGGCCCGCAGGTCACCGGCGTTCCCGAAGGTCACAGTGCCCGCAAAGCTCAGCACGTACCCGGCCTGCACGCACCGCTCGGCTAGCTCAGCGTCGCCGGAGAAGCAGTGGAAGATCACCTGCTCGGGCGCCCCGTCGGCGGCGAGGATCGCGAGCACGTCCGCGTGCGCGTCCCGGTCGTGGATCACCAGCGGCTTACCCGCCTGCTTGGCAATGTCGATGTGTGCGCGGAACCAGTCGCGCTGCACCGACGGCGGCGCGCTGTCCCGGTAGTAGTCGAGGCCGGTCTCCCCGACGGCCCGGACCTGCGGGAGCGCCGCCAGCCGAGCGATCTCGCCCAGTACGGCGTCGCGCTCGGCGGCCGAGCCCGCGGCTGCCGCGGTCTCGTTCGGGTGGATGGCCACCGCCGCGGCAACAGCCGGGAACGCGGCCGCGCACCGCGCCGCCCAGCGCGCCGACGCGGTGTCACAGCCCACGGTCACGACCCTGGTGACGCCGACGGCCGCGGCCTGCGCGAGGGTGTCCGCGACCGCAGTGTCGATCATGTCGAGGTGGCAGTGGCTGTCGGTCGCCGGGCCAGGCAGCGGCTCGGGCGATGACGCCGACGACCTGCCGATGCCCGGCCCTGGACCGAAGTCGTCATCGGGGACCGGACGGCCGGCGCCCGGTAGCGTCACCCGGCCTCCAGCCTGGCCAGTTCCTCGGCCGCGACGGACGGCGGCAGCTTGGCGAACAGCGGCATCGGCGGGGTGAGCTTCGTGCCCGGCCTGATGGGCGCCGACTCCCAGCGCGCGGCGGTCCGGTAGTCGCCGGTGATGATCGGGTAGCTGAACCCATCCTCCTCGGCCACCTCGTCGATCCGCGGCAGCCCGGACCACTGCCCGGTCCCGCCGAGCATCTCGAACACCCGCTGCGAAGACCGCGGCAGGAACGGCGTGAGCAGCGTCTTGCCGTCGTCGACCAGCTGCAGCGCCACGTGCAGGATCGTGCGCATCCGGTCCGGGTCGGACTCGCGCAGCTTCCACGGCGCCTGATCGGACAGGTACTTGTTTGCCTCGGCGAGGGTCCGCATCGCCTCCGTGCTCGCGGCCTTGAACCGGCACCGGCCAAGCGCATCGCCCACCGTGGTGAAGGCCGCCCTGGACCGGTCGAGCAGCGTCCGGTCTGCGTCGGTCAGCGCACCGGCCGCGGGGATCTCACCGATGTTGCGCGCGGCGAACGACACCGCGCGGTTGACCAGGTTCCCCCAGTTCGCGACCAGCTCGTCGTTGTTGCGCCGGACGAATTCCGTCCAGGTGAAGTCGGTGTCCTGAGTCTCCGGGCCGGCCACCGCGACGTAGTACCGCAGCGCGTCCACGTCGTAGCGGGACAGGAAGTC
>Ga0187783_10002338_pt1 | contig 14089 bp, 10 predicted proteins | sample 1015_SJ02_MP02_2_FD_132471 | JGI IMG/M metagenome (GOLD analysis project Ga0187783, IMG submission 132471) | Tropical peat soil microbial communities from peatlands in Department of Meta, Colombia - 1015_SJ02_MP02_20_MG | ecosystem: Environmental > Terrestrial > Soil > Wetlands > Peat | place...
GGATCTGGCGCAGCCTGCCCGGCGGCACCGGTGCGAGGCTGACGCAGCTGGTGGTGCTGGCGGTCGCCGTGGCCCTGGTGCTGTGGTTCGTCGTCTACCCGTGGGCGTCCGTCCACCTGCCGCTCGGCCAGTCCGGCATCAGCTGAGCCAGGACCGGCCGAGGCGGAGGTTGCCGGCGGTCAGATCCCGCCGGACGGCGAGGGTGACGGTGACGGTGACCCGCCAGACGTCGACGGCGACGGCGACGGGCTCATCGACGGCGGTGCCTGGGCGATGTAGATGGTCACCGCACTGCCTGGCTCGACCGGCTGCCCGGGCTGCGGGCTGGTCGCGCACACGTCCCCGGCGGCGACCGTGGTGCCCTGGGTGCAGTTTGCCGGGTTGACGGTCAGGTTGTAGGGCGCGCCCTGCAGCAGGTTGGTCGCGGCCGACTGGGTCTGGCCCACCACGTTCGGCATGGTCAGCGGCTTGGGCGGCACATTCAGGGTGACCGACGAGCCAGGCTGCACCGACGTCCCCTGAGCGGGACTCGAGGAGAGGACGACGTTGGGCGACGAGCCAGCCGGGGCGGACGGCACGTAGTTGACGGTCCACGTCAGGCCGGCACTGTGCAGGGCTGCCTCGGCCGCGGACAGGGTGTCGCCGGTAACAGGTGGCACTGTCACCGTCGACGAGCCAGAGGACACCACGAGATTGACGGCGCTCCCCTTGTTCGCGTCCGAGCCGTACGGCGGGCTTGACGAGATCACGTCACCCTTGGTAATCGTCGACGAGGCCTTGGGGGTGATTGTCCCGACGGTGAGGCCGGCTGCCCTGATCGCGCTCTCGGCCTGCGCGAGCGTGTCGCCCGTCACCGAGGGCACCGAAACCCCGCCGCTGTTGCTGGTGAAGAACAGCACGGCGAAGACTGCCGCGGCCAGGACCACGGCCGTGGTGATGGCCGCGACCCAGGGCCAGACCTTGCGCGGCGGCCTGTCGTAGTCACCGCCGCCCTGCTCGGGCCCGTAACGGTAGGGCGGGATCGCGGCAGTGCGCCCGACGGCCTGGGTCTGCGCGCCGGCCATCCGCCTGGTGCCAGCCCCGTAGACCTCGGTGCGCATCGGCGCGGCCACCGGTGCTCCCGCCAGGGCTCGCTGGATGTCGTGGCGCATCTCGGCGGCTGACTGGTAGCGGTCGGCCGGGTCCTTGGCCATGGCCTTGAGCACGATCGCATCTGCCCAGGCAGGCACCTCGGGATCGACCCTGGACGGCGGCACCGGGTCTTCCTTGACGTGCTGGTAGGCGATCGCGACCGGGGAGTCGCCGGTGAACGGCGGCCGGCCGGTCAGCAACTCGTAAAGCAGGCAGCCGGTCGAGTAGAGGTCACTGCGGGCGTCCACCCGCTCTCCCCTGGCCTGCTCCGGCGACAGGTACTGGGCGGTGCCAATGACCTGCGCGGTCTGGGTCATGGTCAGCTGCGAGTCGGACACGGCCCTGGCGATGCCGAAGTCCATCACCTTGACCTCGCCGCCACGGGTCAGCATGACGTTGCCCGGCTTGATGTCGCGGTGCACGATCCCGTTGCGATGGCTGTAGTCCAGCGCGCGCAGGACGCCGTCAGTGATCTCGGCTGCCCGTTCCGGCAGCAGCCGCCGGTCGTCGCGGAGCAGGTCGCGCAGGGTCCGGCCGTCGACGAACTCCATCACGATGTACGGCACCGGGGTGCCGCCGACCATGTCCTCGCCGGTGTCGTAGACCGCCACGATGGAGGGGTGGTTCAGGGACGCGGCTGACTGGGCCTCCCGCCGGAAGCGCGCCTGGAAGGTCTGGTCGCGCGCAAGATCGTCGCGGAGCGTCTTCACGCCGACGATGCGGTCAAGACGGATGTCGCGTGCCCGGAAGACCTCGGCCATGCCGCCGCGCCCGACAATGCCGTCGAGCTCGTACCGGCCACCGAGAAGCCGTGGCTGAGTCATATCTCGCACTTACGTTACCGTCCTGCATGTCGGGGGCTGCCGCCAGCATGCCAAGCCCGGACGGCAGCCCCGCGTCCGGGATATCGCGTTAGTCACAAGTGTCGCCGATGGCTCGGACTGGCCGGCCCGGCCAGCGAGTGGGCGGCTCATGACCGGGCCTCGTAGGCCTTGATGATCTGCACCGCGATCGGGGCGGCCGCGTCCGCGCCGAAGCCGCCGCCCTGCACGATGACGCCGACGGCGATCGGGTCAGGCGCGCCGCTTTCACCCGCCGGGACGAAGCAGCTGAACACCGCGTCATCGGGTGACTGGGTGGGCGTGAGCCCGTTCTCCGCCGTTCCGGTCTTGCCGTAGATCACGATGCTGGTGGCCGGCGGCCCTGCGGTCTGGTAGGCGGTGCCGCCCGGGTTCTGGGTGACCTGGAGCATCATCGACTTGACGTCGCCCGCGACTTGCGGGCTCACCGCCTGGCTCAGCACGGACGGGCTCTGCGACTGGATGACCGACAGGTCAGCCGGGTCGATGACCTCCTGCACCATGTACGGCGTCATGAGCTTGCCGCCGTTCTCGATGGCGGCCGAGAACATGGCCTCCTGCAGCGGTGAGACCTCGTCGTTGTACTGGCCAATGGCGGAGAACGCGGTCAGTGACGGGTCGGTCCAGTCGTTACCGGTCGGCAGCACGCTCGGCGACACCGACAGCGGGATATTCAGCGACCTGTTCATCCCGAAGAGGCTGGACTGATTGCGCAGCACCGGGGCGGTCAGCTTGATGCCCAGCTTGGCGAATGCGGTGTTGCAGGACAGGTAGAACGCCTCGGTGATCGTCGGGTCCCCGTTGAAGCAGGCGATGTCGCCGTCGTTGTGCAGCAAGTTGCCGTTGGGCAGCGTCAGGACCGTCGGCGCCGGGATGTTGGTGTTCGGGTTGGCCACCAGGCCCTGGCTGAATGCCGCCGAGCTGGTCACGATCTTGAAGGACGAGCCGGGCGGGAACGTGGCGTTGATGGCCCTGTTCAGCAGCGGCTGGCTTGGGTCACGCAGCAGTTCGTTGTCGACCTTGTCGAGCTGCGCGCCGTTGAACGTGGTGAGCTCGTTCGGGTTGTACGTCGGGATCGAGGCCATGGCAAGGATCGCGCCGGTCTCCGGGTTCAACGCCACGACCGCCGCTGGGTGACCGCCGTCGTTAAGCAGCGCCTGGTAGGCCGCGTTCTGGGCGGTCGGGCTGATCGTCAGCGCGACGGTGGCGCCCTGCTTCGACTTGCCGGTCAGCAGGCTGGTGAGGTTGCGCACGGCCAGCCGCGGATCGGTGCCCGCGAGTTCCTTGTTCTCGGCTTGCTCGATGCCGGACTGACCGTAGATGGAGTCGTAGCCGGTGATCGCCGCGTACTCGGGCCCGTAGGGGTAGTAACGGTGGTACGCGCCGCCGCGCTGTACCGACTCGGCGATCTTGAGGTTCGTGTTGTCGCCGTCAGCAACGATGGAGCCGCGCTGGTATTTGAACTGCTGGTCGAAGACCCGGATGTTGCCCGGCTGGGACGCCAGCGAGTTGGACTCGAAGGCCTGCACATAGTTGATGTTGAGCAGCAGCAGCACGAACATCGCCAGGCAGGCCAGCGAGATGCGGAGGATCGCACGGTTCATCCGGCACGCACCACCTGGGTCATGCCCTCGTCCTGAATAGGCTGCGGGGCCGGCTTGCGGGCGGAGTCGCTGACCCGGATCAGCAGCCCGACCAGGATCCAGCTGGCCACCAGCGACGAACCGCCTTCTGACAGGAACGGGGTGGTAATGCCGGTGAGCGGAATCAGCCTGGTTACCCCTCCGACGATCACGAAAACCTGCAGGGCCAGGACGAACGACAGCCCGGCGGCCAGCAGCTTGGAGAACGGGTCCTTGACCTGGAGGGCGGCGCGCAGCCCGCGCTGCACGAGCAGCCCGAAGATCAGCAGCAGCGCCATCACGCCCACCAGGCCGAGTTCCTCACCGAACGCGGAGAAGATGAAGTCGCTCTGCACCAGCGGCGTGTAGTACGGCTGGCCCTGCCCGAGGCCGGTGCCGAAGATGCCGCCGAACGCCATGCCCTCCAGCCCCTGCACGAGCTGGTAGCCGCTTCCCGTGGCGTGCGCGAACGGGTGCAGCCAGCCCGTGAACCGCTCCATCACGTGCTGGAACAGGTTCGCGGTGATGAACGTACCGCCAAGGAACAGCAGCACGCCGATGAGCAGCCAGGAGGTCCGCTGCGTGGCGATGTAGATCATGGCCACGAACATGCCGAAGAACAGCGCCGACGTGCCGATGTCAGTCTCGAAGATCAGGATCAGCAGGCTGGCGGCCCAGGTGATGAGCACGGGCCCGAGGTCACGGGGCCGCGGCAGGTCGATGCCGAGGAACCGGTTCCCGGCCAGGGCCAGCACGTCCCGCTTGGCCACCAGGTAGCCGGCGAAGAAGACCGCAAGGGCCAGCCGGGCAAACTCGCCGGGCTCGACGGAGAACCCGCCGATGATGATCCAGACCTTCGCCCCGTTGACGTAGCTCATCGAGTCCGGCAGCACCGCGGGGATGGCCAGCAGTGCAAGGCCCACCGCGCCCAGGGTGTAGGTGTAGCGCTGCAGCACGCGCGCCTCGCGGATGAACGCCAGGACCAGGACCAGGGCGATCACGCCGGCGCCGGTCCACAGCACCTGCATGCTGGCCGCCGAACTGGCCAGCCCGGAGATCTGGTTGCCTGGATTGCCGTTCCTGCCAGACTCGGCCAGCCGCCAGATCATCACGATGCCCAGGCCGTTCAGCAGCGCTGCGAGCGGCAGCAGCAGCGGATCGGCGTGCGGCGCGAACCGCCGGACCGCGGCATGCGCGCCAAGCATGAGCAGGACGTAGACACCGATGTACAGCGGCAGCCCGTCCAGCTTGCCGCTCAGGCCGAGGCTTGCCGCGGCATAGGCGATGAGCACCACGGCAAGTGCGAATACGAGCATCGCAAGCTCGCTGCCCCGCCGGTCCCTCGGCATCGGGACTGGCTGGTCCGAGGCTGCTGCGGCCGTCACCCGGCCCCCAGGGCCGGGCAGTAGCCGGGGACCGTCGGCTCGGGCGGCGGGGGTGGCGGGGTGGTCGTCTTGCCCTTGGACTTGCTGGTCTTGGGCTGGGCCGGAGTCTTGTACTTCGCGACCCATGCCGCCTGGGCCGCGTGGGCCTGCTGGCAGGTAGTGGTATAGGTGCGCTGCAGCGAGTTGATCGTGCGCTGGGCGGTGGCCAGCGAGCCGGGTGATGTCGGAAGCTGCAGGTCGGCAGGGACCGCCTGGACGGGGATGCTTGTCCTCTTATAGACCGACGAGAGGTGCAAGCCGCCAATCTGGTCGCTGATGCCCCGGTAGATCACCACGTGCGAGCCGTCGGTGTCCACGTAGTACTGGCCCTGGGTGAAACGCCATCCCACGAACAGGCCCCCGACGATCAGCAGCACGAGTACCACGAAGACTGAGGTGACGACCGGCCACCGGCGCCGCGGCCCGTCGTCGGCGTCGAGGTCGTCCTCGTCATCCGCGCGGGCGTGGTAGCCATTGGCGCTCGCAGGCGGCGCGCTGCCCGTTACCGACGCCTCCGGCGCCGACGCCTTTCTAGACAGCAGCGACTTGGCGTCAGGATTGGCGGCAGCGCCGGCGAGCACGCGATCGGTGGTAGGCGGCACGGACCCGTCCGAATCCACGACGTCCGCGACGATGCAGGTGATGTTGTCCGGCCCGCCGTTGCGGATCGCCTGCGCGATGAGCTGCCTGACCGCCTGGTCGGCGTCCTCTACCGTCACCAGTGTCTCGTGCACGGCCTCGTCGCTGACCACGTCGGTCAGCCCGTCCGAGCAGAGCAGGTACCTGTCGCCCAGGAGCGCCTCGTGCATGGTCAGGTCTGGATCGGCGTCGGTGCTGCCCTGCAGCGCGCGCATGATGAGCGAGCGCTGCGGGTGGTTGGCAGCCGCCGCGGGGCTGAGGCGGCCCTCGTCGACCAGGGACTGGATGAGCGTGTGATCTCTGGTGATCTGGTACAGGTCCCCGTCGCGCAGCAGGTAGGCGCGCGAGTCTCCGATGTGGCAGATGGCCACGTGCGGGACCGCCCACAGCAGCGCGGTCAACGTGGTGCCCATGCCCTCGGTGGCCGGGTCTTCCTCGCTCATCTCGTGCAGTGTGCTGCGCGCCGAAGCAACCGCGGCCGCGAGCGCGTCCAGCATCTCGCCGCCGTCGGATAGGCCCTCGAGGTCAAGCGGTGCGATCGCGGAGATGGCGACGGCGCTGGCGACCTCACCTGCGGCATGGCCGCCCATCCCGTCCGCGATGGCAAGCAGGCGCGGGCCTGCATAGGCGGAGTCCTCGTTCCCCTCCCGCAGCAATCCGACGTCGGAGCGGAGCGCGTAATGCAGTGCCAGGGTCATCTGCGCAGCTCCAGGACAGTCTTGCCAATTCGGATCGGAACGCCCACGGGTACTGGCGTGGGCTGGGTGACCTTCTGCCGGTCCAGGTAGGTGCCGTTGGTGGAGCCAAGATCTTCCACGAGCCACTGGCCGTCTTGCGGGAAGAGCCGGGCATGTCGGGTCGAAGCGTAATCGTCGTTGAGGACGAGGGTAGCGTCACCCGCGCGGCCGATGGTGATTTGCTGATCAGTCAGCCCGAGACTGGTTCCGGCCAGCGCGCCAGCGGTCACCAGGAGCTGATGCGGGGCCGCGCGGGACGTCCGCGGCGGCTTGCCGGCAGGCTTGGCCGGGTCCTGGACGGCCTTCGGCTGGCGCTGCGGCGCGGTTGCCTGCCGCCGCCGCTTGGCCCGGGCCACGGACTGGCCAAGCAGGTCGGTCCTGATGACGCCGACGGCGGCGATCACGAACAGCCACAGGATGACCAGGAAGCCAATCCTGATGAGTGTCAGCTCGAGCGCGTTCATCGGGTCATGAGTCCTTGGCTGGCGTGTGATGCCTGCAGTTGTGGCGGGTGCGGACGGCCGGAGCCGTAGCGACGCCGCGTGCGTTGTATGTCAGTAAATGCTGTCCCGGCGGAAGATGAGGGTCGTCCGGCCCAGGGTCACCCTGGTGCCATCGGTGAGCGCGATGCGGCGCACTGGCTGGCCGTTCACGAACGTGCCGTTGGTAGAGCCGAGGTCGACCAGCACGACCTCGCCGTCCTCCACCCGGATCTCGGCGTGGTGGCGGGAAACGCCTGGATCAACGAGACGAAGATCACAGTCGGTACCGCGGCCGAGGATGATCAGCGGCGTGCTGATCTCGTAGGTGCGCTGCGTGCTGCCATCCGGGCCAGGCTCGGAGCTGGACACCAGCAGTCGCGGCGTGCCCCGGAAGCCACCGGCCGGCTGCGGCAGGTCGCTGGCCGGACGGCGGATCTCGCCGTCCTCCACGGTAGTTCCCCGGATAACGCCGGAAAGGATGCGGAATGTCCCTGTGGTCAGGTCCGGCACCCCGGCGAAGCGCATCCGCACCGGGCCGACGAAGGAATAGCCCTGCTCCTTGGCGTACTCGCGCGCTAGGGTCGCCAGCTCGATGCCCAGGTTGTCGGCGTAGACCTCAAGACGCTCGTAGTCGTCCTGGGCGACTTCCACCACGAAATCGTTCGGTACCAGGGTGCGGCCCTGCGCCACGATCGCCGCGCGGTCGTCCATTTCGCGCTGCACCGCGCTGGCCACCTCGACCGGCTGGAGCTCCGACTTGAACGCACGTGCGAAGGCACCCTCAACCATGCCCTCGAGCCGATGCTCGAAGCGCTGTAGCACTCCCACCTGGTGCCTCCTCTCCCTGCCCGTATCCGATCGTATCGGCGATGTGGGACCTCTTGCGGACGTGCTAACCTGACTGCTGCCCAGGGCGAGTGGCGGAACGGCAGACGCGCACGGTTCAGGTCCGTGTGTCCGAGAGGATGTGAGGGTTCAAATCCCTCCTCGCCCACACCAGTTCGTCGCGGCCCGCCAGCAGCTGCCACCTCCCGAGCGACACCGCGCCCTTGCAGCCGGTCGTTAGCGCTGGCCGCAGCTTAGGCGCCGGATGCCGTTGTTGTCACACAGTCGGGGAGCGCCAAACCCATAAACGCTCCGCCCGGTACGGGCGGACTGTCTGGCAGGATCGGGCGGGTGGCTAAGGCTGACGCGGTGAGCCGGGCGGAACAGCTGTCGCGGACCGTCCTGTTCCCGTCAGCGGCGGCCGTGGACGCTGCCGATCTCGTCCCGGCGGGGCACCTGGACGCCCTGGCGGCTGCTGGCCTTTACGGCATCGCGGGGCCGGCTGAGCTCGGCGGGCTGGATGCCGACCTGGCCACGTTCTGCCGGGTCATCGAGATACTCGCCAGCGGGTGCCTGGCCACGACCTTCGTCTGGCTCCAGCATCATGGCGCTGTCCGGGCGCTCGCGGCTTGCGCCAACGGCCAGCTGCGCGAGACCTGGCTGCGGCCGCTGGTCCAGGGCAGGCGTCGTGCCGGGATCGCCCTGGGCGGCGCGCGGCCGGGCCCGCCGCTGCTGCAGGCCACCCGGACTGCGGGCGGGTACGTGTTCGACGGGACAGCGCCATGGGTCACCGGCTGGGGACTCATCGACGTGATCTATACCCTGGCCAGGGACTCGGAGGGCCAGCTGATCGCCGCGCTGCTGCCAGCCAGGCCGTCGGAGACCCTCGCGGCCAGCCGGCTGAACCTGGTGGCGGTGAACGCCAGCGCCACCGTCGAGCTGCGCTTCGCCGCCCATCCCGTGCCAGACGGCCTCATCTGCTCGGTATTCCCGCATGCTGACTGGCTGGCGGGGGACGCGCAGGGCCTGCGGCCCAATGGCTCGCTGTCGCTGGGCGTGGCCGCACGATGCTGCCTCCTGATCGGCGCCAGCCCGCTCGACGCCGAGCTTGTCGGCGTGCGCGACCGGCTCGACAGCGCGGACGCCGAGGCGATGCCCGCGGCCAGGGCGGCGGCAGCCGAGTTCGCGTTCCGGGCGGCCGGGGCGGCCATCGCCGCCGCAGGCAGCCGGGGCATCCTCGTCGGCCAGCACCCGCAGCGGCTGGCACGCGAAGCGGAGTTCCTGCTGGTCTTCGGCTCCCGGCCGGCGATCAAGGAAAGTGTCATGACCCTCCTGGAGCGCGCCCGCGTTGCCAGGTGAATCCCGGTTGCCAGGTGAATCCAGGCCGGACGTGCAGGCACAATCGATACCGTGCCGGAACTTCCAGAAGTAGAGGCGCTCGCAGCCGACCTGCGCGAGCGCGCCGTGGGCAAGGTCGTCGACCAGGCCTTCGTCGCCGAGTTCTCGGTGCTCAAGACCTACGATCCGCCGCTGTCGGCGCTGCACGGCGCGACGGTGTCCGGCACGTCGAGGCGGGGCAAGTTCCTGGACCTGGCAGTCGCGCCAGCCGGGGGCGACGGCCCGCCGCTGCACCTGGTGACCCACCTGGCCAGGGCCGGCTGGCTGCGCTGGCGCGATGACCTGCCAGCGCAGCCGCCCCGTCCGGGCAAGGGCCCGCTGGCGTTCCGGGTGCGATTCGCCGACGGTTCCGGGTTCGACCTGACCGAGGCGGGAACCCGCAAGCGGCTGGCCGTTTACCTAGTCACCGACCTGGCCGTGATCCCTGGCGTGGCCACCCTAGGGCCCGAGCCGCTCGACCCGCAGTTCACCGCGGAGGTGCTAGCTGGCATCCTGGCCGGGCGCCGGACCCAGATAAAGGGCGTGCTGCGGGATCAGAAGCTCATCGCCGGCATTGGGAATGCGTATTCCGACGAGGTGCTGCACGCGGCCAAGATGTCGCCGTTCCGGCTCGCGTCCAGCCTGTCCCCGGCGGAAGTGACGGCGCTGCACGATGTGATCGTCGGCACCCTGCGCGAGGCGGTGGGGCGCGCCGATGGGCTCGCGGCCAGCGACCTGAAGAAGGAGAAGAAGTCAGGCCTGCGGGTGCACGGGAAGGCTGGCGAGGCATGCCCGGTCTGCGGTGACACGATCCGCGAGGTGTCGTTCGCGGACTCCGCACTGCAGTACTGCGCGACGTGCCAGACCGGCGGCAAGCCGCTGGCCGACCGCCGGATGTCGCGGCTGCTTAAGTAGCGCCGGCCGCTAGTAGAAGATCCGGTTGAGGTCAGTCCAGCGCGCCAGGTCGCAGCCGCCGTCGATGATGGACTCGTGCACCGAATGGCCGAGGTACGTGCCGCTGACGACATAGGAGCGGGCGTTCGCGATGATCATCGGGCACATCACCTTGACCGGCTGCGGTAGCAAGACCGTCTTCATCTGGAGCAGCTCGCTGCAGGCGGTGGCGGCGTCGGGAGCGGTGCCCCCGGTCGGCTCGCATTGCAGCGTCCAGTGCGCCGGGCTGGCCGTGCCGCTGCCGGTCAGCGTGATGCTGAGCGAGACCTTGGCAGCCGAGGTAGTGCCCGCCGGGCTGGTGCTGTGACTGGCGCCGCCCGAGGCGCTGCTGGGGGCGGCGACGCTGCCACAGCCGACGGCGGCGATGCCGCAGACGGCGATTAGCGCGCCGCGAGTCAGGAGCATCCTGTACCGGGGCTGGGTCCCGGCCGTGCGCAGAAATGACGTCATGGCCATTGGACGCGGACTCTTTCCCGCCGGTTCCGTATCCGGCTGTCCCACTTTACCGATCCGCCGAACAGACATGGCCTGCGCAGCGACAGGCCGCCCGGCCCGCAGCTTGCATGTCCCGCCCGCCGCCATTGCCTCTACCGGCGGCTTTGCGCCTTTCGGTGAGCAAGGGCGTGCACCTGATGCGACCATGGGGCCGTGGCGTGGAGGAGGGCAGTCGGGCAGCGCGACCGGGACAGGATCGACAGCGCTGCCCGTGCCGTGATCGAGTGCGCCGCCGACGCCATCATCGCGATCGCGGCCGACCGGACCGTCAGCCTGTGGAACCCGGCCGCCGAGCGCATGTTCGGCTGGACCGCCACTGAGGTGGTCGGGCTGGCGCCGCCGTTCATCCCCGAGGAACTGCAGGCCGAGCACAACGCCGTGCTGGAGCGCGTAGCCAGCGGCGGGCAGGTGTCGTTCGCGACTCGGCGCCGACGCAAGGACGGCACCCTGGTTGACCTGCGGATCGACGCGAGTCGACTGTCCGACGCCGGTGGAGCGCCTGCGGGCTGGGTGTGCGTGTGTCACCAGAACGGGGACGACGAGGCGGTCCGGCACTACATGGCCGAGCGCGCTCGCGTCGTGCGCAGGCTCGGGGACGTCGTCGCGGACATGAACGCGCAGCTCGAGCTGCCCGCTGTGCTCGACCGGATCGCCGCCAGCCTGCGCGAGCTGACCAGGGCGGACGCCGGCGGCTTCGTGATCATCGAGGGCGACAAGCTGCGGCTGGTGAGCCTGGACGGGCTGCCCGCCGAGCTACGCGGGCGGACGGCGGACCTGGCAAGCAGCATGGTCGGCCAGCTGATGCGCTCGGGGAAGACCGTGCTGATGGCCACCAGCGACTCCGGCGGCTTCGAGGACCTCATCTGGGCCGCGCTGCCTGGCCTGCACACGATCACCCTGAGCCTGTCGCACGTGGCCGGGCGCCCGTACGGAGCTCTCTACGCGCTCTACAGCGGGCGCCGGGTCGGCCACGTCGAGCTGGAACTGCTGGAGCTGCTGGCCGGCCACGCGAGCGTGGCGCTGTCGAACGTAACAGCGTTCGAGGAGGTCAGGCGCCAGCGGGCACACGAGCGCGCGGTCATCGACGCCAGCGCGGACGGGATAGCAGTGCTGGACGGCGACGGCCTGGTCAGGCAGTGGAACCCGGCCGCGCACCGGCTGACCGGGCTGTCCCCGGACGCCGCGGCTGGCCGGCCGCCGCCGTTCCCGCTGCCCAGCCCGGGCGCGAAGCTGACCTACAAGCTTGCCAACGGCCGCTGGATCGACCTGCTGTGCACCGGCCTGGAGGGCCGGGACGAGAAGGTGCTCGACTTCCGCGATGTCACCGCAGCCAAGGAGCTCGAGGAGGCCAAGGACCTGTTCCTGGCCACCACCAGCCATGAGCTGCGCACGCCGATCACCGTGGTGCAGGGCTTCGCGACTACGCTCGCCAGCCGCTGGGACAAGCTGGCCGACGCCGACCGCAGGTCGGCCGTGCAGACGATCGCCGAGCGGGCAGGCTCGCTGGCAAGGCTGGTGGAACAGCTGCTGCTCGGCTCGCGGGCGGGCGCCGACCAGCTGCAGGTCAAGAACGGCCCGTTCGACCTGGCGGGCTTGCTGCGCGGCGCCGCGGTGGCGTTCCGGCCGCTTTCCGACCTGCACACGCTGGCGATCGACGTGCCGGACGACCTGCCGCAGGCGCACGGGGACCCGATGGCCACCGACATCATCATCGGCCAGCTACTGGAGAACGCCTTCAAGTACTCACCCGACGGCGGTGCCGTCACGGTGCGCGCGAGGCAGCACGGCCACTGGATCGAGGTAGCGATCGAGGACCAGGGCATCGGCATCAGCCCGGCGGACTCCGAGCGGGTCTTTGAGCGGTTCGTCCAGGCCGAAGCCGGCGACCGCCGCCGGTTTGGCGGCATCGGCCTTGGCCTGTACATCGTCCGCCAGCTTGCCAGGGCGCAGGACGGCGAGATCGCCGTCGGCGAGGGACCCGGCGGGATCGGGACCACGATGCGGCTCACGCTGCGCCGCGCATCTGCCGATGGCGGTGTGCCGCCGCCCGGCTCCGAGCCAATCGATGCCGACCCCGCGACTACCCTCCCTGGCCTGCCGCGGCAGCGGCCGGCCGACGAACCCGCGACTTCCTGACTACGCGAGCCCGCCGCCTTTAGAGCCGCATCGTGGTTACTGCTGTCGCCATTTTGCGCGTGCCACTTGAACAAGGCCGGTATAGTCGGCTGTGCTTAGAACATCGCATTCGCCGAATAGTACTCCAAAGAACCCTGAGAATTTTCTGAGGGCAGTGTGCAATGGTTCGGTGTCATTATTGGCAATCCGGGCAGACGGTCGCTGAATGCCGAATGGGGCCATGGTGCCGCGCTGAGCGCCGGCCTGGACATGCAGCCACCGCGCCCATGCGGGAGGGGATATGCCGGTGCAGCGCTCTGCGCTTGGGCCTGTGCGGTCGCGGCTGGCCGCCGGCCCTTGGCGGTTCAGGACGCTATTTGCGGTAGCGGGCCTTCTCGGCCTCGGGCTGGCCGCTTTACCAGCGGCAGCGCCCGCGGTGACGGCCGCCTCGGCGGCGGCAGTCGGCTCGCGTCAGCCGGGGAAGACCGCCGGCCCGGACATGCCCGCGGTCCCCGCCGTGCCGGCGTCCGCGCAGTTCGTCGGCAGGCCCGCGATCGCGCCCGCTGGCTCTGGCCTGAAGCAGGTCTGCTCCACGCCTACCAGGCCAGGTCAGATGGCCTGCATGGCGCTGATCAAGCCGACCGCGCGGCATGCGGGGCCTGATGCCTCGAGCCCGTCCGGGTACACCCCACAGCAACTGCAGGACGCCTACGGCCTGACCAGCGCGGCGTCCGACTCAGCCAACGGCGAGACGATCGCGGTCGTGGACGCCTACAACGACCCGAACGCGGCGGGCGATCTTGCGGCCTACCGATCCAAGTTCGGCCTTCCCGCCTGCGCCACAACGACCGGATGCCTGCAGATCCTCAACCAGTACGGCGGCACGTCGCTGCCCAAGGCCGACCCGAGCGGAGCCTGGGAGCTTGAGGAGTCGCTCGATCTGGACATGGTCTCGGCAATCTGCCCTAACTGTTCGATTATTCTTATCGAGGCTAATTCCGCCTCGATTTCTGATCTGGCCGTGGCGGAGCGCACAGCTGCCTCCGGCACCGCGACTGTCGTCTCTAATAGCTGGGGCAGCGGGGCGGAGTTCATCGGGGAGAATAAATACGATGCCGACTTCTATGCACCCGGCGTCGCAATTGTCACGGCTGGCGGAGACGACGGATATGGCACTCAGTATCCGGCCGTGAACCCTTATGTGACGTCCGTAGGCGCCACCTCACTGGTCGACAGCGGGGGCTCGTGGTCCCAGTCAGCCTGGGGCGGCGTGGGCTCGGGCTGCTCGTCGCTTGAGCCAAAGCCGTCCTGGCAGGACAGGGACAACAGCTCGCCGCGTGGCTGCCTGAACCGGACCATCAACGACGTGTCGGCCGACGGGGACCCGTCCACCGGGGTGGCCATCTACGACACCGTCAAGGACTCCGA
>Ga0187783_10002339_pt1 | contig 14087 bp, 16 predicted proteins | sample 1015_SJ02_MP02_2_FD_132471 | JGI IMG/M metagenome (GOLD analysis project Ga0187783, IMG submission 132471) | Tropical peat soil microbial communities from peatlands in Department of Meta, Colombia - 1015_SJ02_MP02_20_MG | ecosystem: Environmental > Terrestrial > Soil > Wetlands > Peat | place...
GATAAGGATGAGGCATGCGCGTAGTAAGAACAAACGGCGTTCAGAGGACTTGGTCGGCCCCTACTTTTCGACTTGCGAGCAGTGGGACGACAGCCCTTTCCAGCTACCGCCCTCCTTCAAGGCCGTCGTACTGCAAATAATCGTTCGAGCGCGGTGCTGACCCTCGATCACCGCGTCATAGCTTTCTTTGAAACGCGCGAGCCCGACATTTCCCACGACCTCGGTTTGCACATCGCTGATCTCGCTCTTCGTGAACTTATTGTTTGCTGGATCGTTCGCATCTTTGATCAGTTGCCCTTTCGGAATCCACGTCCCGAAGCTTGTGCCTTCGACATAGCCACTGGCCAAATTCGCTTCCATCCACTTGGCGTCATTGGTGGTCTGTGCTTTGTTGGCCTGTTCTACCCACTTATCGAAGGACGCTTTGGAGTCGCTACCGCCACTTTGAGCAAGTCCTGCAAGACTTAAACAAACCGCGCAAAAGGATATTGCCAGAATCTTCTTCATCAGTTGAATTCTCCTGTCTCTTGAATTTTGTGGAGCGTTGGACCCGGTGAGAGTTGAACGTTAGGTGCAGAAATCGTGTGAGGTAGGCTGTCACAGCGTTGACATGGAGTCAAGCGCGGTCAGAGGATCGGGAGCCAAATCGCTGCAGAATATCGGCTCTTTGTGTTCTTAGTCGTTGCTGCGGAACAACTCCATCTTCTCGTACATCGCCCCTTCCTCTTCGGGCGTCAGGACCGGCGGCTCCCGACGGAGCGCTGCGGGGAACGGATGGAGTTTCATCGAACAGCGCCTAGTAAAGTGAAAACCCTAATGTAGCTGCCGATTCGCCTTGGCGTCGGCCTTCTGCCCCGCTTTGAGTTGCTTTTTCTGCGCTTTGTCGGCTTTCTTCTGTGCTTTGGCCTGCAGCTTGGCCGATTTCGCCTGCATTTTTTGCTGCTTCTTCGCGTCTTTCGCAGATTTTCGCTGGTATTCGGCCACGCTCATTTGTTGAGCCTGCACGGGTATTGCCCACGAGCCGCTCAGCACGGCCAGCAAAACAAATGCAACAACGCGTTTCATTTCTAATCTTCCTTGGAGCTCGAAAGCCTAGTGTATACCATTTCTCGTCAACTAGCCCCGGCCTGTGCAGGTGCCGTTACGTACCACCTCGCGCCAGGCGCAATCACGAAATTCGGCGTAGCGCATCATCCCACTGCAACGGCAATTGCGAACCTTTAACCGGCCAGCGTACGAACTTCGTCCCGGCCATGTACGGGCTGAGTGACTTCATTATCTGTACATGCGGCGTCTTCACGACAAATGCCCGCAGGGTCTCTTCGCTTTTCCATGCCGACAAAGTCCAGAATCGTTTCGACAAAGGGTTTGCAAGCAGCGAGTACCCCACAAGCCCGTCCGCCTTCGCCAATTGCTTGATCACCTGCACTGTGTAGACGACGAAGGGAAACAATCGTGAAAAACTCTTTAGCGGCAGGAACGACACCAGCGCGACGTAGTCGCCATTAGGGTCTGGAGGGCCGAATTGTCGCCATGGCATAGCCGGCATACCAGTACTACGCGCGAACCCCCACCAAAAATTTCATCAGGCAGCCAATCCCTTGCCGAAAATGGTCGACTTGCGTGATCAAACTGACGACCAGGTATCCATCCGTCCGAAAATCATAAAAATGCCCCGGATGAACCAGCGTACGTGTGCTTCGCAAGATCTCGATCGCCAACTCCTCGTCAGAACGATCGCTTTTCAGCCGGATGACCCCGTACCATCCGCCCTCCGTGTCCAGCAATTCACAACCGCCCTCTTTGCTCACTGACGATCGCAGGAATTCCCAGTTCTGCCGAATTCGTTCGAGCAACTGCGGACGCAAAAGCCGCCGCTGCTCCAGCAGCGCACCGAAAGCCCACTGTGTCGGTGCGTTCAAGGAAAGGTACGTATCCGCGATGATCTCGAGCCGCTCGATCGCCATTTTCTTCGCCGGCTCCGGGCCGGACGTGATCAGCCAGGCCACCTTCATTTGCGGCAACGCCGCGACCTTCGAAAGCCCGCTCAGCGCAAAGGTCAACGCATCCTCATTAGTCGCAAAAGTCTGGCGCCGCTCATCTGTCAGGCCGTAGTCCAGAAACACTTCATCAACCACGAGTGCCAGTCCGCGCTCGCGGCACAGTTCGTTCAAACGCTGCCGCTCTTCGCGACGCACGTACGAGCCCGTGGGATTGTTCGGATGCACCAGCAGCAGTGCCCGCGTCCGTGGAGTTACCGCGCGAACCAACGAAGGAAAATCCACGAACCATCCGTGCGCATACTCCAAAGAATAGGGAACCAGAGACACATCCTGAAGCTCTCCGAGAAAATCAAACAGCGGATAACTCGGTTTTGGCACCAGAATCTCATCGTGCGGATCGCACAGCAGCCGGAACACATAGGAGTACGCTTCGCTCGTGCTCGTCGTCAGCAGCACCGACCCCGGATCGACAATGACACCGTGGTCTTCTCTGTAATACCGCGCGACCTCCTCTCGCGCTCCAAGCAATCCCTTCGCCTCGGGTTCATATGTCAACGCGTTCGGGTTCTGGAAAGCCTTCAGAATGTGCTCCGCATCGTAGTGAAAGCCACATTGCGTTGGATTCGAAACCGTGAGGTCGACAATCGATGCCGTGGCGCGCATCTCCTCAAGCGCCTGCGTGTATTTATTGGGGTTGAGCTTCCAGTTGGTCCGCTTGGAAAACATCATCGGGAATCGACGATAGCACACGCCCTAGCCATCCCCAATCCAGCCCTGCAAAAATCGCCGTTCGACGCCGTGCGCAAGGCCGCTCTCAAGCGTATAGTGGATACGTTTGCAGGCGCGCCCGGCCACGAATCTGCTAAGGATATTTGCCATGCACGAGATTGGCATCGCCTCGACGATTCTCGAATGTGTGGAGGCGGAAGCGCAGCGTCACCCCGGTGAGCGCGTCCTCGCTGTGGGCGTGCGCATTGGCGCGCTAGCCAGCGTCGATAAAGACGCTCTCGACTTCGCCTTCGAAGCCCTTACTCGCGACACCGGTCTCGCAAATCTCAAGCTTGAAATCGAATGGTGTCCCTGGCGTCAAAAGTGCCTCTCCTGCTCGGAAGAATATGAAGTCCACAACATGGACGTGACTTGTCCCAAGTGCAACGGAACCGAGACCACCTGCATTGGCGGCACGGAATTGGATATTGCCTACCTCGAGATGGAGGAAGAGCCATGCGCGAAGTCATAGAGAAGAAGGTGCTCAGCGAAAATGATCGCTTAGCCGCCGAGCTGCGCCAGCGCTATCAGGAAGAGAATATTTTGTGCGTCAATCTCATCAGTTCTCCCGGCTCCGGCAAAACCGCACTCCTCGAACGTACCCTCGCTTCGTTCGTCCAGGGCCATCCTGTCGCGGTCCTGACCGGCGATGTGCAAACGGACAACGACGCGCGGCGCCTCTCTCGTTTCGGCTTTCCGGTTCGCCAGATCGTCACCGGTGGCACTTGCCATCTGGATGCGCGCATGATCGACCGTCACCTGAATGAGTTGGGCTTTCATGGGCCGGGCCTCCTGCTGGTTGAAAACGTCGGCAATCTCGTCTGTCCCTCCAGTTACGACCTCGGCGAAGCCGCAAAAGTTGTTCTGCTCAGCGTCACCGAAGGAGAAGACAAACCTTCCAAGTATCCCGGCATTTTCCATCGGGCTTCGCTGATGATTCTCACGAAAACCGATTTGCTCCCCCACGTCGAATTCAACCCCGAGCTCGCATTCGAAAATGCGCGCAAGGTCCACCCGGACATGGAATACATCGCTGTTTCCTCTCGCACCGGAGACGGCTTTGATCTTTGGCTCCGCTGGCTGAACGCACGTACGCACAAATTCCAACAGCCTGCCGCCGCTATCAATTCCTGAAGACTTTGCGATAATTCCTCAATGGAGCAAACCACCCGAGCTCTCACCGTGCGCAAGTCGATCGACGTCACGGGCATCGTCCAGGGTGTCGGCTTCCGGCCATTTGTCTATCGCCTCGCGCACGAATGCAGCCTTACCGGCTTCGCGGCCAACACCCCCTCCGGCGTCGCCATCGAAGTCCAGGGCGATCCCGATCTGATCGAACAATTTCTCACTCGCCTCCAATCGGAGGCTCCGCCGCTCGCCAAAATTACCTCGCTCACACCGCACGAGATGGAAGTGCAGTCGGATACTGCCTTCCGCATCGTTTCGAGCCGCCTCGACAGTCCTCCCAAAGCTCTAATCTCGCCCGATGTCGCAGTGTGTGCCGATTGCCTGAGCGAAATGATGAATCCTCGGGATCGCCGCTTCCGCTATCCTTTCATCAACTGCACGAATTGCGGTCCGCGTTTCACCATCATTCATGACATACCCTACGACCGCCTGCGCACGTCAATGGCTTCTTTCCGGATGTGCGCGTCTTGTCAGGCGGAATACGACGATCCCTCCAATCGCCGGTTCCACGCTCAGCCCAATGCTTGCTGGGATTGTGGCCCACATCTGCGGCTCTGGTCGGCCGATGGTTCGCCGGTCGACACCGCTGAACCGATTCGAGAGACCGCCCGGCTTCTCGAGCGCGACGCGATTGTCGCCGTGAAAGGCCTCGGTGGATTCCACCTTGCCTGCAACGCGGCCTCGGAAGCCGCCGTTAACCTGCTTCGTGAACGGAAGCATCGCGTGGAAAAGCCATTCGCGTTGATGTTCCGCGGATTGCCTGAAATCGAGCGCTATTGCGTGGTCGATGAACCGGCTCGAAAAATCCTTCTCTCGGCCGAGCGTCCGATCGTCCTCTTGCCGCGCCGACCCGAGGCTGCTGTCGCGAGTGGCATCGCGCCAAACAATCGATTCCTCGGCGCATTTCTGCACTACACTCCGCTCCATCATCTGCTTTTTGCGAGCACCAAGCTGCCCGCGCTCGTGATGACCAGCGCCAATCTCAGCGAAGAGCCGATCGCCATCGACAATCAGGAAGCAGTGCGTCGCCTCCAATCAATTGCCGACGGCTTTCTCGTCCATGACCGGGACATTCTTCGCCGCTGCGATGATTCCGTCGTCCGCGTGGCCGCTGGCCGCTCGCAGCAACTCCGTCGCTCCCGCGGCTTCGTCCCAGTGCCTGTGACGATCGAGCGCGAATCCGAACCAATCCTGGCCGTCGGCGGCGAATTGAAGAACACGGTATGCGTTGTCCGTGGCAGTGAAGCCTTTCTCAGCCAGCACGTCGGCGATCTGGAGAATCTCGAAAGTTACAGATTCTTTCAGGAGTCTCTCGATCACCTGCAGCGAATCCTCGAAGTCCATCCAAAGGTTATCGCCTACGATCTTCACCCCGATTATTTTTCGACTAAGTGGGCGCTCGCGCAGGAAGGTATGCATCTCATTGGCGTGCAGCACCATCACGCGCATATCGCGGCTTGCATGGCGGAAAACCATCTCGACGGAAAAGTGATCGGCATCGCCCTCGACGGCACGGGCTACGGCACGGATGGCGCCATTTGGGGAGGGGAAGTACTGCTCGCCGATTACAACGGCTTTGAGCGTGCCGCGCATTTTGAATACGTTCCCTTGCCCGGCGGCGCCGCTGCGATTCACGAGCCATGGCGCATGGCCGTCAGCTATCTCTCAAAACACTACGGCAAGTATTTTGGTGGGCTCGACCTCTCATTTACAAAAGGCATCGATACGCGGCGGCTTCACGTCGTGCAACAAATGATCCACCACGAGATCCATTCGCCGCGCACCTCCAGTTGCGGTCGTCTTTTCGATGCTGTCGCGGCCCTTGCCGGCGTCCGCTCCACCGTAAACTTCGAAGCGCAAGCCGCCATTGAATTAGAAATGGCCGCTCACGACTCCACCGATGAAGGTTCGTACCCGTTTGATCTCTTCCCAGACGGTACGCACTGGCGAATTGGCACGCAAAATCTCTTTCAGTCGATTGTCGACGACCTTCTTCGGCAGGACTGCATCGCAGACATCAGCCGCCGTTTCCACACGGGGCTTGTTCAGCTATTCGCCGATCTAGCCGAGAAAATTCGAGCACAAAACAAGCTGAATCGCGTCTGCCTGAGCGGTGGCTGCTTCCAGAATTTGCTGCTTTTTGAATTGATGGTAAGTGGCTTGCGCGCGAAGTCCTTCGAGGTCTATTTTCACTCGGAGGTCCCTGCCGGTGACGGTGGCATCAGCCTTGGTCAGGCGCTCATCGCCTCGGCGCGCCTTCGCGCGCAGTCCTGAGCTTTGATGATCTCGCCTCTCAGCCTGGCCGACCCACTCCCAGCGCGTCCGCGACCTTGTTAATGTAGTTAAACCACGCCGCGATCAAAGTGATTTGCAGGATTCCTTTGTCATCGAATCCCACTGCGCGGAGCTTCTTGTGGTCTTCCGGACTGCACTGTGTGGCGTCGCGCGTCAGCTTGACCACATATTCCAGCATCGCTTTACTCTGCTCGCTGATCGGTGCCGTACGAAAATCCTTTTGCAACGCCGCTACCATCTCGTCGTTCAAGGTCACTCGACGCAGAAACTCTGCGTGCGATTCGATTCAATAAAAACACCGGTTCGTCACCGACACCATAGTCGCGATCATTTCGTGCTGCTCGCGCTTCAGCGGCAGGTCCGGCGACATCATCGCCCCAAACGCGCTGAAGGAGTGGAACAGGACCTCGGGAAGCAAGGTATGCGATCCAACGATGCCATTCTCAAATCCGTGATCGACCGCCGGCACAGGCGTTTCATACTCCTGTGGATAAAGGTGCCGCTCCGCCATCACCGCGTCTCGCACGCGTTCGTCATCTTCCAGCCGTAACGTCTTGATCCACGTCATATTCGATCCTTTAACACAAATGCGGCCGGGGGCTTAGACCGGCCGCAGAGTTTGTTGGGGTGCTTCCGTCGGCAATAGGACATGCAGAGTAGGAAGCGGTGTAACTGTTGCCCCTTTTATAGAATTGACCCCATATTGATGGCAATAATGCGAAAAGACTACCTGGCCGCCTCTTCCGTAATCCCCTTGCCTTCAACGATTTGAAAGGTCTTTCCAGCTCCAAGCTGCTTATAATCTTCCTTTTTCCCGCTGGGCCAGTCAACCACCACCCGATCAATTCTATCCGTGGTTCCCAAACCGAAAGTCAACGGCAATTCTGACTGCGACAAGTAGCTCGACCCGCTCCGTGCCATCCGTGTTTGCTGCTGTCCGTTCGCAAACACGCGTACCGTGGCTCCGATCGCATCGCGGTTCGACTTCGTGCCCACCAGTCGAAATCGAATGCTGCGATAAGAATTCGTCACATCGTTGCGATAGAGATAGGCTCCGCCATTATTCGTCGTCAGCAGCACATCCAGGTCTCCGTCGCGGTCGAAATCTCCTACGGCCAGCCCACGTCCGACCTTGGGTCGGTCAAATCCCCCGCCCACCTCCGGGGCCACATCCTGAAACTTTCCTCCGCCTTCATTCAGAAAAAGCTGCGCGGCTTGCGCATATCCGACATTCCCCCGTATATTCCGCACCGTCTCGTCGATGTGCCCGTTGGCCACCGCGATGTCCAACCGTCCGTCGAGATTGGCATCAAAGAAAAGACATCCGAATCCCAACGTGTTCCTCGACGCCACTCCCAGTCCTTCCTGAATTGCCACGTCGTCGTAGCCCTTCCCGGCAAAGTGATACAAGCCAATCATTTCGTTGTCGAAATTGGTGATTACAATTCCCGGCCTGCCTGAATTCTCGAAGTCTCCAACATCTACGCCCATCCCGGCGCGCGCCTTACCCTCGTTGCTGAACGCCAGTCCCGCTTCCACCGCGATGTCTTTGAATTTCCCGTTGTGCAGGTTGCGGTACAGCTTATTGGGTTGGGTATCATTCGCAACCAGCAAGTCCGGCCAGCCGTCTTGGTCGTAGTCCAGCATGGCCACGCCCAGCGATTTGGAGCTGCTGTCAAATACCCCGCTGCTCGCGGTCACATCTTCAAACGTCCCATCACCTCGATTATGAAATAGCCAGCACGTATCGCCGCGATACGCTTCCGGCGTGCAATAAGACTTGTTCTTTCCGTCCAGGCTGCAAAACACGTCGTGTTCCGCCGTCCAACGCACGTAATTGCACACGAACAAGTCGAGGAACCCGTCGCGATCGTAATCTACCCACACTGTGGAGGTGCTAAGGCCCTGGCGGCCCATCAAACCTGCGGCCTTCGTTGCATCGACAAATTTCCCGTTTCCCAGGTTTCGAAAGAGCCGGCTTTGCCCTACGCAACTGATGAACACATCTTGAAATCCGTCGTTGTTGTAATCGCCGACGGCCACACCCATTCCATACATCTCCACATCGAGACCTGCAGCTTTGGTCACATCCGTGAACGTCCCATTTCGATTGTTGCGGTAGAGTTTTGGCGTGCTTGGCTGGCGCTTGTGCCCTGGCCAGTCCATCGAATTCACCAGCAGGATGTCCTGCCATCCGTCCCCGTCATAGTCGAGAAACGCGCATCCCGAGCCGAGCGTCTCCGGCAACAATTTCCCGCCGTATGCTCCGCTGTTATGTTGAAAGCGGATTCCCGCCGGCCCGCTTACATCGACAAAACGGAATCCGAGCCCCGCAGCGTGTAGCGGCGAAGGCACAGCGCTCGCTAAAACTCCCGCCCCAATTCCTTGCCAAATGAACTCGCGCCGCTTCACGGAAGGTTGACCAGCCCGTTTCGAATCGCATAGACGACCAGTTCGGCCGTTTTGTGGATTCCCAGCGCGTCCATGATGTTGGCCCGGTGAACAGAGACCGTATTCACACTCAGGCTCAACTCCGTCGCAATCTCCTTATTGGATTTGCCGGCAACGATGTATTGCAGAATCTCGAGTTCGCGTGGCGTCAATCCCGTGTCGCGCTCGCCCTTCAGCGTCCCGCCCCTTGTAATCTGTGGGTCCAGCACGGTCTTTCCCTCGGCAACGTTCTTGATCGCGCTTACCAAATCCAAATCCATCGCGTTCTTTAGGACGTACCCCTTGGCGCCTGCATCCAACGCCTGCCGCACCAGCGTGTCCTCTGAATGCATGCTCAGCATCAGGATCGCCGTTTCCGGCCGTTTAGCCAGGATCCGCCGCGACGCTTCGATGCCGTTTATCTGCGGCAACGCGCAGTCCATCACAATCACGTCCGGTCCAAGCCGTTCCGCCGATTCCACCGCCTCAAGTCCGTCGCTCGCCTCCCCCACCACCTCAAATGTGGGCTCATCTTCCAGCATGCGCCGAAATCCGCGCCTCACCAGCGCGTGATCATCCACCAGCAGCACTTTCAATTTACTCGTCATGCGTTTCCACCCTCGCGCGCGGAATGCGCAGTTTCACCAGCGTCCCCGAACCCGTCCCTTGCAATCCGTTCAGCCCTGCGACAGTCAGCGTGCCGCCGAGAAGCTCCGCTCGCTCGCGCATCGCTACCAACCCGATTCCGGTTTGCCCCGCGACTGGCGCAAAGCCACTCCCGTGGTCTTCTACGTCCATCTCCAGCCGTTCGGGTTCAAACCGCAACCGGATCCACGCTTCCTTCGCCCCGGAGTGGCGGCTTACGTTGTTCAGCGCTTCCTGCACCACACGATAAATCTGCACACCGGCGGCCGTCTCAACCGGAAACCGCTCGCCGGACTTTTCGTAGTGAAGCACAAGCCCCGTTTGTCTTTCCACTGTCGGGACATACCAATCCAGCGTGCTTTCAAGCCCCGCCTCTTCGAGCAGCACCGGGTGCAACGCCTGCGAGAGGCTGCGAATGTTGTTCAGCGTGTTTTGTGCGACCTCTCGCACTTCCTGCAGATCGCCGTGCAGCGGTGAATTCTCCGGCACGTCCTTACCGGCCCTCTTGAGCATCGAGCCAATTGCCGTAAGCACCTGTCCGAATTCGTCGTGTAGCTCCCGCGAGATATGCCGCAACGTCGATTCCTGCGTCGAGATCAACTTCTGAGCCAGTTCGCTTCGCTGCGAAGAAAGTTCCTCGGCCCGCGCGAACAGTTTTCGGTTTTTTCCGATCAAGTACAGGCTGGTCGCGACGATCGCCAGCAGAATGCCAGCCAGAAAAAAGTAAAGCTGCCGCTGCACGCGGTTGTAGATCGCGGCGATCCGCGCCGCCGCCTGTTCCTCGGCTTCGTTATTTTGCACCAGCAGCCGCGAAACTGCGCTCGTCAGGGCCGCCTGCCTCGGTTGCAGCGTGTCGCGAATCTGCTGGCGCGCCGCGTCTTCCTCGCCTTCGTCCGCCAGCGCGAACATGCGGGCATTCGCGTCCCAGAATTGCTGAAGCGCTTTCAATAGATAGAGCCGCTGCTCGCTGGTCGGCGTTGCCTCCGCCAGCAAAGCCTCCTGTTGCATCGCGTCTTGCAGATCGGTACGGATGCGCTCGAACTGTGCCGACCACGCCGCCAGCGGGTACGGCTCGCCGACGTCGAGCATGTCCCGCATCGCCAGTCCCAGCGAATTCAAATCGTTTTGGATCCGCAGCAATTGCAGGGAATCGCGTCGGTTCCGGTCGACCATCTCGCTTTGTAGCTGCCGCAGGCCTGCAAACTGCAACGTGATATACGCCGCGTACAACAGCACGGCGAGGATCGTCACCACGAGCCCGAGATACAATCCGCGCGTCGGACCCGATTGTGTCCCCGGATTTTCTTCCACGGCTAGAAGGATATAACGGTGCCTTAGCCCGAACCAAACTTACGCAACTTTGAATCGCGTCAGCCGGGCCTGTTCACTCGCAGTGATACACTGCATGTTCCTTATTGCAGCACGGGAGCCACCTGCATGATCGACGTCGGCCTCATTGGCTTTGGCCTCGCCGGACGTTGCTTCCACGCGCCGGTCATCCGCGCTGTCGATGGTCTTCGCCTCGCCGCCCTCCTGCAGCGTTCCGGCGATTCGGCCGCGCAAGCCTATCCTGAGGCCCGCGTTGTGCGCAGTCTCGACGAGTTGCTCGCCATCGATTCGCTGAGTCTCATCGTCATTGCTACACCCAATCAAACGCACTTTCCTCTCGCCAAACGCTGCCTCGAATCAGGGCGTCATGTCGTCGTCGACAAGCCCTTTACAACGAACCTCGCCGAAGCGCGCGAGCTGATCCAACTCGCGAAGCAGCGCAGCCGCATTCTCACCGTCTATCAGAACCGTCGCTTCGATGCCGATTTTCAGGCGCTCCGCAACGCCGTCGTATCCGGCCAACTCGGCCGCGTCGTTCGTTTCGAAAACACCTACGATCGTTTCCGTCCCGCTCCCAAACCCGGCGCGTGGCGTGAGCAGCCCGGCCCTGGCGGCGGCGTGCTCTTTGACCTTGCACCTCACCTACTCGACCAGGCCTTCATGCTCCTGGGCCAGCCTTTAGCTGTTTCCGCCGACATCCGCACCGAGCGCCTCGGACTTGCGACCGACGACGCCTTTGATCTTTTCCTGCATTATCCGGAAGGTGCGCGAGCCCTCCTCCGCGCGACGATGCTCGCGGCGACGCTGCGCCCGCGCTTTCTGGTTTTTGGCGAGAAGGGAAGTTACCTCAAACGCGAATTCGACCCACTCGAGATGGCCCTTCGCAACGGCCACGTTCCCGCCGACGGTTCCTGGGTGCTCGAGAAAGAAGAAAATTGGGGCGAACTCACGCTCGTCGAAGCAGATGCCACGACGAACCGCAAAGTTCCTTCCATTGGTGACTGGCGCGAGTTCTATTCGAATGTCCGCGACGCGATTCTCGGCAAGGCGCCCCTGCTCGTAACGCCCCAGCAGGCGCTCGATGTGATGATTGCGTTGGAACTCGCCCTCGAAAGCAATAAAAACTGCGCCACCGTGCCGTGGAGCAGCATCCAACCTTAGTCTCCCTGCGTAATCGCCGCTCATTAGAATGGATCGACGACCATGACGGCCCAAACCTCGTCGTATAATGGGCGCAGGGAAGGAGAAGCCATCGCGCCATGAAGATTGATCTAGCTCCCTCGATCCTATCAGCCAACTTCGCGCAGCTCGGCAGCGATGCCGAGCTCTCTATTGAAGGTGGCGGCACAGTCCTCCACGTCGACATCATGGACGGCCACTTCGTTCCCAACATCACCATCGGTCCCCCGGTGGTGACCTGGCTGCGCAAAGTGATTCAGGTCCCCATCGATTGTCACCTCATGATCGAAGACCCGGACTTCTTCATTCCCGAGTTTGCGGAAGCTGGCGCCGATTGGATTTCTGTGCATCAGGAAGCTTGCGTTCACCTCGACCGCACCCTTCACCACATCACTTCACACGGCTGCAAGCCCGGCGTGGTTCTGAATCCTGCGACTCCCGTCGAAATGCTCACGGAAGTCCTGGACCTCGTGCACCACGTTCTGGTAATGAGCGTCAACCCTGGCTTCGGCGGTCAAAAGTTCATCCCCAATTCACTGAACAAAATTGCGGCGCTTGTTCGCATGCGCGCCGAACGCAAACTGGATTTTCGCATTGAGGTCGACGGTGGCGTGGATTTGGAGACGGTTGCGGACATCGTAAAAGCGGGCGCGGAAATTCTCGTCGCGGGCAACGCTGTCTTCGGCCACGGCGACATTCGCGCCAACGCTGCGCAACTGCTCGAAGCCGCCCGCGCGGCCACCCTTACCCGCGCCTGACCCGAACCAGCCAGCTAGAGCTCTATTTTCTACTCTCAGATCCCACGGCCTTTCGCAGTCTGGACGCTAGGTCCCTAACCTGCGCCCGCGTCTCCACTAGCTTTCCCGAACAGTTGATTCGTTCCGTGGCGTATCGTAGCTTCTCGTGGACCGGCATCTGCGCCGCTAGCCGCCGCTTCGCTTCGACCTCGCTCATTCCTCGTGCCCGCAGCCGCCGGAGTTGCTGCTCAGGCTCGCAAAATGCCACCACAAGTCCATCCAACTTTTGCGCCATCCCCGCTTCGACGAGCAACGCTGCCTCGACAAACGCGGCGTCCCGAACTCCGGCCCGCTCCCATTCCCCAAATTGCCGGAACACCAATTCTTCCACGCGAGGATGTGTGATCCTGTTCAGCTTCGCGAGCTTCGTGGGATCGGCGAAAACGATCGCTCCCAATTTAGCGCGGTCGATCGTTCCACTTGGATCCGCGAGCTCGGCGCCAAACTCGCGTAGCACTTCGTCGTGCGCCTCTTGTCCCGGGTCCAGCAGCTTGTGCGCTACCAGATCGGCTTCGATCACTCGGAAACCCATCTCGCGCAGCATGGCGGCTACCGCGCTCTTTCCACTCGCAATTCCTCCCGTGAGCCCCATTCTTAGCATGCTCTGTTCCTTTGATTTCGAAGGAATCGGTTACTGTCTTGCGACCACGGAGCGTTTCGCGCGCCGCAGCCGCGCCGCTTTTACCGTGTTGCTCATCAGCATGGTGATCGTCATCGGCCCGACGCCGCCGGGAACCGGCGATAGCGCGCCCGCGGTAAATAGCGCGTCGGGATGAACGTCGCCAATCAGCACATTGCCCTTTGCCCGGAATTTCTCAAGTCGCTGCGGAAAATTCTTCAGCAATCTTTCAGCCTCGGCCTGGTCGGTGACTTTATTTGTTCCAACGTCAATCACCGCCGCGCCGGGCCGGATCCATTCCGCCTGCACAAATCCGGCTTTGCCCATCGCCGCCACAACGATGTCCGCGCGCTTCACGGCCCCCGGCAAGTCGCGCGTTTTCGAATGACAAATCGTAACTGTCGCATTCGCGTGCATCAGCAGCAGCGCCATCGGTTTGCCCACGATGTCGCTTCGCCCCAGCACCGTCGCGTTCGCCCCCTCAATTGGAATCTTGTAGCGTCGCAGCAATTCCATGCAACCCGCCGGCGTGCACGCCACCAGTCCCGGCCGGTTGCTCACCAATCTGCCCATGCTGACAGGGTGAAAACCGTCCACGTCTTTCGCGGGATCGACAGCTTCTAGCACTCGTTTGGAATCAACTTGCGGGGGGAGCGGCAACTGGACCAGGATTCCGTCGACGTTATCGTCTTCATTCAGATCCTTCACCAGTTGCAGCATGTATTCGGTGGAAACGCTTGCCGAGGGTTCGTGCAGCCAGCTCGCCATCCCCAGCTCTTCGCATGCCGCAATCTTGCTCTTCACATAGATTTGGGATGCGGGATTTTCGCCGAC
>Ga0187783_10002340_pt1 | contig 14087 bp, 15 predicted proteins | sample 1015_SJ02_MP02_2_FD_132471 | JGI IMG/M metagenome (GOLD analysis project Ga0187783, IMG submission 132471) | Tropical peat soil microbial communities from peatlands in Department of Meta, Colombia - 1015_SJ02_MP02_20_MG | ecosystem: Environmental > Terrestrial > Soil > Wetlands > Peat | place...
CGAGGTGACGAACCCGGACGGCACAGTTACTTATGTGAAGACCGACAAGGCGACAGGCCAAACCGTGGTGCGGCTCTATGACAAAGATGACAACCTTCTTTTGGATTTATCGGGGAATGATGATGGTATCAAAAAGCTCAAACATGAAGACCAAAAGCTAATAACTCGCTTTGTTGACCAGCAAACCGGCAACAAGATCGAAATCACAGTCGATATTTCGAGTGGCGTAAGGACCACGGCGACCTTTGACGCGAACGACGTCTTCATTTCAGAGGAAACTTATGACCCCGAAACAGAAGAAACGACAGTCGTGGGCCCGGACAATGGCGTGATGCGGATGTGGCCGTGGTGAGGGCTACACCAAAAACGAGCGCATTGCCGCGAGGAAACAACTGCCCGCCGTACCATTGCGGCTCAGTTGATGCGGTCCCGCCAGCTTACCCGTTGCGCATGGCGCCCAATCGAAGCGCCTCGTCGTAGTCGGCGTTGGCCCGTTTGCGGTTCCCCATCGCGGCAAAGGTTCTGCTCCGCGCGCTATAGGCAAGATCGGATCGTGGATCGAGCCGGATCGCTTCGTCGAAATCTGCCAGTGCTGCCGAATGATTACCCTGCTGGAGGAAGACGAGACCTCGCTGAAGGTAATGATTCGAAACGGGGGCGAGCGCGATCGCACGGCTGTGTTCGGCGGCGGCCTGGTCGCAGTCACCCTTGCTGCGAAAAACATCACCGCGGCGGCAGTAGGCCAGTGGGTCGTTCGGCGCGAGCTGGATCATCTGATCGTAGTCGGCGAGCGCGCCATCGAAATCACGCATGAACAGATAGGCTCTCGCTCGCTGATCGTAGATGCGGCCATCGCCCGGATCGAGAGCGATCGCCTCGTCGAAATCGGCAATCGCGCGTTTCGGGTCGTCGTTATCCAAATGGGCAACACCACGCGCCGTGCGTGCTCTCGCGTCGGCTGGATCGATTGCTATCGCCCGGGCGGCATCGGCAATGGCACCGTCGGGATCGCCGCGCTCAAGGCGAGCGGCAGCGCGGCCAATCCAGGCTGCTTTTTCCGCCGGATCGAGCGCGATCGCCCAGTCGAATTCGACGATGGCCCTGGCGGTCGAGTGCTCTGCCAGCAACCGCAGGCCCTTAGCGACGGCATCTGCGGCGGGCGATGCACGCCCAACGAGGCCCCAGCTCTGAAGTAGCTGTACTAGGGTTATCATGTGCGTCTCCGAAATGCTGGACTAAGTGACCTTCATTGCAGAAAGAATGTCGGACGGCTAGCTCCGTGCGCAGCCGCGCGTTCTCCATGGCGATGACCGTCTGGTCGGCAAATGTGGTAACGAGCTCTTGGGGCGGCCATTCGGTCATGGCGGCTACGCGTAGCTGTCGTTTGAGTTTTGGATGCGCATCGTCGGCGTCGGCTATGTGATCGACCAGCGCAGCACTTATTTCGCCGGTTCAGGAACACGACTCGTGCATTCAATCTCTTTGGGCAGGCACGCAATCCCAATGTTCGAGCAGCTAAAATCGCCACCAGATTTTTGACGCACGCAGTTGACACAGCCATCAGTCCAGACCATGCACCCCATGTTGTGGCGTCCGTAGCTCTGGACCGCAACCTTGCTAGGTTCCTTGCCTGGACTTTGCGTTTGAGCGAAGGCATTCGTGCTCAAAACGAGCAATAGGCCACAGATTAACGCGAAACGTAGCAGCATGGTAACCTCCGTTTGCATCAGGATCTCCACCGCTCCTTCTCCGCCTGACTTGGCAGCACCGAATGCTTCGAAATGGCCAACGCCTGGCATCCGGGCTGGTGGCTGACCGTCCGCTTCTACCGTCCATCTCGCTCGATATAGTCTCGTCGAATCGCGGACGTCGCAGCACTGCGGCGGTTGAGTCGTGAAGTAGTCGCTCGCCAACGCCGACAGGTTCAAACCCGAGTCACGATCCTGAACATTTCTGCGTTCATGGGAAGGCTAGGCACACCATCCCATCCTCACGACACGCCTCCTTTGAGGGACTTGTGAAAGGGTGCAAACCACTGACCCTTGGTCGCGGCAGAGGCGCGTTGATTCTAAGGAAGATCTTGCGACAATCATGTAATGCCGCAATATAGTCGGGAATCCAATCGAGCTCGGTAGAGCTGCCAGGACACTGCGGTCACTGACAGGCGAGCTTCAGTTCGGTCTATTTCTAGCTCGTATCCCTACCGATTTGTCGCCCGACTGTGTCAGCGCTCTATAGGCGTTCACCAGGCCCGCACCAAAGTCCATGCGCTTGCCCGTCGCGAGCGGCTTGGCCGTGGTCATCAGAATCGAACGAACATCGATGGGCTTCAGAGTCGGTTGGTGCTCTAGCAGAAGCGCGGCAATGCCGCTGACATGCGCCGCGGCGACCGAGGTTCCGGTGGTGATCTGATAGGCGTCGCCCGGCGCGAGCGCGAGGATGTCGACGCCGGGCGCGGCGACCGCGATATAGGCGCCGCGATTGGCCATTTGGAACAGGCCGTCATGGCTGTCGCTCGCGGTCACGGCGATGACGTCGGGATCGGCGGCTGGGTAGAACGGCGCCGCGTCCGGTCCGGCGTTTCCGGCGGCGGCGATCAGCACCATGTCTTTTGCATACGCGGCCGCCAGCATCCGGTGCAGCGCCGGATCGACCGGGCCGACAAAGCTCATATTGACGACGCGCGCGCCGCCGTCCGCCGCGGCCTGCAAGCTCTTGTAGATCGCAAACGAGGTGCCCTTGGATTTGCCCGGCGTATCGTCGAAGGCGCGCTCGGCGAGGAGCTGGACGCCGGGCGCGATGCCGAGGAGCTTGCCGTGCGCAGCGATCGCGCCGGCGATCGCGGTGCCGTGCTGCGGCGGATTTTCCGCGCCGCCGAGCTCGTCGAGGCTTTTGGCGATGGTACCGTCAAGGTCTGGATGCTTGGCGTCGATCTGCGAATCGATCACCGCGACCAGGATGTTCTTGCCGGTCGCGACCTGGTGCGCCTCGTCGATCTGTAGCTTGGCGAGCACATATTGCGCGGCCTCGCTGTGCGCGAGCCCGGCGGTGTTGGCGGCAGCGCCGTTGGCGGCGTCCTGCTGCAAGGCGAACAGGTAATTGGGCTGCGCGCTGGCGACGATGCGCTCGTCCTCGATCGTGCCGATGACGTTCGGCACCGCTCGGCCGCGGGCGATGCGCCAACGCGAGAAGGCGCTGCCGATCAGCAGGAAGCTTTGCGACTCGAGCTGCGTCAGGTTGTAACGGCGGGCGAGCTGGTCGATCGCTTGCGGCGTTGCGCCCGGCGCGAACTCGAGGATGACTTCATCGGCAACGAAGCGCCGCTCGCCGCGGGGCGGTATCCCACTTTGCCTGCTGGTGCTGGCGCCAGCCGGTTGCTGGGACACGCTCGGCTCGTTTTTGGGGGTCGTCGTGTTGCGGCTGCTCACTCGGCCATCTTTTGAAACAGCACTGTTTTCTCTCGTTGCGTTCTTTTTCTTGATGCTTTGAGGCTCCTCAACTGAGCCATTAGCCGGGCGCGGCGCCGTCAATTGCTCGAGGATTGCCCCACCGACGCCGATTCCTAGTCCCGCGCCGAAACCGCCCATCCGGCCGCGGCTGCCGCCGCGGTCGCGGCCGATTGTGCGCTCTCCGGAATCGCGGTTCATGGTGCGGGGGCCGCGATCCCGGCCCGCCGTGTGGTCGCTGCCGCCGTTTGACATGCTGTCCTGCGCGACCACGCGGCTTGCGGCGCAAAAGGGAAATGCAGTCAGAAGCATGCCTGACAGCACTAGCCCTAGGACGGAATGCAGATTTCTTGACTTCTGTGGCATGGCGATCCCTCAGCAATGGCGGCCGCCAATGAGCGACGGGTGAAGAGCTACTCCTATGCCGCAGCACCGATGGTTTAACAGGCTGTGGCAGCTGAGTGAATGATTTTCACCGACTCGGGATGCCTTCAATAGTTTTTCGCAATGAACCTGACACCCGGACGCCCAGTTAGCACCGAGTACGAAAAGGGCCCTACTGGTGCCGGTGGCATGATCGGGGCCCAAAGCGCGCGTCGGTCTAGCCCCCCATTATCAATTCGAGGAGACGCGCCGGATGGTAAGCTGGTTCCTTTTCGGGAGAAATGAGTCCGCTTTCGGTTTCACTGCGCAAGATCCGCACAATTTTTGCCGGCGCGGCACAAAGACCTGGGACCCGGATGTTCTTGAATTCATTAAAAGCGAATATGAGGAGTCTTCAGCCGACGCAATGAGATCGGCGTCGAACGATGCCCAATCTGGCAGCTGCTTGAGGACCGCGATTACCCGCTGCTGCGACCAACACAACGCTCTTATTCGTCGCCGGAGCAACCAGCCGCTGTCAGACTGAGCCCGCGCTCAATAGAGTTCACCTTACCATTGCCGCTCTCGTATCGCCCGGCAGAGTGAGTCAGCAACCGCAGGCCACGCTGACAATCCACAAACGCTAGCCTGCGTGACGCTGGTCGCGCGATCGTAGAGCGCCACCCAAGTCATCTTACGCATCTGGCCGAGGGTGCCCGCATGGGCAAGCCGTCCCTCGAAAGGCATTTTCATCAGCTAAACCAGCGGCCTACGGACGATCAGCCAACCATATCCAGCAAAGACCAGGAAAATGGGGCGGACACGGGGAGCGTTCACACTTTGGCGTCGGTCTGGTGAAGCAGAGAATGTGACGACCAACACAAAAAACTCGTTTCGCTGCGCTCCAGCGCCCTCGCTTCGAACTTAGATCGTCTCCACCCCGACCAAGAGTCAGCGGTCCGCATTGGCGCGGACCTTCCTCAAAGGAGGAGACGTGCCATGACGAAAAAGTTCTTGATCGGAACGGCAATCGCGGTGGTTTTGGCCACAGCGAGCCACGCCCAAACTTCGCCGTCTGAATTCTACACGCCGGACGGCAGGTTCGCGGTGGCGCACGGCAAATATGATTCGGCCAAGAATGACCAATGCCGTACACCCGAGGTGGAAAGCGCAATAGCCAGCTTAGATGCCGACATCGAGTGGATGAGCAATTGGATCCAAGAGATGGGCACGTTGTTGAACAGCCTTGCCCTGCTTGATCCGACCAACGAGCACACTCAAACCTTGCTAAAATTGCGAGATCAAGAAAATGCTCTATTAAAAAAGGCGAAATTCGAAAAGGGACAAATGGACGCTTGGCTTGCCAACTTGAAAAGCAAACCGACTTGCCCAACGCCCGATGCGCCTGCCCCGGCGATCACGGGCGGCGGCAATGGCCAACAGCCGGCCGGCGGCAACACCAGACAGCCGCCACCTCAAGGTGCGCAGCCGCAGCCGCCTGAGGACGATGATCCTGAGCCGCCGGGAACCTGTTTTACGACCGCGAATGCCGTCGCGGGCCTGCTCCGTCTTAAGCTCGATCCTCGCGCGGTTCTCCAACAAGACCCGCCGCCGCGTTGGAAACAGCAAACCATCGGCGACAAGTGCGTTTGGTACCTCAAGTACTACACAATAAATGACCGAGGTGAAAAAGGCTGGAACATTTTGTACACCGAGGTTCCGTGCACCGATCCGCCGCCGGAAAGTTCTGCGCAAAAAGATCCTGGATCGGACGGCCGAGTTGGCGGCCAATACTGTCCTCCTCCATCGAGCGCTCGGCTTTCACGGAGCGGAGATGTCATGCAAAGCCAAATGGAACGTTCGACGCCCACCGATCCGATTGCCACGCCTTTGCAGCTATGGTGGCTCGACAGCGTGACGCATCTGGGCGCATCCGGTCACCTCTCCGACAAGTCGGATACCGCTGGCGAGCAACCGGCGCAGAGCGACCCGAAAACTGTTAGGCAGTTACCGAAAGCGGAAGACAAGACGTCGAAAAATTCTCGAAGCGGAGCTCCGAACAAACCCAGTGAAACGGCCCGCAGTGCTGACCAAAAGTCCCAATCAACCGAACGGCAATCCGACTCCAAGCCGAACGATAAAAGCGAAAAGTCAGACTCGAAGTTTATCGGCAGTTCCGAACATTCAAACGCCAAATCGGCCCGAACCATCGAACGTGCGAACGCGAAGTCGGAAAATAGCTCCGAACATGCCGCGCGGACTGTTCCACACGAGAGGCCCGAGGTATCTCACCACGTCGCTCATATGACCGAGGCCGGACACATGACCGGAATGCGCGAAGCTGGAATGCATATGGGCGGCTTGGCCGGGACGCACCCAGGCGGATTGGGCGCACTGGGCAGCATGCATCTGGGTGGCTTCGGTGGCATGCACATCGGCGGCTTCGGCAGACTGTGATCTAGTATGCCGACGCAAGCGACGTACTGACACAAACAAGGGCGGAGCCATCACGCTCCGCCTTTGTTCTTTCTCTGGTTTCGGGTACACCTCTTGAGACTCGCTGTGCTATCGCGAACCCTTTGCTGAGTAAGCCTGGCAGAACTTGCGCCACGTCGCTGTTAGAGTGCCTGCCAACGCCAAAGTGTGGCGATCTTCATTACCAAGCTTACTGGTGAGCCGGGTCAGTACGAGAAGCGATAGCTCCCAGCGACAGGTTGGTTCCTGAGTCCATACGTTGGCGTTGAAGAGTAGTCGGGCACAGCCGCTCCTCATGTCATTCGTGGAGCACGACAATCGGGCGCGCTCGCCACTCCTCTTGGCGTCATTAGGCTGGAACGAAGGGAGAAAGCTATGCTGAAAAGTCTTCGCTGGTCGCTGGGTACCGCCGTCGTAGTCGTGGTACTTGGCGCATCGATTGCGACGTTGGTGATCAATGCCATACGTGCGCACCTTGCGGAGTTCGGCATTGTCGCACCCGTCGGGCGCAATGGCGTCGAGGAACTCCTTCGTATTGTTGGAGACGCCGGCGATAAGCAACTGCCTGAGCTTGCGCGAGCCTGTGTTGCTACCCTCGGAGCTCAGCTCCGTACGCTCAAGGCGCAGATTCTGCACTTCGATCGAGTGATCACCGCTTGGCATCGCTCGAATATGATGAGCAAGCGGCTTGATGAGCTTCCGGACGTGGCAACTGGTTTCGCCGGACCGCGTTCAATGTCTCGCTTAGATATTGCGATGTCGCTATCGTAATCGCCCCCGCGGAAGGGCCTAACACTAGACCCGTCCGGTATAGTTGGACCGCATAAGCAAATTTGCGCGATTTGTCGCTCGTCGCGACCTAACTAGCCAGATTTCTGTTCGGCCGGAAGAACTAAACTTTTTTGTTATGCTGCGCCGATACTTGCGTCTATAGCTCATTTGACCAAATCGTTACCGACGGCATACAGTTTGCAGTCGCTACCGCATGCCTTTAATGCATCTGCGGTGGCGTCATCGCGCGTCTTGCGCGCAGCCCTCCAGGAAAAATGCAAATCGGGGCCGACAGCAAATGCCTTTTCGTCTTGGGCTTCAACGTAACGGTCGAGGTGGTCTGCAAAATCTTCATTGGCTTTTTCCGGTACAGGTAAACGCATCACCGGTTTGGGCGGATCGATGCTCGATATCTGAGAAGACACCGCCCAGCCTCCCTCGTGGCGAACAAAAATTTTCCGCTGCAGCAAATCCACCCTAAGCAGGGTCTGTTCTGGCAGTTTACGAACTATCAGTTCGGAGAGGTTTTCGGACACCGTAGAATATTTGCTGGGACTGTCCGTCTGGCGTTTGTCGGTCACTTCGTCGATCCAGTCGTTGGCGGAAAGCCGCTTCAGTTTGCCAGTGAAGCCTTGGCTACCGTAAATGACAGTATTAAGCGTCGTCGATCCCCGCCGCGAAATCGGCACCCAGGCTGCGTTTGACGGCGCTTGGGCAGGGCCCTCTTGGGTCCCGCGGGATTCACTGGTGGACGGCGGCGACGCATTTGCCGTCGTTTGCCTGTTGACCTGCTGGTTCGCCGGAGGTGATTCGCCGGTGGTAGGTGGTGTGTTTGAGGTGGCTGGAGTGGTTTTACTCGCCGAGCCGAGATCGTACCGCGCCGCCGCCCAAGGTGCGGGCGGTGTCTGGATACCGACATATTGCATGTGCCACGGTTGGGGCTCGGGCTTGAGGCTCTCATTGAGCGTTCGCGCCAGCGTCGTGGCTTTTTCGCGTTCGTCGGGCTTAAGAAGGGTGTCGACGTGGTGCAAGCGGGGTGGCGCCTCGGTCCCGCCGAGCCAGGTGGCGACTTGATAGTGCGCGAAGGCTTTGATCAGGTCGCGTTCGGTGCCAACGCCGGTTTCGAACTGCCAGCCTGTAGCAGTATGGCACCATGCAACTCGCAGGCCGGAACACAGCTGCGCAAGCTGATGAGCCTTGTTTTTATCAACCCAGGTGCCACCGGCGCTGCCGTAGAATTCAATCAAAGGCTGTAACGCGCGCACAGATAGTCCAACCTTATAGGCTCGCTCAAGCCATTCGATTCCTTCATGCGGATCGTCAATCGTCTGATGCTTGAACTTGTCGAGCGACCATCTGCCTACGGTCAGTTGTGCCTGCGTCAAGCCCTCGCCGGCAGCTCGGCGCAGCAAGTCGGCAGCCTGGGCCTGATCCGCCGGTCCGCCAATCGCCGCGCCGAGCATGAAGGCATAGAACAGTGTCGCGGGCGCGTCGCCCGCCTGGGCGCTGGCATGAAACAAATCGCGTGCTTTGTGCGGATTGAGACCGCCAAAGTCGTCAGTAAGATAACCAATGCCGGCCAGCCGCTGCGCCAGGCGATCGTTGACGGCAACGGCAGATTCGATCAGTTGTCGCCCTTGCAACGCGTCCCTGGCTACACCGACCGGCGGCCGCACCAGCATTCGCCCAAGCAGGATCGTCGCCTGCCGCACGCCGCCATTGGCCGCCGCACGCAACAACGGCTCGGCCAACTTCGCATCGTCGTCGCTGCTGTTGACAAAGGCGAGGGCGAGCATAAACGCGACGTTGGGATCTGCTCTGTTGGCATCTGCCAAGGCTGGAGTGATGTCGGCAAATCGCTCGGCGCGGAAGGCCCTTGCCGCAGCGGCCAGCCGAGGCTGATCTAGTTTCGACGAACTGGCAAACGCACTTTCATCGATATCGACGATCACGAAACTGGCGAGTGAAGCATTGGTCACGTCCGCGGTGAACACGATCGGGATCGTGCTCGGTGCCACTCCGGCGGTAGCGCTACTACTGCCCCGCGGCGCTGATTTCGCCTGAGGCTCGCTCGGCTTCACTTCCGAGCCTTGCGGGCCGACACTGGAAGGAACGTGGCTGCCGCTGACGTTGGGAGCTGTGCCGCCGCCGGTAGGCGGCGCCTGGGTCGGCGCCAGGACAATAAAGACCAGCACAATCGTGCCGATCGCCGCGAAGTCGGCGACACTGCGTAACGTCAAATCACTCCTGTATAGCCTTATGAGGTAGCCAAGCAGCGAGGGACGGCCTGCCGTCGTGCGTACCATCGCCGGATTCATCACAACATCGCCCCTGCTCCCAGAACGAGGCTTGCGTTTTGCAAACGGCGCGCCGATTATTTTTAATAAACCGTCGAGTTCAGTCAGGCGCACCCATTTGTTTTTTGCCCTCTGCCTGCGCGGGTGACTTTGGCCGGGGAGCATCGTCGGGATGCCGCGCATCGGCGCCGTCAGCGTCGGGCATGCCATTGCCGTCTTCAGAAACCGTCAGCACCTCGACGCGGTCGCCGCTGGACACGAGCCGGATCTTATTCGCTCCCGCTGATTTGGCGTCGACTAGGCCGTCAGCAATCTGGTCTTCGATATCGCGAGCAATCTCACGGACGCCGCCCTTTTGTCCGTCCTCCATCACCTTGGATATCGCCCCCAGCAGTATCTGCGGATCAATGCCACCATCGGCGATGGCGAGTTTGTATTCACGTGCCTGAGCCTCGATGATTAGCGCCACGATGCGGGCGATATCGAGGCCTTTCATTTCCTTGAAGGCAAAGACGTTATCGATACGGGACAAGACCTCCGGGGCAAACCCCGCATCGGCCAGTGTCGATTTGACCATTTTATCAAGCTCTTGCTGCGAACCTTGATGATTCCGCGCCATTTCGCCGATCCGGCGCGAGGCGGCGTTGGTCGTGAGGATGAAAATCGCTTCATTGGTCGGTATTTTAGCGCCATCGCTGACTTCAGTCAGAAAGCCATCGTTCCAAGCGGTCAGAAAGCGCTTGTGGACCTCGCCGTTTGCTTTCTCAAATTCATCGAGCAGCATAATGGAGTTGGGAATGTCACGCAGCGCGGCCGTGACGCTCCCGTAGCTGTTCGAGCCGACATAGCCTTTCGGCGAGCCAAACATGCTCTGTGCAGCGTGAGCTTGGCCCGCGGTACTCATGTCGATGTGATGCAGGTGGTTTTTGCTTTTAAAGACGGCTTCTGCCATGCATTTAGCTAGGTAGGTCTTGCCGACACCTGGCGAGCCAGCGAAGCAAAACACCGCGAGCGGCTTGTCAGGTCTGCGCGCGGCAATGCGTCTTTTGAGCGTGCGACAGATTTGATCTATCACGTCGTCTTGCCCGATGACCTTTGATTTGAGGGTCCTGGCGAGGGCATCCGCGTCAATAACCGTGAGCTTGGCATTTTTCTCCTCCCAAGCTTTGGTCAGGGCGTCTATGTCGGTCAGGCGCTGCAGCGGATCCATTGGGCACCTCGCAGTCTAGACTCTAGGCACCGGTAGCAGGCGGCCTCTATCGTTTTTGGGTACACGCCGAAACCGCGAAATCTTGAGGCTCGCCTTGCGGATGATCTCGCGGCATTTTGACAACAAATTATCAACGCCTGAAGTCTACGACTAAACGCCCCATCACAAAAGCTTTGAGATCCGCTCAATAGCAAAAAAACCGCAAACCGCCTAGCTAGATCCGGCTGGCGCGGCGGCTGGAGCTGATCCCTCGGCGACCGGGATAACGTGGATCTTCGTGTCCTCGGCACTGAAGCGGACCTGCGTCGCCCCGGCAATCCTTGCATCGACCAAACCGTCGGCGATCTGTTGCTCAAGATCTCGGGCGATGGCGCGCACGCCGCCCTGTCCTGCGGTTTCCGTAGCCCGGTCAATCGCCTGCATCAGTATTTGCGGATCGATCCCGGCTTCGGCGACTTGCAGATCGTATTGTCTGGCCATGCCCTCGATTTCCAGCGCGACCACTCTGGCAACGTCGAGTCCGCGGATCTCTCGGAACGCAAAAACCTCATCGATCCGCGACAGAACTTCGGGCGCGAAATGCGCTTCGGCGAGTGCGGCCTTCACTAGTTGTTCGAGTTCCTCCGGCCGGGCGGATTCGTCGCGCGCCAGCTCGCTGATGCGTCGAGCTGCCGCGTTAGTGGTCAAGATGAAGATCGTCTCGCTAGTGGAAAACTTGCTGCCGTCGCTGACCTCCGTGACGAACCCGTCATTCCATGCGGTCAAGAAACGCGTGTGCACCTCGTGGTCCGCTTTCTCGAACTCGTCAAGCAGTACGACCGAATTCGGGAAATCACGCAGCGCGGCAGTGAGCTGACCGTAACTGTCAGAGCCTAAATATCCCTTCGGTGAACCAAATAGAGTCGACGCGGAGTTCTGGCTCATGTCGATAAAATGTAGATGCCGAGGGTCACCATAAAGGACTTCCGCCAAGACTTTGGCGAGATGGGTTTTGCCGACTCCCGGCGGCCCGGCAAAGCAGAATACCGCAAGCGGCTTGTTCGGACGTCGCGCAAGAAATCGGCGCCGCAATGTGCGCGCTATCTGTTCGATGGCGCGGTCTTGGCCGATGACCCGTGCCTTGACCTTGCTGGTCAGCTGCTCGGCGTCGAGTGCAATCATTTTGGTCTGCAATCGCGCCAAATCCTGCCGACTGCGTTCGCGGCGATCCAGCGCATCGAGCACAAATTGCGGCAGGTAACGGCCTTGGTAGATACCCTTGTAAATTATGAGGACGATCAGAACGAGCCAACCTAGACCGACCATAAAAAAGGCGAGCGGCCGGGAGGACGCCGCAACCCCTACCAATATTAGGACGATGAACAACCGAGGCCACAAACCGCCCATTGTCATCTTTAGTTGCTTACTGTTCGACTATGCAGTGACCGTCCTCGGTACAAGGCCTACCGGGGCCAACCCAACTACCTACGTGAACCGGCAGCGTTGTCACAGCGCCATTGTGGTCGACGGTGACGTCGATTGTGTCTCCGACTGCCGTCAATCTGACCTTGGTCCACACCTGATCAAAGCTGCGAACCGGAACACCATCGATCGCTAGGATTATGTCGTTCTTTTTGAGGCCAGAGGTATCTGCCGGACCTCCACGGTAAATGTTCTGCAGCAGCAATCCATCGGTGTTTCGACCCTGGAGATGGAAATCTTGAATCACCGTTGGGTTTATGGTTTTCAAAACTACGCCAAGGTAATGCCTGCCGGCGATGTCGCCCGTTGCCTGCATTTCGGTCGCGCTGTCCGCCGCATTGACGATCGGGGGCGAGTTCATTGCGACGCTTGCGGGTGGTTGACCGAATCCTGGCAGATGCACCAACCCGCTTCCAACAGCACCGCCGCCGAGCGCCAGCGCAGCGATCAGCAGGGCGCCAAGGACGAAGCCGCGCCGCGATTTGCCGCCGACTCGGTCCTGCAGCGCCGTCTGCCGTACCGACGGCGCGGGAGCTGGTTGCAGCATCGGCGACGGCTTGGGGGTGGCTTTCTGTGGCAACGTATGCTCTCGATTGTTCGTCATCGGAGGCCCCATTGCATTATAAAAAAGATACCGCGCATCAGTGACACTTACTAGGCCGCGTTCAGAATTAGCGGTCGCAATCGAAACGAGTTATTGATTGCAGGTTGCATGGTGGTGTACGCGTATTTCCAATCCATGCAGAGTTTGGCGAGGCTGCCATTGTCTATTGTTGAGGCGCAGCGCAGTCTCGGGATTTTGCTCGGCGGAGGCGCAAAGGGCCCTCGCGCCCAATTCGGGTTGACGACGTCGGTCGGTTTTGAAACGTCCTGTGCGTGAGCGGTGCAGAAGGGTGAAGCGCTCAAAACGGTCAACACGGCGACGGTCGAAAGCAAAGCTGTGAGGCGTTTGCGCGAAACCATGTCTTCCTCCAATGGGCACCCGAGCGAATTTGCTTGAGGCCGTCCCTTGTGGGTGTTCGCTGGGGTCGAGAAGGTTCAATGTCGCGCCTAGCCGCGCCAGTCGGCATTTATCTCATGGGGTGGTTCGATAAGCCTAAATGGGATGAAACCGACAGACGAAAAAGGCAGACTCCCGACGAAACCTTAGACGAGATTCGACGGCGTTTAGATGTGCAAGCGGCGTCTTTATCCGACGGATATCTCGTTCGCGCGGTCGCGCTCGATTGCCACGCGCCATGAGCCCACCGCCATCTTCCGCAGCATGCCGGAAACGATCAGTAAGATCATTGCCTTGCGGCTGAGCAGGCGCACTTCGTTGCCGTCGCGCCATGCCATGATCCGGAAGCCGTCGTGCTTGATCTCGTGTATCCAATCCTTGCCCCCCGGCTGCTTGGCCGGCCTGGGCAGACAGGGCTCGAAGCGTCGCACGTAGCGCTTTAGCTCACGCAATACTGACGCCATGCTGCTTAAAATAGGCGCCAGAGCACTAGAGTCGAGTCTCGTCCGACCCGTCGCCTGAAGGCCGGATACGAACCGGCGAAGCGGGCGTGCTTCACTCCGGTATCGAATCGACCGGAAACGGCATCCTGGCCGCGAGACTCGACCGCGCGACTAGACCATCCGTTAAGGCGGGCCGGCTATAGCTCAATCCGAAGAGGCGGGCCTCTGCCATGGGCGGTCACGACCATACCAGCACCGCGCGGTCCCGGCGCTGGCGCGCGTGGAAGAAGCGTGGCTACACGATCATCCGGATCCGGGTCACCCAGGCCGACCTGGTCAAGCTGACGGCGCTGGGCTATTGCCAGGGCGCCACCCTCGCCGAGGCCACCGAGGCTTGGGTCTGCGACTCGCTCGCCGCGGCCGAGATTCCCGCCACGCGTGACGGCCCGGTGTGAGCACGCCGTTGCGTGCCGTTATGGCCACCGTTGCATGCCGTACGACACCGTTACATGCCGTTACCGTCAACCCACGTGGCGATCGTCCACCTCGCCGGCCGGCGCGGCTCGTTGCCGGGGCGACTCTACGCCATACTGCCCGCTACACCGAGCCGTCGACGACGAG
>Ga0187783_10002341_pt1 | contig 14083 bp, 14 predicted proteins | sample 1015_SJ02_MP02_2_FD_132471 | JGI IMG/M metagenome (GOLD analysis project Ga0187783, IMG submission 132471) | Tropical peat soil microbial communities from peatlands in Department of Meta, Colombia - 1015_SJ02_MP02_20_MG | ecosystem: Environmental > Terrestrial > Soil > Wetlands > Peat | place...
ACTCCCAAGCAGACCTGCGATCTCCATGTTCGGCGGCAGGTCCGCCGAAACCCGATAATTCCCTCCCCCCAGCTGTTCGAAAGCGTAAGCCCCCTGTTCATCTGTCCTGGCCTCAAACGACCTTGTCCCGTTCTGCAGTCGTACTACGGTGTTGAGTAACGGTCGCCATTGGTCCTCCTGCTGATAGAGCAGCATGCCGAAGACCGAGGCCCTGGGCTTGCCACCCCGTTCGGCACGCACCTGTTGGAGCAGGGCAGATGCACGCTCCAAAGGACGAGTATCGTCGCAGGGGAGCGAAATCAGGCACCCCTTGCCCGACTCCCACGGACATCGGGAGGCAAACACAAGATACTGCTTGTCGGTTTCGAAGGGGTGACTGGCCGTCGAGTAAATATCGACATAGCGGCCCAGCTTACCCGCAAGTTGGTCCGTCACTTGAAATCTAATTTGCGACGCGTTGTTCGATGGGATAACCGTTCCAATAAAGATCGCCTGGTAGTACTTGATCACTGTGCGCTTGGTGGGCACTGGGCCGCTGCAGTCCTGTGCCCAAACCGGCATGAAAGCGATCGTAGACAGCCCGAGAATTACCAATAGACGCCGCAGCATTCCTCTATCATAGTCTCGAAGCCTGCGGCGACGCGCACGTGGCTCGTTAGTACCAACCCCAAAATTCAAAGAAACGGGCTCCTGGGAATTAAGTCCTGCCTTGTCGGCTAACGTTTACTAATCGAGAGAATCGACATTTAAGGTTAGTAAACAGTACGCCGTTAAGCTGGGCTAATCAGTCCGCGCAGTGGCACCAGAACCAAGCCTCGGGATAGCCCGTGTGCTCGTTCGACTTGATGTAACCAAGTTTCGTAGTTGAGGGCGGGCTCACAAACAGCGCAAGATTGTGAGGATTGTGACATCGCCCTGTTCTCGACAGTTGACTCCAGTTGATCATGACATTCGTAATGCCTTTGAGCCGATGCTTGCATGTGTAGACGGAACGAAACCCATACACTCATGCCAGAGAGTGGCAATTCGATATGCCGATGCTCAACGACTTGCCGATTGATGTCCGGAGATATCGGCTCCTAAACGTAATCTTTTTGTCGCTCAACATCGGGTACGCGTCGGCTTTTGCACTTCGAACCTATCTCGCTCTCTGGCATGGTGAGCGGCTGGCTGATCGGCTCTACACTTCGCTAAATCAGTACTTCCACTATCCCCGGTGGAATGAGTTCGGCCTTGTGTTTACGTTTGTCGCGGCAATGCTCCTCGCAACATCCATTGCTTTAGCGCTGTTCCTGATAATCTCACGCTTTGGCTCGCCGGTCGTGACGGGCGCTGTTCTCGACCCAGTAGCCTGCTTACTAGCCATCACGGCGGCCCCGGCGTGTTGGATAGGTGCTATAGAGATCGGAGGAGGGGGCTACATTCATAGGTGGAACATATATCCCATGTGGTTTGGCAGGCAGGGACTTTGGTCCCTGGCGTTCGAGGCGGCTTTCATACTCATCTTCCTGTACGTGGCGCGGCGACGGAAAAAGACTTTTGGATACAGCCTAGTGATTTTGCTCGCACATTACAGCTTTTGGGACTGGTATATGTGGCCGGGAATAAGCGAGGATATCTGGTGGTCTCCCATACTCCAATACTGTTCGGTTGTTTGCCCGGCTTCCGGTTTGGCGTGGCTGTTCTATGTCACGGCGCTCCGACAACGCGAGACTGGGTACTCGTTCAACGTGGGACGGGATTTAGTTTGCATAATGGTTGGAGCCGCCTGCGGTCAGTTCGGGCGAGTCGTGGCCGATTCAGTTGGTCCGCTTGCTTTCCCGCCGTCGCCTGAGTCCCGCGGTCCCGAGAACATTGTCTCCGCGCTAGCGCTCTTGCTTTTCCTGCTTTTTGCGGCTGGCGGCTTCGGACTCTGCCGGAGGTTTTACCTTTCGCTGGAACGCAGCTGACGGGCAGCGGCTCCAGGGAGAAGAGAGTTGATGTAATTCGCGATTACTTTTCATGTCAATGGGTGGGCCGAAGGCCCATGCGAACTCACAACGAAATCAATGAGTTAGGTGCTCTAAGGTAACTTCTCCGGTTGTTCTCGCCGGCGTAGCTTAAAGAGGTCAGAAATCCGAGGGAACGCCAATGCTGAAAAGGAACTATGTTGATCTCCTGGCGCTGCTCACGGTCAGCATGATTGCCGGGCCAGCTCTTGCCCAGGAACCACCCGCGCTGCTCGTTGTTCCCTCCAAAGCCACCATTTTGGTGGGCGACACGCACACATTCCGCGCCGTGGGCAAAGACGGACGTATACGACACAATGTGCAGTGGAGTATTTCGCCCGAAAGTGCCGCCACGCTCACAACAAATGGGGACGAAGCGACCGTGAAGGCGATGGAACAATCCTCAACGGTGGTGCTGACCGGTCGTGCCAGCGGTGATTTGTCCGAGGCCATCATTGAGATTCCTTCTGGTGCGGCGTTGTCTACAGGAACGCCAATCTGGTCGGTCACCCATTTGCCGGGCTGCAAGTCCGTGCAGATGACGCAGGCGGTCCCGAGCGCAAACGGCCCCGACCTTTACGTGCAGGAATTGTGTCCACAGGGCACCTTCATTCGGGCATTGACCGCCGATGGCAGAGAACTTTGGCGCAGGAGATTGGGCGATCCGGCAGGCACTCTTCCGCCAAGCGTCAAGGCAACGGAGCAAGCTCAACCGGGCGTGCCTGTTAACCTGAGCGGTCACTCGCTCTGCGATGCCGTCCCTCCCGGCATGACCAAGGATTCCGTCTCAAAGCTGGCCAGGAACAGCAACCTTCGGATCGCCGAGAAAGAACAGCAGAGTGACAGTTGGGTTTTTGAGGAGCAGGGGTTTCGCTGCGATATTTTGTTTGACAAGGCGGGAAGGGTGATGAAGAAGAAGAAAACCATCGTTACCGACTAGCGGATTCGATTTGGCTCTGTGGCTTTGTTCCACATGCCTCGGCTCTTCGAGTTGTACTCGGGTGTTCATCCATGATTCGGGGATTGGTCACACTGAGTCGGCTAGCGCTTACCGATCGCCTGATAAACCCTGAGGACTAATTCTCGCTGCGTTGCAGTCGCCCGGGGTGCAGTGGCACTCGGACCAAGCCTCGGGACAGCCCGTGTACTCGTTCGACTGGATGTAACCCAGGTTTCGTGGGCGAGGGCGGCGGGCGAACAAACATCGTCTGGTAACAACAGTTACTTGTAACCAAGCAGCGAGACCGCAAGAATGCGCGTGGAGAATCTAAGCTAGGATAAACACATGCCGCGTTTACGATGGCATCTCCTGATAGTGCTTGGGTTGTCTTTGCAAGCGTCTGCCCAACAGCGAACCGTTTCGATCACGGTTGACGATCTTCCTTACGTTGGCCATACAGGCGCAGTCCCAGATGGGGTGTTGACGGTCGCAGAAATACGGCTTGTCCGAAAGGTGAATCAAAAGTTGCTAAGGTCATTCGAAAAACACGGTGTACCTGTAACCGGTTTTGTAAATGAAAGGCGCGTCCAAGTTCTCGGGCCAAAGGTTGGGCCGAAGATCCTACGGGAATGGGTTGCTAGGGGATTCGATTTAGGAAACCACACCTATTCACATTCTGACGTTAATCAACTTTCCGTACTTGAAATCGAGGACGAGGTTCTGCGGGGGGAGGCCACCTTTGTACCACTCATGACAAGAGCCGGAAGAAAGCCTGCGTTTTTCCGGTTTCCCTTTAACCACACCGGTGACACTAAGGCCAAGCACGACGCAATATCCAGTTTTCTAGCGCAGCATGGGTACAAGCTGGCAACCTGCACGATTGAGAACTCCGATTACCTGTTCAACGATTCGTATCTGCGGACGTTGGCTGAGGAGAATGTGGAAGCGGCCAAGAAGCTCCGGTTGGCGTATCTCGCATATACGAGTTCGGAGATCGACTATTTTGCCGCATTGAACAAGCAAGTACTTGGATACGAGCCTCCTCAAGTGATGCTGATGCATGACAATCGACTGAATGGAGACGTGATTGACAGCTTGCTAGAGTTGTTTGAGAAGAAAGGTTACAAGTTTGTATCCCTGGCCACTGCGGAATCTGATCCTGCCTATGCGATCCCCGATACCTATATCACACAGTACGGCTGGATGTGGGGTTATCGTTGGGCCAAAGAGCTAAAAGTGGAGGTGAATGGCAAGCTGGAACCGGAACCGCCAGAATGGGTTCTTAGTTCCACAGGAAGCAAATGAGCCCGCCACTGGAAAGGAAATCCTCGTCGAGCTTGGCCCATGAATCGCAAGTCCGACTGGGATCCGATCCACGTTCCGCAGTGTACCCGCTGGCAGCTTATGCTTCCGTTTTGTACTTACTGCCACTTTATGTTTGCGATGGCTCGCGTAACCGCCCAACAAAAAGGGGGCGGCTAGGGCTTGTCGGCTGGCGTTTACCAATCAAGTTCCAGGCTCGGTGCTCGGCTAGATCAGGCCGAAAAGACCCTACGTGGAGGCGTGGAGGTTTGCCAGCGACATTGGCGCGCACACAAACAGACAGACGTGGCTAAGCACATGGCAGCGAAGCTGGTCAATGAAAAGCGGCACCAGGATGGGTGTCATGAGCGCCTCGGATCAGTGTTGCTCCGTTAGAGGTGTACCGGTTCCGCCAGAGCTGGTGGGGTATAGTAGAGCAAGGATTTGCCGCACAAGAGGCTTGTAGTTCGCATGTCCGTAGCTGGTATTGGTAAGTAGGATCAAACCCGTGCGGGTTGACCTGTCAAACTCGTAAGATGCAACAAATCCAGCACGGCGCAAGCCACCGTGTCCCAACGCTGTAAGTCGGCTATCAGCGTTGCGCACTGCCGCAAAGCCGACACCGTCACCGTACCGCAGATCCCCATCCGAAGGAACTATGCCTCTGAACGATGACTCCAGTGTCTTCCGCGCCAGGACTGTCTCCGGACCACCGCCGAGTTGGAAGCACATGAGCTTTGCAAGATCCCCCAAGGTTGACAACAATCCGCCTGCCGGAAGCCCAAAGTCGCGTTCAGAGTTTTGAACAATGGAAGAAGCCGAGTTCGGATCACCCAAGAAGTAGCCCCGCGCTATGCGACTCTCTATCTTGGGCGTGACAGAAAAGAAGGTGTCTCGCATTCCTAAGGGTTTGAGAATTTCGCTTTGCACGTATTCCGTAAACGGGCGGATTGCTGCCCGACTGAGAGCCAGCCCGAGGATACTGTACCCGACATTCGAGTATTCACGCCTCGTACCGGGTTCGTAATCGAACTCCAGATGGGGGAGCGCCTCAAGGACTTGTTTTTCCCACGGATCGGTTTCGGAAACGGGAGGGCTCTCGTAGTTCGCCTCCAGCCCTGAAGTCATGGTTGCAAGCTGGACAAGCGTGATCGGGGGTGCCCATGGAAACGGATTGGGAATTTGCTTGACTTCTGGAACATACGCGTCAACAGGATCGGCCAAATGTATCTTGCCGCGCTCCACCAACTGCAGGAGCATAATGCCCGTTACCATCTTTGTCAGGGAGGCAATCGGATAAATCGTTTGATCGTTCGTACGCTGTCGTCCTTCTTCGTTGGCCCAACCGTAGGTACGTCTCCACGCTAGACGCCCGCCTTCAAGAACCCCCACGCTCAAACCACCTCGATTGTCCTTATCAAATTCGGATCGGATCAGACGAGCTATTTGTGTGTACGTGCTTGCTTGCACGCTCTGTCCTTCATGTGTCTGGGCATAGCTCGTGAGCAGCAACACGGACCAAAGCAGCTCAATGACAACCGCTACCCAACCCAAAACAGCACGCTGCGCGATCGGGTATGGCAATAGGTGACCCTCCGAGAGCATTTAAGGTTGACACTTCAATTATGATCGCGAGACGAGACTACTTCAAAATGTTTCAGAGATAGAGAGCCACTTCCATCAAACCCTAGGTGCATGGACGATCTCGGTGCTTTTCCAGGCCGGGTCAATGTTGCAAAACTTAGCCCTTGTATCGACAGGTGTGTGCCGACGCCGAGCGATCCGCCTAAGACCGAGGCCATTCCCGGCAGGGCACTTGCGATAGGCTATAAAACGAGAAAGTTCATCCATGGCCTTTGCGGATTACTTTACCCTTGTCGGCTAGCGTTTACCCTTCAAACCATACGGGCCAAAAACCGCATTATGGCAACTCCAACGTCCTCATTTTGCGCAACACCGATATGTCTAATCGTTAGGACGCTCTGAGCGGTGGTCCCAAGCCGCGCCGGGCGTGCCACACCACAAGCACTCTCACCTCTTCACGGCAGGCGACATAGTAGACGTGATAGCGTGTTCCTTTGAGCAGAACACGGTGCGTACCCGGTACGGGAGACTGCCGATAGGGCCGCCCGATATGTGGTGCGTGGCTGAGGAGATCGAAAGCTGCCGCGAGTTCGGCGGCGAAGAGGTTGGGCGAGGTAGTGCGATTCTCGCGCCACCACTTGTCGATAGTGCGGATCTGCGCATCAGCTTCAGGTGTGGTTCGGACAGGCAGGCTCACTGCCGTCGGCGCAGCTCTTCCAGAATTTCCTCGGCAGGCCGGAGACTACCTGCTTCGGCGGATTTCCAGGACGCCGAGAGCGCTTCATGCAAGGCATGCCGTTCTTCGTTGGTGAGGTCATCACCCTCATCGTCGGCAACCAGATCGACGATCGTCCCCTCGGGTAAGGTTGTTGGCTCGTCGAGAACGAGTCGCCCATTTTCGACACGCGCTCGAAGCCGACTCATCATAGCACCTACTTTACGGCATTCCAGAGAGGCCGGCAAGACTTTAGGCGCCGACGCAGCGCCTGCCCGTTCCGCGGTCACGTACCCCGGGCTGACCTCGGATTGGCTGTTCAAGACAGCGGCCTTGGACTGTTCGAGGTCGGGAAGGGCTAGAACGCACTTTGGCGGTCGTTTCTTCTTACGAGCTTTGTGCATGGACGATGGCCTCCTTTACCGTCGTCCATGAGAATGCCCGATACTCTTCACTACGCCGTTAGACAGGACTGACCCTCGCTGCATTGCGCTGGCATCAGGTTGCAGTGGCACCAGGACCCACTTCAGGGAAGCCCGTATATTCATTCGACTGCATGTAAGCAAGTTTGGCAGCGGAGGTCAGGCAAACAAAAGCGGCTCATGCTCGTGACGTCACTTGATTCTGTCAACTAGGGGACACATTCTTCATATTCGACATCTTGGACCCCGACGGGCCTACATTCTCCAGCGAGGAGACGCCTGATTCGTTGAACACGTTCGCGGTTCTTGTCAGGATGTGTTGCGATGCTGAATTTATCCGGTGCCAGAATCATCGCTAAGAGTTGCAGGTATTCTTCATCACTGATTTGCGCAAATGGCTTCCCAAAATATTCTTCGGACGCAGCTGAGAATCCTCTCACGTCGTGTCCATCTCGGCTTCCGAGGTACACGGCGTTAACGAAGAGCATGAGTTGTTCGTCCTTGGATATGCGGGCGTTGAACGCAAGCGCGATAATCGTTTGTTTGACCTTGCGCCATCGAAACAGACCCGGCCGGAAGTCATCGAAGAAGAGAATCTTTACAAGCCCTTGAGTGATTGTGGTATAGCCAGCGCCACGGGTCCGACCATCTATGCCGTGGTGATCATAGAAGGTCGGATCATCCACCGTCAGAAGCCAGTCACGACGGCTCTCGCTAAAATACTTCGGATCAAGCGGCATGGTTGTCGAGTGCTCGAACCGAGCCACACTTTGGGGCGATGTGAAATATGCCCAGATGAACTGACTGGCACTCGCAACCAAAACGGCTAATGCCAATAGCACCACGACTTTAAGAATGACTCGGAGCAGTTTTCCCGTGACCATCCAACGTCCTGAACACAAGATTTTGCCACCCTTTCGCGGTTCGAGGCGCGAAGTTGGCGAAAAATCCGAGGGCCCTATCGTAACTGGTTTGGCGCGGTGTAGTTGCGCAATCCCAAGTGTTGTCCCGGCTGAACAGTTTCGTATTTGTCCATCAATGAACGACAACCCCCTGCCTCTGACGTCCAGCTTGAAATGAGGCCCTACCACAGCACACCTGGTGAGAAATAGGGCAGGAGAACAAACATCGCAAGCTTGTTGGCAAACGGGCTGGTTACAACTGTCATCTTTAGCCCCGTGCAGGCGCAACAATTGTCAATGAGAAGGCGTCCGCCAGCCAAGTGCGCCAATCGTACTGCAATGCCGCGAAGGTCATCTGCAGAGTCGATCTTACCGCTCTGGAGTCGGTGCGGTCGACGCTGCCGGTCAAACCTGTTAACAGCCCAGATTCATGGAATAAGCTAGGACAGAGAGTGTTCTTACTCTCAAAGTCATGTTCTGCCATAATCCGTTCATGCTCGCCAGTATCCGGCAGGACATAACGTTCTCCATCCGCCAGCTTCGCGTAGTCCGGCGTTCACGTCCTTTGCGGATTACTCCACCCTTGTCGGCTACTGTTTACCGATCGCCGCGAAATCCGGCCAAGATTCGGTAAAACCCTTCTCTGTCGAGGGGAGGGCTAATCTTGGCTGCGTTGTAATGGCATAGGACCCAACTCCCGGGTAGCTAGCGATCGACCCCGTGTTTGTTCAAGAGCATTGATGGGAAGCTACGGAATCAGTGCAAATCCGCAGCCGCGACCGCCGCACCCACTGCTGCGATTGTGCCGTCACGATGATCGTCATCCGCTGTCGTGCCCGTAAGATACACTGCAACGAGCACAGGACCACGTTGTGGCGGCCACAGGATCGCCAAGTCGTTCGTTGTGCCTCTGGCTCCTGAGCCGGTTTTATCGCCAATCTTCCATCCGGGAGGCACACCGGCCTTTAGACGTGTGTCTCCAGTCTTGTTCTGAACCAGCCACTCAGTAAGTCGTGACCGGGAAGACGAGGAGAGAGCATTGCCAAGCACCAGCTCGCAAAGATCCGACAGCATGTTGTCTGGTGTACTGGTGTCGCGCGGATCGCCCGGTAAGGACTCATTTAACTCGGGCTCGATTCGATCAAGCCGGGTCACGTCATCTCCGAGCGTCCGTGCAAAGGCGGTTAGCCCTGGTGGGCCTCCTATGGAGGCGAGCAGCAGGTTGGCCGCGGCATTGTCGCTCAATGTAATGGCCGCCGCACAAAGCTCCTTGATCGACATGCCGTTATCAACCCGCTTCTCCGTGGCTGGAGAGTAGGTAATGATGTCCTTCTCGGTGAAGCGAACAGTCCGATCGAGCTGTTCTTTGCCCTCGTCAACTCGCCTGAGGACCGCACTGACGGCAAGAACCTTGAACGTGCTGCACATGGGAAATCGTTCGTCAGACCGATGTCCAATCCTAAGCGCGGCAGTTGTATCGAAGACTGCAACGCCCAGCCGACCTCCACTCGCTTCCTCGATATTCGTCATCCTTCTCTCGAAGGAAGATCTCTCGGAAGCGGCCGCAACAGCCGCTCTTCCGCAGACTGCCATCCCCACAAAGGATGAAAAGGCGGATGATAGCCAATCCCGTCTCGTGACCACGCGTCTCACATCTCCCAGAAGACTTGAATCGCTCAAGTGTCGACTGTTTGCTTTCTCAGGCCCTAGTTTAGGACACATTTAGCGGTTGTTCATTGATCTCTTACAATTTGAGAGCGTTCATCTTGGGGTTCTCGTAAACATCATCTTCTCCCGGGTAACGGAGCTCATTTTCAAACCTTCCCGTCTCTTTCGCCAGGGCCCAGATTAAGCTCTCTCCGGCCGGTAAAATGTCTGGGTTAAGATCATAGACCGGATCTGAAAATGCGAGTTTCGCGTCAATCGGCTGCCATCGTTTTTCAAGAAACATTGAGATCAGATCGTCAAGGAACAATGCGTTGAGCGGGTTGTGGTGCAACACAAGGGTGTGCCGCACCGGCTGCTTCAGTACCCGCCGCGCTAGCGAGTCATAAAATTGGGAACGCTCCCAGATGTGTCGCAAGAAAAACTCGCGATAGCCGTCGAGCTTTGCTTTGGGGTTGCTCTTGACGCAATTTTCGAGTCTGGCACTAATTGCCCAGTCGGAGGCATCGATGGTGGCCCGGCCGATCCGATAATTTTGTTGCTGAAGGTAAGAGCGCATTCCGTTGCGTTTTTCGAGTGTTTCACCTTCTTTGAAATAGGGATAACGAAAGAGACGGAGGAAGTGGGAATACGCGCGGGTCAGGGGCTCATTCTTGACCACATCGGTTTCAAATTGAGCCAGCGTGACTTCTGGGTGGTTAAAGAATAGGTGGGAGTAGGAGTGGTTTCCAATTGCATGTCCGGATTGGTCCCATGCTGCGACGAGCTGTCGACCAACATCGCTGTCTACGCGTTTACCGGTGACAAATAGCACAGTCTTTAGGTTGTGCTTCGCAAGAGACCGCAACATTCGTTCGTTGATCTCTTGCCACGATAGCCCTGCGCCTCCATCCGTCTTGGGATCATCGAAGGTAAAGGCAATTTCCGGTTCTTCGCGGTTTGCCCACAGCCCGGGTGTGTATGTGAAAGGCACGACCGCCGTTAGATATTTTGTGAACTCTCTACGATTCATCGTGTCCCGGATAAGCGAGAGTGATCTTGCTGGATTTGCTGTGATCTTGCTGTGATTAGGATGTATCCGACTGGCCAACTTACCGGCAACAGCGGAATGAATCCTACGGGCCACGGAACTCCAGGCCATGCTCCGCGGCTCCAGACTTCACGCGCGTTCTCGTACCAACCGGTCATATACGTCACAATTGTTATGCGTTCCTGAGAACCTTCGTCGATCACAATTCGCATGCTTGCACGGCTTGCTACCATATAAACACATGGATCGATCCAGTGGATACGAGGCGGTCTCGGAAGAATTTCTTGCGGGTCGTGGCAATAGAAGTCGGTCTGCTGGAATCGGCGTGAAGGAAGTGCGCAAGTGGGCGAGAAAACTACCGCCTCGTAGCAGCGTCATTGATCTTGGCTGCGGGCCTGGCTTTCCCATCAGCGTGGTGCTGGTCGAAGAAGGACTGCACGTCTTCGGGGTAGATGCTGCGCCATCCTTTGTCGCGGCATTCCAACGCAACCTGCCGGGCTCACCCATCCTTTGCGAAGGCGTTCAGGATTCGAGATTTTTTGATCGAACCTTCGATGGTGTCTTGGCGATTGGGCTCATGTTCCTTCTCACGGCCGAAGAGCAGCATCGCCTGATCCAGAAATTTGCCGAGATCATGGTGCCGGGCGGCCGCCTGCTATTCACCTCAACCGCCAAACCCGTCGTTTGGAACGATGCGATGACAGGCTTGGGATCAGTTTCCTTGGGTGCCGAGCAGTACAGGAAACTGCTCGAATCCGCTGGCATCTCGGTCGCGGAGGAGTACGAAGATGTAGGCGAAAACCACTATTTCGACGCCTTCAAGAAACCGACTTCTGCTGCGGGAGTTCCTTAAATCCCACGAATATCAGCCGAAGAATCCTAGTGTCGGCCGCCTCCGTGTCCGCCGTGACCACCCCGGCCTCCGCGATGGTGCCGACGGCCTCCTCCCGGTCTCCCGCCTCGGCCACCGCGGTCGCCGCCCACGGGCTGGACGTCATCGCGATTGAAGTTCGGCTCAGGCTCGTCGTTAAACTCCCCACCACCCTCGATCGTCAAAGAAGGTGCCAAAGCCGATTCGCCGCGACTGTCGCCTCCACCTTCCGTGCCGCCTCCCATCTTCGCGCGCTGCTCCTTGAGGACCGCCTTGCGGGACAGGCGAATGCGGTTGCCCTCAACCGCCAGAACCTTCACCAACACCTGATCGCCTTCCTTCAGCTCGTCGCGCACGTCCCGAATCCGGTGTTCGGCAACCTCGCTGATGTGCAGTAGCCCCTCGGTGCCGGGCAGAATCTCGACAAAAGCTCCAAAATCGGCTAACCGGGTCACCTTGCCGAGGTAGGTCTTCCCTACTTCCGCCGTGGCCGTCAGATCACGAATGATCTGCAGCGCCTTATTGGCGGAGGCCTCGTCATTCGAAGCGACATTGACCTTACCGGAATCCTCAACGTCGATCTTGACTCCCGTTTGATCGATGATGCTACGAATCATCTTGCCGCCCGGTCCGATCAGATCGCGGATCTTGTCAACCGGAATCTGCAAGGTGTAAATACGGGGCGCATAGGCTGATACCTTCTCGCGCGGAGCGGCTAGCGCTTCTGCCATTTTCTCCAAGATGAACAATCGACCGCGCTGTGCCTGGGCCAGTGCCTCCCGCATGATCTGTGGCGTGATTCCCTTGACCTTAATGTCCATCTGCAAGGCGGTAATCCCGTCTTTCGTGCCCGCGACCTTAAAATCCATGTCCCCGTAGTGGTCCTCGGCGCCGGCAATGTCGGTGAGAATGGCGTATTGATCAGCCTCTTTGACCAGCCCCATCGCCACCCCTGCCACCGGAGACTTCAGTGGCACTCCTGCGTCCATCATCGACAATGAGGCTCCACAAACCGTGGCCATCGATGAGGATCCATTCGATTCCAAAATGTCAGAAACCACGCGCATCGCATACGGCCACCGATCCTCTTCGGGGAGCACCGCGGCCACCGCTCGCTCGGCGAGGGCACCGTGGCCAATCTCTCTCCGGCCTGCTCCCCGCAGGAAGGCCACCTCCCCCACACTAAACGGGGGGAAGTTATAGTGCAGCATGAAGCGCTTCTTGGCTTCCCCTTCGAACACCTCGAGGCGCTGCATATCCTCGCTGGTGCCAAGAGTAGTGGTCACCAGAGCCTGGGTTTCGCCGCGGGTGAAGATGGCGGAGCCGTGCGTGCGCGGCAGCACGCCCACTTCGATCGAGATGTCGCGAATTTGATCGAACGCTCGTCCATCCGGGCGGCGATGCTCCTCGAGGACCTGCTCTCGGAAAATCCGCTCGCGCAGGATTTCGTAATAGGTCTCGAGCTTAGATTGTGCGGCTTCATCGTCGGGTGGCAGCGCAGCCAGAAGCGTCTTCTTGAGATCGCGAACCAGAGCATAGCTCTCGGCCTTGGGATGCTTCTCGGTATCTAACCGCTCGGAGAGGTCCCGGCCGATCTTAGCTTGGAGTTCGTCGTAGTAGGCCTGATCAAATTCGACCGGGGCTACGGTCCGCTTCGGCTTGCCGGCTCGGTCGCGCAGTACATTGATTTGCGCACAAATCTTTTTGATCTCGGCGTGGGCAAATTCAATGGCATCGACCACGGTCTCTTCGCTTACTTCCTTGGCCCCCGATTCGATCATCACAATGCCATCCAAGGTGCCCACGACCATGATGTTCACCAAGCTGTCGCGCATCTCGCTATAGGTTGGGTTCACGATGAACTGTCCATTCAGCAAGCCGATGCGCACCGCACCGATCGGACCGCTGAAGGGGATGTCGGAGATGGTAAGCGCGGCGGAAGCCCCGTTGATCGCGACCACGTCGGGGTCGTTCTCGGTGTCGGCGGAGAGCACAAAGGCGATCACCTGAGTCTCGTTGCGAAAGCCTTCCGGGAAGAGTGGGCGAATGGGACGGTCGATCTGGCGGCTGGTGAGAATCTCACGCTCGCTCGGTCGGCCCTCGCGTTTGATAAAGCCGCCGGGAATACGCCCGCCCGCATAGGTATACTCGCGGTAATCAACGGTGAGCGGGAAGAAATCGATTCCCTCTCGCGGGTCGGGGTTGGCCACGGCAGTGGCCAGGACTACATTGTCGCCGGTACGAACGACCGCGGCACCATGCGCTTGCTTGGCTAAATTTCCTGTTTCGAAAGAGATCCGTTTACCACCGGCGAGCTCCACAAAAACTTCGTGTTTCATAGTTCTTTCCTTTGCGTAGGAGGCAGGTTGGGGCGATGGGTACGATTGCGCAATGGGGAAATTGGCGAAACCGAGGATTGGCGAGCCACACAGCAGATTCTGTTCTTCGCCGTCCTAACGCAACCTTTAGGCCCTGCCCTCGCTACCTCTCGCAGCTTGCGAAAAGGCGAAAATAGGGAGTAGACAGACCAAAAGGCTACGACACTCGGAGAACTGCTACTTGCGCAGGCCGAGCTTGGCGACGACATTCTTATAGCGCTCGGAATCGTAGATTTTCAGGTAGTCGAGCAGGCGACGCCGTTTGCTGACCAGCATAAGGAGTCCG
>Ga0187783_10002342_pt1 | contig 14083 bp, 10 predicted proteins | sample 1015_SJ02_MP02_2_FD_132471 | JGI IMG/M metagenome (GOLD analysis project Ga0187783, IMG submission 132471) | Tropical peat soil microbial communities from peatlands in Department of Meta, Colombia - 1015_SJ02_MP02_20_MG | ecosystem: Environmental > Terrestrial > Soil > Wetlands > Peat | place...
ATTGCCTGAACAGGCCCCACGCATCACACCCGCATCAGCAATTTTAGCGCATTTCCACTGGCCGGGAGACAGTTTAGAAAGCTCCCGCGATAGGACTCGAACCTATAACCTGCCGGTTAACAGGAGGTCTGTACCGCGCGGAGCGAGCTGCTGCCGCAGGTCACCGTCAGCCCGCTTGATCTGCATAAATGCTCGTCACGGGCTTACAGTGCCACCTTAGCAGGTGTGCCGCGGTGTGCCGGGGAATGCCGTTTTGTCTGTGGGAAACCTGTGGGGGACGCCGCCGCGGCCCGGACTTGTGGGATTTCTGTGGGGCGAGCGGACACGCTGCTCAGCCTCTTGACGATGGTTCCAAATCGTGCCGTTGCCAACGCAACATTGGGTCGCTGGGTAAAACCGCAAGCGGTCCCGGGGCACGATCTGTCTCCCTGGCTCCCGGCGGGTTTCGGATCTTTCCCTGAATACTCCTGCCAATGCGGCAGTCCCACCCAACAGCGAACCAACCGAACCTACCCTCGATACAGGGGTCCGAGCCGCCTTAATCTCTTAATTAGCTAGGGGGACCAGTTGAGGGTGACGCCGTAGCCGTTGCAGTCCTGAGAGAGTCCCGTGATGGGATCAGCCTCACCCGTCACCTCGTAGTTGACGGAATTCAGAGCCAGGCTGTTCTCAGTCTGCAAGCTTTCGTCAAGCGTGGTCATGTCCTGCCCCAGCGGAGTATTGCCTGCCTCCGATTCGTCAGCCTCAAGCTGCGCGGTGAACCTGGGCATGTCCTCGTTGTTTGCCTGTGGTATCCATGCCGCGATGTCCTGACAGATGGTCTTACCCTGGGCGTTGGACAGGGCAGCCGATGACGATGGAGCTGACGATGGGCTAGCAGACGGTTGCGATGCTGGCGCGCTCCCCCCGCATGCGGCTAGCGCGAGCACGAGCACCATGAGCGCGGAGTACCTCATGGCGTCCTCCGTGCAGCCGCGAGCATTTGCCGCAGCTCGTGAGCGACTGGGGTGTCTTTCAATTCCGCTGCCGCCGACTCTGCCCAGTCGAACTGTCCCGCCCGGGTGTGCAGTTGGACTAGCCTCATGCCGATCAGATCACGGCTGAGCGGTAGGGCAACCAGCCCGCCGCCAGCAGGCATCCGGAATGATCGCACAGGCGCATACCGCCGCAGGAAAGCATCATTGGCGATCTCCACGCGACTGGCGAACACTTCCCCGAGGTTGCGTATCGCCCGAGCCGGATCCTCTTGTATCACGAACAGTCCAGCTAGGGTGAGTGCGGCAGTCCGCTGACGGGGATACCTTGCCGCGATCTGCTCACAGCGCGCAGCGTAGTTGACTGGCCCGAGACCGTTAGTCGCCAATACAGCGTAAAGGCGCTTCACGCCTTTCGGCGCGAACAGACCTGGCTTAGGTGACGCTGCCTGAGCGGAGCTTGCTCGTGCTGCCTTCGGTGCGGCGGCGCGTGGTGATGGTGCACGCCGTGACCGCGCGCTCCGCCGGGTCCCGGAGACCTGCTGGACGGACATGCGCGTACCCGGAATCCTCGCGGTGGTGGTGCGCCTGCCCCTGGAGTTGACGGTGTAGTGCAAGCCCCTGCCGCCCAGGGTCACGCTGGTGCTTTTCGCGTTTACCCTCAGCTTGACGCCTGGAGCGATCTTGAGCGACTTGCTCGCCCGTACTCGAACCCCCACTGTAACCCCTTCCAGTCCTCGCCAAGTCTCCCCGTAATCGCCACTACGGAATTCCGGCAATTCGGGCGGCTAAATCCTGGTTACACCGAAATGCCCGGAATGGGAGTAAGGCTTGGCAGCGTCAGAACTAAGGATGACAGAAGCAGGTCTTAGGAAGGCACCTAATCGAGTACCTTCGTCCAAGCCGGCGCGAGCAACGGTGATAACCCAGTCGCCGAGTAGTGAGGCGTGTCGGCTTCGCTGCTGGCGCGTCTCTGTGCCATGCTGATGCGAGTTCCGACGTCTTGCCGCGAAGCGGCTCGGTAGGAAGCTAAGTCCCGGGCACCGGAGGTGTAGGAAGCCTCAGACGCTTGGTTTCTGACTTATGTCTGGAGACCTGCGCCGATGGCTCTGCCCGAGTTTGTTACCCCCGTCCTCAGCATCGCCGGTCCTGTTGCCTTGGTGTTCGTGATCCTGCGACTAGGACCCGATGCCGTACTGCGGTTGCTGGCTGGGATCGTCGCCGTCATGACCGACGACAAAGAGCGGGGCGAACGCTGTCTTGAGGTGCTCCGCGCGCTCCGGGGCAGAGACAATCAGCCTCCATCCCTGCCATGATTCAGGTCCGCGATCGAACGTCCCACCGACGCCGGAAGCGTATGGTTGGCTCCGTGGCTCAGGCAGATCCGTTGAGAGCGAAGCAGCGACGGTTCAATGACGGCGTTGATCGTGTCCGTTCCGCGCTAAATAGTCCTGACAGCGACGAGATGCATGACGCGATCAATGCGGCGCTGAATGCGCTCTACGAACTGTGGGAATACTGGCGCGCGAAGGCACCGTCCAGGCCGAACGGGGATGACGCTTTCGTGCGTGGCGACAATGATGGCGAGACGGCGGCAGCGCTGGTGTATGCGCGGGGGGCACAGTACCACCGCGTGTTCAAGGAACACGGCGACCTAACCGACACCTACAGCGACACGTATTACGACTACTACGGCGCATGGCGATGGGGACACTTTTCCGATCCCCACTACCCGGTACGCGAAGGATGGTATAAGACTCACGTCGCGGAGCGTGAGGTGATGGAGCCGCTTCAGGCGGCTAAGCGATGGCTAAGCGCGCAGCCAGAACTGATTTGACAAAGGTTTGCTAGAATTGACGATCACACGATACGCCAACCCCCGGTACCAATGCAGCCGGATTACCCCGCGACGGGCAGTCACGGCTCAGCGGGCGGGATCAGCTCGGCGTGCGGCATAAGATCGAGCGAAACTGAAAGGCGAAGGTGACCACCGTCACCACCGCCACCACGACCGTCGCCACCAGCATGGTGCCGTCGTACACGGCTCTCATGAGGCGCGGCTGCGGTTCCTCATCGGGCTTCGGAGAGACGCGACCGTAGCTACTGCGCTGCTGAGCCCACATGACCCGGTACCGGATTGCGGGGTTCCGGAGCTTGAACATTGCCCAGAGTGCATCGTTCTTGGCTCGTTTGTGCTTAACCAGGTGGCAGGCGCGCAACCGACCATGAGCCGGATTACCGCACGCCCCGCCGTCATCTTTCTCAACGTCGCATTGAGTCGCTTTGAAGAACGCCAGCCAGACCAGCAGGATGAAGATCCAGAAGACTGCGAGTGCCGGCCATTCCTTCCGGGACGCCAGGAGCAGAGACAGGACCAGGACCACCAGGCTTCCAGCCGACAGCCCGCCAGCTCTCGATCGTCGCCGTCGCCTGGGCATTGAGTCCGCTCCGGTCAGCTTCGCGGCGTATTGTGCCTACTTCCGGAGTCTGACACGCCATACGGTAACCGTCCAGATACGGATTCGACCTGCTCTCTACTATCGTGATCGGCGCTACGCAGTGCGATCAACTACCAGGCGGGTCCTTTACATCGCGCGGACTGGGGACGAGACTCAGCTTCAGCAGATGAGCATCGGGCGGAACGACGCGACTCTTCACCCTCAGCGATCAACGCCCCGTTTTGTCGTAGGTTCCGTCTACGCTGAGCTACGTGACTTGGGTCACAGTAGGCAGCGCAAAGAAGAAAGGACGGACCATGACCAAGCGAACCGCTGTCGGAGGCTTCGACGCCGGCGGCGATTGGATAGCTCTCGCGCTCATGCTGATAAGCCTTGGCGTCCTGCCAAGGTCGCTCAGGCCAGCGATCGCAACGGCTGGTGGTGCAATGATCATCTACCGCATCCTCAGGAACCTAGGGTTTCTCTAGACCACGGATCGTAGGCAGGCTTGACCCCCTCCCGGAACAAGCGCGGGAGGGGGTCAAGCCCGCCTAGACCCGGGCGGGGATCAGGTGCCCTGGGGGTGGTTCCAGACATTCCCAGGAGCCAGACTCCGGAGGCGCGGCGAAGCTCCGGCTACGGCGTCAATGTCGGAGCCATGCTTCCCACACGAGTACCGCGTTCGGGATGACCGGTACCAGCCTCACTATGAGATACCGTGCAGTGGACCCCCACGACTCCCACGGCTCGGACGAGGTGCCGGGTGGATCCTGCTGGACCCTTGTGATATCTGTTGACATGGGACGACTCCTTACCTTACCGGTGGGTGGACTCTCTCGATGGTCTCCGCTGCGCTATCAGCGGAGACCATCACTTTAATCCAGAAGGCATCATGCATGGAGTCTGTCCGGGCTCACCATAGGAGGTGCATATAGTACCGCTTTTCTGCGGAATAGCTTGCCCGCTCTTGCCCGCTCAGATATAGGGTCGCTCTTAGCGAAAAGCGCTACTCAATTTGCGACTCGGCGTGATCTGGATCACAGTAGGTCCACTGAAACCGTGGCTAAATCGTTACCTCACGGCTCAGCCTGTCGGGTCAAGGCTCTGCTAACTAATTAATTAATCCAGGGGAGTGACCGTCGGGTTGATGCTGGCCCGCCGGGCGGCTTCCGCGACCTGGCTGGCCGCGTCAGCGTGGAGAACGAGCTTGAGGACAAGTTGTATGTGGCTGGCGTCCCCGTCGTCGACATGTGCGGTGATGCGGTGCAGGATGTCCCAGACGTGATTTCGCCGGTCAAGGTCCGAGAGGCTGGTGGTCAGCGTTAGTGCGAGCTGGACCTCGGCTTCCATGGGTGAGCCGGACTGGCCATGCGGTGGCGCAGTAGTCATAGTTCCGCGCCCAGCGGTTGGCTCTTCGTGATCGGTGTGGATCTCTCCGGTGACGCTGACTGGCTGGGGTCTCGCCAGTCGTAGTGACGGCGAGCCGACTGCAATATCGCTTGCACGGGTAACGGCGCGCTCTTCACCATAGTCATCAACAAGTCGGAGCTCTCCTTTGGAAACTGCCTCGAAGATTGCCTCTTTCAGATCCTGTTCGCCGCCTGGGAGTAGCGGCAGCCGTGGGCTGCTCCAGAACAGGTCGCGTAGCTCGTCGAGCGGCCGTCCGTAGTCATCATCGCGAAGGTTGACAAAGAGTGCCCTTGCGCGGAATGCGCCAATCCCAACCGCCTTGCCTTCTTCGATGAGTTTTGCCCACACAGTGGTGCCGTCGAGAGCTGTCTGATTCTCACCCTCGAACTTAAAATCGCGAACAGCCCGGGCCTCGTCCGGTTCGCCTTGCCCTAGGTAACTGACGTGCTGATAGGCTCGCCTCATCGCCATGTGGAGGTTCTTCCGGGCCTCTCTGAGTTCCTCTTGGGCCTTGCCTTTGAGTTCATCATCTGAATTTACGGCGTCCAGGTCGGCGACGCGGCTCCAGGCGATGTAGTCGGCGGCGACTTGGCGCGCAACTTTCCGTAGTTGCGCGTTGACCACGCAAAATACGGCGGAAGAAGCCCAGCTGACCGGTAGCTTATGGTTTCCCACGCCGAAGGCGGCGGTAATTGCGGCTCTCGTGTCGCTATCTGTGCCATTACCAAGGCTGAACATTGCAGGGTCTAGAACTACGAGCCTCGTCGTGCGAGCATCATCAATACCCGCGGTGGCGATGGATTCTAGTGGGCTTAGCCGTCTGGCCTCGTCGGCGGCCAATTCCTCTGGGACGAATTTCTTGGCTTTGAACGGACCTGTGTTTGTGAGAGACTCCGCGGTGCGTCGCAACACGTCATCCCGATCGGGATCGGAGGCCGACTGGCGCATGGAACGGAACCACATGATGAGGGTCTGTTTGGTCGACAGGAAAAGCCGGGCGGGATGCCCTCCGGTCCCTGGAGTCCGCTCGAGTGCCGCCAGGCCGGTATCGGGATCTGACAGCTCGGCGAGCACCCCTTCGGCATCAGCTACGCTGAACCAGTCGCTGGGAACGAAGGCGGCGGCCTTGAGTTCGGCCTCTGTCGCACCGCGCCGCCCCTGGGCGCGCGTGCCGACTACTGAATAGAGAAACAGTGCGGTTGCCATGCGTTCCGCCGCACGAGGGTTGACGGTGACAAACCGGAGCGCAGTGTCGCCTCGGGCGAGATCAAGCAGGCGCGCAGCTCCGGTGTTCTCGTCGTCGCCAATTATGTCGGCGGAGGCTATACCTCGGTAGTTTGCCTGCGTGCGCGCGTCAGCAATGAGGCCCGAACCAATGATTGACTCGCGGACCTCTGCCGAGGACAACGGCAAGTCGCCGACGCCGATCAGTGCCGGTGCCCAGTGTCCGTCCTTGCCGCGGCGAGCAAGAGCGTAGGCGGTGGCGGCGAAGATCTTGATCGTTGATCGGACCTTCTGGAATCCCGCGATAGGCGCCCACTCCTGCTCGGCTAGGGCGATGAGCGACGGGTGGAAGGGGTAGCAGCGGGTGACCTCAGTAGCGAAGTCGGCTCGGGAGGCTCGCGGGAGCGCAGCAAATACCTTCTGTCGCCATGCGTCACTGACAGTAGCCTCGAACATCGCTGTGGTAGCGGCTATGACTTCAGCAGGCGCCTGGTTTTCGAATAGGCGCCGACGCAAAATGGCAGCGAAGTCGGTATTGGAGGTAACGGTTGCTGGAATGCCATTCTTACGGAGGTTGGCCTCGATCTCGTTCCGGTTGTCCTGAGCGAGGGCGTCCAGTGCCATCGGGTCCTTCTCGGAATCGATCATCACGACAACCATGGCAATGTTGGGTATGTCGTTGACCGTATCGAAGATGGCCTTGAGGAACGCCATGTCCCTGACGGCGAGATCGTGGTTGGCGGAGTCGGATAGTTGCCGGACGTAGTCGAGGATCTCATCAACGAGGATGAGAACAGGGCGGCCGACGGCAGTGAGTGCCTCAGCGAGCTTATTCTTGTCGGCGTAATGGGGCTGATACCGCTTGAAGAGAGTGTGGTCGCCTCCGAACAGCCGCCACAGGAACCGTTCGTGGAGTGATTTCGCTGGTCCGTCGAACGCCACATCGCCCTGGCCGGCCGTCATGTTGTCGCAAGCGAGTACCACTACCTGAGGATCGCCTAGGTCGGCTGGCAGTTCTCCATCTGCGATGCGCGAGGCGGCGCCCACCGCTGCCTTGCCGATGTCGGTCTTGGCCAATTCCTCCGGATGAGCAGCGAGATGCCACAGGCCGACCAGACCGTGGGATTTTCCGCCGCCCATGCCCTGGTCGAGGCGGTACAAGGCGGGGGCGCGCGTATATAGGTCGCGCCTGGCTCCGAGCCGTACAGCGACCTTGGCCATCAGGTCGACCAGGTTATCGCTGGGGAACGTGATTTCGCCGTAGTAGCTCGCCATCGCGTAGCGGGGCCTCTGTCCGGCAGCGCCGTACACGGCGTTGAACAGTGACATCTGCACATCATCCAAGGCCCCGGAGGCATCGGTGATCTCGGCTCGAAGCCGGATTGTTTCCCACCAGGGGGTCGCAGGAGGCTTCACTCGGACTCCTCTCCTGGGAGGTCGAAAAGAGTCATGCTGTCCGCATCAGGGTGAGCGCGACGAGTGGCCGCAGACAGGGTCCTCACGGTGTGGCCCAAGCTGGTCCGGTACCGGACGATCGCGGTCCAGGCGGCCCTGTCCGGGTCGGACTCGGGCAGGCGGGCCGATAGGTATGTGAGTGCCGCGAATAGGTGATCATCGTCGCTGTCCCTGCCGCTTGACGCGAGAACGTGCGCGACATCGTCCAGGCCTTCTTCCCACGCGCGAGCGAGCGCATAGGCCACGTCGATGACATCCGCATCCCGGCCGATAGGCCGCCTGGCTTCCTTTCCGTAGCAGAGCCGGATGCCCTTATCCACGTTGGTGAGCACGCCGCGGAGGTCGTCCATAGTCAGGTCAGATGCCAGGGCCTGCCAGCGGGCCTCCGATTTCGGCGCGACGCCTCGCCCGAACAGCCTCGACCAGAAGAGCCCGAACTGTGTCCGGGCATCGAATGTCTCCAGCGGCAGATCATCGATGCGGATAGCGGCTGCCTCCTGGACGGCACGGCGCGCGAGGATGAGGAAGTCGTACGGGTCGACCCTTGCCCCTGCCGGATCCGCCACCTCGGAATAGCGGCCCACTACCTCCATGGCCGGTCCTGCCGACGCCATCAGCTGGTCGGTGAGGGCCAGGCCGCTCCTTTCCCACAGGGGAACGCGCTCCTTGATGACCTTGCGGATTTCCATGCGCACCTCGTTGACACGCCCGAGAGGGCGGCCGTGTCCGATGGGACGGCAGCTCATGGTCAGCGTGGTCTGGATGTTAGACGATCCGGCCTGGCCGCCTTTCTCCGTTCGTGCTGGCCATGATCCGGTCAGGTAGAGGCCTCCCGAGGTGATGGCATCGAGCAGGCGGCGCCATACGTCGGGGTCGCCGTGGCCGAACACGACCGTGACGACGCCATCGGGTCGGACGACCCGGCCTGCCTCCTGCAGGGCTTCGGCCATCATCCGGTCGTAGTGCTCCTGTGTCCTGTGGTCCCCGGGAGGGTTTCCTTTCTTGACGATGATTTCGTCGTCCTTGTCCTGCAGCCCATGCGGATCGGCCGTGATGAGCAGCTCCGGGTGCGTCGAACATAGCGCTCGCTTGACCCAGACGTAGAACAGGTCTGACGCGTCGGAGTAGTCGATCATCGAGTCATACGGCGGGTCTGTCACGACGGCATCAAATGACTGAGCGCGGCGTGGAACAGCGGTGGCCGAGCCTCTTTGCAATTCTGCTGGCCTGCCTGGAGCCCGCCTCCCTTGGCGGCGGAGCGCATTCACGGTGTCGTCGGCGATTGTGGTCCATGAACCTGCGCCTTCGCCCAGCCCGACCTCGAAGTAGTCATAGGAGAAGCCGATGCTCGACTCGTTCGCGCCAAATACATCGCTCACGTTGACATAGCTGGAATCTGAGCGCTTGTCTACACGCGGTTGTAGCGTGCAGCCCCGTGTTGATCGGCGCAGCTTCCGGGCCAGGACTGAGGCGGCGTAGCCCGTGAGTGCAGCTACGTAGTCAGTATCGAGTCCAGACGCGGTGAGTTCGGCGGCAAGCTCGTTGATGATGCGGCAAAGCGTGACGAAACCGAGTGTCTGGCGACGGTTAGCCAGGTCGCCGTAGGTCTTGGCGCCGTAGACGGTAGGTTGAATTGTCCACGTGTTGCCGGGCGGGATCCGCTCATCGGGTACCGCAGGAAGTTCGCCGAATGCTGGCTCGGCCGCGACAGCCTTCTCCGCGGCCGAAATGGCGGTCAGGTCTATGTCCTCGGGCGCGCGGAATACCTTGCGCCCGGAATCCTCGGTGTCGGCAACGACAAGCAGCTCATCTTGGCCTAGGCCATTCCTCGCCAGCCGCGTATGCACGTCCTTGGGGTGAGGATGATTGCAAAACGGGCAGACCGCGACCTTCCCTTCAGAGTCGTACTTGTTCTTTCCTTGGGCGACCACTCGAGTGGGGACCCCATGCGGCTCGCCTTCGTGGACGTCGATGGTCCAGGTGCCGCTGCGGCGGTCCGCCACGATGTCGTACGACTGGCCGGGGTCGTTCTTCCTGGGCAGCGGGTAGCGTAGCCAAAGCGATCCCGTCAAGGGGAACCTGCGATCGCATTCCTGGCAGGGCAGGCTTACTGCCCACAGATATCCCCATGGCTGGCGTCCCTCCACTGCCGGGTAGTAGGTGCTCATGGTGTTCTGGTACCGGCGGTCCACTTCGGCGAGAACGGCAGCAACGTCGTCGGCGAGCTGGCCGGGCAGCAGCTGGCTGCCATCGCCGAACGGCAAGGGGTGGCGCGGCCAGACGCGCAACGGGTAATCAGCGAGGAGCTGCCCCGCGAGCGTGGCGAGCGGTGAGTAGTCGATGCCGAGGGCCGCGATGCCGAGCCTTGAAGCCTCAAGGGGGATCATGGCCCGCCCGGAGAACGGATCGAGCAGCCGCGCGCCGCCCGGGTAGTGGCGCGCCAGTTCCGCGACTAGGTCGTCGTGAGCCTCGTCATAGGTGGCCTTTTTGGCATCGCCGGAACCGACGAGCGAGCGGCGCACCAGATCCTGGAGGCGCTGCTGCTCGGCCGGGTCATCGGGCCATGGCAGCAAGCTCGTGATGACTGCGGCCTTGGCCTGCGCAAGGGGCCGCTTGGCGAACCATGTGAAGATGTTCGCCTCTGCATTGCCCGTCCCCCAGCCGCCGGCGGACGCTTCGCTGACTTCCTGGCAGGGAAACCAGCGCTCAATCATTCTCATGCGGGCACGGCCTCCTGCCTTGCTGCCTTGAGGACGCTTCCAGGCACCCGGATCAAGGTCTGGTCCTTGGTGAGCCCGGCGAACTCGGTCGCCGGGTCGGCGTATACGCCGAACGTCTTTCCCGTGCCGTCCGAGCAGGTGTCCACCACCCACAGCCAGTAGTCGCCGCGCATCTGGCTGGCTATGAGCAGTTCGTTGCCGGTGAGCACCACGCCGTCGGCGGAAGCTGAGTGCCAGACGCCTTTGACCTCGATGCACAGCTGACGCCGACCCTTGACGGCCAGCAGGTCGTATCCGCGTTCTTCGGAGTGCACGTCCGCGACTCCCCAGCCGCCGGAGCGCAGGACACCGGCTACGAGGCGCATGGAGATGTCCTCGCTGTCCTTCTCCGTCGGGTCGGGCGGCGGCCCTGCCGGCGTCACATGTGCCCATCCGATCCGCCGCACCTCGCCCAAATGCACGGTCGCCATCTGCTCTAGGTCCGCGAGGTTGCCTGCAACCGCTGCTTCGAGTCGCCTGCGCTCGGCGCTGCGCCTGGCTGGGTCCGCGATGTCCGATGTCAGGGCGTCGGGGAGCCTTGACAGGTCGTGCCGGGCGGCTGCTAGCCACTCATCCAGTGCTTCCAGCCGCTCAGCCCGTCGTGCCCGAGCAGCGGCCCATGCTGCGGTGTCCGCGTCGGCCGCCCTTGCGGGATGCAGAACGCTGCTGACTTTGTCGTCCGGCGCCAGGTTGGCGAGCAATTCCCAACGGATCGAACGGGCGCCTGTGTCGTCAACCCGGACAAGGAACTGCCAGGTAGCACGGCGGCTGCCCTCGGTTACCTCTGCTTCGTAGCAGGCAACGTCATACCCGGTCGAGGTGGTGGGATCGGAAAGCGCGCCGCCCCGGAACAGCTGTGGTCGCAGATACTGCTGTGCAGCCGTAACAAGTGAGCGGAACGCCGTCTCGCCTGGTCCCACAACGGCGACGCCGGTTACAGCCGAACCCTGCCTGAGGGCGCGGTCAACCGCGGCCGCGCTTGTCGCGACTACTGCCTCGTCGCCGCCGCCAAGCTCGGCAGGAAGCAGACTGCCAGGTGCGGCACACACGAGGAAGATCCCGTCGCCGGAGGCGTGCGGGGTGACTGTCACCACGCCGGCTACGGAGAGCCGGGCCAGGAAAATCTCGATGATGTGCGGGTTTACCCGGTCGAGGGCATCCTTGTGGACCACGGCAAGGGCGCTGGTGATGTCAACCGGGCTTCGCAGGAAGCGCTCCTCGCGTGCGGCCTTCTTGGCTTCGGCTTCGAGACGGGCTGCGGTCATGGCCCGCGCGGCGTTCATAGCGTCCTGCGGTACGGCTCTATCGTCGTACGTGCGAGCTAGCAGGGACTCCAAGTCCAGGTTGATGCTCTCGGCTACCAGGCTCAGGCAATCGAATAGCTTGCCGTCGAGCCTGTTGGCTGCGGTCACGAGGTTATCGAGGAGTACCTGGAGTACCTCGCCTTCGCGGGTGTCGGTGGCGATGAGGTTGTAGAGTTCCACATCGCGTTCCTGGCCCAATCGGTGGATCCGGCCCATCCGTTGTTCCAGGCGGACGAGGGACCAGGGGATGTCCCAGTTCGCAAGGACGTGGGCGGACTGGAGGTCGATTCCTTCGTTGCCTGCGTCGGTTGATACGAGAATCTGGAAATCGCGCTCGGCGAACGCGGTTCGGGTTTCATCGCGGATGGGGTGGGGGTCTCGGCCCGAATACCGTCGTGCGGTGTACCCGGCTGCCTGGAACCGGCCGACAAGCCAATCGGCCGTGTCGGCGTATTCGGTGAACACCACAGCCTGTTCGCCGTTGCCTGGCGAGATGCCGTTAGCTGCAAGGCAATCGGTCTCAATCGCCGGCCATTTCGACACGGGCTGGGTATCGCTTGCCAGGAGCGGTTCAAGTTCAGCCAGGACCTGGCTGATAGCCATCCGCTCGGCCTTGGCCGACCTGGAGGCTTCGTGGGTGACCTTGGCCTCATCCCGAGTCGGCGGGTCCTCGTCCTCCGGGTCCGCGGCGGCGCCGGCCACCACGGGTGCTTGGGTGCCCATGTTGTCGCGGCGCCGACGCAGGGTTTCGGCAAGCGCGTAAAGTGACGACGCAGTGCGCTTACCGTAGACCATGCGGGCCAGCGCGGCCGAGTTGGGCGGAAAGTACGCGTCGACCAACTCAAGCGCCTGCCGGTAGAACGCGACCTCCGTGGCGTTCAGCGGCACTGCGATGTTGCTGGCACTCCGTCCCTTGAACAGCGGTGTAATGCCGTCGTAGTCAAGGAGTTCCTCTTTCATCCGGCGGATGAAATGAATCCGTCCCGGCTTGATGTGGTGCGTTAGATCCTCATCCTTTTCGGCGTCCGGGAATACGCCAGGATCCAGGAGGTGCAAGAGCGAGCGGAACAGCCACTCACTACCGCGGTGCGGTGTGGCGGTCATCAGCAGCAAACGCGGGCTGCCGTAACTGAGCATCCGCCCAACTTGGTAGTACCCCTGCGCGGTCGGCGTCAGGCGATGTGCCTCATCGAATACCACGACATCCCACCCGGCCCGGTCGGGGCGGATCGCCTCCTGGACCATCGGGTTAACCGAGGCCAAGTCAAGACTGGTAATCCACAGGTCCTGATCAGGCCGTAGCGGGCCGTCCTTTGCCGTGTCTGAGGTGATCCGCATGAGACCTCCCCCGAAGAACCGTTCAAAGTCGGCCTGCCACTTGGTTACGAGATGAGCAGGAGAAACGATTAGCGCCCGGTTCACAAGCCCCAGTCGCTGCATCTCGCGTAGGTACATTCCAGCCATAATGGTCTTTCCGGTTCCCGGCTCGTCTGCCAGGAGAAAGCGGAGTCGGGGCTGGGGCAGCATTGCCCCGTACACCGCGTTGTCCTGGTGGGCGTAAGGCCTGAGTGGCGTCGTAGCAAGCGCGGTAGCCGACGCCGAAGACGTCGCGACCCGCATCCACTCAGCCCAGAGCCCGGCAAGGACACAAACGGAATCAGCTGAGCCGTCCTCTGAGATGACCTCAATGCCAGCGGCCTGCTCCGGGGTGAGGTCTCGGCGAACGGTGCCTCCGTCGTCGGTGTCGGCATAGACCCGCCACCCCGTCGCCGTCTCGATTACATCGGTGACCGTCGTCCAGGCCTCGGTTCCGGGGAGCCAGATGCGGTGACCGGGCTGCAAACGGCCGGTCACGCTGCGCCCTCGCTAGTGGGCGCCATCGGACTCGTTTCGATCAGCATGTCGTGCGCAGAATACAACCACGGCCATCACCCAGGCCGTCACATGCCCTGACGACTCGATGCAATAGATCGAGCGCACTGTAGAGGGATTTGTGCCATTCAGGTTCCGGGCGCGGTATCTGAGTCAGGGGATGCGGCCAATGCCCCGACGTCTCCGACGAGACCGTCGAGGTCGAGGCGGAGTTCGCCGACATCGAAGAAGCCGATCGGATCGCGGATCGGGCGATATGACGGTACTGTGCTGTCTGCTTCATACACCCGGTAAAGGATGTAGCGTTGTCGGGCGCGCACTGCGAGCCGGAACTCGGCTGCCGGCCAGTTGAACCGACCGTCACGGCCTGTCGTGGATTTGACCTCGACCCACAGGTCGCCGCCATCGTCGTCGACAGATCTGATGTCGTGGTCAGCGCCGGGAACCGAGTCAGCGGTCCACGTCACTCGGTCGGGCGGCAGGCCAAGGCGGCCGACTCGCTCGCGCTCAATGCCCAAGACTATCTCTTCACCCCGTCGGCCTACCGCCCTGTCGTCCTCTGATTCCTGGTAACTGCGCGGTGCCCAGGAGCTGAACCCTCCGCCGCCCGATCCTGCCGCATGATGCTGCGGCGGCGCGCTGGTTGC